>Ga0194121_10001705_pt1 | contig 36449 bp, 41 predicted proteins | sample TA2MahCa50mmetaG_FD_148609 | JGI IMG/M metagenome (GOLD analysis project Ga0194121, IMG submission 148609) | Freshwater microbial communities from Lake Tanganyika, Tanzania - TA2015020 Mahale Deep Cast 50m | ecosystem: Environmental > Aquatic > Freshwater > Lake | place: Tanzania: Lake...
AGACGAGAAGGCGGCGGCGAGTTACCTGCATCGCGGGATCGCGCGGCGCGCGTTCGAGCGGCGCTTCGAGCTCGCGGACACGATCAAGGTGGTCGACGCCAAGCTCGAGAACGGTCTTCTCGTCGTTGATTTGAAGCGCGAGATTCCCGAGGCGCAACGGCCACGGAAGATCGCCATTCAACGAGTCGAGCCGGCCACTCGCCAGGCCGCCTGAACGTCAACAGAGATCGCCGCTGTGCGCGACGCGCCACGGCGGAGCTATCTCGAACTGCAACTTCTGGAGCACACCATGTTTGGACGTGAACTGAGCCCGCGGCCCCGCCGCGCCGACCTGAGCCACCCGATCGACTCCTTCCAGCGCGAGGTGGATGCGTTGTTCGACAATTTCTTCCGCGGCTGGCCGACCTCGACCACCGCCGGTCCCGCCGCACTGGCAGCCCCCAAGGTCGACGTGTCCGAGACCGCGGCCGCGTTCGTCGTCACGGCCGAGATGCCCGGACTGACCGAGAAGGACTTTGCGGTCGAGGTCGTCGAGAACGTGCTCACCATCAAAGGCGAGAAGAAGGCGGAGGCCGAAAAGGCCGAGGGCGAGTATCGCTGGTCCGAGCGGAGCTATGGGCGTTTCGAGCGGGCTTTCACCCTGCCGCCCAACGTCGATGCCGATCGGGCCGAAGCCATCTATGCGAACGGCGTGCTTACGCTGACGCTGCCCAAGGTGATCGAGCCCGAGAAGATGCCGAAGAAGATCTCCGTCCGGTCGGCCTGACCCCGGAAACGGCACAGCTCCCGCGTCGTCCACCCCGGCGGCGCGGGAGTTTTTTTGGGATTAGCCGACGCCCGGATGCGGCGCCTGCGGCGCTTCGCCGACATAGCGGGCACGCGGTCGGATGAGCGTGCCCTCGTCGTATTGCTCAATCACGTGCGCGATCCAGCCGACGGCGCGCGCCGTCGCGAAGATGGCGAAGGGTGCGTGCGAGGGAAGGCTGTAGGCGCGCGCCAGCGCGCCCAGGGCAAAGTCGACGTTCGGGTGCTCGCCGGTCAGGTCGAACACCTGCTTGGCGATGGCGGTCGCGTCACGATGAAACGGACGCCCCGCCAGGGTCGCGAGGAGCGCCACCGCCCGCGGATCGCCAGCGGAATAGAGCGGATGACCGAAGCCGGGAAACGGATCGCCCCGCGTCAAACGATCGGCCAAGGCGCCGGCCAACGCCGGGCGATCGGCCACGTCGCGGAAGAACGCTTCAACCTGCCGGTGCTGCATGCCGTGGCGGGGCCCCTGGAGTGCGGCGAGTCCCGCAAGCACGGCGGCATAGGGGGTTGCCGCGGTGGACGCCGCGCACCGTGCGGTGAAGGTCGACGCGTTCAACTCGTGATCGGCGAGCAGGACCAGCGCGATACGGACGGCATCGACCGCGGTCGGCGCGCCAAACCCATAGGCCAGCACCTCATGGATCGGACGGCGCGATGGCGATTGACCGGCGAACGCGGCGGCCATTTGACGGACGATCGCGGCCCCGGTCTGCGCCACGGCGGTGGCCTTGCGATTGTGGGCGCGCGCGTCGTGCTGCTGTGCCCAGGCGAGCGCCGCGATGCAACGGCAAATCGGGTCGGCACCCTCCAGTCGTGGTGCGGGCGGCGCCTCCACGTTGGCGGCGAAGACGTCCGTCTGGCTGCGCCACAGGAGCCCCGCGACGGTCTCGAGCGAGGCGGCCGCCGCAAGGGCAATGGCATCGCGACCCCGGTAGTAAAGGCGACCCCCCTCGATCAGCGTGACCGCGGAGGTCAGTACTGGCAGGCCAAAATCGAGGGCATGGCCAGGGTTGGCCTCCGCGTCGTCGGGGTTCTTGCGTCGACGCAAGGCCCGAACGTCCTCCGCCGCGTATAGGCGTTGCCGGCCTTGGGCGGCTGGCGCCGAACGGATCAACCCCCGACTGACGTAGGCGTAGAGCGACGCACGACTGATGTTGAGTTCGGTCGCCGCTTCCCGGGCGGAGAGGTAGGAGATTCCCTGGATTTCAGACATGTATTGATTGATTGAATCAATATTGATCAATGTTTATCAACATCATATCTGATCCGGAGCACGGCACAAGGAGGACGCCATGGGCGGATCGGGTCTGGAAGGAATCGTGGTCGCCGAGACCACGCTGAGCCACGTCGACGGGATCAAGGGCGAGTTGATCGTTCGTGGACACCGCATCGATGCCCTCGCCCCCACCGCGACCTACGAAGGTATGGCCGCAATCCTCGGCGCGGCCGGTGCCATCGGCGAACACGAGTTACGCAAGCGCCTTGCCGAGGCGCGGCGGGTTACCTTCGAGCGTCTTCCAGCAATATTGGTTGCCGCGGAGGGTCTTTCGGTGACCGAGGGCCTCCGCGTGGGCCTGGCGAGCATTCCCGACGCGGACGGGCCTGACGCGGCCATCGCCCTCATCGCCGCCATGCCGGTCCTGATCGCCGGGCTCGCACGCCACGCCTCGGGGTTAACGCCGATCGCTCCGACCTCGGGCAGGGCCAGCGTCGCCGATTTTCTCTCCATGCTGCTGGGCGGTGAACCAGATCCGGCGGCGGTGCGCGCGCTCGAAACCTACCTCGTGACCGTGGCCGACCACGGCATGAACGCCTCGACCTTCACCGCCCGCGTTGTTGCCTCGACCGGGTCGGGCCTCGCGTCGAGTGTCGTCGCGGCCCTGGGGGCGCTCAAAGGCCCGCTCCATGGTGGGGCTCCGGGACCCGTGCTCGACATGCTCGATGCCGTCGGCAGCGCGGAGTCTGCGCCGCGCTGGATCGCGGCGGAACTCGATCGCGGGAATCGCCTGATGGGCTTCGGCCATCGCATCTATCGCACCCGTGATCCACGCGCCGATGTGTTGAAGGCGGCGCTGGCGCACTTGGCACCGGGAACCGGCCGGTTGGCGCTCGCAACGGCCATTGAGCGCGCCGCCTTGGCGGCACTCGAACGTCGTCAGCCGGAGCGGCGCTTGGATACGAATGTCGAGTTCTACACCGCGCTGCTACTCGAGGCCGTGGGGCTCGATCGGGCGCTGTTCACGCCCGCCTTCGCGTTCGGTCGGGTGCTGGGCTGGTGTGCCCACGTCGCCGAGCAGAAGGCGACGGGACGCCTGATCCGGCCGGACTCGCGCTACGTCGGGCCGTGGCCTGCGACAGGCGCCGCCAAGGTGGCGTGAGCATTGACGCCAGCGTGACGATCCCTTAAAACGCGCCGCCATGAAACACGTCGGCCGGACTCCGCTGACCACGACGACGACCCGCTTCGGCGGGCCGATCGGGTGGCTTGTGCGCTGAGAACCGTCCACAACCCAAGACCGAAGGCCCCGCCGGAAACGGACGGGGCCTTTTGCTTTTGGGCCGCGTCCATCGGCGCCACCGACCACAGGAGCATCCCATGGACGACCACGATCATCGCAGTATCGGCAATCGCCTCGACCTATTTCATCAGCAGGACGACGGTCCAGGCGTCGTGTTCTGGCACCCACGCGGCATGGCGCTCTACCGCGTGCTCGAGGACTACATTCGCAAACGCATGCGAGGGCTCGGCTATCGCGAAGTCCGTTCCCCGCAACTGTTGTCCCGTTCGTTGTGGGACCAGAGCGGACATTGGCCGATGTTCGGACCCAACATGTTCGCCTTCGCGGACGGCGCCCAGACCCTGGCCCTAAAACCGATGAGTTGCCCGGGCCACATCCAGATTTTCAACAAACGGGTTCGCTCCCATCGCGATCTGCCGTTTCGGATCTGCGAATTCGGCGCCTGTCACCGCCACGAACCATCAGGCGCGCTTCAGGGACTCATGCGGACTCGGGCGTTCACCCAGGACGATGCCCACGTGTTCTGCGAACGCCGTCAGGTCATCGACGAAATCGTGAGGTTCAGCGCCTTGCTCAAGTCGGTCTACGCCGACTTCGGGTTCGACCGGTTCGAGGTCAGGCTCTCCACCCGGCCCGCATCGCGGGCGGGACGCGACGATGACTGGGATTGGGCCGAAGGAACCCTCGCGGACGCGGCCCGCATCGCCGGGCTCCGTCCCGAGCTGCAACCGGGTGAAGGGGCGTTCTACGGCCCGAAGCTCGAGTTCAGCTTAGGAGATTCGCGCGGCCGACGCTGGCAATGCGGGACCGTCCAAGTCGACACCGTTCTGCCCGAACGTCTGGACGCGCACTACGTCGATGCGCGCAACGAGCACGTCCTCCCCGTGTTGATCCATCACGCGGTGTTCGGAAGCCTGGAACGTTTCATCGCCATCTTGCTCGAGCACACCGGGGGACAACTGCCGTTCTGGCTGGCCCCCGACCAAATCACCGTGGCTCCGGTCGGAGCCGAGCACCGGGGTTACGCCCAACGCATCGCCGATGCGTTGGGCGCGGCCGACCTGCGCGTTGTCGTGGACGATCGCCCCGAAACGCTGTCCCGTCGCGTCGTCGAATCGCACGAGTTGGGAATTCCGTGCTTCGTCACCGTGGGCGAGCGGGAAATGGCCGCCGAAAGTCTCGCCGTTCGCGTTCGCGGCGGGCGCACCGAGGTCGTGACCATGGTCGAGGCGGTGCGCCGGTTCCGCAGCGAAGCGCGTCTCTAGCGGGCGGTGATCCGCTCGAGCGCGGTGCGCAGCCCCGCCGGCAACGGCGTCGGTCGCAGTTCGGGGCGGCGAACATAGACGTGGACGAAGTGGCCCGTCGCCGCGGGCTCGTCGTCGCCTTGGCGAAACAACGCGATCTCGTAGCGGACGCTCGAATTGCCGAGGTGCGCGACGCGCAGCATGGCATCGACGACATCGGGGAACCGCAGCGGGCGGTGGTACTGGCACGTCGTCTCGACGACGAAGCCGATAACCTCGCCCTCGTCGTAGTCGAGCACGCCGGCCTTCATCAGGTATTCGTTCACCACCGTGTCGAAATACGAGTAGTAGACCACGTTGTTGACGTGGCGATAGACATCGTTGTCCATCCAACGCGTGGGGATGGCCAGCCGATGCCGGTAGTTCTCGCGTCGCTCGTCACGGCCCTGGGTCATGTCAGCGTTTGAAGACCGAGTCGGCGCTCGACTTGGCCGACTGCTTGCGCGCAATGACGCCGCGGATGCGAACGATGGTGGCCTCGAGATCGGCAATGAACTCGTGCAGTTCGCCGACCGAGAGGCGTTCGAAATCGGGCCAATCGAGTTTCTTCTTCTTTGGGGGATCGAGGTCGTCGGCATCGAGCGGCATGGCAGGTCCCGGGAAGGCTTGCGTCTCGCGCGCGGATCATACTAGACGTGCGGGCCGCCTCAACCGCAGGAGCCGTCATGGCCCTTTCCGAAACGATGACCGCCGTCGAGATCACCAAGCCCGGGGGACCCGAGGTGTTGATCGCTGCACGGCGTCCGGTTCCGACGATCAAGGACGGAGAGATTCTCGTGCGCGTGCTGGCCGCGGGAGTCAATCGCCCCGATGCCATGCAACGCGCCGGATCCTACCCGCCGCCAGCGGGCGTCACCGATATCCCGGGCCTCGACGTGGCGGGCGAGGTCGTAGCGGTCCGTGGTGCAGGCCCGTGGCAGGTCGGCGATCGGGTCTGTGCGCTCGTCGCCGGCGGTGGCTACGCCGAGTATTGCGCGGTCCCGGCGCCGCAGGCGCTACCCGTTCCCAAGGGGCTGTCGGCGATCGAGGCGGCCTCGTTGCCGGAAACCGTCTTCACGGTGTGGACCAACGTGTACGACCGCGCCCATCTCAAGGCTGGCGAGTCGCTCCTGGTCCACGGCGGCGCGAGCGGCATCGGGGTGGCCGCGATCCAGATGGCCAAAGCGACCGGTGCCACCGTGTATGCGACGGCGGGATCGGCCGACAAGTGCCGGGCGTGTGAATCGCTCGGCGCTGCGAAGGCGATCAACTATCGCGATGCCGATTTCGTCACCGTGATCAAGGAATTGACCCAGGGGCGCGGCGTCGACGTCGTGCTCGACATGGTCGCCGGCGACTACATCGCGAAGAACCTGGAGGTTCTCGCCATGGATGGGCGGTTGTCGATCATCGCGTTCCTCCGCGGTCACAAGGCCGAGGTGAGCTTTGCCCGCGTGCTGATGAAGCGCCTGTCGATCACCGGTTCGGCCCTGCGCCCCCAGTCGGTGGCCGCCAAAGGCGCGATCGCGGCCTCGCTGCGCCGGACCATCTGGCCGCTCATCGAGTCCGGCCGAATTCGCGCGGTGATCGACACGGTGTATCCGCTCGCCGAAGCCGCCAAGGCCCACGCCCGACTGGAAAGCAATGCCCACGTCGGTAAGGTGATGCTCGAAGTGGCAAAGGAGTAGGTGATGGCGGTCCCCACCACGATGCGTGCGATCGAGCTGGCTGGGATCGGAGGGCCCGAGGCTTTGCGTCTCACGAACCGCCTGGTGCCAGCCCCGAAATCGGGGGAAGTGCTGATTCGGGTCGAGGCCACCGGGGTCAACCGCGTCGACATCATTCAGCGCACCGGCGCGTACACGCCACCCTACGGCGTAACCGACATCCCGGGAGTCGAAATTGCCGGCACGATCGCGGCATTGGGTCCCGACGTTGCCGACCACCGCGTGGGCGACCGCGTGTGCGCCCTCGTGATCGGCGGCGGTTATGCCGAATACTGCGCCGTCCCTGCACCCCAGGTATTGCCGCTCCCCGGCGGCTACGACATGGTGCGCGCCGCGGCCATCCCTGAGACCCTGTTTACCGTCTGGACCAACATGTTCGATCACGGTCGTTTCGCGACCGGCGAAACCATCTTGATCCACGGCGGCGCCAGCGGCATCGGCACGACCGCCATCGCCATGGCGCACGAGTTCGGCGCCAGGGCGGTGTTCGTCACGGCCGGGTCGGCCGAGAAATGCGCGGCCTGTGATCGCCTCGGCGTAACGCGTTCGATCAACTATCGACTCGAGGACTTCGTGCGAATCGTGCGCGAGCAGACCAAGGGACGCGGCGTCGACGTCATTCTCGATATGGTGGCCGGCAACTACGTGCCACGAAATCTATCGTGCCTCGCTCCCGATGGCCGGCTCGTGCTGCTCGGGCTCATGAGCGGGACGCGCGAGATCGAAATCAACGCCAGCCAGATCATGATGAACCGGCTATCGGTCACCGGCTCGTCGCTGCGTGGCCAGTCGATCGCTCAGAAGACCAGGATTGCCCAGGCGCTCGAGAACCAGGTGTGGCCCAAGCTCGCGGCCGGGCGCATGGCCCCGGTGATCGACACGGTCCTGCCCTTGGAGCGCGCGAGCGACGCCCATCGGCGGCTCGAGGGCGGCCACCACGTCGGCAAAGTGGTCCTGACCCTCGTCTGAGGGCCCCGCCGGTTCCGGTTGCCACCACCGCGACCCGCCCTATATAAGGGGACGGCTCCGCATCCTGAAAACTTGGGTTGACGTGGTCGCCGGCGCCGTGGGGCGCCGCAGCAGGAGGAAGATCAATGGCTAAGCCCTTGATGCCAAAGGCAACCGCCATGTGGCTGGTCGAGGAGACGGCACTCACCTTCGACCAGATCGCGGAATTCTGCGGGTTGCACCCGCTGGAGATTCAAGGCATCGCCGACGGCGAAGTGGCGCCGGGAATCATCGGCCGCGACCTGATCACGGCCGGCGAATTGACCCGTGACGAACTCGAACGCTGCGAGAAGGACCCGGCTGCCCGGTTGTCGATGGTCGAGCCCGAGATTGAACTCAAGACCCGTCCTCCGGGCCCACGCTACACCCCTGTCGCCAAACGCCAGAATCGCCCGGATGCCATCGCCTGGTTGATCAAGTATCACCCGGAACTGACCGACGCCCAGATCTGTCACCTCGTCGGCACGACCAAGCCGACGGTGGTCTCCGTGCGCGAACGGTCGCACTGGAACATTCAGAACTTGAAGCCGCAGGATCCGGTGAGCCTCGGCATCTGCTCGCAGGTCGACCTCGACGAGGCGATCCAGACCGCCGATCGCCGCTTGCGCCGCAAGGAGGACCGCGAACGCCGCGCCGCCGCGCGTGCCCAGCGCGAGAAGACCAAAGGCGAACAGCCGGCGAGCGACGCCGTCACTCCGGCCGCAGCGGAGCCAGAGCCGACCCCCGCCAAGCCCGCAACAGCCACGATCCTCGCACCGGCCCCGGCACCAGCGCCCACGACCGCGCCGCTGTCCGAGATCGAACGCGTGTTCGGAACGCCGGCACCCAAGCCGACCGAATAGCGTTCAGCGCGCGTAGCCGGCTGACTTGAGCGCTGCCGTGATCCCTTCGAGAACGCTCGCGTCCTCGATCGTGGCCGGCATCTGCCAGGGTTCGGAGTCGGCGATGCGGCGCATCGTCCCGCGGAGGATTTTCCCCGATCGGGTCTTCGGCAGCTGGCGGACGACCATCGCGGACTTGAACGAGGCCACCGGCCCGATCTGATCGCGGACGCGCTGCACCAGTTCGGGGACAAGGTCCTGCTCCTCGCGTCGGGCCCTGGCGTTGAGCACCACGAAGCCCACCGGCACTTGGCCCTTGAGCGCATCCTTGACGCCGACCACCGCGCACTCCGCCACGTCGGGGTGACCGGCCAGGACCTCCTCGATGGCGCCCGTCGACAGGCGATGGCCTGCGACATTGATCACATCGTCGGTCCGCGCCAGCACGTAGAGATAGCCGTCTGCGTCGATGAAGCCCGCGTCCCCGGTCTTGTAGAACCCGGGAAAGTCCTTGAGGTAGGCCGCGACGAACCCATCGTCGTTGTTCCACAGCGTGGGCAGCGAGGACGGCGGCAGCGGCAGCTTCACACAGATCGCGCCCTCGCGCCCGGGCGGGAGTTCCTGGCCGCGGTCATCCAGGATTCGAATGTCGTAGCCTGGCACCGGCTTGGTCGGGGACCCGTGCTTGACCGGCAGAAGCCCGAGGCCCGCGCAGTTGGCCGCCATGGCCCAGCCGGTTTCCGTCTGCCACCAGTGATCAATGACCGGGCGCCGCAGCTTCTGCTCGGCCCAACGCACGGTTTCCGGATCGGCGCGTTCACCGGCCAGGAACAGCGTCCGGAAGCGGCGCAGATCGTATTTCGCGAGGAGTGCGCCGGTCGGATCTTCGCGGCGAATGGCGCGAAACGACGTGGGCGCGGTGAACAACGCGGCAACCCCGTGATCGGCGATGACGCGCCAGAAGGCCCCGGCGTCCGGTGTGCCGACGGGTTTTCCCTCGTAGAGGATCGCGGTGCAGCCGTGAAACAGCGGTCCGTACACGATGTAGGAATGACCGACCACCCAACCGATATCGGAGGCCGCCCAGAACACCTCGCCGGGCTCGACTCCGTAGACGCCATGCATGCTCCAGGTGAGCGCGACCAAGTGCCCCCCGTTGTCGCGCACGACGCCCTTGGGTTTCCCGGTCGAGCCCGACGTGTAGAGGATGTAGAGCGGATCGGTGCTGGCGACGGGCACGCAGTCGGCGGGCTGAGCCGATGCCATCGCCTCGTCCCAATCGACGTCGCGGCTCGCGTTGAGCGTGGCTCGCAGGCGTTCGCGTTGCAGGACGATCACCCGCTCCGGCTTGGTGCGGGCAAGCGCGATCGCCTCGTCGACCAGCGGCATGTACGGGATCACCCGGGTCGGTTCGACACCGCAGGAGGCGGTGATCAGCAGCCGCGGCGCGCAATCGTCGATCCGCGTCGCCAGCTCGCGGGCGGCAAAGCCGCCGAACACCACGGAATGAATGACACCGAGGCGGGCGCAGGCCAGCATTGCGACGATGGCCTGTGGCACCGCCGGCATGTAGATGATGGCGCGATCCCCCTTCGCCAGGCCGTAACGCCGCAACACGCCGGCAAACCGCGCCGTGAGGTCGCGAAGTTCACGATAGGTGAAACGCTCGACCTTGCCCGTCAGGGGCGAGTCGTAGATCAGCGCCAACTGTTCCGCTCGACCGCCTTCGACATGACGGTCGAGGGCGTTGTAACAGCTGTTGACGCTGCCGCCCGGAAACCAACGGTGGAACGGCGGTCGCGACGAATCGAAGACGCGATCCCAACGCTTGTACCAGTGGACGGCTTCAGCCGCGCGCGCCCAGTAGTTCTCGGGGGCCCTTTGCCAATCGGCGTAGGTCTCCGCGTAGCGGCTCATGGCTCTGCTCCTCCGGTCGGACCGCGCAATCGGTCTCCGGCGCAAACAACCACGGACCGCGTCGAACGCGCAACCGGTCGCGCGACGGCGCGCGGACCGGCGGTGCGATGTCCGTCCGCTAGCCTCGGTCTAGGCGGGCTAGCTCGTCTTTGATCTTCAGTTTTTGCTTCTTGAGGGCGTGGACCTGCACCTCGTCGGGGTGTGGTCGGGTCTGTTCGGTCGTCAGGGCCGCGTCGAGAGCGTTGTGACGGGCCCTAAGGCGTTCGACCTCGTTCGTCAGGCTGTCACCGGATGCCATCCAGAACCTCCATCGTGAGTTCGACGCCGTCATGTTAGCCCGATCGACGAGACACGGGGACGAAGATTCATCGCCGCACGAGCGCGCCCTGCGAACGATAATGGCCCCAAGGGGTTGGCCGGTGTTCCGGAGAGATTCTAGGTCGCGCGCCCGATTGCCCCGATAAGATCCGCGAGGCGGGCCGCCACCGCCGGGGTTCGGTCGCTGCAGCGATCCAAATAGCGCTCAACATTGGCCGCGCCGTGGTGGGCGCCGGAACCGGGCCGGTCGAAGAGGAATGCGGCGAGGGCGCCTAGAACGCATGCCTCGGCGTCGAGTTCCAGGCGCTTGACGCCCTCTCGCAACCGCTGGGCCTCGGCGGTCGGCATCGATTTCAGCGCGCGGCGGGCCTGACGCAACGGCCCGATCACGTGCGCCTGCCATGGCGTGCTGAGCGCCAAGATGCGATCGAGGTCTTCATCCGTCCATCGCTCGGCCCCGCGGGCGCCGCTCCACAACGCCGCCAACAGCACGTTGACGTCCGCGCCGTCGTGATCTTGCAGAGCGATCAGGGCCTCTGCGACTCCTGGTCGCGCATAGACGACCTGCGACCAATGCCAGAGGTCCTCGATCGGCATGCGGGATTCGTTGCGTCGCTCACTCACCGGAAGGCTGCTATTCTGCTCGGAACGGAACGCCAGGGGACCGATGGATCAAACGGAGTTGCGCCAGAAGCTCGTCGAACTGAAGACCGAGCACCGTGATCTGGACGCGGCCGTCGCCGCCCTCCTGGAGCGCAGTCCGAGCAACCACGTCGAGGTCCAGCGGCTGAAGAAACGAAAGTTGGCGCTGCGCGACCGGATTCGGCAGATCGAGAGCCTGCTCTATCCCGACATCATCGCCTGAACTCAGGCGACCTTGCCGTTCTTGAGCAGTTTCTTGTTCGCGTACATATCGCGGTCGGCCGCTGCGAGCGCATGGCCGATATCCTCGGCACCCGAGAACGTATGAACCCCGACCGCCACCCTGAGGACGACCGAACGCCCTTGGTGAAGGAGCGGTGTGTTGAAAATGTGGTCGGCAAGCGTATCGGCCTTCTGGCGAGCGACGGTGTTGTCGGTCTGATCCAGGATGATCCCGAACTCGTCGCCGCCGAGGCGCCCGACGATGTCCGATTCCCGCACGTTCTGGATGAGGATCGAGGCGATGTAACGTAACGCCTCGTCGCCGGCGGAATGTCCAAAGGAATCGTTGATTTCCTTGAAATCGTTGACGTCGATGTAGACGACGCTGGCGAAGGAGCCATAGCGCTCGACATGCGACATCTGGCGTGACAGTTCTCGAACGAAGGCCCGCCGGTTGGCGATCGGCACGAGGGGGTCGCGGTCCGCAAGACGTTCGAGGCTTGCCAGACGTTCCCGTGCCGCCTGCAGTTCGCGCCGCATCTGTTCGACTTCCCGCATCAGCCCCATGAGGGCGTCGCGAACCTTGGGCGTCACCTCGGCTTCGGGTATCCCCAGGATGGTGACGCCGTCATCGATCGCTCTCGGCGGCGAGGCCGTGTCGTAGGCCTCAGCCGCGCGAACGGCACCTGTCTTGGTGGCGGATTGGGTACGACGAACGGCCGTGACCGAACGAGCGGCAACCGGCCCGGTTGGCGTGATTTTCATCTGGCCCCGCTGAGAATCGCCCAGCTCCCCATATGGTTAATACTACCATAGACGGGCGGTTCTTGCAGGGCTTCCCCTCCAATCCCGCCCGTCAGGCCACAATGACCGACAAAGGTAAAGGAGTCCTTAGCGGCCGGAGCCGATTGATTCGGCGGGGGCCCCTCCTATAATCCGACCCTTTTTCGGGGACCGGCTCCTCGCATGGCCAAGCTCACACCGCTCGTCGGCATCATCATGGGAAGCCAGTCGGACTGGTCGACCCTCAAGTATGCGGCCGACGTCCTGGAGGAGTTCGGGGTCACCCACGAAACCCGCATCGTTTCGGCCCATCGCACGCCCGAACGTCTGGCCGAATACGCCAAGTCGGCGCGCCAGCGCGGCCTGCGGGTGATCATCGCCGGGGCCGGCGGTGCCGCACACCTGCCAGGCATGACTGCCTCCATGACGCCGTTGCCGGTCTTCGGCGTTCCCGTCGAGAGCCAGGCGCTCAAAGGGCTGGATAGCCTTCTTTCGATCGTCCAGATGCCGGGCGGCGTCCCGGTCGGGACGCTCGCAATCGGAGCGGCGGGGGCGAAAAACGCTGCTTTGCTCGCGATTGCCGTGCTGGCGCTACAGGACCAAACGCTGGCCGCCCGCCTCGATGCCTATCGCGAACGCCAGACGGCGGCCGTGGCCATCGACCCGACACACACCTGATCGCTCCGTGCCCATCGCGCCCGGATCAACCATCGGTATTCTCGGCGGCGGGCAGTTGGGCCGGATGCTCGCTCTGGCGGCAAGCGCGCTCGGCTACCGCACGCATATTTTTTGCCCCGACCCGGACTCCCCGGCGTTCCAGGTCACGGCCAATCGCACGATCGCGCCATACGGCGACGAGATCGCCCTCAAGACATTCGCGCAATCGGTCTCGGTCGTGACCTATGAGTTCGAGAATGTCCCGGCTGAGACCGCCGCACTGTTGGAACGCCTGGTACCGACGCGCCCGGGCGCCAAGGCCTTGGCCGTTGCCCAGGATCGCTTCACCGAAAAGGAGTTCGTGCGCGTGGCGGGAGCGACGACGGTTCGGTATGCCACGGTCTCCTCCGCGACGGACATTGCAGCGGCCGTCGCGGCGACCGGACTCCCGGCGATCCTCAAGTCCCGACGCCTCGGATATGACGGCAAAGGGCAACGCCAGATCGAACGCGCCGAAGAGGTCGAGCCCGCGTGGCTCGAGCTCGGCGCCGGCGACTGCATCCTCGAAGGTTGGGCGCCGTTCGTCGCCGAGGTCTCCGTGATTCTCGCGCGGGCCAGCGATGGGGCGGTGGCAACCTATGACGTCCCTCAGAACACGCACGAGGGCGGCATTCTTCGCCGCAGCGTCGTGCCGGCCACGGTTGGCGGTGCCACCGCGGCGACCGCCGTCGACATCGCGCTCCGCATCGCCGCGGCACTCGACTATGTCGGTGTCCTCGCCGTCGAGATGTTCGTGCTGGGCGACGGCACCGTGTTGGTCAACGAGATCGCCCCACGCGTGCACAATTCAGGCCACTGGACCATCGATGCCTGCGTCACGAGCCAATTCGAACAACACATTCGCGCCGTCTGCGACCTGCCGCTCGGGTCGACTGAACGACACAGCGATGCCGAGATGATCAATCTGATCGGCCACGAAATCGACCGCTGGCCAAACCTGATGGGCGATCCAACGGCCAAGCTCCACCTCTACGGCAAGACCGAGGCGCGCGAAGGCCGCAAAATGGGGCACGTTACGCGCGTTCGCCGTCGGCAGACCTAGCGCGACCGTCCAAACGGCGAGTGGCGGAAAAAGCGCACCGGATGCGGCAGACGATCGGCCAGGCGCGAAAGCTTGCCGCGGGCCCGGTGAAACGTCATGACGTCCTTGAGGCGTCGATCGAGGAATGCCCACGTATCGGCCGCGCCTTCGGAGGTGTCCTCGAGCCAGTAGAGCAGAGTCGCCGAATAGACGGCGGCCAGCGTCGCCCGTTTGGTATAGAAGGAAAAATCGGTCGCGGTGTCGCCAACCATCCGCCAGATCGTATCCACCGTCCCATAGAGGCCGTGAAGCAGTGGGCCGGTGGCGCCGCGGACCTGAGTCCCGACGGCGCGGCGAATGGCTTCGCGATGGGGCTGACAGAGCTCGAGGCGTTTTCGGATGATGACGCCGACGCGCTCGTGAACGCGGTGGGCCGCGAGCGCCTCCGGCGGCAGCGCGGCCACCATCGCGCGGTCTGTTGCTTCGACAAAGTGTGTGATGACGTCCGCTATGCCCCCCGGAAACAAACGTGCGCCGTCTGAATCCGTAAGGCCGGCCGCAGGGAGCGCGCGCCGCAAACTGGTCGAGGTCCAGCCATCGAACGGAACCTCTCGCAGCATTGCCTCGAGCACCTTGTCGCGATCGAGATCGCTCGGGTCAGTCGATGAGGTCATCGCTTTCCTCCTCGGGTGCGACCCAGTATTTCCATTCCGTCTCGAAGACCAGCTTCGACAGGTCGGTCATTCGCGCGGGGTAGAGCGCACCCACGAGATGGTCGCATTCGTGCTGGACGACGCGCGCGTGCATGCCCTCGGCGATCCGGTCGATCCGTTCCCCGGAAAGGCCCCAGCCGCTATAGCGGATCTTGGTGTAGCGCGGCACCAGTCCCCGTAGACCGGGAACCGATAGGCAACCTTCCCATCCCATGGCGAGGTCCTCGGCCAACGGTTCGATCGTCGGGTTGATCAAGACCGTGAGTGGCGTGCCCACGGCCTCGGCATCGCGTTCCTCCGGCACCTCGAAAATGACCACACGCTTGGGCACGTAGACCTGCGTCGCGGCGAGACCGATGCCGTTGGCATCGTTCATCGTTTCGACCATGTGCTCGACCAGGTTGCGGATTTCCGGCGCCGTCGGGTCTTCGACGACATCCGCCACCCCCTGGAGAACGGGATGGCCCATGCGGGCGATCTTGAGGATGGCCATGCCCTAATATGTTGACGCGGCGGCGCCCGGTAAAGGGCGATCGGGCAATCGCTCCCGTGGCGATCGTCACACACCGCGATCGATCGCGGTCCGGGTCGGCTTCGCCCGACGCGCCCACGACAGACTCCCGGCGCTATCCATCGAGGTGATCGGTCGTGTGGCACCGACCGAGGCCTCATCGACCGATCCTCGATGCGGATGAGCGAGTCTCTACGGGGCTGCGAAACGCCTTCGCGCGGGCCTCCCCCACCGATCGTCTGACGGGGCCGACCCGCTAGGTGGCCAATCATGGTTGCCCACAAGCCATTGTGCCCGGCACACCAACCTCCCCAAGTGCCTTCACAATCCAACTGCCCTGTGTTAGAGACCCCGCCTCGGCGGCCATAGGCCCACACCTAGGAGGAGATGCGTTTGCAAGTCCACGTGAGAGACAACAATGTCGACCAGGCCCTACGCGCCCTGAAGAAGAAGATGCAGCGCGAGGGGATCTTCCGTGAGATGAAGCTGCGCAATCACTACGAGAAGCCGTCCGAACGCAAGGCGCGCGAGCGCGCCGAAGCGATCCGCCGAGCCCGCAAGTTGGCGCGCAAGCGCGCCCAGCGCGAACTCTGAGCGGATCCCGCCGCGCAAAGAAAAAGGCCGCGCTTGCGGCCTTTATTGTTGCCGAGTCGGACGCCCTAGCTAGAGCGCCTTGACGATGTCCTCGACCATCTTCTTGGCGTCGGCAAACAACATCATCGTGTTGTCGCGGTAGAACACGGCGTTGTCGATGCCGGCATAACCCGGTGCGAGCGAGCGCTTCACGAACAGCACCGTTTTGGCCTTTTCGACATCGAGGATCGGCATTCCATAAATCGGGCTCTGCGGATCGGTCTTGGCCGCCGGGTTGGTGACGTCGTTGGCCCCGATGACGAACGCCACGTCGGTGTTGGGAAAATCCGAATTGATTTCTTCGAGTTCGAGGACGTCCTCGTAGGGGATGTTGGCCTCGGCCAGCAGGACGTTCATGTGGCCAGGCATGCGTCCGGCCACGGGGTGAATGGCGTGGCGGACCTTGACGCCCTCGGCCTTCAGCGTGTCGGCCATTTCGCGCAGCGCATGCTGAGCCTGGGCGACGGCGAGGCCGTACCCCGGAACGATGATCACCGAACCCGCGTTCTTCATGATGAACGCCGCGTCGTCGGCGCTCCCCGACTTGGCCGTCCGGTCGCCACGCTTGGTCGCCGCGGCCGAAGCGTCGCCGCCGAAACCGCCGAGGATCACGCTGAAGAACGAGCGGTTCATCGCGTGACACATGATGTAGCTGAGGATTGCGCCCGAAGAGCCGACCAGGGCCCCGGTAATGATGAGCGCGGTGTTCTCGAGGGTGAAACCGATGCCGGCGGCGGCCCATCCCGAGTACGAGTTGAGCATCGAGATTACGACCGGCATGTCCGCCCCGCCGATCGGAATGATCAGCAGGAAGCCGATCAAGAATGCGAGTGCTGCCAGAACCCAGAACGCCGGCAGCGACTGCGTCATCACGAAGTAGATGCCGACGCCGATGGTGACGAGGCCGAGAAACAGGTTGAGCAGGTGCTGCCCGGGAAACACCACCGGGTTGCCGCTGACGAGTTCCTGAAGCTTGGCAAAGGCGACGAGCGAACCAGAGAACGTCACGGCGCCAATGGCCAGCCCCAAGGTCATCTCGATGAGGCTCGCCGTCTTGATTTGGCCGGCGCTGCCGATGCCGTAGGCCTCTGGCGCGTAGAGCGCCGCTGCGGCGACCAGGACCGCGGCCAGGCCCACGAGGCTGTGGAAGGCCGCAACCAACTGCGGCATTGCCGCCATCTTGATGCGCAACGCAATGATCGTTCCGATCGCGCCGCCGACCGCTAGGCCGAGCAGGATCAGGTCATAGCCGAGGACGCCGGGATTGAGCAGCGTCGTCACGACGGCAATGACCATCCCGGCAATGCCGAGCAGATTGCCGCGCCGCGACGATGTCGGCGAAGACAACCCCCGAAGCGACAGGATGAAGCAGATTCCGGAGACGAGATAGGCGATGGCCGAGAGGTTTGCCGACACGGCGTTTACCGCTTTTTCCGGAACATCTGCAGCATTCGCTGCGTGACGACGAAACCACCAAAGATATTGACGGCGGCCAGGACGATCGCGAAGAAGCCGAAAATCTTCGAGAGGTTCATGTCCTCGGGGCCCGCCGCGATCAGCGCACCAACGATGATCACGCTCGAGATGGCGTTGGTCACCGACATCAGCGGCGTGTGCAGGGCCGGGGTCACGCTCCACACGACGTAATAGCCGACGAAAATCGCCAGCACGAAGATCGCCAGCCGGAAGACGAAAGGATCGATGGCCGCCACGTCCACCATGGTTCCTAGCTCTTTCCTTGGAATTGGGGATGAACGACGGCGCCGTCGCGGGTCAGGACCGTGGCCTTCAAGATTTCGTCGTTCCAATCGACCTTGAGGACGCGACTGTCCTTGTCGACCAACGGCGTGAGGAAGTTGAGCACGTTGCGCGCGTAGAGCATGGAGGCGTCGGTCGGCACGCGGCTCGGCACGTTCAGGTGCCCGATGATCCGCACCCCATCGACTTCGGCCACGTCGCCAGGCCGGGTCAGTTCGCAGTTGCCGCCCTGCTCGGCCGCGAGGTCGACGATGACCGAGCCTGGCCGCATCGACTTCACCATGTCCGCGGTAATCAGGATCGGGGCACGGCGACCGGGAATCAGGGCCGTCGTGATCGCGATATCCTGTTTGGCCAGCGTCTCGCGGACGAGCGCCTCCTGGCGCCGGCGGTAATCCTCGCTCATTTCCCGGGCGTAGCCACCCGCCGTTTCGGCGGTCTTCGTCTCCTCGCTTTCGACCATGACGAACTTGGCGCCGAGGGATTCGACCTGCTCCTTGGCGGCCGGCCGGACGTCCGTGGCGAGGACGACGGCCCCGAGGCGGCGCGCCGTCGCAATCGCTTGCAGGCCGGCAACGCCGGCGCCGAGAACCATCACTTTGGCCGGGGCGATCGTGCCGGCGGCCGTCATCATCATCGGGAGCGCGCGCTGCAACTCCGCGGCGGCATCGATCACCGCGCGATAGCCGGCGAGATTCGACTGCGAGGAAAGCGCATCCATGTTCTGCGCGCGTGTGATCCTCGGCAACAGCTCGAGCGCGATCGCCGTAACGCCCTTTGCCGCGTAGTCGGAAAGCGATTGCGGCGCGTTGCCCGGGGCCAAGAGCCCAACCACCATTGCGCCGCGTTTCACGCCTAGAAGTTCGTCGTTGCCCTCGGCGGCTGTCATCGGCCGCTGCACTTTGACGAGGACGTCGGCCTCCCCGAGGTTGCCGGGCAGGCGATCCAGCAGCGTCGCTCCCGCTTGCTGGTATTGCGCGTCCGGCAAGGCCGCACTTTCGCCGGCACCGCGCTCGACCGCGACGGACCAGCCCATGCCGACCATCCGCTTGACGGTGTCCGGAGTCGCCGCAACCCGCCGCTCGTGGGCCCGACGTTCTCTAGGGACGACAACTTTCATGAGGGAACGCCAAAGGGAACGCCAAGGATTTCACCACGCCAGCGCTTGTGCCGCGCTGGCGCCAAGGGCCGAATATCGTCAGGCGCGGAGAAACTAGAGCAAGACGATCGCGAGCAAGACCAGGGTCACCACACACAGGCCGATGCCCCACTTCGTCAACTGGATGAAGCCATCATAGGTCTGTTGCTTGTGTGGCAGATCGATCTGCTGGTCTTGCGCCATAACGTCCCTCCGAGCGGCGCCGGGACTATATCAGACCGGTTTTTCGGTTCAAATCGAAGCGCCGTCCGCGATTCCGCGGCGACGGCCGGTTTGCGGCTCGCGATCGACCTCCTGTGACAGCTTGGCGCAGAGGTCTTCGCCCTCCGCCGTCGGCACCCAGACCCCACCCGGACCGTCGTGCCAGCCGCGCTGGCGAATGAGACCGGCCTGCGCCAGCTCCTGGACGCTACGCGGCGATGCGAACGCCCGATTCAACATGGCATCCGAGATGCCGCGCACCGGCTTGGGCATGTCGCAAAGCTTGCGCAGGATTTTGTGGTAGCGGGAGTTCGGCCTTACGCGCAGGGTTACCACGATTCAGCGCGCCCCTTCGGCGCCCTCCAGTTGATCGATCAGCCCGGAGATTACCGACAATCCGCGGGTCCAGAAACCAGGATCGCTGGCGTCCAATCCGAATGGGGCCAACAGCTCCCGGTGTCGCCGGGTGCCCCCGGCGCGCAACATGTCGAGGTAGCGCTCCTCGAACCCCGACGACCCGTCGAGGTAGACCGCGTAGAGCGCATTCACCAGGCAATCGCCGAAGGCATAGGCATAGACGTAAAACGGCGAATGCACGAAGTGTGGGATGTAGCACCAGAAGGTGGCGTACTCGGGCGCGAAGCGGAATGCCTCGCCCAGACTCTCGCGTTGGACGACAAGCCAAATCTCACCGATCTGGTCCGGGGTCAGTTCGCCGTCTCGCCGCCGATCGTGCAAACGGCGCTCGAACTCGAAGAACGCAACCTGACGCACGACCGTGTTGATCATGTCCTCGACCTTGCCGGCGATGAGGCGCCGGCGGCGCGCGGGATCGCGCTCGGCGGCAACCAAGGCTCGGAAGGTCAATTGTTCGCCGAACACCGAGGCTGTCTCGGCGAGCGTGAGTGGCGTGTCTGCCATCAGGGTTCCCTGCCCGGCGGCCAGGAGCTGATGAATGCCGTGCCCCAACTCGTGGGCCAACGTCATGACGTCGCGCGTCTTGCCCTGATAGTTGAGCAGCAGATAGGGATGAGCGCTCGGCACGGTCGGGTGCGCGAACGCCCCCGAGGCCTTGCCGGGACGTACCCCCGCGTCGATCCACGGGCGATCGAAGAATCGGCGCCCGAGCTCGGCCAACGCCGGAGAAAAGCGGCTGTAAGCGTCGAGTACCGTGGCCACGGCTTCGGGCCAGGGGCGATCGCGGTCGGCGTCTTCGGGCAGTGGCGCATTGCGGTCCCAATGTTCGAGTTTGGCCAAGCCCAACCATTTCGCTTTCAGGGCGTAGTAACGATGGGAGAGCCGGGGATACGCAGCCTTGACCGCCGTGATCAGGGCATCGACCACGGCGGGCTCGACGTAGTTGGCGAGGTGGCGCGAAGCGGCCGAAGTCGGAAATCGCCGCCAGCGATCCTCGATTTCCTTGTCCTTCGCGAGCGTATTCGTGACGAGGGCAAAGAGCCGGACATTCCTGGCGAACACCTGGCCCAAAGTCTCGGCCGCGCGACGGCGCGTCTCGCGGTCACGATCACTCAGGGCATGCAGCGCGACTTCGAGCGGCACCTCGCCCTTGCCGAGATCGAACCGTAGGCCCGCCAACGTCTCGTCGAACAGACGGTTCCACGCCCCGGCCCCGGTCAGGCGTTTCTCGTGCAGCAGCCGTTCGAGATCATCGCCCAATTGATGGGGACGAAAGGTCCGAACGTCGCGGAGCCACGGCGCATAGCGGGCGACTCTGTCGTCCTCTTGCCATCCGGCAATCGTGCGATCTTCGACGCGATTGATTTCGAGGGTGAAGAACAACAGGTCCGTCGTGATCGCATTCACCCGCTCGCTCACGTTCTGCACGAACCGCGCATTGTCCGGACTGTCGAGATCGTCGGCATGGCGCAGTTGGGCGTAGCTGAGAAGGCGACCGAGGACATCCTGCAGCCGTTCGTACTCATCGAGGGCCGCGGCAAACGCCGACGGCGACAGCGCGGCGATCTTGCCCCGGTGGCGCTCGGCGAACGCCGCCGCCCCTTTGGCCGCGGCCTCGATATCCCGGGCGAGTTCCGGACTGTCGGGTCCGGCATAGAGATCTCCGAGGTCCCAACGCGGCAATTGCTGTTCGCTATCCATCCTGACCCTCGCGCTTGAGGAGAAAATGCCCATGGGCGGCGGCGATCGGCCGTTCTCGATCGTCCTGCCAGGCTTCGACACGGACGTTGGCGACGCGGCGGCCCTGCTTGTAGACGCGCCCCGTCGCGAGCACGTCGACAGGCCGGCCGGTGCGCAGGAAATCGAAGGACATGTTCACGGTCACCGGAACGACCCCAGGCTCCGACTCCCAGAGCAAAAGGATGATCGCCGCGCTCTCCAGCAGCCCGCCGATGACGCCGCCGTGTAGCGCCGGGATCAATGGATTGCCGATGAGCGCGTCGGCATAGCGCAGGCGGCAACGTGGGTGGCCGCTGTCATCCAGGTCGGCCGCGATGCCGGCAAACGCCGCATAGGGCACTCCCGTGACGAGGTGTTGCGGGCGGTTCTCCCGGCGCGCGACTTCGACCCGCTCCCGCCAGGTCGTCATGTTCGGGTCCCCTGGGTCTTCACCCAGGCGGGCAAGGAACTCGACTGCAGCATGAACGTCGCGAGCGAAGCGGCGACATCGTCGCCACCCTCCTGATACGCGCGGGCTCGCACGAAGGCGACCGAGCGCGAGAGCCGGTAGCACGTGGCTTCCGCAAATACCGGCAACCTCGGCCGGGCCGGGCGAAGGTAGTCGATCCGCAGATCCAGCGTCGCGATCTGCATGACCTCGGTGACGCGGCTCATCACGGCCAACCCGCTGACGGTGTCCACGACGGTCGTCAGGACACCGCCATGGAGGACTCCTGTGCCAGGGTCGCCGACCAAGTCGTCCCGCCAGTCGATCCTGGCGAGGGCGCGCCCGACATCGATCTCGGTCACTTTCAATCCGAGAACTCCGACGTGCGGAATCGCCTGGACGATCTGCTCCAGCAGTTCGCGGTCGAAAGCAGGGCGTTCAGCGCGCGACAACGGTCATCCGTGGTAGGCGCGGAACCACTCGACAAAACGCGGCACGCCGATATCGATCGAGGTCCGTGGATGGAAGCCGAGGTCGCGCTCCGCGGCGGAGATATCGGCGAATGTCTCGTGCACGTCTCCGGGTTGCATCTCGTCGAGTACGATTTCCGCCTTCCGGCCGAGCGTTTCTTCGATCAGCTGGATCAACCGCGGTACCGGCTCCGCTCTGTGGTTGCCGAGGTTGTAAATCCGGCAGGGCGCCGCGTTGCCCTGAGACGGACGATCGAGCGCCGCCAGAACACCCTGAACGATATCGTCGATGTAGGTGAAGTCGCGCTTCATTGCGCCGCGATTGAACAGGCGGATCGGCTCGCCCCGGCTGATCGCGCGCGTGAAGATGTATAGCGCCATGTCCGGGCGACCCCAGGGACCATAGACCGTAAAGAAGCGCAATCCGACCTGCGGGATCTTGAACAGGTGGCCGTACGCGTAGCTGATGAGTTCGTCCGATCGTTTGGTGGCGGCATAGAGTGAAATCGGCGTATCGACCGGATCGTCGATCGAGAACGGCAGTTTCGTGTTGGCTCCGTACACCGAACTCGAACTCGCATAGACGAGATGCTCGAAGGCCGGCAGCCGGCGCGCGGCCTCGAGAATCTGAACGTGGCCGGTCAGGTTTGCTTCGACGTAGGCCAACGGGTCTTGCAGCGAATATCGCACCCCCGCTTGGGCCGCGAGGTGGACGATCCGGCGGACGCCCTTGAACGCCGCCAGGGTTTCAACGAGGTCCCGGTCGGCGATGTTCTTGCGGATGAAGGTGAAGGCCTTCTCGGCCGCGAGACGGGCGACCCGCGCCTCTTTGAGCTTGACGTCATAGTAGCTTGACAGATTGTCGAGCCCGATCACCTGCTCGCCGCGGGCGAGCAGCGCGGCGCTGACGTGATAGCCGATGAAACCGGCGGCTCCGGTCACCACAACGGGCATCTGACGCGTTTCCTCGCTTTGCGGGCGCAAGATAGACGGGGCCCCGCGCCGAATCACGAAGGTTTTTTCTCGCCCCTTTGGGGTGGCAGAGTTCGTCTTGAGACCCGACAATCGCACCTTGATCCCCGGCACAACACCCCCAACCTCTGGGGCGATGGGAATCTCCGGATGACGCGATCCGCGGTAACCTTGGATGACAAGTACGCGCTCGAGTCCGGGCGGGTGTTCCTCACCGGGACCCAGGCCCTGGTGCGCTTACCCCTGATGCAGCGCCAGCGTGACCTCGAGCAGGGCCGCAACACGGCGGCTTTCATCTCGGGCTACCGCGGCTCGCCGCTCGGGAGCTACGACCAAGCGCTGTGGCGCGCCGAATCGTTCCTCAAGTCGAACCACGTTCGCTTTCAGCCCGGGATCAACGAGGAGTTGGCCGCGACGGCCGTCTGGGGCTCGCAGCAGGTGCAACTCTTTCCCGGTGCGCGCTACGACGGTGTTTTCGGAATTTGGTACGGCAAGGGGCCCGGCCTCGATCGCGCGATGGACGCGATGAAACATGCCAACGGTGCCGGCACCTCGCCCTGGGGTGGCGTGCTGGCGATCGCGGGCGACGATCACAATGCAAGTTCCTCCACGATCGCCCATGCCAGTGGGCTCAACTTCGTGGCGGCCGGCGTCCCCGTCCTCAACCCGGCGGGCGTCCAGGATTACCTGGATTTCGGGTTGACCGGCTTTGCCATGTCGCGCTTCGCGGGGCTTTGGGTCGGGTTCACCGCAATTGCCGAAACCGTGGAGAGTTCTGCGAGTGTTTTCGTCGATCCCGACCGATTGACGATCCGACGACCCGACGACGCGGTCATGCCCGCGGACGGTCTCAACATACGCTGGCCCGATACACCGCTGCAGCAGGAAGCAAGGCTGCACGACTTCAAACTGCCGGCCGCACTCGCATTCGCCCGTGCCAACCCCTTTGATCACCTGATCATCGACTCGCCACAGCCCCGCCTCCTGGTGGTCGCGACCGGCAAGGCCTATCTCGACGTTCGCCAGGCGTTCGACAACCTCGGCCTCGGTCCTGCCGACGCCGCACGCCTCGGGGTGCGTCTCTACAAGGTGGGCCTCGCTTGGCCGATGGAAGCCCATGGTCTCATCGCCGCCGCGACCGGCTGCGAGGAGGTGCTCGTCGTCGAGGAGAAGCGATCGCTTCTCGAGGACCAGATCAAAGCGGCGCTCTACGCTTTTCCCGCCGATCGACGCCCGCGGATTATCGGCAAGTTCGACGAGAGTGGCCGGCGCGTACTCTGCACGGCTGGCGTCCTGTCTCCCGGGCAGGTGGCCCGTCTCATCGTGGGTCGCATCGGTCGGTATGCTGCCGGGCCTCAGCTGCTCGATCGCATCGCCTACCTCGACGCCAAGGAACATACCCAGGCCCTGCGCCCCGCCCCGACGACCCGCATTCCCTATTTCTGCTCGGGCTGTCCGCACAACACCTCGACCAACGTCCCGCCCGGAAGCCAGGCCTTTGCCGGCATCGGGTGTCACTACATGGCGATCTGGATGGGGGGCCGGCGGACCGCGACGTTCACCCAAATGGGGGGCGAAGGCGCGACTTGGGTCGGTCAGGCTCCGTTCACCGCGACGTCTCACGTCTTCCAAAACCTGGGCGACGGCACCTACACGCATTCGGGCAGCCTCGCGATCCGTCAGGCCGTGGCGGCCGGCGTCAACATCACGTACAAGATTCTATTCAACGACGCGGTCGCGATGACGGGCGGACAGGCGGTCGACGGCGAACTCACGGTCGCCAAGGTCGCGCGGCAGGTGGCTGCTGAAGGCGTGTCGCGCATCGTCGTGCTCAGCGAAGAACCGGCTCGGCACAGCCCGGTGCAGTTGCCGTCGGGAACCCTCATCGCCCATCGCGACGAACTCGACGCGGTGCAACGCGACCTCCGCAGCGTCCAGGGCACGTCGGTGCTGATCTACGACCAGACTTGCGCCGCGGAGAAGCGGCGCCGGCGCAGGCGGGGGCGCTATCCTGACCCGCCGCAACGGATCTTCATCAACAGCCTCGTTTGCGAAGGCTGCGGCGATTGTTCGGTGCAATCGAACTGCCTGTCGGTGGTCCCGGTCGAAACCGAGTTCGGGCGCAAACGCACGATCGATCAAGGGTCGTGCAACAAAGACTATTCCTGCGTCAAGGGATTCTGTCCGAGTTTCGTCACCGTGCACGGCGGGTCGCCGCGTCGAAAGACAAATGTATTTCCCGCCTGGGACGCCATCGCCTCCACCTTGACGGCCCCCCGCCAGCCCCGACTCGATGAGCCCTACGGCATCCTCATCGCCGGGATCGGTGGCACCGGCGTCATCACCTTGGGCGCGCTGCTCGGGATGGCCGCGCACATCGACGGCAAGGGTGTCACCGTGCTCGATCAGTCGGGGATCGCGCAAAAGGGGGGTGCGGTCACCAGCCACGTTCGTATCGCCGAGGAGCCCAATCGTCTTCATGCCGTGCGCATCGATGTGGGTGGTGCGCGCCTGTTGCTGGGCGCCGACCTCGTCGTCGCGGCGGCCGCCGACAACGTTCTCACAATCGACAAGGGGCGGGCGCACTTGGTCGTCAGCGACCACGAGACGCCTACGGCGGAGCTCACGCACAATCCAGACGCCGACGTGAAAGCCGAGGCCCTGCGGCAGCGGTTGATCGATGCAGGCGGGCCCGAGCGAACCCTGTTTGTCGATGCCGGAACGATCGCCACGGCAATGTTCGGCGACTCGATCAGTGCCAATCTGTTTCTCCTCGGCTTTGCCTGCCAGCGCGGCCTCGTGCCCATCGCCACCGTGGCGCTCGAGCGCGCGATCGCGCTCAATGCCGTGGCCGTGGAGGAGAATCAGCGTGCCTTCGCCTACGGCCGCGTCGCCGCTGAGCGCCCGGATCTGGTCGCGAACCTCGTGACACCTCGCGATAGGCCCGCGACCGGTCTCGATTCGTTGATCGCGAGTCGTGCTGCGGATTTGACCGCCTACCAAGACCAGCGCTGGGGCGATCACTATCGTCGGATAGTCGAGCAAGCTCGACTGGCAGAGACGAGAATCGGGCGCGATGGATTTGCCTCAGCTGTCGCGCGCTACGCCTATAAGCTGATGGCCTACAAGGACGAATACGAGGTGGCGCGACTGTTCACCGACGGGCGATTTGCCGAAGCGATTCGCCAGGCGTTCGAGGGTGACGTCCGGCTCGATTTTCATCTTGCACCACCACTGATGGCGCCACGCGATCCCCGCACGGGAAAACTCGAGAAACGTCGTTTCGGCCCCCTGGTGATGCTGCTGTTCCGGCTGCTCGCAGCGCTCCGGTTCTTACGCGGCACACCGTTCGATGTGTTCGGCTACCTTCCGGAACGACGACGCGAGCGTCGCCTGATCGAGGAGTACGGGCGCACGATCGAGGAGTTGACCGCGGGCCTGAATGCCGAAAATCACGACCTTGCAGTGAAAATTGCCAGCTTGCCGGAGGAAATTCGCGGTTTTGGCGAGATCAAAGACGCAGCGATCCATCGCAGCAAAGCGCAGGAGGGAGACCTGATGTTCCGTTTTCGATCGACGACGAAAGAAGTCCAACCAGGAGCCCCAGCATGACGTCCTCCTGTGTCGTCCTAGGGGTCGGCCCCGGAACCGGCGGCGCCGTCGCCCGACGCTTCGCTAAAGCGGGTATGGCGATAGCGCTAGGGGCGCGTCGAACCGAAAGTATTGCCGCCGTGGCACGCGAGATCGCCGTAACCGGTGGGAACGCCCTACCGGTAGCGACCGATGCGACCAGCGAATCGGACGTCGCCCGATTGGTCGATCGAGCCGAGCGGGAGTTCGGACCCATCGCCGTTGCGGTCTACAACGCCAGCGGCCGAGCCGTGAAAAGCATCCTCGAATTGACCGCCGCCGAGGTGACGGAAGCCTGGCAACGCTCGTGTTTCGGTGCATTTCTTTTCGGGCGCGAGGTGGCCCGTCGCATGGTGGAACGCGGCGAGGGCACGATCATCTTCACCGGCGCAACGGCCGGCGCTCGCGGCGGCAAGAACTTTGCCGCCTTCGCGATAGGCAAGTTCGGCCTGCGGGCCTTGGCCCAGAGCATGGCCCGCGAACTCGGGCCGCGCGGGATCCACGTCGCCTACGCCAACATCGATGGTCCGATTCTGACGCCGACCCCTCACGCTCAGGCACTGGCCAAGGAACGGGCACCCGATGCGCTACTCCATCCGGACGCAATCGCCGAGGCCTATTTTCAGCTCCACCGCCAGCACCGCAGTGCCTGGACGCAGGAGCTCGACCTGCGGCCGTGGGCCGAGAAGTTCTGAGGCCACCATGGAAATCAAGGAACTCGGCCACGTCGTGCTCTACGTCCGGGACTTGGAACGATCGCGGCGCTTCTACGGGGAAACGCTGGGGTGGCAGGAGGTCGGCCGGTTCGGCGGAATCGGCGTTGCGTTCTCCACGGGACGAACCCACCACGAGCTGCTGCTGCTCGAGGTCGGCGTGGACGCCACGCCCATCCCCAAAGGTCGTCGGGTCGGCATGTATCACGTCGGGCTCAAGATCGGTGATCATGACGACGACCTGCGAGCAGCCCACCGCGAGTTGCAGGCAGCCGGCGTCCCGATCGTCGGGACCGCCGATCACGTCGTCACCCACAGCCTCTACATCGCCGATCCGGACGGCAACGAGATCGAACTCTACATCGACGTGGAGCCCGCGATCTGGCGCGAACGCCCGGAAGCGATCCTTTCACCACCGCGACCGCTTCGTCTTTAGCCTCAAACCTGGTCGTCGTAACCGCGTCGGGCGCTAAAGAACACGAGGGCCATGAGGCCGATTCCGAGACCGGTGGCGAAGAAGACCCCCAACCCGAGCGCAATCCAGCCGTGCGCGCTGATCGCCACGCCCTCGAGGCCCATCCAGATCACGACGGCGAAGATGACGGTGCCGACGAGCATCGCCATCAGGGCACCCACCAGGAGGACCCGCCGCAGCACGATCAGGCCATTCCGAGGGCGCTCTTGTAGATGTCGAGCAGGGCCTCCTGCTCGTCGTACTCGGCCTTGTCCATCTTCCTCATGCGAACGAGTTGACGAACGATCTTGGGCTCGAAGCCCGTGCCCTTGAGTTCGGCGTAAACCTCGCGGATATCGCCCGTCAGGGCGGCCTTTTCCTCTTCGAGGCGTTCGATTCGCTCGATGAAAGAACGCAATTGATCAGCAGCAATCGTGCCCTTGGCCATGCCAAAAGCCTCCCGGTTCGTGTTGGTGGCGCGTCGCGCGGTGGACGGCTAGGCCTTCTTCGCCTCGGCCGCCTGGTGTCTGGCAAAGGCCGCCAGCTGGTCGGCCGTCGCCTCGGTCTGAAACTTGTGCTTCCAGTCGGCGTAGGGCATGCCGTAGATGCGCTCGCGCGCCTGTTCGTAGTCGATCGCGAGGCCGCGTTCTTCCGCCGCCGCGCGATACCACTTCGCGAGGCAATTGCGGCAGAAGTCCGCTGTCTGCATCAAGACAATGTTCTGCACTTCGGGATGGTCGCGAAGGTGCTGGACCAAACGGCGGAATGCCGCCGCCTCGAGTTCGGTTTGGGTCTTCTGATCGGTGGCCATGCTCGCCCTCCGTTTAGGACTGGAAATATTGGCCGGGGCTCCAAAACAAGCAAGGGCCGTGGCGAGGTCAGGCGCGCGTTGGCGCCAACGCATAGAGCTGGCGATCCGCCAAGACACCCGCGAGGACGGGCGCCAACCGTTCGGCCCAGCGGGCTGCACCCGCGGCTGTTTCGACGAGGTCCTGCCGTACCTCGACCATGACGTGCGGGCGCCCAGGCCCTTGACCGTAGGCATCGAGCCCGTACCCGAGCGGGCTCGATCCGGCGTAGGGCTGGTTGTCTCCGATCACGAGATCGGGTTCAGCGCACAGCGCGACCAGGAGCGGGTCCGCCATCCGGCGATCTCGGTCATAGAGAATCCCGACGTGCCACGGCCTGGCGATCCCCTTCATGGCGGGCGTGAACGTGTGAACCATGATCACGGCGTGAACGCCCTTTTCCGACTCGCGAGCCGACAGCAGCGCCGACGCTTCCCGGTGATAGGGCCAAAAGGCGAGGCGCGCCCGACGCTCGGCCTCCTCGGGCATGATCGTCGCGTTGCCGGGAATCTCTACGCCATCGCTCTCCCGGACGATCGAGAACGGCGTACCGGGGGGACGGTTGGCATCGATGAACAGACGCGAGTAGGTGGCGAGCAGCGCCGGAGCATCGAGGAGTCGGGCGAGTTCGCGGGTCAGGTCCCCGGCGCCGATGTCCCAGGCGATGTGACGATCGAGGGCGCGCGACGGCAATCCGAGGTCCCGATACTCGCTCGGGATATGGCGGCCTGCGTGGTCGCAGAACAACACCAACCGGCGCGATCCGGAAAGATTGACGTGTTCAAAGGCAGACGGCGCTGGCACGACGTTCGACACCGCCGAGGTTATAGCGCACCCGGGTCGACGCGGAAGCGCCGTACTTCCTGCTTGGGAACCGGTCCGTTATAACCGCGACCGTGACGCGACCGACCCCACTGGCGCTGGCGTTGCCCGCCCTGCTCGCGGGAGCGACCGCGATTGCGCTCGCCCCGATCTTCGTGCGCCTGAGCGAGACCGGGCCCGTCTCGACGGCGTTCTACCGGTTGTTCCTGTCGTTGCCACCCCTGTGGCTCGCGGTCACGCTGTTCGATCGAGCGATCGGAACACGACGCGTCGCCTCGCGGATGCCGTGGCTCGCCTTGTCCGGGTTCTGCTTTGCCGCCGATCTCGCGACCTGGCACTGGTCGATCGTGCTCACGTCCGTTTCGAGCGCCACGTTGTTCGCCAATTTTGCCCCGATCTGGGTGACGCTCGGCGCCTGGCTGTTTCTCGGGGAACGAATCGCCGGCGGCTTCATCGCCGGGCTCGTCATTGCGCTCAGCGGTGCGGCGTTGGTGATGGGTGTCAGCATGGGCGTCGGGAATCAATTGGCTGGCGACTCGCTGGCCATGGTGGCCGGCGTTTTCTACGGCGGCTACCTGCTACTCACCAAGTTCACGCGCGCCCAGTTGTCGACGGCGACCGTCATGTTCTATTCGGCCGTGGCTTCGGCGGCTTGCCTGTTGCCGGCGGCTTGGCTGAGCGAGGGCGTGACGTGGCCCGCTTCGCTCGATGGCTGGTTGGTCCTGGTCGCGCTGGCGCTGGTCTCCCACGTCGGAGGACAGGGCCTCATCGCGTTTTCCCTTGCCCACCTGCCGGTCGCTTTCTCGTCTGTGGCGCTGTTGTTTCAGCCGGTGTTGGCGACCGCCTTTGCCTGGTGGCTGTTGGCCGAACCGATCGGTTGGTGGCAGGGCGTTGGCGGCATTGTCGTGCTGGCAGGCATCGCGATCGCCCACCGCTACAGCGTGGGTCGGTCGTGAATCGCTCGCGCGACCTCGGGTCGTTTTTGGGTTGGACCATCTGGGGCCTGGGGGCCCTGTTCTACGCGTACGCCTATTTTCAGCGCGTCGCCCCGAGCGTCATGACCAGCGAACTCATGCGCGAGTTCGACGTCACCGCAGCCGCCCTCGGCAACCTCTCGGCTTTCTACTTCTACCCCTACGCGCTTCTGCAGATACCGCTCGGCATGATGATCGATCGGCTCGGACCCCGCCGCGCGATTCTGGCCGCCGCCGCCCTGTGCACGATCGGAAGCTTCCTGTTCGCGCTCACGCCATCCGTGACCGGCGCTTCCCTCGGCCGGTTGCTGATCGGCGCCGGTGCGAGCATCTCGTGGGTCGGAACGCTCGCCCTGGCGATGCACTGGTTGCCGGCACGGCGTTTCGCGACCGTTACGGGTCTCACCCTTCTGTTCGGGCTGGTCGGCGCGGTCATCGGCCAGGCCCCGTTGGCCGCCTTGATGACACTCGCCGGTTGGCGCGATGCCATGTTGGGAGCGGCGGTCGTCATGCTGATCGTGGCCGGGGCATGCCTCGTGCTGGTGCGCGATCACGACGCGGGCATGAGCGTGAGCGGACCGCGACCCGGGGTTCTCGCCTCGCTCCTCCTCGTCTTGCGCGACCGCCAGGCCTGGAAGGTTGCGATTTTCACCGGTTTCATGGTGACCCCGATGGCCGCGTTCGCCGGGCTGTGGGGGGTCCCGTTCGTGGTCCAAGCCTATGGCCTCGACGTGACGGCCGCTGGCGCCTCGGTTTCGCTCATTCTTGTCGGCTGGGCGATTGGCGGCCCGCTCGCGGGCTGGATTTCCGATCGTTTGCAGCGGCGCCGACCGGTCATGGCCACGGGCTGCGCCATGGTCATCACCTGTTGGCTGCTCCTCTTGGGCGTCGAGGCCCCGCTGTGGGTCTTTCAGGTCCTGCTGCTGGTCAACGGCCTAGCGAGCGGCGCCATCATCCTCAACTTCGCCGCCATTCGCGACATCGTGGCGACCCCCGTGGTGGCGGCAGCAATGGGGCTCGTCAACATGATCGGGATGGGGTTCTCGGCGCTGGCGCTGCCCCTCCTCGGCCTGCTCCTCGACTGGCAATGGCAGGGAGTCGTCGTCGACGGCGTTCGCCAGTATTCGGCCGAGGCCTATCGCAACGCCTTCTGGTGCTTTCCCGCCAGCATGATCGTCAGCTTCACGGCCATCCTCATGCTCCGTCCGGGATCGCGAGGACGCTAGCGCTTCAGCAGTTCCTTGGCGATGATCATGCGGCGAATTTCCTTGGTGCCACCGCCGATTTCGTGAATTTTGGCAGCCCGGTAGATGCGGTTGACCTCGGTTTCCCGCATAAAGCCCATGCCCCCGTGAATCTGGACGGCCTCGTCGCAAATCTTCATCCCATTTTCCCCGACGATCATGAACGCCGCCGCCGTCAAGGCGTGAATGTCGCCGCGACCGCCCTGTCCGCCTTCCAAGCCGTTGCACGCCGCCAACGCCCGATAGGCTAGCACCTTCATCGACTCGAGCTGGACGTACATCTCGGCCAGTTTCGACTGGATCATCTGGAAACTGCCGATGGCCTGGCCGAACTGCTGTCGGGTCTTCGCGTAGTCCAGCGCCAGGTCGAAGGCCCGTTCCGTGGCCCCGATCACCGACATCGAACAAAATCCCCGTTCGATGTCGAGACCCGACATCATGACGCCGACCCCTCCGTGTTCGGGCCCGATCATGTTGCGCACTGGCACACGACAATCGTCGAAGAACAGTTCGCCCGTCGGGCTACCCCGAATTCCCATCTTGTCGAACTTGGGTCCGGCGCGAAAACCCGAAAAGCTCTTTTCGACCACGAATGCCGAGATACCGCGATTGCCACGTTCGGGCGCGGTCTTGGCATACACCAACACGACATCGGCGATCGGGCCGTTGGTGATGAAGATCTTGCTGCCATTCAGCCGATAGTCGCCGCCGTCGCGAACAGCGGTCGTGCGCATCCCACCCAACGCATCGGAGCCGGCGTTGGGTTCGGTCATCCCGAGGGCCCCGACGAGGCTTCCTTCGCAGAGCCCGGGCAGATAGTTGCGGCGCAGATATTCGCTGCCATTGCGGTAGATGTTGTTGACGCAGAGGTTGTCGTGGCTCTGCCAACTGGTGGCGATCGAGGGCTCGACACGACCCAGGGCCTGCCCGAGCAATCCGGCCGAGAACAAATCCAACCCCTGGCCGCCGTACGTTCTAGGGACGCTGGCGCCAAGGACCCCGAGGTCGGCCAGCATGCGAAAGCCGTTCTCGGGCCACCACGCCTCGCGGTCCATTCGGTCGCCGAGGGCGCCGAACCTGGCCCGCGCCGAACGCGTGATCTGATTGAGCAGGGCCTGATGCTCGTCCGAGAGATCGAAGTTCACCGAGTTCACCGGCCCGCCCAGCATGCCGCTATCGTCGGGCTGCTCGACCGAAGTCCGTTGGGTCATGGCTCCTCCTAGATGTCGCGACCGATCCGTCGGCGCAACTCACGCAAGTTTTCCTTGCCGCCAACCAGATGGGGGTTGATCGCCATCGCACGCTCGAATGCCGCGATTGCGGCTTCGACTTGGTCGAGGTTCGTCCGAATCAGGCCGAGCCCAGACAACGCTCCGAAATGGCGTGGTTCCAGTTCGAGCGTACGGTCGATATCGCGCAACGACGACGGTAGATCGCCCATGAGATAGAGCAACGTCGCCCGCCGATTCCAGCCCTCCGCCAGCTTCGGGTCAATCTCGATCACGGAATTGAACTGCGCCAGCGCATCGATCATCTGGCCGCGATTCATAGCCTCGTTGCCGCGTTCCAGGAGCCTGTTCACGGTCTCATTGCCCGACTCGAACCAGATCGACCAGATCAGCGCCTCGATCGCGCGAGCTTCTTGGACGTTCTGCGTCGCCTGCAGCCGCGTGAACAGGTCCTTGAGCCGCTCATCGTCCTGACGAGCCATTCCGGTCGGGGCTGCCATGAGAGCTACCAGCGAAACGAGGAGCGCCAAGAAAAACCGCGTCATCGAGTTACGATACGCCGGAGAACCGCGAGGGCCAAGAGTGGTCCCGGCTGGCCCCCGCCGGGGCACCCGACTACGATCCGGCCATGTTCCGAGGCCGCCATACCAAGGTCGTCGCAACGCTCGGTCCTGCGAGTTCGAGCCCGGAGCAGATTCGCGCGCTGTTCGATGCCGGCGCAGACGTGTTTCGCCTGAACATGAGTCACGGGGGCAGCGACGATCACCGTTTGCGCTACGAGGCCATTCGTCGCATCGAGAAACGCGCCCAGCGCCCGATCGGAATCCTCGCCGACCTGCAGGGGCCGAAGTTGCGCATCGGACGCTTCGCCACCGAGCGGGTCGCGCTGCGGGCTGGGCAGAGGTTTCGCCTCGACTCGGATCCGACGATCGGCAGCGAGGACCGGGTTCACCTACCCCACCCCGAGATCCTCGCCGCCCTTCGCGATGGCACGGAAGTCCTGCTCGACGACGGAAAGATCCGATTGCGCGTCGAGCGACGCACCGACCAATTGGCCGAGACGATCGTCCAGACGGGCGGAACGCTATCCAACAACAAGGGCGTCAACGTTCCGGGCGTCGTGCTGCCGATGCGGGCGATGACCGAGAAGGATCGTCGCGACCTCGACTTCGTCCTCAACCTGGGGGTCGACTGGGTCGGCCTTTCTTTCGTTCAGCGCGCCGAAGACGTCGCCGAGGCACGAAAGCTGATCGCCGGCCGCGCCGGTCTGCTGGCCAAGATCGAGAAACCGTCGGCGTTGGCCGCCCTCGACGATATCGTCGAGATCGTCGACGGCATCATGGTGGCGCGCGGCGATCTCGGTGTCGAACTGCCGCTGGAAACCGTCCCGGGCCTGCAGAAACGAATCGTGTCGGCCGCACGGCAGGCCGGGAAACCGGTCGTGGTCGCAACGCAGATGCTCGAATCGATGATCGGCGCGCCAAGCCCGACGCGTGCCGAGGTGTCCGACGTGGCGACGGCGGTTTACGACGGCGCCGACGCCGTCATGTTGTCGGCCGAGTCGGCGGCGGGACAGTACCCGACCGAAGCGGTCGCGATGATGGATCGGATCATTCGCCAGACCGAGCGCGAAACCGTCTACCACCAACTGCGGGCCGCATGGCACCCGGGGACCGAAGCGACATCGGCGGATGCGATCAGCACCGCAGCCCGGCAAGTGGCCGAGACGCTGGGCGCGACCGCCATCGTCACGTTCACCACGACGGGTTCCACGGCATTGCGAACCGCGCGCCAACGCCCCGCGGTTCCGGTCATGGTGATGACGCCGCGGCGCGGCACCGCCCGCCGACTTGCGGTCCTGTGGGGCGCGCACTGCGTGCGGGAGAAGAATATCGACGACTTCGCGGAGATGGTCGAGCGGGCCAGCCGCGCCGCCGCCCGGGAAGGCCTGGCGAAGCCCGGCGAGCGGATCGTCATCACCGCCGGCGTTCCTTTCGGCACACCCGGCGCGACGAACATTCTGCGAATCGCCCTGGTCGAGGATGCGTCGGCTCCACCGACCGGCGACTGATGTCGATCGACGCGACCGTTCGCCTGCAACCTGGAGCGCACACGCGCATCGCCCATGGGCACCCGTGGGCGTTCTCCAACGAAATTGTCATGGGCCCGGAAGCAAAGACTTTGGCACGGGGGAGCATCGTGCGCGTCGTCGGCGACGACGGGCGGGACTTCGGTGCCGCCTTCTTCAATCCGCACAGTCTGATTTCGCTGCGGTTGCTCCGCTCACCGGCCGATCGCCCGATCGACGCCCAGTTCCTGGGCGAGAGGCTGTCGCGTGCGCTCACCTTGCGCCAGGCTCTCTACGACGAGCCATTCTATCGCCTCGTCCACGCGGAGGCCGACAGCCTACCCGGGTTGATCGTCGATCGTTACGGCGACGTGCTGAGCGTCCAGGCCAATTGCGCCGGGATGGACAACCTGATCGAAGAGCTCGTGGGGGCGCTGACGGCCATGCTGCAACCGCGGACGATCGTCCTGCGCAGCGATTCCTCGGCGCGAACGCTCGAGGGTTTGGAGCGATCGGTCCGCGTCGTCGGTCAGCCGCTGGCGGGGCCGATCGGTTTGCGCGAGAACGGCGCCACGTTCCGTGCCGATCTCGAACATGGCCAGAAGACCGGCTGGTTTTTCGATCAACGCGACAATCGGGCCTTCATGGCCGCGCTATGCCAGGGGCGCCGGGTCGCTGACTTCTACACGTACCTTGGCGGCTTCGCGATTCAAGCCGCGCGCGGCGGCGCCAGTTCCGTCCTGGCCGTCGACCGATCCGAGGATTCCTTGGCGCTGGCAACGATCGCCGCGACGGAGAACGGCGTCGGCGATCGCGTGGCGTTCAAGGCCGCCTCGGTGTTCGATTGCCTCGAAGAGCTGGCGGCTCGGGGGGAACGCTTCGACGTCGTGATCGGCGATCCACCCGCGTTCGTCAAGTCGCGCAAGTCCTTGCCTTCCGGCGTCAAGGGCTACCGCAAGCTCGCCCAGCTCACGGCACGGCTCGTCGCTCCAGGCGGCTTCCTGTTCCTGGCATCGTGTTCGCAGGCCGTGGAGGCCGAGCGCTTTCACCGCGAAATCGCGATCGGGATCGCCAAGGCGCGCCGCGACGCCCGGATCATTCGCACGGCGGGCGCCGGCCCCGATCATCCGGAACACCCCCAGCTCCCCCAGTCGACATACCTCAAAGCGCAGGTGTTCTGCCTCGACTGAGATCACCGAACGAGTGGGGACGGGCGCTCGCCGCCAGTCGCCCAGTCGAGCAACTCGACGGTGTGGAGCACCGGCGTACGCCCGTATTGCGCCAACTGAACCTTGCAGCCGATGTTCCCCGTCGCGATGGCGTCGGCGCCAGCGGCATCGAGCATGGACGCCTTCTCTCGTCCCAGAATCGCGGCGATTTCGGGCTGGAGAACGTTGTATGTACCGGCGGAACCGCAGCACAGGTGCTCATCGGCGACGTCGACGAGTTTGAACCCGGCCGCGGCGAGAAGTTTCTTGGGCAGCGTCGTCAGTTTTTGCCCATGCTGCATGGAACAGGAGGACTGATAGACCACTACCTGATCTCCGGCAGCTCCCGTAACCGGGGGAAGTCCGAGGCGATCGAGCAATTCGGTCACGTCTAGGGCGAGCGACGAGACCTTCGTTGCTGGTTCGGCGAGCGCCGGATCGTGTCGGAACTGAAAACCCCAATCCTTGAC
>Ga0194121_10001712_pt1 | contig 36339 bp, 31 predicted proteins | sample TA2MahCa50mmetaG_FD_148609 | JGI IMG/M metagenome (GOLD analysis project Ga0194121, IMG submission 148609) | Freshwater microbial communities from Lake Tanganyika, Tanzania - TA2015020 Mahale Deep Cast 50m | ecosystem: Environmental > Aquatic > Freshwater > Lake | place: Tanzania: Lake...
GCTACAGACAACGCTGGCGGCACAACAACTTCTTCGGCGAGTTCCATAATTGTCAATCCTGCCCCAATTATTGCAATAACTCTTACTCTAGACGCATCTAATAAAGACAATAGGGCAGGATCAAACAGGATAAGTGCAACCGGAGGCATTTCCTGCACAGTAGGCACTAACTGTCCTAAATCGGGATCTGTAAACAAGAACTCTCAGGTCACTCTTACAGCCTCTCCAGTCAATTCAAGCTGGCTTCCCGATTTCTCTTCCATCTCAGACTGTTCTTCCAACAGTCAAACTTCTTGTACTATTGCAGATATCGGGGCGACCAATAGACAGATATCAGTACTTTTCAACTACAATCCCCCTCCAAATCAGGCCCCATCAGTGTCATTCTCGTGGCCTAATTATGGCGCAACATACACAGCACCCGCATCAATCACGATTGATGCAATAGCATCAGATCCGGATCAAGGTGGAGAAATAGATAAGGTAGAATTTTACAACGGAGGGACATTACTGGGCACAGGCTCTCAAATTCAATATAATGCTTGGAGATACACATGGACATCTGTCCCAGTTGGAACATATAATCTTTTGTTGAAAGCTTATGATAAGGTCGGCGGAATCACGACTTCTTCAACTAGGTCTGTAACTGTCAATGAGCCTCCAAATCAGGCCCCAACTGTGCAAGTGACCTCACCACTTCATGAGTCTACATATACGTCAGGAGATTCTGTAACAGTCACTGCATCAGCATCAGACAGCGAAGGCACAGTCACAAGCGTCCAATTCTTCAGAGGCACTACTTCTCTAGGCACAGATACAAATGGGGCCGATGGCTGGTCTGCGTCATGGAGCAATATTCAAGTTGGATCATATTCAATCATCGCAAAAGCCTACGACAATAAAGGCGCAATAGGAATATCTTCTCCAATAACTGTCTCAGTCAATGCCCCGACACCTACTACAATGACTCTTACAATCACCGCCTCAAACACTGCAGGCACAGGTGCAAATTCAATTTCTGCAAGCGGCACTACATATATTTCCTGCACGGTGGGATCTAATTGCCCTCAATCCGGGACATATAAAAGGAATTCTCAGGTGATTATAACGGCGTATCCATTAGCAAACTGGGTAGCTGACTTTTCATCTACAGGATGCACTTCCGTATATGGTAACACTTGCACAATTTCTGACATAGGCATATCAGATAAAACTATTTCTGTAAAATTTGATTATGTACCTCCTCCAAATCAGCCCCCATCAGTCTCAATCACCTCTCCTTCAACAGGCGCAATATACACAGCACCCGCATCAATCTATTTTGAGGCATCAGCATCAGACAACGATGGCTCAGTAAGAAAGGTAGAATTTTACAACGGAGGGACATTACTGGGCACAGGCTCTCAAATTCAATATAATGCTTGGGGATTTACTTGGAATTCTGTCCCCGCAAGCACATATTCAATCATCGCAAAAGCCACAGACGATTACGGAGCCATCACTAGCAATTCTCGCACAGTCAATGTAAAGACCGCTCCGACTATTTCTTTAAGGATAGATAAAACTTCTTATATGGTTGGAGACACCATAGTTTATACTGCAGTTATAACTGATCCTGATGGTCTGGGCGTAGCATCTAGTCCAACATTCTGGTATGGCACTACACAATTGTCAGGAACATTAGCCAATCCAAATACAAATACCTGGACATTGACTGTGGAAAATCTGCATTCACCTGGCACTTATCCAGGCATTGTTGCAAAATACAATGATCGTCTTTACTATGAAAGGCAATCTAATTCTGTGACTGTCACAGTCAATGCCCCTACAACTTCTCTGACGATAAGCTGTTCAAACAGCGATAGTGGAGATACTGTCTCAAGCTCAGCATCAATTACAGTAGGGACACAGTCTACAAGCTGCTCTACTTCAGGAACCACAAGTAGTACAATATCCGTCCCACAAGGTGCTACTGCAATCATCACAGCTACGCCAGGAAGCAATCACCAAGTCACCTGGCCAGGTGGTGGCACTGCCTCCCAATATGGTAATTCATATACTTTTATTACCAGCACATCTCCAACTTCAAGTGTATCTTTGTCATTTAGTAAAAAAACCTATACCTTGACTATATCTGTCTCGAATTCAGATGGAAGCGATACATTTTCAGGGGTTGTATCAGCTCAAGGAATATCCTGCCATAAAGGGTCAACTCCTGCATCTTGTTCAGCGGTATTTGAGCCAACTAGCACTGTAAGTGTCAGTATAACAGAAGGGCCAGAATGGACAGCATCGCTAAGTTGTTCGTGTTCAGGATGTGAACAAGATAATTATAATGCAAATTACTGTCACGTAACTATGAATTCTAACAAAGGCCTATCTGCCACATTCACTAAAAAAATTGTAGGAACAGGCGGAGGAACAGGCGGAGGAACAGGCGGAGGAACAGACGGAGGATAATATAAATATTTATAAAACCATACTATCTCGGAACGTTATGCGAAAGTTTGGTAAATGCCTTGCTGCTATTGCAGCAATATGGTTTTCAGATTTGCATGGAAATGCAGATTCTTACTATCTAACGAACTCGCGTCCGATAACGACATCACAGAGATTTATTAACAATGTAAGCGCGTCAGACAAGATAGTTGCTTGGCAAGAATCAAGGTCAAGGACTAATATTCTCAAGGCCCAGATTTTAGATAAGGGCACAATATCAAATATTTCTACATCTGCCATTTCACTTATTGATATGCATGTCAAGAATTCAAATGTCTATTGGATAGACTCCGGAAAAAGTGGATATTTTACATGGAACGAAGGCGCAGGCATTAAGAATCACGAGTCAGAATCGGGAAATCTTAGAAGATTGATAGCTTTAGATAATGGCGTCGCATATGAAAATGCAGGCAAGATAACTGTGGTTAGAGATGGCAGGGATAGGACCATCTATTTTGGAAAGCTGCTTGCAGGTGAAAAAGAGTCACTCATACTAGATAATTCAATAAATAGAGGGGCAGCATCTGTTCTAAAAAAGCCTATACCTTCAGGAGAGACAAATACCTTATATGTCTCTCAAGTACCTGACTCGTACATTTCTGGTAATGGATATTCCCACGACCAATCCTCTACATGGATGGTGGGCGAGAAACTTTTGGCCCAGAATGCATATGACTTTTTTATATATTATCATGATGGGAAGTCACTTTTTCCAGTTGCAAAATCTACAACTGCCCTTGTAGACTTGAGCCTTACAGAAAAAGACCTCTTCTGGAATCAATGGAATTCTGCAAAAAGAAAAAATGAACTTTACAATTGGAGCCCTACTAAAGGAAGTAGTTTCTTAAGCGATAAGGTCACGATCCCTGCCTACAAATTCGCAGTAACTGGAAATAAAGTGTATATATCAAATACAAATACTCTTTATCAGGCAGATCTTGTCGAATATCCAGCACTCGCTCCGGAGTTTACTATGCACGGAGGTCTAGATGGCCAACAATCTCTAGAATTCAGGGTAAAAAATCCCGTACAAGGAAAGGAATATACTCTGCAGACTTCTATTGGCTTGCCAGGGAATTGGGGCGATCTTTCCAGGGTACAGACAAGTTTCCAAATCACTAAAGACAACTCTCCAAGTGCAGTACAATTTATCTATAATCCTCATCAAATAAGACCTCAGCAGTTTTTCAGGATAAGAGTAGACAAGCCTTAAGACTGTTCAATTTGAATGTTCCAAATTATCTGCCTTATTGCATAAAATATCACGATTATTATAAGTAAGACAAGAACAGCGATCAACACCATGAAAAATATTTCCTTGCCTTTAGAATTTTTCTCTTCCGAGACTTCATCCGAATCAATCTTTACATTCACTCCATTTGGTTTTATTTCTTCCAATATAACTTTCATTTCTGGCCCAGAGTCGCCGTCAAGATCAAGCCCGATAGATTGTTTTTCAGACAGTAAGAACTTTGTGGATTTCTCTCCAGCTATAAAATTAAAATAAGCATGTTGCCCTTTTATTTCTTGTATCTCAAGATTGTAAATCTCTCCCTTCTCCCATATAAGTGGTTTTCCTATTTCAAGATAGACGATTTTACCCCCTAGAGCCTCATCAGGCAATCCATATGGGCTGGCAAAAGGTAAAATGAAGATAAGAAATACTGCTAGCAATGTACTCTTTTTCATATTCTTTTGAATGATTGCAGCAATATAAATCTTAGTAAATTTATTTTTATGTCAAGGAACTTGACTAAAACTCCAGCTTTTAAGCTGGAGTTGTTCCTTGAGCATCCAAAAAACGAGCGCCTGCATCAAACTGCGGCTTTTAAGCCGCAGTGGCGCATCGTTTTTTTGATCTCCGTAAGGTTTATAAATTAATCAAGTTTATTCTATTAAGAGGGTAAAAAAGTGGTAAAAGGATCTATTGTGTTTGGAGCATTTATTTTTATATTTCTTTCAATAAGTTTGGCAGTTGCAGCCCCATCTTCTCTGCCTTTGCCTCAACAGGCAAAAGGAGACTCTTCTTTCTTTCTCAATACAAATGAAGCAATACAGTGGGAAAAAGGTACAGATACTTTCATATTGCAGCTTCAGACTATAGAACCAGAAAGGGCACTTCTTAATTTAGTCATTAATGGGGAATCCAGGCGGTTTTTTGTCAAAAAAGGTACTCCTCTCAACTTGGATGTGACTGGAGACAAACAGCCAGATGGGTCTATAACTCTCATAACTGTACTGGAGAATAAAGGAGAATTCAAAATGACCTCTGTCACTGATGTCCCTGCCCAAGCCGTACAAGGCTTAGTCCCATCACAACAACAAGCAGCAAATTCAGCAACATCGTCATCAACAGACAAGTCAGGCCAGAATTACCTATACTATATAATCGGGGCCCTGGTCTTATTAGTGATAATCTTGGCGATTTGGATAGCAAGAAGAAAGAGATTGTGACAGGGCTCAAAGACAACAATCTATAAATAACGCATTGTAACTCCTGGATTTATGGCATTGAAATTCACACATCTTGGAGATTGTCATCTAGGAGGATGGAAGCAACCAGCTCTCAGACTATTAAATTTTCAAAGTTTCCAGAGAGCAATTGACAAGAGCATCTCAGAAAAAGTTGACTTTGTGATAATCACAGGAGATCTTTTTGATGCGGCATATCCTTCTATAGAGACACTTAAGGAAGCCTTCCATGAATTCAAGAGACTTTATATCGAGAGAATACCTGTATTTCTTATAGCGGGCAGCCATGATTATTCTGCATCTGGAAAAACATTCCTTGATGTGCTTGAGAAGGCGGGCTTTTGTAGGAATGTGGCGATAAGTGAGGAACGTAATGACTCATTAATGCTTCACCCTACTCTCTATAAAAATGTAGCCTTATACGGATACCCTGGCAAGAAGACCGGTTTAGAAGTGGATGATATACAGAGAATAAAGCTCCACGATGCTCCAGGGATGTTCAAGATACTTCTTCTTCACACAGCAATAAAGGACGCAGTGGGGAATCTCCCTATCAAGGCAGTAGACCATGAGAAGTTGCCAAAAGTGGATTATCTGGCTCTCTCACATCTTCATGTTCTCTATAATCGTCAAAATAGAGTGTATTCCGGCCCAACATTCCCTAATTCATTGTTGGAGCTTGAAGAGCTTAGAGCAGGATACTTCTGCATATTTGAAAATGGCAAAATAAGAAGGGAAGAGATAAAGATAAAGGAAGTATTGTCTGTAAACTGCGTAATAGATGATGCAAGAGAAGCGGCATCTAAAATAGTCTCAAGTCTCGATAAAGAGCACTTAAGAGATAAGATATTAATCTTGAAGCTTTCTGGGATAATTCAGAAAGGCAAAATATCAGACATAGACTTCAAGATTATAGATGAATATGTCAGGAAGAGGGAAGTATTTGCCTTTATCAAAAGCACCAGCAAGTTATATCTATCAGAGAATGAATTGAAGATAGACATAACAGAGACAAATAATCTCGAAGAGAACATAATAAATAAATTTGAGGAAAATCATCCTAGCAGGTTTAATGCCTTTGTGCCTTCTCTCATGAAGGTTCTTCAGGTCGAGAAACTCGATGAAGAGCGTTCTTCAGTATTCGAGGAAAGAATACTCTCAGACATTAAGAAGATACTTTCACTATGATAATTAAAAAGATAAGGCTTCAAAATATAAGAAGTTACGAGGACCAAGAGGTGGAATTTCCTTTAGGTTCATTTCTATTGGCAGGCGATGCCGGTGCAGGCAAGACCTCTCTTTTGTTAGCTATAGAGTACGCGCTTTTTGGTCTTCAGCCAGGGCAAAATAGCGCAGGTCTTCTTAGGAACAAAGCTCAAGCAGGGGCAGTAGATCTTGAATTAGAGATAGATGGCAGGGAGATATTGATTGAACGCAAGTTACGAAGGGGCACTAAGACTATAACCAACGAGTATGCCGCAATTACATTAGAAGGCAAAAAACACGAATGTTCTGTGACTGAGCTTAAGGCACATGTCCTTAAACTTTTAGGATATCCTTTAGAATTCATCAAGAAAAATAATCTTCTTTATCGTTATACTATCTATACTCCTCAGGAGCAGATGAAACATATAATCATAGAGGATCCAGAAGCAAGGCTTACCATAATCCGCCACATTTTTGGGATTGATAAATACAAGCTCATAAGGGAAAACACTCAAAAAGTTATTACCTATCTCAAGGAAGATTCTAAGGAGTTTCAAGCATTGATAAAGAATTTTGAGCAGGACGTAAAAAGACTGACTGAGATACAGGATAGCCTAAAGAATATATCTGGTCTTATAATAGAAAGAGGAGCTAAATTATCTGAGTCGATTAGGGAAAGGAAGGAAAAAGAAAAGGATCTACAATCTTTGAGAGAGAAAGCTAGGGAGAAAGAGAGACTGGAGAATGAGATAGACAAAACGAAAGTCATGATAAGCTCAAAAAAGGAGGCATTTGTATCTCTGGAGAAAGAATACCAGGAGATACAGGCAACTATCGCGAAAACTGTGCCATTTGAAGAGAAACTTTACTTGGCGACATTAGAAACCATTAAAGAAAAAAAGCAGAGTCTATCTAACTTACAAGAAAGATATATCCAGATAAAGAGCCAGATACAGGCAATGGAACAGCAGCAGAGAGAATCCAAAACAAAAAAGGACAAGATTTTCATCATAGATGTCTGCCCTACTTGCCTGCAAGACATACCAGAAGTGCATAAGCACAATGTATTGAACGCAACGGAACAGACAATAACTGCCTTGCAAAGGCAGATTTCTTCATTGAGCGAGGAAGATAAACAGCTTATTCATATGATGGAGCAGGAGAGGAAAGGGCTTCAAGATATAGAGCGCAAAAAGACTGAATATGAAATAATAAAATCAAATGTTCAATTCCTTGAGCTATCTCAGAGAAAATCACATGATATTCTGAAATTAAAGGAGAGCCACTCTAGAGACATAAGACTTCTCGAGCAGCATTGTGAGATACTGAAGGAAGATCTTTCCCAGTTCTCCAGATTTTTAAATACTCTAAAGGTAAAGGAGGAAGAGCTAAAGAGAATGTTCTCAGAAGAGAAGAAGAACGAGATTCAGTTGGCAGAGGCAAAAAAGGAACAAGAACTTTTGAACAAGGAACTTGAAAGGCTACAGACTATCTTAGATGAGAAGGAGATTGTCAAGAAGAGATTGGCTACGACTTTGGAGACAATAGACTGGCTCGCGCAGAATTTCCTGACGCTTATGAACTTGACCGAGAGCAGCGTGCTAATGAAGATAAGGGGAGAGTTCTCAAAGCTTTTTAGCAAGTGGTTCCATATGCTTGCAGGAGAGCAGTTCGAGGTCAAGATAGACGAGACATTCACCCCCATAATATTGCAAGGAGACCATGAGATGGATTACTCTTTTCTTTCAGGAGGAGAGAGGACTGCAGTGGCGCTAGCTTATCGTCTTGCACTAAATCAGACAATCAATTCAGTGTTGAGTCATATAAAGACAAAGGAAATAATAATCCTTGATGAACCTACTGAAGGTTTTTCAGAGACTCAACTGGAACGTATGAGGGAAGTCTTGGCAGAGCTTCAGGTAAGGCAGCTTATCATAGTGAGCCATGAACAGAAGATAGAAGGTTTCGTTGAGAATGTCATAAAGATAAAGAAGGAAGATGGATTGTCTGTGAAGGAGTGACCGTAAAACTTAAATACTTGATAAAAGTCTCTAAACAAGAGGTTCTGTAATTCTTATGAATCCGCTTTCGCAAGACATTGAAAAAAATATAGTAAAGTCAGGTACAAGCATAGTCGGAATTGTATGCAAGGATGGAGTTGTACTTGCTGGTGACCGAAGAACCACTGCTGGAGGCCAGATAGTCATGTCTAAACGTTCTGATAAAGTCATCAAAATAAATGATTATATTGCTGTGGCAGGCACAGGAGTATCCTCAGACATAGATTTATCTCAAAGGGTTCTTTCTGCAGAATTGCGCCTTAAGGATCTTAAGACAAAGTCTCGGACTACTGTGAAGGAAGCTGCAAATCTATATGGCCTCATGTCTTATCGTAATATCAGGACGCCCAGCATGATACCTAGCATGGTAGGTACATTGCTTGCAGGAGTAAACGAAGACGGTTCTACCGAACTTTACACTATTGAACCTGCTGGAGGAGTCTATAAGGTTGAAGATTATGATGCCAACTTTGGTTCAGGCATGCCCTATATATTGGGTCTTCTCGAAAGGCAGTACAAGAAAGACATGAGCGTGAAAGATGCCGTGGAGTTGGCCAAGGAATGCATAAAGGCAGCCATGGAAAGAGATCCTGCATCGGGCAATGGTATTGACGTATTCGCAATCACAAAAGAAGGCGTTCGCCACGTTGTTTCTGAAGTGATTGTGATTGAATACAAATAATCTGGGATAAGAAATGGCCGATATTTTAAAAAGTATTAAAGAAGACTTACCTAAAGTCATTACAGATGCCGAATTTGAAGGAGCAAATATAGTTCTATATACTTCAGACAAGGAATTTTTCAAGTCTGGGGAGAGAAAGATAAAGGACGTTGTTGATAAGGTAAAGAAAAGGATAGAATTACGTGCAGAGCAGAATATCCTGGCCTCAGAAGAAGAGACTGAAAAGACCATACGCGCTCTTGTGCCAGAAGAGGCAGAGATAACACAGATAATCTTTGATGTCCAGAGGAGTAGTCTGGTGATAGAGGCTAAACGACCCGGCTTAGTGATAGGCAAACAAGGCTTTATATTGAGCGATGTTAGAAAAGCCACTTTTTGGACTCCTAACGTTAGAAGAAGTTCCAGCATACCTAGCAAGATTACCGAGAAGATACGTTCAGTCTTATATGCAAACAACGCTTATAGGAGGAAATTCCTTAATGAGATAGGTAAGAAGATATATAGTGAATGGAGTTCCGAGAAGATGGATATGTGGGTAAGACTAACTTATCTAGGCTCGGGCAGACAAGTAGGCCGCTCGTGCCTTCTTCTCCAGACTCCAAATTCTAAAGTCCTTCTCGATTGCGGCATTAATCCTGCAATTCCCGACGGTCCTGAAAGGTTTCCCTACCTTAATGTCCCAGAGATAGGCGACCTTAATTCCATAAATGCAATAATCTTAAGTCACGCCCATACAGACCATGCAGGAGTGATACCTTATCTTTATAAGATGGGATATCGCGGGCCAGTCTATCTTACTGAACCAACAAGAGACATTGCAGCTCTTTTGGCTTTAGACTTTATTGGGGTGGCGTATAAACAAGCAGCTTCTCCACTATACAAAGCAGAAGATATTAAAGAGATGGTAAGACACTCAATCTCACTAGAATATGGAGAGGTCACAGATATAACTCCAGATATCAGAATAACTTTCTACAATGCTGGTCACGTACTTGGCTCAGCACAAGTGCATATTAATGTCGGCAACGGTCTGCACAATCTGGTTTATGGTGCCGATACTAAATATAGCAAGACGCGATTGCTTGATCCTGCAGTCAACCATTTCCCCAGGGTAGAGACGCTTACCATAGAATCTACATACGGATCTAGAGATGATGTTCTTCCTCCAAGGCAAGAAGTCGAGAATCACTTCATAGATATTGTGAAAAAGACTATTGAAAGAAATGGCAAGATTCTTCTGCCTGAATTAGGACTGGGCCACGCTCAAGAGACGGTACTGAGAGTTGAGGAAGCTGTACGTACTGGGATCTTGCCAAAAGTTCCTGTCTACATAGATGGCATGATCTGGGATATAACTGCTATCCACACGGCTTATCCAGACTTTCTTTCAGCATCTGTCAGAAATCAGATATTCCAGGACAATAATCCATTTACCTCAGACATGCTTAAGAGAATCGGCAGTCCTGCAGAGAGAAAAGAAGTCATTGAAGGAGGCCCATGCATAGTCATTGCTACAGCAGGTATGCTTACAGGAGGAGCATCTGTCGAATATTTCAAACACTTTGCAGGCAACGCAAACAATCTGATTGTCTTTGGATGTTATCAAGCACTTGGTTCTCCTGGTAGGCAAGTTCAAGATGGTGCCAAAGATATCTATCTTGACAATGAGAAAATAGAGATCAACATGCAAGTCGAGACTATAAAAGGATTCTCAGCCCATTCTGGAAGAAACGAGCTACTTCAATATGTAAGCAGGATGAATCCGAAACCTAAGAAGATAATCATAAATCACGGTGAAGTTTCTAAATCTCTCGATCTCGCATCATCTCTCTACAAACTAAGCCGCACAGAAACCGTCGTCCCAAGAAATCTTGAGACAATTAGATTGAAATAGACAAACTATTAAAAACCTATTTTCCTTCTCTATAATATGATTCTAATAATGTGCTGGAAGATTGCAATCCCGCAGGTTGGATGCTGGAAGATTGCAATCCCGCAGGTTGGATGCTGGAAGTTGAGAAACCCGCAGGAGGTTTTCATTTGAAGCATTCTATAAAGATAACTCTTATCCTTTTGGGAATGTTTCTCCTTGCTCAGTTTATTGGACTCGGAGTCAATTACATCTATTCTCCAGACATAACTTCTGAGACTGTAACTCTTTCAAATAATGAGACAGTCACCATAAATGTAACAACTTATAAGAATCTTCCAGAACCTTTCCAGCCTGCAGAGGAGAACAATCATTGGGGCAATTTCATATCTCTGATAATAGCATTCATTCTAGCGATAGGAATAATGCTCTTAATGATGAAATTCAGGGCAGAAATACTTTTGAGGATATGGTTCTTCATAGTGATTATTCTCGGCCTGACAGTGGCATTGAATGCCTTTCTTTTATCGATCCCATATGCACTGCTTTATTCATTTATCATTTCAGTCATTTTAGCTTATTGGAAAGTCTTCAGGAGAAACATCATCGTCCACAATCTGACAGAACTTCTCATATATCCCGGAATAAGCGCTGTATTTGTCCCTCTACTTAATTTATGGGGAGTCGTGGCCCTTCTAGTGATAATCTCATTTTATGATATGTATGCTGTCTGGCACTCAGGTTTCATGCAGAAGATGGCAAAATATCAGATAAAGAAAGTCAAGGTCTTCTCAGGTTTTTTCATACCTTATATCAGGAAGGAAGACAGGGCATTGATTGAAAAAATAAAGAAGGGCAAGGCCAAGGACCAGAAAATCAGAGTTAACATTGCACTTTTAGGCGGAGGAGATGTAATATCCCCGATGATTCTATCAGGGATTGTCTTGCAGGCATGGGGAATAATTCCAGCTTTAATGGTAACTCTTGGCACAACAATTGCCCTCGCATACTTATTTTACATCTCTGAGAAAGGCAAATTCTATCCTGCCATGCCTTTCATAACAGCTGGCTGCCTGATAGGTCTTGCGATAAGTTCTCTTCTTAGATAGAAAAATCAATAGGTTGAGTGACTACTTGAATTGCTTCAATTTCTTTCCTAATTCGGGACATTGTTTTAATCTTTGCCTGGGCAAGAGAAGATTGAATTTCTTGGCCATATTGCTTTATATCATGAGGAACGACAACTACCATGTCAAATCCTCCAGTATAAATATCCGTAGCAGCCCTTTCAAGTGCAGAGTCAGCCATAGAAGCAGCATCTGATAAACTTATCTGCTCAAAAGAAAGGTATTTTTGTTCGTCAAAATATCGAAGTGCGTGCTCACTTCCACTTCCAATAGAAGTCCCTAATCTTTCTTCTATACGCCCCAAGGGCCAGCAAGTGTATAGCTTAGGCTTTCCTTCGTAACGTGATGCGATAAGAAGGCTGTTCTGGGCACTACTATTCCATGTCTTACCTCCGAACCGATTGTAATTAAGGCGGAAAAGTTCTTCAAAATGCCCCTTTTCCAAGGATTCTTTTAGAGGAATTTTGCCTTCAAGAAGATCATAAAGGAACTGACAGTAATCAGAATCTGCAATACCTGCCATGCACACCGCGAACTCATTAGATCTAGATATATGGATTTTTTGAGCATTGGTGCGCGTAAGTCTCTTATACGCAACATCTCCTCTTTCTTCCCATTCCGTGCGTGTACTTGCGATGTCTGAAGCAAGGACTACCCCAGGTGTTCCTTTGCATGCAACTATTCCTACAAGAGTAGTCATATCTTTTTATTTAACCATTCTTTTTTAAATCTTTCTATAATTTACCCTTATATAGTTACAACATCAGAAACATTTAAATACCTCATTTGTTGCTATCCCTACATGATAATGAAACCAGAACTTGTGAAAAGGATCAAAGAATATTTCAACCTGAACATTTACGAGACTAAGGTCTGGCTAGCCCTCCTTACTAAAGGTATAGCTTCAGCCAGGGAAGTCGCAGATCTTTCAGGAGTGCCTAGAAGCAGGACATATGACGTACTGGAATCTCTTGAAAAATCAGGGTTTGCAATAACCAAGATAGGCAAGCCTGTCAAGTATATTGCAGTAAAGCCTACAGAAGTCCTTGAGAAAATGAAGGCAAATACTATGAATGATGCTCAGGAAAAAGTCAAATCCCTTTCTACTCTAAAGGACACTCAAGAATATACTGAACTTGAACAATTACACAAGTCAAGCATATCTTTGGTTAAATCAGTAGACATTACAGGATCTCTTAAAGGAAGGTCAAATGTCCTTGGAAGATTACGAGAACTTCTTGAGAGCGCAAAGAACGAAGTGTTAATCTGCACAACCGTATCAGATTTTGAGGATAAAAGCAGGATACTTGTACCTGCCCTAGACAAGCTTGCTAAAAATAATGTAAAGATCAAGCTAGCATTATCTGGAGATAGTGAAAATATAAGAAAGGTATCAAGCAAAATAAACGCCAAGGTAAAAACCACAGATACAAACGCAAGGTTTTTCATCACAGATAAGAAAGAAGTATTATTCATGGTAACTCCAGAGCAAGCTGATGAGGAGATGGGCGTTTGGCTCAACTCAGAATTCTTCACATCTTCACTCACAAATATAATCGACTTCTCTCTCAAGAATGGGAATGGCAATCTCCCCCAGACGAAATAGAATGATACCTAAAAAAACAGTCTGTTATCATCACTTTTTTGTTGCAGAAAGTAGAAGAAAAATAAACGAGCCGATAAAAGATGATATGACTGTCGTTCCTAATTCTGATATGGACAGAGCATATGAAAATCAACTCGGTCATGGAGTGGATCTGTGTGCACGATTGTATTTAGGAGGCGTCATACTTTATAGACTCGACTCTCCCTGTATAGAGTTATTTCATGAGCAGAAAAGAGGCATCGAGAAAATTGCCAAAGAGTTAGGATTTTTAGAATTAATAAAAAAACAAGAAGCTAATCCAAAATCTTAATCCCTGTAATACTCATCTCTTTCATTTTCTTCCAGGAGGTCTTGAGGAACTTATTAATACATTCTCTTGCAGATCCAGAAGTCTTTACGCGCGCATGCAAGAAACCATTCTTCTTAAATACATTTTTATGTTCCTTTCTGAATGCATTGGCATGCTTTTCCATCTTCAAGGGCGGACCTATTTTTACTATCTCTTTCTTGGCCTTTAGTACAAAATAAATCTCGGCACTTTCATCGCAATCGTATTGGAATGCCTTAGAGAAAATCTCAAATTCTTTTATCAGTTCAAGAGACAAGAACTCGAAAAATTTCTTGAGTTTAGTCCCTGCGATATCTCCCGCTTGTTTGTCAGTAGATATATTTAAGTGCAATAATTCTGCCTTATTTTCCAGAGCCAGTTTTTCTAGCTCTTTCTTGTCTATGGCATGGAATATAAAATATTCCTTAGAAGGCCTTCTGATAAACTCTCCAGCAGCCTTCTTGAATACTTCAAAACTTTCCCTGCTCAATGCAGCAAGGGCATTTCGCTCTTTCCAAGTAGGGTCTATAAGGATTATGGGGCTTTGCAGCTTGCTTTCATTCATCAATATTAGGAGATTGTCTTTCTTCCCATACTGCTTTTCAGGGTCAATAACAATTCTCTTTTCTGCCTTTGAAAGCGCCCTGATCATTTTTAAGAAAGAGCCATAATAAAGGATTAGGCACTCTAAAGCATATCCGGAGAATCCTTGTATATAACTCTCTGCCCCATATACTCCTTGTGCTCTGCAAAAAGTCTTTGCTAGCGCTACTTCATTGTTGAATTCAGGATGTCTCGCAATATATTTTTTAAAATACTTTACATGGAAGTAGCTGAGGTCAGTGACATTTCTCGCCTCTCGCGGATGTTTTATGGATATCACAGGAATTATTTCAAATGATAAGTAAGATGAAAAATTCAGCCTGAAATAGTCCCTGCTTCCATGTATTTTATCTATCTTAATATCTCTGTTTTTTCCAAACGCATTGTGCACCACTCTTTCCAGTATCGAGGACAGTTCTTCATATCTTTGGTCAAATCGGACATAGACGTCTATATCATGTACCTGTTTTTTCACCATTGTCCTCTTTGCAAAGCTTCCTCCTAGAAATACTTCGGCACCTATCTTGTTTTTTCTCAGAGAAATTTTCAATTTTTCTACAACTTTTTTGCTCTCCTCTTCCAACCATTTGTACTGATTTTCAATGGGAGTAAGATCCAACCCCTTGACCACTTGTCCAATATTTTTCCCATATTTCTCTTTGAGGCGTATAGTCTCACCCACATATCTTTTGAATTGCATCCTCAAAACAATGATCGTCAATATTTAAACTCGCGCTTCCTTTTTCTCTCCACCAAATATGCTAGACAGGTCTACAATATATTTTCCGTCTTCCAATTGATATACTCTAGGTCTTTCCTTAGATAGAAGCTTTTGCAGATCCAAAAGATATTTTCCAGGTTTCAATACTCTTATGCTCTCAAAATCAAGGAATACGGGCTGTTCTTCATCTTTTATCCCAGTTATATCTCTTATGTCCTCTTCTATCTGTTTCTTTTCACCAGTACTAAGGTTGAGAACCAGGTCTTCAGCGCTATTATTTCCAGGAATAGACGGATGAGCCATGTTGCTTGATATCAGTTTCAATTTATCTTCTTTTATATAAAAGAAGAATTTTCTTTTACAGTTAGAACATCCATTTAGTACTTCTTGAGCTCCATCTTTGTAAGTAGAAGAGCAATGAACACACCGATATGCCATAATCCCTAAAAACCTGCAAACTTAATAAAGTTTTAGATGATTGCCAATTCACTTAAACAATAACTCAACTTTTTTAGGATCTCTCTTTATCTCCTTCACTACGCTTGAGGGTCCTATGACTGTCAGTGCAGAACTGTCTCCTACAAGCCTTCTTGCTAGGCCATATTTCATCTTAACAAATATAGTCTTGTCCCTTAGGTCAGGCTCAATCACTGCAAGCTCAATGCCCCTGAAATTCTTAATATGCCCTACAAGGGCCATTGTGTCCTCAATCAATCTTGCCTCTTCTTCTGCTCTCAATCTTCCATGTATCATGACTATCTTATTGTTCAAGATCAGGCTAAGTATCTTTTTTACTCTCTCAGATATGCTTAAGTCAGCTATCTCCGAATACGGAATGACTTGCAAGCTTAAACCCTCTATTTTTTTCATACTGTTTTGCTGAGCCTGAATACTGCTTCGTAAAATTCCTCCATATTTAATCCTTCTTTTGCGGAGATTCCAACAACTTCATATTCTGGGAAAGCCGCGGCCACTTTTGCGACATCTGCCTTCTTTATATCTATCTTATTTGCAGCTATGAGCACAGGAATCTTCCTAGCCACAAGATTTCCTATTATAGTGATATTCACTTGGGAATAAGGGTTTTCCGTAGCGTCAAGGACAACTATCACTGCATCCATATCATCAAGCCACCGTATCGATTCTATGATTCCTTGGGTGGCTTCTTTTGCTCTCTTCTTTGCATCTCCTTTTTTGACACCGAATTTCAAGAACTCTTCATAATCTATTTTTGTCGCGATACCTGGAGTGTCGATGAGCTTAAATACGAGAGTTTTGCCCTTATGCTTTATCTCTACACGTTCCTTAAACTGAACTTCTCGTGTCTCATGCGGTATCTTGCTCACGACGCCAATCTCCTCTCCTGTCCAGTCCTTGCATATTCTGTTTGCAAGGCTTGTATTATGCGCGATAAGACCATTGGAAATAATGAAAGTATGTGTATCTTCTACGGTGAGATCATAAACATAATCATCATACGTTTCTTTTTCAATAGATATAATTTCATCCCAGAGGGCATCTGCGTGAGCAAGTTTCTGTACAAAAGGATTGTCTAATTGATCAGCCATATCCTTAATCCTATGGTAAGTGATACGATTATCTCTTCGCATTCGCGCAATATGCTTATCATCAAGGAAAAATTCCTCCTGCGTTAAACCCGACTTCTTTTGAATTTCTTCCAATAACTCTACGATAGGAAGGGCAAATAGATTTCTTTTGAGGCCAGCAGCACACAAAATAGAGAGATTTTCTGATTTATAGCCTATATCAAATCCTATATATTTCTTAAAGAGTCGATGATTATCACTTCCTCCAATAAGGAGGCGATAATAGGGATTGCCTTTAATGATTTTCTCTTTAAATCTCCCAACAATTCCAAAACGATTTAACAAGAGTTGAACTTGTTCAGTAAGTTTTTTACTCTTACTCGTAAATTCTATCTCTGCTCCACGGATTCGGGCAGTTTTAGGAACATATCCTTCACAATCAAACATTCTGCGTAAAAAGAGTGCAGTAAGATTGTCAGGTAATCCCATAAGTTGCGCAGGAATTTTCTTGCCTCCAGCAGTTGCTGGTTTCATATCAAAAACATCAGAAAGCCAGTCACAGAGAGTCTTAGAATAAATTTCAATTTGAGGTATACCTTTGTTTATACGATAAATGGTAGGCAGTTTAAAGACATTCTTAGCAATGGAATCAAAGTGATTAAGAAGTTTAGGATTTGTGTTGCTAAAGACTATTCTATTAGCACCATGATGACTCTCTGTTAGAACATATGCAATAAAACTGACCATATCTTCATTAATGTATGTTGGAATAGATATCGATTTAGGCTTATGAAATTTAGAAAGAGTTTGAATTTGACCATTGCAGGTTGTAAAGAGGGCCTGAGTTATCTGAGGAATTTCTACTAAAGTATTAAGTGCTATCTTCTTAGTAATTCCTACACATTCACTGACTTTCAAATTGCCGCTTCGTACATACTCCACACCATTATTGGAGATGCGCATAAGAGGATGATTAGGGGTAACGCGTATTTTCCTACCCGAGCGAGTCTTAATATTCAATATTTCTCCAGTATATTTTTGAGCATAGACATAAGTTACTTTTTGAGGGACAATTTTCATGCTTTCGATATCAAAACTAGGGAGGATAATATTGGAATCTGAGGCATCAATATAAATTTCCTTATATCCATCTTCTTTAGGGGCACCTTTATCTTCTCGTACTTGATTAAATATTTCTTTAATAGGCTTAACCTGGCCATTCTGTAAAACGACTTCAGTTTCTGGAGCAACACACTTTCCAGCATTCGGAGGTCCGTAAAAGCCTATCTTAATATGTTCTTTTCTTCGAAAAAGACCACGCAAAACCCTCCTCGAGAAATTCTTCAAAATTCGCAACATGATAGTCAGAAAGAAGGTCTTTTAATAAATCTTGCGTCTATCGGTTCTTCCTGCCTTTTCTCTATTTCTTTCTTCACTTTCCTGTTCTCTAAGAACTTGAATATCGGTATTTCATACATCCCAGTTCTTTTTCCGTCTATTTTTTTCAGCGCATAGACAATTTGTTCAGAATTCCAGCCAGTCTCAGCCAATTTTTTCCTTATATCTCCATCTGTAAGACTTTGCGCTCGGGCATTGTATATAAAATTGACCATATTATAAAGGTCGTCTGAGTTATGGAATAGATGGCCTTCATATCTTCTCTTATACCACTCCTGAAGTATGATATAAACAATTAGGAAAAGCAGTATTGTGGCAATCACTCCGCTCCACGCTGTTTTCCAAGGGTTATATATGAAGAATGGTTTTGCCTCGACTTTTTCACTTTCAAGATATTTAATATCTGGAGCAAGATATGCTCCCAATGAAGATAGTTCTATGTTTCCAGGAAATGCAAATGATATAGTTTTATCTTCAGATATAGGTATTGCAATGCCATTTGAGCTTCCAGCACTTACTTCAAGAGACTCATAACTCTTATCAAAATAAATCTGTTTTTTTGGAGAGCCTATTATTACAAATGCAGGGCTGGCACTCTCAGATATTTTCTTTATATCCAACGTATAGAATGTAGCAATCTCAGACTCTTTCTCATCAAGTACCATAGAGTACACTTCTTTCTTTATATCTGCTTTATAGGAGCGATCAGTCCAGTTCACTATTGCCCTCTTTAGACTATCTTCACTTAAATCTTTTTCACCGACTTTTGATATCGATGCCAGATATTGCAAATTTGCATTTACAAGACCAGAAAGAAGCAAGTCTTCCTTTATCATGGATGGAGCTACTTGAGAAGGAACTTGTATCTTAAGCACTCCTTCGACAACAGCAGTATAATTTTCATCACTTGATGCGGAAGCATATATCTTTTGTAAATTCTCTAGCTCATTTTTCAGGCCAGTTACGTTGATTCTTTCTTCTATGTACTTTGCCTTCCAACTAGGGAGTTTTGCTATTTCAGAACTTAAGTTAGATATCTTTTGAGATATATATGGCATTAACAGCTTAGCAGAAGTATTTGCATTGCCCACAGAGACGGTGAAATTTTTCATGCTTATTGCACCATCTGATCTGGTCGCAGTCACTTCTAGGCTATTGTTCCCGGACTTGGTAAAAGTGTGATATACCACTCGACCTCTGACTGTCTCTGTCTTGCCATCCCCAAACTTCCAGACTGAATGTGAGATATTCTCCTTGCCGCCTATATTAAACAAGGTAGATAGCCCTATACTCGCTATATTTGGATAGACATCAAAATCAAACCCTGCTTGCAGCGATAAAGGCACAGGATTAAACAGCCTATTGCTTCCCGCATATAGGGCAAAGAACGTCTCTTTAGTGCCTCTAGGGATCGTGAAATTGGCATGGTCTAGCGTTATGTTTATCTTTTCTGCGTTTATCACTGGAGTGGTGGGTTCCATCTGGAATAAACCAGTATTTGTCAATAATGCTCCTTTTGATATGTATTTAAGTTCAGATATAGTGAAGCTGACTTGCTGACCAATGCCGCTTCTCAATACAAAAGGTATTGCACATCCTTTTGTACAATTGCTGGAGTATATTTCTCCAAGATAAGTATTTAGGAGATTGACTAGGCTCTTCCCGCTGACTTGTACAACACTTGATTCGTTTATCTCAAATGCTGGTTGTGCAAATGTCAGTGCTTGCCCAGAAAGCGGATAATCTCTAGAGAATGAATTGGAATTCTTCTGTGATGTCCCGCATATAGGGCTTGAGGTCTCAGTAGATAAGGTATAATTGCTCTCTATTCCCGGCTTCGCGCTAATACATAATAAGTAATCTTGGGTATAAGCTCTTGAGCTATTGATGATGCAGCCTAAGTCTCCTGAATGTGTAGAATGCTTAGGCAGTATACAAGAGTCTATCAATACCCAATTGGCATCATACAAAGTCAAAGTCAGCTCGGCATATGCTTTTGTGCTATTGATAACAACAGCAGACAGATTATACCCTGGCCCAGTAGGCAATGTTATTTTTTCACAATAAGGGTTTTGTTGATTATTTGATATCTCAGCTATTTCAGTAGGAGAACTCGGCGAGAAGCACCCTCTTGCTTTCTCCCCACATCCAATCGCCTTATAATTTGCATTGACCAATGAGATATTTGAATCAAGAAGATCTGCGCGCAATTGTCCGATGCATGATTCTGCAGCATCACTGTTCACAGACAACCTAAGAGACTGTATGCTGATATCTTCTCCCGTAAGGTTGAACCCTACTGTCTTATTCTCGACTGTCATTGTCAAAGGAGAGGTAAACAAGCCCTTTGCACTCACAGCAGTTGTGCAGTTCTTAGTGTTGCACTTATATTCATTCCCCTCGGAAAAACTATTTCTCCTCAATAGATCTATTAAGCTGATAGATCCCTGGAAATTGCTGCTTATATTTAATGTAGGGTTTTCATTTATTATCTTGAGCTGCACATTTCCTCTTATCACATCCCCTCCCTGATATCCCGATGTCTTTATGCTTATATTTACCCCATCAATACTAGCAGCCACAACAGGCAACAATACGACAATCAAAAACAACCCCCAAAACATGCCCCTTTTCATCTCTCTGATTATCTTCGATTCTTTAAAAATATAGCGTTAAATTAAAAAAGGCCATATAGCTTCTCTGTCTCATGGGTGAGAGAATCGGGGTGCGCCCCTGCGCCATATTGATAGAAGATAACAAGGTTCTTTGTATTAGTTGCAAGTATGAAGATGGAGAATATTTTCTTTTTCCAGGAGGGGGTCTTGAAGCAGGAGAGACTATGGAAGAAGCTGCAATCCGTGAGATGTTTGAGGAGACAGGATTAATTGTGAAATCAAAGAAACTTATTTATGTTAACGATTGGATAAAAGACAGAAAGACAAACACTAGAGTTTTAAACGTCTTTTTCTGGGTAGAGAGGATAGGAGGGAATATAATCCAGGGAGAAAAAGATGGAGGCAAGGTCAAGGAAGTTGTTTGGATACCTCTGAAGGATATCCATAAAATAGATTTTAGGCCGCACCACCTTGCACAAAGACTAAAAGAAGACTATCAAAGAAGATTCTCAGAAGTACCTTATTTTAACTGATTTTTCTTACTTTTCTAGCAGGATCTTTATCTTTTTTAAACCCAAAAGATTTATATATAAGTAGTCACCATATAATAGTGTCAAAAACACCATGAAAAAGACATTAGAATCTCTTATAAGAAGAGCAAAAGATGCTGTCAAAAAGACAGCCACAGCCTTGGGTGCAACAGCAGCTATAGCCACAGCCACTACCTTCCCTCAGCAAGCAAATGCCGATGTGTATTTGACTATGGAATCCCAGAATGGACTAGGTCTTCAATTACCTCATTCATCTAAAAATAATCCTGGAGTAGACATCCATATATATGCAGACAACACCACTGAATCAGATTCTACGGGAAGCATAGAAATTACCTCCCTCAAAGCTCCACCTTGTTTTGAATATTGGGGCGCCTTTATTATGGATCCTTATGTAAATTATTATGATGACTTAATTATACCTCCCTCCCCTTCCAGGGACTTTTTCTATCCAAAGCCATTAAAACATGGTGAAAATTATATTGGTCCCATTAAAGGCAAGAGAAGCGTAGACCTGTCCAATACAAGTCTATCTCCTCTCAGTCTTGCTCAAAAAGGTGTAATAAATAAAAAAGGATTAATAGGGATTATAAGTTATGGGTTAAAATCAGATACTCCTACAGGAAAATATCAATTTGAGATTCAAGGCATAGCAAAGAGGCCAAATGGAACAATTCAACAAACAAAAGGCAGTATATTTACTATAAATATTGTTCAAGATAAAGACTATTTTGATAAAACTCCTCTTCTTACTCAAGATATGAATTATGCTCCAGGAACTACCAAGAAAGTCCCAATACTTAGAGTTAGCGGTTACAAAAAACCAGTCCAGCTTCAGGCTTCTTCAGACCTAAAGACTTGGCAGACAATAGCCACAAGTCCTTTTAGTATTAAAGATTATGTTCCAGAACAGGAGAGAGATATATGGGCTGCCTTTAATCATGTAGACAAAGAAGCCGAAAAATATCCAGCTAGATTTTATAGATTATTTGTCCCTTAATCTCGTTGTTTGAGGTTTAAAGAATGCCTTTTTGCTTGTTACAATCTAGATTATCTATTACTTTTTCTTTCTAACTTTACTTTTTGAGATATTTCTTCTAATCAAATAATATATTGCAATTACAATCAATACTGCAATTGCTAATTGTACTGCTCCAAAGAAAGGCAGATAAAGAACAGAACGCCCACAAGGCAATCCATAACCTTCCTGTTCTTTGCACCTATCGCAACTTCCACTTCCAGATCCTCCAGAACTAGAGCTTCTGATTATCTCGATTCTTATCTTTTGCAATTTTGTTGTCTGATCACAAATACCTTTAGTCACAGATTTATATACACAAGTATTAATTACTTTTCCTTTACTATCTCTTTCTTCAACCTTATTATTACATTCTTTTTTATTTTTATCCCACTCGCAATAAGCTTGAGGGTTGCAAGAAACCTGTTTATCTTGTGGGACAGATTCTCTAAAAGCACCATTACATGTTCTTTCGGCATCATTTACTTCTTGAGGAATATTCGGATTAATACTACTATGGACACTTCTGCAGTCACTGACTTTGATACATCCTCCAGGAGGGCAACCTGGAGAAGTCTCATCTTCAATTCTAAGGTCATTACTAGTTATCTTACCACTCTCATGTGCTAATCCAGTTATTACTGCTCCACTTATTGAACCAGTGGTAGGATTGACTTCGAATTTTACAAAATGTCCAGGTATCGCCTTATCTCCCACTATATCTTTAAGAGTTCTTGGAGAGCCATCTTGCTTTTTAGGAGGACTAATTGAAGTCGATCCGACTTTACCCCAGGTTTCTATTTTTATACTTTCTGAAATGTCATTGTTTTTATTAAACACTCTAAACTGCACATTTTGATTAATCCAACTTGATGGTACGTTATTTACCTTCATCTGCACTTTTTCACTCAACTTCGCAGAATTGGCTATATTTACTCCGTCTTTAGTCCATATCGCCACAGGCGTTTTAGTGATTTTACACCCACTAGTATCAAATGTACATGCTGCCCCAGTCGAACCAGATCCTCCATCATTGCATCTCAGGTTTCCTTCATTGAAAGGAGAGTTAGGAATATAATTTGTACAATCCTTGCCATTCATCACTGGCCCTTTTTTATCGCATTGCTCCCCACTATCTATTCTTTCATTCCCACAAAGACTTAATGCTCCCGATCCCGATCCCGACACTACAGGCAGTGGAATAGTAGGAGATATTGTACAGCATATCTTATGGGAAGCAGTTGTTCTAGCTTGAGACATGAACGCATTAGATGTCCCAGAAAGAGCAAGTATTTCTCTCTCATTGGCAAGACAAGCAGATCTAGTGACGCAAGATAAATCCCCATAGCAAACATTTACAGGCGCATTAGCAGTACATCCAGAAGTCACTATCTTGCAATTATCACACGCAAGGTTTCCTCCATTGAACGACCCCCCTCCAATATCTTTGCATTGCAGTCCTCCGAAGTCATTTCCGTCACATGCCTCTACTCCTTTCTTAACTCCATCATTATCACACTGCAGGACAGCGCCGCCGCAGCTGCTTGGCTGGCAGGTGCTGCTACAAAGGACGCCATTGATACACTTGTCATTCCCAACTCCATTGTCACATCCTTCCCGGAATTCCCTCTTTCCATTCCCACATATTGGCTCAGGGGGAGTTCCTCCACCACCCTCATTAATTATAGTGGGAGGTACATACGGGGGAGGTATGTAATTGATCCCAGTATTGAAATCCCAGAAAAAGAAGAAGAAATTATTCTGTATTATTACATTAGGCGTAGGGGGATTTGGATATCCCTGCTGAGGGTCTTCTCCAGAAGGAATATTGTTTCCAGGAAGATCTAAGCAAGCAGATCCCATCACTTGGAAAGGCGATTTAACAGGTTGGTTTTGGGATCCAAATCCCTCAGGAGTAATTTCCTTCTCATCTATGATATTGTTGCCTCCATCAGGTCTACCTAGTCCAACAAAGAAATTAGCAAGATAGTCTCCTTCTTTATCATTTTCAACACAGAATTCATTTGTACTGAATCTAAAGCTCTCTCCTGTCTCATATACCACATAGACATTTGTATCTCTAAATCTCACAGTGTTTGTTTTATGGTAATATCCTACATAATCCATTACGCTGTCTACAGGGTATATTGGCCCAAGCATTCCAGCATCACTCGAGCTTACATATTTTCCTCCAGGAACATGGCTATTTTGAGATACTAGAAGGCTGTTATCAATTTCTTCATAAGCTACAGCTGAGCCATCTGGTTTTTGAGGAATTCCATGCATAACTTTGAATGGAGGATGATCCGCACACGTGAATTTGAGCCTATATTTTATCTGGTAATTTGTCTTATACCTTAAATTGGCTGGCCCGCCTTCATAAAACTGATTTACTTCAGTCCATGTTCCCTGCTTATTTACAACTATTCCCCATCCACTACGTCTAGCTCCATTGATTTGTTTGCCCTCATTTTCACCAGTCTCATATAAAAGATCCTTGAGATAAGGTATTATTGTATTCGTATAAACAAGTCCCGGATAACCAAATTCTTTCACTAAAGGATCTTGTTTAGGTTTCCAGCCCATTTGGCCTGCAAAATCAGTATATTCATTGACGCAAGCATCAAGTTCCTGACCAGTAGGAATATTTAATGGAGAGAGGCTTTTTCTCTCTCTTATTGCATTTGCTTGCTGGTAAGTAATGATCTGACCATTTGAATCATATACACATGGATCGTTTACAACAGGGATGCAATAAGGATTATACGCAAACACACCAGGTATACTTAATGATGCAGCTATAACCAATAAGATAAAGAAGTATTTCATCAAGCCACTCTGCCTGCGCTTGCCAGGGCCCTAGTAGGGCTATTTAGTATCAATATTCTGTTGCTCAAAGAGGACTTGCATTGATGAGGATTTGTAGGCCGTGTATGTCCCGGGAATAGTGTGCTGAAGCATATCTCGATAGGATATATGCTTCCTCCATTCCATAGTTCCCCTAATGCATTTGCAGGTTTTTCTATTCTCAGTATAATATCATCTGCAGTAGCACATTTCTGTGGTTCTATTCCGGGCAAGGGAGGGGGAGTTTGTGCACATATCGTATTATGAACGTCTCCACGTGTGCACGTCTGTGGACCATCTCTTCCAGACTCATCTATAGACACGTATGTCGAAGAAAAAGCGGAATGGCCAGTTGATGAAATAGCCTTTACCCAATAAGAGTAATCGTGGGCATATCCTTGGTAAACTGGCCTGGCAAGGACTGCTGCTCTTTCATCATTATAGCTGGTAGAGGTAGTTGTACCTATAAGTCCAGTTTGTGCTTGATCAGGATTAGCTACGCCCTGTTTGCCATAGTAAATCTCGTAACTGGTTGCCCCAGTTACCGGGCTCCACCTTATAGTATTTCTTAGAAAATAATCGTTATCTCCACTGATAGAGTTTGAACTGCAAACAGAATCTCCCTTTGTAATAACTGGAGCTGGAGTAGCTGTAGCATCGCATCCAGTAGCCGCACTCACTATGCTCACAGAAGAAAAAAAAGGAATTAAACTAAGAAATACTAAAAAGATTAAACTCGATACCTTCTTTTTCATCTTATCGTGAGAAATTGAAACTTTATAAACTTGGCGATACACTTTCGAAGACAGACTACCTCCATACAAAAAGCCTTATTCTTTTTGTCTCTGAATGAGGGGATGTTGTCAATGAGCCACCAATAAACCTCTCGCTTGCATATACATCCTTTGCAGGAACTGATTCAAGTTTGCAAGGGTCTGTTGTTTTGCATATCAAAAGTGCGAAATCAGCCCCTATCTGCGGCAGTCTTGCTTTAACAAATCTCTCGAGTTCAGCTTTTATCGAAGGGTCATCCTTCACTATCTTCTCCCTGAACGATTCTGTGCGGGATATCTCATCTAGTATTGCAGGAAGGTTAGATGTAAAGTCCTGGCCTTCAACTGACTTTGTTCTGGCCATCAGCAACAACATCGCCATTACTATTAATATTGCTATGCACGCCTCAGCTATCCTAAGCCAGCCTCTCTTTCCTACCATATTCCAACTCCCAACTCACTGTATTCAAGCTTATCATTCTTCAATATAGAATCTAATCTCTTGCTCTTGATCCTGAAATCTGAGGCTTGTTGTAACGGCACGTCTGTTATTATCTTGCCAGATGCAGACACAAAGATGAATCCATATGATATTTCAGGAGGAATGCCTAGCACTTTTTTAGTGCCTGAGGGATCAGACTGGTATGCAGATACAAGGTCAATGACTTTTTTCTCAGATAGAACTTTTCTTGAGTTAACTGAAGCCACAACAAGTGCCTCTATCTTATTTGCTCCAGGTATCGAGTCATTGACTCCAGGCTGTTTTGTATTTGAAGGCTTCTCACTTTCAACTATATCTTTTCCAAATATCAATGTCACAAAAGGATGATTTGACCTACTCCAGTCGAATTCAACTTCCCCAACATTTCTGTCTATAATTTCACTTTTTAATACAGTACCTGAAGCAGTGATTGCTCTGACCTGCCAAGGTTGCGGGAAAGGCTTGCTCATATTCAAGGTGAATCTATGATTTGTTGATATCTGGCTTGCATTGACGACTAAGCTTGCAAATACAAGGTCAGTACTTACTCTTTCTTCAACATTTGAATATATCTGGTCAAGCAGAGATTCGCTGGTATGAGGTACTGAGAATGGCTTGAAGTAAGCAAACGCAATTATCAAAGCACCTGCAAATATCACAAAAGAAAGAATCATTTCTATATGTTCTATTCCTCTTTTATTCATGATGCGACTAGACAACTTCAGTTTATATACGTTGCTTCAATATATCTCTTTGACATCTTTTAGGGACCATTGCTAGTTTTAAATATCGCTTATCTCTTAATGATTGATGGATATCAGAGCAATACTTCTAGAAGAAGTAAAGAAAAAGAACGAATTCTCCACTCTTCCTGATACTCTTATATTGGAAACTGTGGAAAAAGTGCTCAAAAAATTTCCTAAGGTTGAAATTACCCCTCATCAGATCAAGATTCTTGTCAAAGAAATACGCGCGCTTCTTCATCGTTCAACAGGCATGTTTCAGAAAGGAAAAACTGGAAAGAAAAGGAAGGGAGTATTAGATGCCCAAGAACTGCTTAAGACACATTTATCTACTTATGAGCGGACGGATTTTTACCAGTTAATCAAGGAAAAGATAAAATCTCTTGGTATAAAGAGCATATTGGATATAGGTTGCGGCTTAAATCCTCTGGCACTTGCTTCTCCAGAGCTCCTGTATAATGCTTGCGATATCAGACAGGATGAGATTGATATTATTAATAACTATTTCAAGAGTCACGGCATAGAGGGGCATGCATTTGTATTTGACATAAGAAAATTCAATTCCGATCTTCCGAAGGCGGATCTCTGTTTATTATGGAAGATAATTGAGATAGTCGGAGGCGACACTCACAGATTGACCAGATCTTTGTTGAATGGTCTTGACTGTAAATATATAATTGTTAGTTTTTCAACTGTTACTCTATCAGGAAAAAATATGAGGCGAAAGAGAAGGACGTGGTTTGAGAAGATAGTTTTAGAAGAGAATTTGGCTTTCGATATTTTTGAGACTACCAATGAGATATTTTACATCATAAAAAAGGCTAAGAACCAGTAGCTACTCTCACTCCAGTCGTTATAAGCAAGGCCGCTATACACAATATGAAAGAATGTTTCAGTCCTGCCTTTATTGTGCCTTCGCTTAGTTTTCCTATCACCAGTCCAGCACAAAAACCTTGGGACATTAAAAGATAGAGGAAAGGCGCAGCCAGGTCCTGGGCCTGTTTCTTATCATCTCCTACCTGCTTTAACTCCACATTTTTTAGATTCTGTATGTTTATATTAAATCCTCCCAATTGGCTTATTCCAGATGTCAATGGCAATATCTTGTATTCCATGACCATCATAATGCCTATGAATATGAAAAATATGATGTACCCTTGCACTACCAAAGTAGATATTCCCGCTTTTCTCTCTTTTTTCAGTTTCTCTACTTCTGCGATAGACTTTGCCGCAGAATCCAATATATAGTCTATATCCCCTCCAGCTTTCTCTGCCTCACTTATCAATGTGACAGCACGCGTTATTATCGGGTTGTCTACTTCATATGCAAAAGTTTGAAGTGCTTTGTTCACAGGAATGCCTAAAGCAATCTGATTCCCAAGTTTGACTATATAAGGAGTGAGAGGACCATAATTTTTCGATTTCATATTTATTATGCTCTTGCTTACCGGAGTGCCAGTAACTACGCTTTCAGCCAGATTTCTGGAGAATTCAAGGAACATCTCTCCAATTTCCTGGTCTCTTTTGTTTTCAAGCATTATGTCTAAGATGAATGGCAGAGCAATTGCCGTAAATGCTAGCCCAAGAACGAAAATGAAAAGATTCCTGTCAGTATCGCCTCTGAAAAATATCAGCGCCACTACAAATAGTATTATTCCAAATACTATGCCTATCCAATGTATTTTTTTTAATTTCATCTTAATCTCCTGGTTGTTTAAATTTGAGGAACATTAGGAAGAATGAGTTGATTATACCTATTATAGCTACTATGCCAAGACCAAGCTGAGTCGATGTGAATCCTGATCCTGCCTCTGATGCAGTAATTATGACAAGCAGTATCATTACTATCATTGGTGCGGCTATGACAACACTAATGTATATATCCATGAATGCTTCCGCCAATTTTATGAATTTCTCTCTTTCCAGTCGGTAACTAAGCAATAGAGTCTCAGATCTTTTTTCAAAGAAGTTCTGCAAGTCTCCTCCAGATGTGATTGTGGTAGACAGCCCAGAAAAGAGTTCGGCTAGTTTTGAGCTAGGAGTTGTTTTTGAAGCATTTGTAAGTGAGGTAACAAGGTCATATCCATAGAGATTGACTTGATTCATGACTTTCCTTATCTCTTTCCTTAGAAAAGGATATTCCTTGCTCAATGCTATTATCTTGAATATCTCGCTTGGTTCTATTCCTGAACCTGATATGGCGCTCATGTGTATGACTGCGAATGGAAGCTCTTGGTCTATTCTCTTCTCAAGCGTATCTTTCTCGCTCGAAGGATAGTAATATATCATTGAGAAAACTATTAAGGGTATGAATATCGGCATCAATATTACATAAGGTATCCTTGATATTATGCTTCCAGAAGCTAGCGATATAGGAGGAAAAGAGTTAAGCATGAAATCAAAATTGAAGAACAGGAAGAATACTGCCAAGAATAGAGATAATATGAATGCGATTAAAGTAGTGAATAGCATCATTGCAATATAAGTTGAGAACAAAACATCCATATTCGCTTTCTTTAGAGTCAAGGACAATGGTGCAAAGTTGCCTTTTTTTATGAGGTTCTGTGCAGTGTCCAGGAAGAATCTATTGGATACCTTGAGATATCCTCTCGTGGCTTTGAATTCTTCAAATTTCTCCTCTTTTATCTTTTGTTTTTTCTTAAGCCTCTTTAATAATTGCTCATTTATGCTTAGCTTTGATAGAAATACTTCTCTGTCCCCAGTGTTAAGAGTTACAGCCACATCAGCGTCTCTTATCTTAAAGTGTATGCTCTCAAATTTTATTCCTTCCCTTGGAGATAGCTTCTGTGCCACAGATACTTGAGTGAGCATCTTTGGGATGGAGTTGTTCAGTATCTTGATGCTTGTACTCAAGGCGTCTATAGATGCATAAAGAAGTTTTGCCTCGGATGGGCTGCTATTGTCTAACTTGCGATAATATGTGGATATCTCACGGAGCATTTCTATTTCAGTGTCTATATTTGCTATTATCTCTTCAATCATAATATGTGGGCTATCTGGCTTTGGAAAGACAGAATCTCCTTTTTAGCTTCATTCAGACTTTCTACGTCTTTCTTTTTTTCAGCATCTTCCAGCTTCGCAAGTGCATCTTTTATACCGCTTAATAACTGGGCTAAAAGAACTATATCCTCTCTTTGCATACACCTCATCAAGCAAGGAGATTTATATATTTTTCACTATCTTAGAGAAGTTCTATTCAACGATATTATATGTATTCAGGACCTCTACAGGATTCTTGTAATAGTCATTTATTACTTTCTGGACCTCTTCAAACCTAAAGACTTTCTGCTGGTAAAGGGCATACATGAGCTTGGCTCTGGTCGCAAATTCTTTTTCAAGTTTCTCGACAGGTATTCCGTGTCTGTTTGAGATCTTTTCAAAGACTTTGCTCTGCTTCTTGAAAAAGAACACATCTTTTGCAGGATCCCATTTCATTGGAGAGTTAACCATGGCAGTGCCATCTCTGTTAACATTAACAATCTCCACAACTTCTCTCAGACGACGCGTCTCATGCTTATCCACTATAGCATGAGACATCACAGCAACGCAATCAAGTGAGTTTACAAGGGTAGGTGACAATTCTATTGGAGGGGTCTGAAGTCTTCTTATCAAAGTGTCTACCGAGTCTGCGTGCATTGTGCTTATTGCCGCATGGCCAGAAGCCATTCCCTGGAATAGTACGAATGCTTCTTTTCCTCTGACTTCTCCCACTATCAGGTAGTCAGGCGTCTGACGAAAAGAGTTCTTCAATATAGCGAAGAGGTCTACTTCTCCGACCTTCCCTACTCCTATGGATGTTCTAGATACTGCTGGCAACCAATTCTCCCTGGGGAGATTTATTTCTCTAGTATCCTCAATTGATACCACTCTCGCCTCTGGAGGAATAAAGAAAGCCATGGCGTTCAGAAGTGTCGTTTTTCCAGATGCAGTGCCTCCAGCAATCAATATGCTTGTCTTATACTGTATAAGTATCCAGAAATAAGCTAACATCTCAGGACTGACAGTATTCAATGTAATGAGTTGGGTTGGCGTCCAAGGTATTTTTGTAAATTTACGAATGGTGTCAAACATATGCATGGGCTTATTACCAGCGATATAATATGTGCACGGCTCGAGTTCAATATCATATACGGGATCTTTGTTTTCTACAACCGCAACTTCTTTGATAGGTATAAACTCACAGGGCTGCCCAATCATCTTTCTGATTTCTTTTAATTCCGGTTCTACTTCTTGTATCCTGGGATGTTTTTCAAATGAAGAAAGAAGAGCCTGGGCAAATTCTCGTGAAAAAGTAGGATAGTAGATTCTATTAAAACTCACATTGCACTCGCGAAGCAATTTTTTTTGAATAATTCCTATTTTGCGGATAATAGCAAGAAAGGGCGCCGCGGGAACTCGTTGATGCCTGATGAAGGTCTTATGTGAAATTTGTTTTGAAAGTAAGTGCGCAAGGCGTTCTTTTTTACGAGGAGAATAAAATCCAATCTGATCTGCAAAAGATTGATAATACGGGGAAGGAATATTGAGACGATACTCGCCAGATTCTTTTCTTATATAGGAGTATATGCTTAAACGGGCGAGCAAATATGAGATGCCTTCAGCAAGTTTTTCCGAAGACGTTTTATAGCTCAGGCCTGCGCTCATAGTTCCATCGCCATCAAAGAGACCGCGAAGAAATGCACTAACTGTTGCATGGTCTGATTTAAAGATAATCTGCGGCACAGCGATAGAATGTGCCTTCTTACCATAAGGAATATCAAATACTCTTTGGAAGAAGAAGGGAACAAAGGAATTGCATAGATAGACACGATTCCCTCCATAATATGTCTCGTATTTTCCAAATGTGGTCTGAAGAGCTTCTTGTACTTTATTGCGAAGGCCTTCTTCAAAAGTGCAGATATCAATGCTGTTAGGAGACAAATGACCATCGCTCGCGATAATTCCTGCAAGATAGGCAAGAGTCTCGTCTATTTCAAAAGGAACTTTAATAGTCTTACTTTTTTCTTTTGTCCCTCCTCCGTAAACATTGAGTGAGATCGCCCCTAGATTTGAGAAATCAAAGGATTGATTTTTACAGAGATGATCAAGCACATTGAAGGAGAGAGAATTTCCCCTGCTGAGGATCTCATAAAAGTAAGAAGGGCCCACACCATAGGTTTGAGCAAGAAGTTGTCGATATTTTCCATGATCCTCTGATGATGCAACAGATCGGACCACCTGCTGCACCAACTGAAGGATAGGTTGTGAACTAATGATGGAAATATTTTTATGGTAAGAAAAATCTTTTAGTAGCGAATACACATCAACTTTTTGCCGATATCCTTCTGCCTTTATCCTTGCAGGCATAGGCACGAGCATTCCAGGTTTAAGTTCTCGCGCCTCTAAAGTATGTAATTTATCATCAGCTACATGAAACTGGTGATCAAGTGTGACTTCTGCTTCACCACCATCTTCAAAGGTCACTTTCACAAGTTTTTCTGGAGATTTTACCTTAATAATGCTCTTAATTCTAGAGTTTTTTTGCTCTAAATTTTCTGCTTCGACTCCACAACATCTCAAGTTTATAGGCTCTACAATTTCATTTCCTTCTTCTATTTTGGAACCAAATATTTTCTTAGAATCTTCAAATAACTTGCTTATATCTTTCACGTTCCCATCATTTAATTGCACAAGCCCCTTTTTTAGACAGAAAGTGGGCCCTCTAGAGGTCACGTCTTTGGTATACGTAGCATTTACTCTGCTTCCATCAGGTAAAGCTCCATCAAGCAATGGCTGTGCATAAGAAACGTACCTACCAGTCCTCTGAGCAAGTTTCTCTACAAAACTGGCTATCTCTTCAACATCGTGGTACCTTAGATTGGTCCTAAGATTCCTATATACTCTGTGCACAACATAAACAGGAGTATCTACTCCGTTACATTCTACATCTTCTATGAAGTAATCTCTAAGTAGAGGGTCGAGATCATTCAAGCCTATGAAATCTCGGAATAAGTAATAAAATATCTTATGATATGACTCGTTAGTAACTTTCATGTTGAGTTCATCGATAAGTAGGCGGGCAGTCTTGTCTATGTATTCAGATGCAGCATCTAATGTCTTATCTACAGCTACATTTATATTTATTAGTTCAAGCATTGCACTTTCCAATTTCTTAAGTGCTTCATGTTCGTAGTCATGTAATAACGGCTCCTCTATTTCATATACAAGTTCATTTATCTTTGAATCCCAGTATATATGCGCAGAAGTATATGGAGGGGCTAGCATATATCTAACGTTTATCTTTTTCTTGTCTTCTATCCTTGGCAGTGGAGGGACTGTCGGACTAAAATCGATAAAGCTCACCATAAAAATCCAAAAGTTATTTGCTTATTTAAAACTATGGTTAAGTAACAAAATTTGCAGGGTTCAGGATATCTCTTTGATATCTATATTAAGGTTATTTACATTTGTAATTGAGAATTGATAAGGGGTTGCCGCAGGATTGAATCTTTTTGAACTCTGTGTGCCAGAATATGTAATGTCAGCATCATAATGTACCCTGAGGGTCGTCTTGAACTTATCTTTATTAGTTTCAGTTTTCACTTCTATTCTTCCTCTTTTTATCGAGACTCCAGGCTCGGAATATTCTACTCCCAAGTCTTCGATAGTGAAGATTATGTCGTTTGTGTCAGCCTTCACAGTAAGATAACCTTTCTTTATTAGGAACTCCGGTATGACTCTGGAGCTTCCGGCAGCATTGGTTCCGACTTCAACTACTTTCCGGTCTAGGAGATTTAATGCCTCAATACTCTGCTCAACAGCTGCTCTGTCATTTGACTGATTTATCTTAGGCATTAGATATCCAAGGGTCATGGCAATCAATGTCAAGCCAATAAGGGTGTATATTACAGTTTCAATCCATACCTGTCCATTTCTTCTCATGTGCAAGACACCAATTTTATTCTATCGCTTGCTTCGCAAGTTCTTTCATTATCTAATATCGGAAAGACTGAAACATATCCCTGTATTCTATTCTTAGGAAAGTACTTATAAGAGCGAGATTCTCCGAGCTTAGGTAATTTTAAAGTATCACTGGCAGGACAAGTGGCTTCATACCCTATTATATCTCCTGCAGAGCATGATCCTGGAGTATTCTCAATGAACTTGACACTTTCACTCAATCCTCCTTCTGTTGTAAATACAAATTGTATTCCTTTCACCTTCTTTGCAACATCTGGATTTATCTGTGCAGTCTTGATAGATATTTTTGCTACAGACAGGTCAAAACAATTCAGGTTGAAAGAAGAATCAAAAGTGTAATAGTTTTTATAGGGCGAGCATTCAGTGCTGCTTCTTAAGCTATCTCTGACAAATGGTATTGCTACAGTGGCTACCATGACTGCAAGAGCAAGAGTAAGGACCACCAATAACATTGTAGCAACTATTGCTGAGATTCCTTTCTTTCCTTTCATGTTGCCCTCTCCTGAACGCCGTACTTGTCATCGCAGATATAGAATTTCTTATATGATCCAGACTCTACTTCTCCAAGGAGTGCCGGCGCCAATGAAAATTCATTACCTGGTGAGAATCTCTGTTCGCTGGATACAGTTATTCTTTCTGTCTCTCCACTGGTGACTGCAAAATCAGAAGCTATCGCCAAAGGCGCAACTTTAGTCTTTGAGGAAGACATTACTTTCTTGACTTCAAATCCATATATTGGCACATCCTTCCGATTTGTAACATCTATAAGAAGACTCTTGTCATTTGAAGGATTAACTACGATGTCAGCTACAAAATCTAGTTCCCCGCAGAACCTCTCTATCGGTTCGGTCTTTCCACCAAAGCTCTTTTCAATGCTTTCTCCAATATATCCTCTGGCCCACAGCAATATTATCACTGCGATTATTATGGTAATTAGAACAAGAATGACTGTAGCGATAACTGGAGATATTCCTCTTTTTTCCATCTACCATCTTGGGCTTTGTTCTTTAAAAACTTAATGAGCATTTTTACTAAGGTATTCAAATGCGCTATATGCCGCAGTACATCCCTCAGCAACTCCTGTTATGGCTTGCTTGAATGGTTTGTCAGCAACATCTCCGGCGGCAAAGACTCCTGAAATATTTGTCTCAGAGGTTTTATGGTCTATGATTATCTCTCCCTTCTCATTTAACTTGACTCCTAATGTTTTGGCCAGGTCGCTCAATACTATATGGCCTATCGCGACAAAAACCCCATTGAGAGGCAAATTCATGCTTCCACCATATTCTCTGTCAAGCACCACGGATTCAACAAATTGCTTTCCTTTGACTTCAAGAACATTCGCTTTATTTATTATTTCTATTTTTTGATTGCTTTCCACTATTTTCTGGTTTATGGGTTCCGCTCTTATTTTCTCCCCTCTATAAATGATATAGACTTTCTTAGCATGCTCCGCAAGCACCAAGGCATCTTTCGCAGCTGTATCGCTCCCTCCAATTACACAAACTACTTTATTTCTATAAAGAGGAGCATCGCATAATGCACAATAATTAACTCCTTTGTTCTCAAAATCTTGCCCACCTCTTACTTCTGGAGGCAGTTTTTTCCATTTTGTCCCTGTGGCAAACAAGATCGTTTTAGCCTCAAAACTATTTTTGTCAGTGGTTACTTCGAATTTATCTTCATTCTTTTTTATCTTCTGTACCTTCTCTTCCATCAATGTCACAAGTTCATAAGATTCTGCATGTTTTCTTATTTCTTCAGCAAGTTCAGGTCCGCTTAACCTGATAAATCCTGGATAATTCTCGACGATATTTGTAGTGGTAATCACTCCCCCTATGGCCATCTCACTACTATGTGTTGTTCCCAAGCATAGCGTCTTCAATCCTAATCTTGCCCCATACATGGCGGCAGCAAGGCCAGTCACACCCGCACCAACAATTAAGAAATCATACTTTTCTCTTTTTGGTTTCATCTCTTTTTCTCACAAGTCTGCTTTATAAAAACTATGTTTATCAGAAATATTTAATTGAGAAGAAATCTACCAGCCTTTAGGCTGGAGTGGCGCATCGTTTTTTTGATTCTAAAGAAAATATGGATACAATGAGCTAGATGTTAGCTCACTGTACACCCAATATAGTGATAACTTTCTGACTCTAAATAAACCTTTCGTGAGCGCGACAACGCGCTTCGCGCGGAGAAATAATGGAA
>Ga0194121_10001715_pt1 | contig 36265 bp, 34 predicted proteins | sample TA2MahCa50mmetaG_FD_148609 | JGI IMG/M metagenome (GOLD analysis project Ga0194121, IMG submission 148609) | Freshwater microbial communities from Lake Tanganyika, Tanzania - TA2015020 Mahale Deep Cast 50m | ecosystem: Environmental > Aquatic > Freshwater > Lake | place: Tanzania: Lake...
CTTATATAGTGATAATCCCGATAAAGTTTCTATGATGATCTTAACAGACATAAATAGTTCAGGAGAAAAAAAACTAATCTCACGAGCTCTTCTTTGGAAAGTTGGTGATTCAACTTATATAGATAGAATATATTCTAACTCTGATGATATCTCAGCAGAATCTCTAAGATGGCTTGGAGCCAATATTAAAAATCCTATCTTTAGAAATTTAGATGGTAAATCACCAATACCAATTCAAGTAGGCCTACAAAGTACTATTTATGATGCATATCCCTACATGGATACTCTTATGTGGTTAGTACATGACTTAGTTGATGGTAAGTTAGTAGCTGGAACTGGTATTTTACATAGTGAACAGCCAAATGCCGTAGATGGTAAAATTATATTTAAATTAAGAAACCACCGATGGGGCACGCCAGAACATTCTTATATCTATATCGAGAAATTGGATGGATATTACACATCTGGTGAAATAGTGAACATTCATGATAGAAATCTCGTATGGCCAAAAAACTTATGTGTATATTCAGATCTATACCAAGGTTGGATAATTCGGGATGAGGCTGTAGAGTCAACTTTTCATAATACTTGGATCAGTAAGCATTTAGCTACAGATATTCTAGATTTAGGTCTTGTAGATTCGAATTATGTTAATATTGGTATAAAAAAGTATCTAGGAAATCAAAAAGATTATCCTTGGATTAAGCTTGAGCGTCTGATAGAACAGAATCTAAAAGATTATATGCAGTTGGAAGTTTTTGGCAAGTATGATCAAAAAGATTATATAGAGATAAATGCTGATATTCCAGTAACAGATGAAAGTCCACTGGGTAGAGCGATATCTAGATACAGATGGTTTGCCCCAAAAGATGTTGTAAATGTACCTAGCTACGGATTTTGGCCTAAAATGTTTTGTATCGATGTTTGGAATATTAATTGGAATAAAATACAGAAAAAATTCTCTAGTGATAGTCGTGTACATTCTATAAATCTTATCATTAGTGATATAAATAAATTTGTCTATAACGATACTATTTTAAAGATAGATGCTAAACTACTTGGTATAGAAGACTGCATAGAGGAACCAAAATTTCTTAATGTATTTGATAGTATTTGGTATGATCGGTCTTACTGGGGATCTGAAGATAATCTTCTAAACTTTGAAGAACTTGAAAAAAACAGTCAGAATAGGATCACAGCAGGAGAAAAAAGGTGGAGGATATCACTTATCCAATTTTCTCAAAAAATATACAAAGACTTATATGATAATGTCAAGGAAAAAATAGAAAAATTAAAACTAGCAACGGATCCTCAAAATTTATCAAAATTCATAAATAGTGTGAAATCTGAAATTGAAGAAAAATTAAATTCTGGACTACTTGATAAAATAAGAGAAGATTTTTCTGAATGGTGCAGAGTTAACGGATGTAGCGAAGAAGAATTGATAAAAATTTACAAGTTATACCAGTTAATTTATTTACTACTTGGAGATACTGGTAAAACAAGAAATTTTATTATCTCACAGAGATCGAAATATGGTGGATTAATTTATAAAAAAATACCAGTTCTAGAAAATATAGGTAATCTTGTAGAGTTTAGACAAATATTTTATAATAATCACACAGGCAAAATCCACACACAAAAAATGAATATGCGGAATATTAGTAGTGATGATGTATATCGTCACATATTATTTGATAGTTATTTTTTAGGCGAATAAGAAATAATATATAGTTAAATGACAAGAAGGTTCAAGGATTTTACTATAGAATATTTATTAGAGTCAGTTTTGGAGGTTTCACCAGAGTTCAAAAAAATTATCTCCAATATTAAAACATCATCAGGTCTAGAGAGATATATCGTAGATTGGATAAATAGTAGAAGTGATATTAAGACCAATTACAATCTATTAGGTCCGGGTGATAGTAGTGATAAGATTTTATACCTACAAGATAGGCAATATCAAAGATTTAAAGAAACTGGTGTTGATATATCAACCAGAACTAAAATTGATTCAAATGTAGGTAGATTAGTTCGTAGTATCTTATCTGATAATGAAGTAAAATTTACTGAACCACAAGTTGAAGAATTTGTAAACGGTTACAAATCAGAATGGAATAGAATTTATAATCCAAGAGAGTTTGATATTGTTAGGGGAGAAGATATTAAGTTTTGGTATCTCGAGAAAAACTACTATCGTGGTGGACAGAGCTCACTTGGTAATTCTTGTATGCGATATGAAAATAAAAACAATCGCCTGGGTATTTATACTGATAATCCTGATAAGGTTTCTATGATGATATTTACAGATTATGAGCCAGGTAGTGATGTAAAAAAATTATTAGCAAGAGCGCTTATCTGGAAAACCGATAGTGGAAAAATTTACTGTGATAGAATTTACGCCAACTCTGATGAGATTTTTACAGAATGTAAATCTTGGTTAAAGTCTAAATACCCAGAAATTAGATTTTATCCTGAATCAACAGAAAAGATATTTGTTACCTTAAATAAGGTATTATTTGATAAATATCCCTATGTAGATAGTCTTCAATATCTTGTTATTCCACTAGTAGATGACAAGTTAGATACTTCGAATGGTTTTATGACTAACGTTCTAGCAGACGAAAGAAGAAGACCAGATTATCCAGGAGTTACTTTCATTCTAAGAGATCATTTCACGGGTTCAAGGGCACCTCAATATCATAGATACTGGCCGTCTGAAGATAAATGGTATCATAAAAATGAGATTGTTCAAACTTATCCGAGTGGTGAAGAAGTGCCGAAAAAATACACAGTTTGGTCTGAAATTTACAGAAAATATATTCGCCAAGTTCAATCTGTATGGTCTGAATTTCAAAAGAGTAATATCTATCAACCACATTCTTTAGAAGTTGAAGGTTATGGTATCGTAGATAAAAATATGATTATTCGAGCTATTGATGTGTATGAAGGTGATCCGAGAGAATATCCTTGGCAAAAGTGGAATATTTGTAAAAATGATTCTTCTTGGCTTACAAAGAGTGTATTACCTAAACAACTATCAGGTGTTAAAAAATACTTCAAACCAGAATATTCATCAACTAATTGGTTTGTTCGTGAATCTGAATTTTGGTTAGCTAAGCACTCGGTTAGAAATGCAGAAGGAAAGAGAGTTCCTGAATTATTCACTATACCTGCTTATGAAATTGATATATTTAGCATTAGAAAAGCTCTACGTACACAATACCGTAGTCTTACAGGACTATACCTATGGAATTTTGCTCTTATACAAAATTTGATCTATAAAAATTCCAAAAATAAATACTTTATTCTAGAAGAAGATGCTGAGATTTTTGGATTAACTAGATATTTAGGTAAAGAGACCGTTTTTTCTCAGGACATTTACTTCAAAATAGGAGACATCATATCAAGTGATCTAATGAATCTATTAATTGAAGAATGTGCTGAGTTAACACCCTCGCAAAAAGAGTTTAGAAAATCTCTCAATAGATGGCAAAAAGAAAAATCCACAAAAAATCCGAAATTTACTGATTATTACGAAGGTGACCAATTTTACAAAAAAATAAATACTCATATAGAAGAAGGATGTAAAAAATTTAGTGAACTTCCTAGATCTATAGATATTGTATCTACATTCGGATCTTGGTATATTAAGCATGGTAGAACTATTCCAAATATACCAAAAGAGCAGTTACCACAATATTTTAGAAATAACTCACAAGATTTAAGAAGAATATTTTATTGGTTCTCACTACTTTATCCCGGGAATAGTGGAGCTACAATGAACTTTATTCAAAAAGAACTGGATTTTATTGATGATGGAATCGTTCGTGATCTTGGATTTATAAAGGAAATACTACCATCCTTTACAAGATTCTGGGCTAGTGAATCAGATTTCAGACAAAAAACAAATCACATTCGCCTTAACAACTTACGAGGAGAAGATTTACCTGCATTCGCTCCATTTGTAGTGAATAGTAGGTGCTCTTGGTAAGAATCTGTAAGAGGCAACTAAAAAAAATCTATATAAATAAGATAATATAGATGGACGTTAATCAACTAAAACAGCAGCTTGATCTCTTAGAGGAAAGATTGGAAAATTTACAAGTAGGTTTACTACCTGATTTTAAGACTTTTATTAAAGGTTTCTTGATATGTGAAGAAGAAATAGCAAAAAGAGTTCTTGTTTACAAACAACCAGAAATAACCAGAATTCAAGCAGACCTAATGGTTGGTGATTGTGGAGAAGGGTTTCAAAGACCAAATATTTATGAGTTTGCTGGTCTAACAGGATCTGTTCAACAACTCAGAGAAAAACTCAAAGACCAACTTGAGAAGGTCTGGGGCAACGTCTCAAATATGATCAAACAACTCAAAGATGAAGCTAAAAAAATAGCTAAACAATTTGTTGCTGCTCTTCGTGGTTTTTTCCGTGAAATCAAAAAACTTGTAAGTGATATGATAGAAGCTTTCGCTCTTATAGGAAGCTCTATAGCAGCGATATCTGTTATTATTTTTGTGCCACCTTGGAACGTAGCAGAAGCTATTGTTCACGTTATTCAAATTGTTAAAGCACTAAAAACAATCATTCTTGCTTTTGCGAAATTATTAGTTTATCTATCTCCACTAGCCCTACTTATTTTTGTTGTAAAAAAAGAAAAAATTAAATCTATTATTTCAACAATAGGCGCAGCTATACAAATTATTCTAAAACTTCTTTTACCACTACAGATTATTCAAAGTTTTATATTTAAAATTCTCGATTTTCTCAAAAAAAGAAAACCATCTTGTGCTAAGCAGCGTAGAAGAATTCGTAGAAGAATCCGTCGCATGCAAAGAAAGAGAAGAAGATTTGATAGGAGAGCCACAAGACGTGGAGGTAAATGGGGATTCCCTAATGCTCGATGGAAACGAGATTTATTTGATCCAGATCCAGATCATATAAGTAGGGGAGGTGATCAAAATTATTCCATCGCACTAAAAATAATAAGAAATGATAGAGATATCACAGAAGATGACGATGCAGAAAAATTTATTGATGCGGTTGAAGGTTATGATGATTCAAATGAAGAAATAAAAACTCTTGAAGAACAACTTGCTAACATCTGTAAAAAGGAAGCTACAATAGATACTTCGACAAATCCAATTAACTCTACATTCGGATCAGTTGAGGATGATGCTTTTGCTGATTCAGATATTGGTATAGAAGACACAGAAGACGGAACCAGTTACTCCTATAGTATTTCTAGAGTTGACATATATGATGAGGGTTCCAATTATAATGCTTCTCAGTGTCCAGTAATATTTGTAAATCCCACTGGTTTCACCGGTCAATCAGCTGCTGGTTTTGTTAGAATATTGAGTGGAAATGTAAAAGAAGTAATACTAACAACTCAAGGATCTGGATATCTAACACCACCAAGAGCTTATATAAGTTGTGGTGGTGGAACTCAATCAGTATTGATACCTAGACTTTCTTCTGGTGTTCCGGTTCAAGGAGCACCCATTACCGCGGCTACAGCTGGTTCATCCAATCCATTTGTGAGTGGAAGTGGAAACACAGGTTCTGGTGAAGATTTTTATTCTAACTTAGGAAATCTAGCTGGTGGATTTGATGAAGATCTTATTGATAGTTTAATTGATAAATTACTGAATGATGATCTAGGTGATCTAGGCGAAGATATTCAAAATATTGTTAATGAATTCTCAACATATGCTGTAAAATATCCAGACGGCACAGTAGAAAGAGGTGTAACAGAAGACGAGCTTGATGAGCTAAAAAATATATTCAAGGTTGAAATCAGAGATTCCTTTGAAGATTAATACATAAGATCCCAAACCATATCTTCTTCAAAATCAGGATCAGATATTTTTAGATCATAATCTATTTTAGCTGAAAAATCTTCTCTGTCCGCACTTATTCTCCTGTCTATTGAATCGTTATTATCATTTCTTACTGATAATCGTTGTCGTCTAACTTCTTCGGGTATATCTAAAAGTACAACAAAATAATTCTTTCTATCAATATTCTCTACTTGTAAAAATTCACCTGGTGTTAATATCATAACTTGTGAACTCTCGAAATCTTCTCGTGATATACCATAATACCACTTTTCTGGTTCTTTATCTTTAGGCCAAACTTCAAACTCTTGATGTAGTAGAAACTCAGAATTTTCAAGCATTCCATGAAAGGTTTCTTGTGTAACAAACCTGTATTCCACACCATCAATTTCCCCCTCTCTCATTGGTCTAGTTGTATATTTAACAAGTGCCTTAAGACCTCTTTTGGAAAGTTTTCTTTTCAAATAATCTTTACCTGAAGCAGAAGGTCCTATAATAATACATTTTTCTCTTTTTAACTCCACTTTTCTTCTATTAATTTAGTTTTTTACTAAAAAGTTACAAGAAGTTTAATTTTAACTAGGTTCTACATAGGTTTTACCACCTTCAGAGAACTTTTGACCTTTAAGTTGGCCGTTAATGGTATTACATGTTCCTTCTGAGTTAGATATTGTGTTTTCTAAAATTGAAAGAAAAATATTTAGTATAGAATAGACTTTAAGGTAATTTTTTTCAGATTCATAAAATTGTGAGTTACAAATGCCTTCTATAAGATTAATTGTAAGTGAAACAATATCATTGTTTTTAATTTTCATCTTTTCTATAACAATCTTCGGTATACCCGACGAGGCCATTTCGGTTTCATAATCATAAATAACATCATTAATAAGTGATAGGAAAGATTTCCAGATCTCAGATGAATCCATTTCTTCAAAATTTCTAGAAGAGATATACTCCTGTAAATTATCTTTCCAATTCTTTAAGAAAATAAATAAATATTTTCTAAATACAACTGTTCTATATTCAGTTGAAAAAGTGAATGTAGGAATTTTTGAATATTTCCAAAAATCAATATAATTGAAGATATCGTGATTAATAACATCAGAGATAGAAATAACTTTTGATGAAGTTTTTTTTTCTCCGAATCCTAATTTTTTTGTAAAATATTCTACTATCTTAGTAAGAATTTTACCTGAATCATTTTTGATTACTAAATACAATATCCAAAGTAGTAGAGCACCAGATGAACCCATCATACCCCACTCTGATATAAACTTACTAAAATCTTCGAAACTCATCTATTTTTTTTTATTTTTATATATAAAAAAAAGAAAAAAACAAATCTTCGAGAAATAGAATAGAGGATAGATTTTATATATAATCTCAAATATTTACAGAATTGTGTTATTTAGTGAAATAAGTTTTGAAAAACAAAAGGCAGAGATAGAGCTCTATCTGAAAGAAGAATATAAAAAAGCAAATCTTCTTTTTACCAACGCTTCTCCCTACGGTCAAATCCTTACTGTTCTAGAAAATCTTCATCAACTCTCTACACTTTATCTTAAAAAAGCTCAGAATAATTTTGATCTTACTCAAGATTTAACAAATAATTCGATAGCTATAAGAAACGCAGCTATACTAGCTGGTCACATACCTACGAGGTCTATTTCAGCTACCGGAACAATAAAACTAAAACTAAAAGGTGGATTCATTGCCGAAGAAGAAATAGCAGGAGAAAGAATAACAATCACGAATAGAAGTTTGATAAAAAACAAATCGAACAATCTTCAATATTCTATAATGCTCGGATCAGAGAGTAAAACCTATAAAGTTACAAATTCATCCGAAATTATCCTATCGATTATTCAAGGTAGGTGGGAAAGAAGAACCTTTACTGGAACAGGTTCACCTATGCAAACTTTTAGTCTTGATCTAAGAGGTCTTCGTCAAGTAGAAAATTTTAACTACGAAGTATTTGTAAATAGTCAAATGTGGCAGACAAAAAAACATCTCTACGATATGATGCCAGACGAAAGAGCTCTAGTTTGTAAAACTGGTTTCAATGGTGGTGTAGATATTATTTTTGGAAATGGTGGATTCGGAGCTATTCCACCTATCGGTGCCTTTATCGATGTAGATTATCTAGCAACCGAAGGTTCACAAGGATCAATATTTAGTAGAGTACCTAACGATTGGATATTTGTAGATGATATATTTGATGGTAATGGTGAGCCTATCAACGTTGAAAATATTTTTGATGTTGTTTATGAGACTGATCTAAATTTTGGAGCAGACGCTGAATCAATTGAGTTTACAAAAAGCCTCCTTCCTATTTCTACAAATAATTTTGTTCTAGCCCTACCTGAGCAATTTGCTTATGAAATAAAGAAATTGGGTGTTTTTTCTCACATTAATGCATACGAGATGGATGAAGTTGTTTATGTAGTAGCTACACCAAATATAAAACTTTTCAGAGATAAGAATGTTAATTATTTTACTATCGATATAGAAGCTTTCAAATTAGATGATCTCGAAAAAAACAAAATATTAAGCTATCTTAAATCAAACGGAAATATTGTTTTAACTTCAAAACTAACAATAAGCTCGCCTAGACTTTTATACTACATATGTAATGTGTTTGTGATGATATATGAAGATGCTATAGAGGAGGCGGTAAACTCTCAAATTTATGATGTAATATCAAATTATTTTCTTGATCTTACACGTATGAACAGAATTCCAAAATCCGATCTTCTTGTTGAACTAAAATCAAGAGTAACTGAAATTCATTCAGTCGATATTTCTTTTATATCTAAAGATACCGAAGACTATCATCGTCAAAACACTCTACTACAACAAAATGCGACCAATCCATACACACTTTCTCAAAATAGATTATCACAAGTTCCAAAACCAGGATATGATCCTAATAAGGTTATAGGTCTTGATCCTATTTTGGGAGATATCATATTTCATGCTAGTGAAATTCCACTTGTTAGAGGTGGGTGGCGTGATAGAAATGATATTTATTTTTCTGATGATATCGATGGTTCAGGATTAAAATCAGTGAATGTTATCTATAAAGGTAAAGTTCCAATCTCAGCAAAACAAAGAATATAATCAAATGTTAAACAAAGAACGTCAAATAGAAGAGTTATGGGATCTAAAACACCGTAACGATAGTGATATAGATTGGGTTGATTACGAAAATGTTATTTTAGATAGAACTCTATCACCTTACGTATTTCAAAATGATCAGATGAAAGGATATTTAGATAATATTAAGGGAATGCCTAGTCGGTGGTTTGATCAAGCGAATCTCATAAAAAACTATAAAAATTATATTGTGGAAAAAGACTATTTTAAGCATAAAAATTAAAAAATCCACGAAAATATTTTAATATATAGAAATAAAAAAAAAGTAAAATGGGTAACATAAACGAAGCTAAAAATTCTGGGAAATTTAAAAAGTTTTCTCAAATATCAGGTTTTGAGAGTAGTAAAGATGTTGAGGTTGAGCTTCCAGTAGAACCATTTGGTGAAGATGAGATTCCTCAAAATCCAAATCTTCCCTATAAAAAAACTAAGCAAGAGCAGACTGCTGATATTTCGTATATGCAACCAGAAGGCCAACTTCCAAAAAACAAAAAAGGTACAAAAGCGGCAGATGAAAAAGTAGACGAAAAGGTAAAATTTTACGGAAAAGTAGCTAAATTTCCTAAAAAAGTAAAAGCTTCAAACGCCTATAACTTTCTTGAAAAGGTAAAAATATCCAAGAACTCAATTTGGTATATCTTAGTTGAAAAACAAGATAATGAACTTCAGATGGTCAAATATAATTATCAAAAAGGAGTAGATCTTGCAAATTTTGTAAATGAACTCAAAGGGTTTTACCTTTCAAAATATCAAAAAGATTCAAACATCTCAAAACTTATAGAAAATATTACGGTAGGTGGTAATGACAAATTCTCGGTCATTCAAAATATTCCACAAATAGAAATCGAGGGTAGAAAAATGGTTTCTAGAATTACTGAAGATTTAATTAAACTTCTCTCTAAATAATCTTAGAGAAATAGTATAGCAAACCCTTGATCGTCGTCTGATTTATAGATAAGTTTTTTACCATTTATAGCTTCGATATATTCAAAATTTTGTAGATTATAGAAAACAAGTAGTCCACCCTTACGAACTAAACTCTTAAACAAGTTATATCCAATAAGTGGTGATTTATCTGAAAACACACAATCAACCTCTTTTTCAAAATAATTTTCAAAGTCTTCTAGCAAAATATTTTTAAGATCGTTGTTAGAGCTAAATAGGGTAATACTTTTTACCCCCTTTTCCTTTAGAATTGCCTTGATTAGTTTGGTACTTCTATACTTTTCTTCTAAAGAGATATCGAAATAATCAGAAATTTTTGATATAACATCTCCTGAACTAATCGATTTAGTACAAATAAACTGCTCTGGTGTGTCTTTTTTATCTGGACACCACATCCAATCACCACCGTTAAGTCTATGTCGGTTAAAGCACGAATTACAAACTGATGAGTTGTGTATTCTTATGATATCATCACCAGTAGGCTCGGTCCAAGGTTCAGAGAAACCTGATATTATTGTAAGTGGAACACCTGTAGCCCAAGCAAGCCAAGTTAGTCCACTACCAAGACCAATAAACATCTTACTCCATCGAATATCATTTATTCTACTTTCAAGTGGAAAATCTCCTGACTTATCGATAACACCTTCTGGGAAATAGTTACCCATAAAACCGTTTCCCTCCCTTGATATCACTACAACTTTCCAACCAACCTTCAAGAAAAAATGTACAAGACCTTGCCATCCTTCTGGATTATTCCAAAATTTAGCTTGTGTAGTAGAATATGGACCAATCACTACATAATCTCCGTCTATTGGTCTTGGTAGATCTGGAATTTTGATTCTGGGACGCTTTTGTATGAAATCTAAGCCTAGTATGTCCGAAGTAGTTTGGTGAAGTGGTATTGTCTTAAAATCTCTTGGATGTAGTGTATAATCTACCGAGGAATCTTCTTTATAGAACCAGCCTATTCGATATTGTGCAAAGATACCCCAAACAACACTACCTGGGTTGGCGAATTTTATGTCGGGATATTGATCTTCGAAAAGATGATTGTGAAAGGTGCTTATTGTTATGTTGCAACGATGTTTAGTACCAAAATCTTCTATTTGAGGTAACCAAGCTAGTGTATCACCAAGAGCAGAGGATTCCAAACTTATAAATACGTTTTTTTCAAATAAATCGATATGATAATCCCATAGAAGTTCATCAGTAAGTTTATCAAAAACTTTGATGTTATAATCTACGAAATATTTAAGTATAGCCATAGACCAACCACCACTCCATAGATCACAAGAATAAATGATTTGTCCTGTTTTTTCATTCCAGAACTGAGCGTAATAAGATCTGAAGTAGGGAAATTCTATTTGTAAATAAGCACCATTCAGAAAATTAACGATGAAATTTTCTTTTGATCTAGAAATCTCCCCAATCTTTTCTAAAAACCATTCGTAGGTTTGACCAAAAAAATTAACTTCTTGTACAAACTTATCATAAAAAAGTATCTTTACAAAATCTCTATCCCTAGCGAACTCCCACATTATAATAAACTCATCTTTTTTAGCAAGATTATCATAAACCAAAAAGTTACAATTAGAATAAATAAAGTCGTTTGGTATTAACTTTGATATAACTAAAATTTCTATACCGTTATCCCTAAAGTATATCGCCTTTTTATCTAGTACATCTAAATCTTTTTTCTCTTTAAGTACGATAACACCTAATTTTCCAAAACTATCCCGTTTTTCTAAGCCTTCATAAAATAGACTCATTTTCAATCTCTATTATTTTTTCTAGAAGTTTTTTGTAATTTTCTTCTATGTTAAGATCTATATAGGTAACTAGATTATTTAGGTCGTATTTTTCACCATAAGTATTTAATCTTCTCAAAAACGTGGGTAACTTCCAAGAAAGTGCCTCTTTTACTGAAAGTGGATTAAGTTCGTAGGTTGAAGGAAAGTAAAAAATATCACATGCCTCATAAAACTTATCAACATCACCCCTTTCTCCCCAAATTTTACAATTGCCGGGAGTTTTTGATACAAGATCTTGCCAGTACGATTTGAAGTTATCAGCTAGGTTTCCAACAAAATGAAACTGAACGCTCATTCCTAAACATTTTCTAGCTAGTTCGAATATCTCTCCTTGATTTTTTCCAGGAGTGAACAAACCCACATGTAAAATATGAATAAAATTTTGACTCAGACCCAGATACTCCCTTGCTGATCTTTTGTCTATTTGAGTTTTTTCTAGAATAGGAGCCTCCCAAACGGCACATTCTGGACCACCTGAAACCCTAAACTTTTCTACGGAAAATGTTGATGGAAAAACCCATCTATCAGGTAAAAAAGACTTATTTTCAATAGATGAAAAAGATGAATGTGTGGTTTCTAAGATTTTATAACTCCTTTCTGGTGACCATAATCTTTTTAATAAGTTATATGAAATAAAATCTTCAGCTATTTCTTCGAAATGGATATAATCTGGTTTTACATTTTCAATAATCGAGAATATTTCTTCTTTATCTTGACCTAAAGTAATAAGATTTTGACTAATAAGTTCTCTGATTTTTTCTTTTTGAACTACAAACACCCCACCAGTAATATCATCCCACTCGACCACCCATATTTGATATTCATTAAGAAAATATTCAACTTTTAGTTGTAGATATTTAGGACAACCACCAGTTGAAAGATGTGGTGTGATGTAAATTATCTTTTTCAAAAAATTAGTTATTTTTAATATTATAGATGGTTATTAATATTATGTTTTATTTTATACGAACATTCGGTTCATTCTCTTTCCCCTAATCTGTAATAAAATATAATCTAAAATAACTCTCTCTTTCTTATCACTATACAACCAAACCAAGGTAAGATTGTTGTCAAGAAATTTATTTTTACTACGAAAATCTGATGTTTTCTCATTCAATTCTTCGACCTCAAGTGAATCTACGGTAAAACTAATACCTAGTTTGTAACATAAGTAAAATAGTGAAAGTAAATCTTTTTCATTATAATATCCAGTAGCTTGAATATAAAGTTCATGTAGTATTTGATCTAGTGTTTTATCGGGGTGTGTAATTTTGACAATTTTACGATAAATATCTCTCAGTTTTTTCTCTCTTTCTAGATCGATTATATCTGTAATGACTTCTTGAACCTCTCCTATTAGTATAACTTGGTTTGAATTTGATACCTCATGGTCTGATTCTGATTCTATATACTCTGTATTGTCTTGTGTATCCTCTTGTTCGTTAGATTGTTCATCTATATTATCAGTTAGCTTTTCATCTTCTTCTAGTAAATTTTTTATTTCAGGATTATCTTCTAAAAATCTATCAACCTCACTCATAAATTTTGGAATATTTGTATTAATAAGCTCTATTTTTTTGGAGAACTCATCTCTAGCACCGGTATATTCTCCTAGAAGACTATAGAATTGATTACTATCTATCGAGAACAAAATAATGAAGTTTTTTTTATATATAGAAACTATGAAAGCAAAAGAAAATAATTTACAATATTTATTAGATCTAAGACAAAAGATGATCTTAGAGGGAAAACATAACGAGTTACAAACTCTTAATAGAATAATTCACAGACTTGAACTTAGAAGTTTTTTAGAAGATACCTCAGCAACCGGGGGACCAAGTGGTGCAGTTACTGGCTCATCAGTTGGGGGTGGTGGTGTAGCTTATTCAAACGCTGGGATTGGTGGTATGGGCGCCGTTGTAGCACCACAACCCTCTATTTTTGCTGGTTCAACTAGTGGTAATGCCTACAAAGCTGGTGGCGGTTCAGATGGATCGGGTGATATTGCATTTCCTTTTCCAGCTCTTGGTGGGAAAAAAATGTATCAGAAAGCACCTGTACCAGATAGAGAACACGGATCAAAAGTTAGAAAGAAGAGTAGAAGAGGTGCAGAAAATTTAAAAAAATTAAAGTCTCTGTTTAACAGAGACCTTAACAAAGAGTTCAAGAAGCCGGGTAAAGTGATGTCTTTTGAGGAATATGAAAAAGACTTAATGAATAGAGTTACGAAATCTAATTGAAAAAGTGTTTATTTGATTCTATTTTTTGAAGATCTTCAGGAGCAAATAAATTAGGTGAAGTTTTAGTTATTGAAATAAGTTCATTATACGTAGATTTAGCTTCATCTTTTCTACCTGTATAAAAACAAGCCGCTGAGTGGGCTTCTAATATTCTCCAAGCATAGAGTGATTCATCCACAAACAATAATCTTTTCGGGTAGGGATTGTTTTTGTGAAAATTTACTTTACAAAACTTGGTATACATATAAGCTAGTTCATAATCACCACTCATAAGATACTGATCAACTATAACTTTAAGTGGTTCAGCTCTAAGAGGTTCCATCGAATATGCTTTGAAGAGTTCTTGTAGAGTGTCTTTCCATGGATATTCTAAAACTCTCATTATGGTAGCCACTCTAAACTGAGAATAATACCTTTCTTCGAAATATCCATCATTTCTAGAGATACGTTCTTTATAGAATTTCATAGCTCTACGAAGCCTTTCTTCTTGCTCAGGTCTATTGTTTGGAATATTCGATGAATCATGATAAGATTGTGCAGTATAGAATACCCAACGAGCATTTCTATCTTTGTTAGTAATGTAATCTTCAAGAACTGCTGCATGTTTTCTGTATTTTTCAGGAGTATTCTCTTGCCAAGAAGCACCATCCATATTTACAATAACATGAAGACCTTTCATTAGATCACTTGTGATGTTCTGTTCATCACAAACAATAAACTCATGAACAGGTCCATACCACCTGAACGGTTTATTTAATCTACAGAGTTCGTTTCGGGTGTATTTCATTGATTTGATATAGGTATTGAACATATACAAATCTTTATTAATGGATTGTTTATTGAAAGTAGATTCTACAATAAGCTGCTCATCGAAATCTAGCCAAAATGAATACCAGTCATGACCATCACCACGAGTAAGAAGTTCTTTTCTAGCCATCTCAAAAGCATAGTTTCTACAACTTTCAAAGTTGTCAAAGGGTTTTTCGAACACGAAAGTTTCTATACCATTTTCTAATCCCCAATTTTTTACAAACTCAATAGAATTATCTGTTGAACCAGTATCAACAATACAGAGTGCGTCAACAATAGGTTTTACTGAATCTAGCATCCGCTTAGCGACATGCGTTTCATTTTTCATTATTTGTGTTAAAACAAGTTTAACTGCCATTTTTTATTTTTATTTTTTTCAGTTCCAGAACCATTTGAGAACACTCAATCGTCCGCAATATCTTATATACTGGTAATAGTTAAAGCTACATAAATCATTTTTCAGTGGTAAATTGGTATAATAAGGTAGTATATCTCTATATTCATACTTATAAAATCTTGTACCACCTTCGCTATCAGTAACTCCTGCGTTGTGGTATATTTTGTATTGACTCCACTGATTTATAGGAGAAGTTCCCCATGAAAAATCAAGTTCTTTATCAACAACCGTTTTTATTCCTCTTTTCCAACCATTCCAAAGAACCGCCCACATATCAGCACACCATATTTGGATTTCATGATAACCCGGATTTTCTCTTTTAATTTGATTATTTATTTCTGTTATTTCATGAAATAAATTTTCTGAATCTCTATAAACATCAGCCCAAAAATCTGCATCAATATTCTTCAAAATGTATTGAGCACCACCTGAATTATTTTGATTATCAATAACAAGTTGAGGATCAATACCTACAATTTCAACCATTTTATCAAATATTTCTTGACCTTTAGAAATAATATAATCATAACCTATGTAGGAAACGGTGTCTGATAGATACCAGGTATTATCATCATTCACATATTTAGAATAATCTATTTTATCGGTGAATAGTATATCACAATCATGGTAAAAAATTACTTCTTGCGAAAGTTCAGGAAACTGTCTAAAGTGTTTTTCTAAAATATGTGGTCTTATTGATGATATGTATTTTTTTGATTCTCGTGTGTCATCATAAAAAGAAAATCTTACGGCGTTATAATGTGAAGCCATATTTTTCCAAATATCAATGTGTTCATTTACTGAACAGACGATGTCGATGTGGTTTGGATTGATTCCTAACTGCATCAAGTTGATAAGTAAAACTTCAACTTGCCAGGTATAATATTTTATAGAAGGTTGAACAACTACGTGTCTAACGGTCATTTTGTTTTTTTTTTATTTTTTATATCCCATAGGATAACAAAGTTTAGGATTAGCCCCGTACTCGTTTTTCAAGAATTTCATCAATCATACCGTAGTTTCTTGCCTCTTGAGCAGACATCCAATAATCACGGTCTCCATCTTTATGAACTTTATCAAATTTCTGCCCTGTTTTTTGAGATAGGATCTCATAGAGTTCTTTCTTCAGACTATTAATTTGTTTAGCATCAATTTCTATATCAGAGGCCTGCGCAAAACCGGTATATCCAAGAGGTTGATGTATCATACAACGACTTCTCTTTAGTGATTTCCTTTTACCCGGTGTTCCAGAACATAAGATAATAGCGGCCATTGAGGCTGCAAGACCAGTATTTATGGTTTGTATATCACAAGAAATATATTCCATTGTATCTAGGAGACCAAGTCCAGAATAAACAGAACCACCTGGAGAATCAATATAAATTTTAATATCTTCTCTAGGATTGACTTGCTCTAGGTAAAGTAGTTGTGATTTTATACTGGTACAAAGATAATCATCTAGTTCTCCGGTAAGGAAAATTATTCTTTCCTCCAAAAGTTTCGAGGTTATTTCATAACTGGTATGAGATTCTGGTCCAAGAAATAAGTTTTTTGGATTATACGAACTTCTAAGATCTCTTTCTATTTTGGGTAAATAATTTATCATATATAGTCAATATATGATTTTTACAAAAAAAGTTAAAAAAAAGAGTTTGTAATTTAATATATAAAAATAAAAAAATAACCATGGAATTAAAATTGATGTTTGGTGATTACGAAATCACTATAACCGAACAAGGTGACGAACTTTCGATCTCCGCACAGAGAGACGGTGAAGTAGAAGAAGAATTTACACTTTCGAAAGAAGGTGATTCTGGAACTAAATCTGATTCTGGCTCAGAAATGAAAGGTTTCGATGAGTTTGAAGATGAAGACGAAGCCGATGAAGAGGGTGATGATGATTGGGATGAAGATGGTGAAGAGTTTGAAGGTGATGAAGATTCTGAAGATGATGATGATGATGATGATGATGAGGATGAAGATGAAGAAGGTGATGATGACGAAGATGAAATGCCTACTTCTAAATCTGGATCTAAAATGGTTCAAGCACCAAAAATGGGTGAACCTAAATTAGAGTCATTCTCAAATTTCATCAGCAGAGGCAACTCCCACAGAAGCAAAAGATAATCTTCGATGATAGACAGACCAGAAAACTCAACTGGGGAACTCTCTAGTGATAGGGTTTTGCTCTATTATGCATTTGACTGGGATGATAACATCTTAAATATGCCTACCAAAATCCATATGGAAAGACGTGTAGGTGATAATTGGATGCCAGAGTCTGTATCTACGCATAGGTTTGCTGAAATCAGAAATGATAGAGAAAATTGGAGAATTTTAGATAACGATCCATTGAAAGCTTTTAGTGAGTTTAGAGATAATGGTCCAAGAGGAATCGGTGCTTTCTACGAAGATGTTAGATATAGTTGTCAAACAAAGGATTTCGGCCCGTCTTGGGAAGACTTTCTAGAATGTTTGAGAAGTGCCTGTATTTTTGCTATTATTACAGCTAGAGGCCACGAATCAGAAGCTATTAGATTAGGAATTGAGTGGATTATAGATGAATATCTATCTGATGATGATAGGTATATCATGTATAACAACTTACTAAAATTTAATTATTTTTTTGGAGATGCCGACCAGATGCCAAGAATACCCAAAGAACTCTATGGTAGTGGTAGGTTTTCTGAAAATATACTTGTAAAAAAATATTTAGATGAATGTCCTCTCATCGGAGTTGCTGCACCCTCAAGAGAAGGTTCATCACTCGAGCCCGAACAAGCTAAAAAAATAGCTTTGCTTGAGTTTAAAGATAAAGTAAATAGATGGGCTAAAGGGTTAGGTGTAAAGGCCGTAGTTGGTTTTTCTGATGATGATATAAGAAATGTTCATTCAATTGAAGAACTTTTTGATGGTATAGATCATGAAGCGATAATAAACATTCAGAAACTCGTTCTCAAATCTACAAAAAATCCACAAAAAATAGAGGTCACTACTTGGGACTACAAAAAGCAAAATGAATCTAACTCCCCTAATTTTGATGGAACACAAGCCAATGTTCTACCTTTCACAAAGTGGAACAATATGACACAAAGACTTTATCCAAAGGGTTCGGAGAATAGACTAGATGACGGTGTAAATGATATGACCAATAAACTAGGGGCCGCTAGAGATCTTGATGGTCCAAAACCTATCCAAAAAAGAGTAGTAGGTATTCGTAAATCCAAATTTTCTAAAAAGAATAGAAAGAAAAAAACTTTATAACTTTTTCGACTAAAATATCCAAATTTTTATGGTCGATAAATCTTACATTAACTTCATAGTGAGTCGTGTTATTAACGACAACTTTTCTTCTCAATACAAAAGAAGAATAATCGAACATTCAGACAGGGTTAATTTTTGTTGTCCTTATTGTGGTGATGGTCAGTCCGAACATAAAAAACGGGGGAATATTTATTACAACAAATTAGTTTATATATGTTTTAATTGTGATAAAAAAACAAATTTCAACCGATTTTGTAAAGATTTTAATCAAGCACTCGATCCTGATAAAAAGTTAGAAATCTTAAATTATTTAGATTCTGTAATCACCGCCAGAGATGTTGTTGATGATAGTTTTAGTCAAACACATTTAGATAACTTAATCCCTTTGAACCTTTTAGTAGAAAGAACTTCCAGAGAAGATTCTTTTCTTAAAGACCTGAAGCCAGCTGGAAAGGATGAATGGATACAAAATTATTTACTATCTCGTGGTATCACACAAGAGTTTCAAAAAAATATTTGGTGTGCTAAATATGTTTTGCCTGGTGGTAAATGGGAACCAGTAATATGTTTTCTTAACAGAAGAGGTGATAGAGTTCTTTCTATGCAGATAAGAAATCTCAAAGATGGTCGAAAGAGAATGTTTAAAGTTTATAACTTCGAGTTTCTCTATAAATTTATTCACTCAGTTGAAGATATTGAAGAACTTGATAGTTCCCAGGTATTAAATTACAATAAACTTGGATATTTTTTTGGAATTCTTGATGTTGATTTTGAAGAAAAAATAACTATATTTGAAGGATATCTAGACTCCTTATTTTTCCCGAACTCTATTGGTGTTATCGGCGTAAATACTGATATGGGTTTTTTAGAGAATAACAATCTAGATATTCGTTATTTTTTTGATAATGATAAAACTGGTGACTATAAAACCTATCAAAAGATAAAGGGAGGATTCTCTTGTTTTTTATGGAGAAAACTATTTGAACACCTTTCTTTCTTGAAAAAACCCGAAGATCCTTACGCCTATCAACATAGACTATCAAAAATCAAAGATTTAAATAAACTATCACAACTTGTTCAAGATCCCTATAAAAAACTTAAACTGGAAAGTTTTTTTTCGAGGGACCTACTTGATATATCTTGGATTCCAAAAGTTAAAAAAACTGAGTATAGAAAAAAAATATATACTAAAAATCACTACTAACCATGCAAAGAATTTATATACCACCACAAACCTTCACTGGAATAAATAACACTATTTATGTTCAGGTCATGGCAGAAAATTTTACAAACGTTGGAGCTATTTCACTTGAAATAGTTTATGATAATCAAATCTTACAACTAGAGGCTATGGAAAACACTCAAAATGTTATTACATGTAACTACGGTGAGTATTCATCTGGATTCATTCGTGTTGCTTGGGTTGGGAACGGTAGAAATTTGGATAACAATACGTCACTTTTTCAACTTAGATTCAAAACTTTACAAGCATCAGTAACTTCAATAGGATTCACTACGCAAACTCCTAGACTTTGTGAGATTGCCGATGCCTCAGCTGAAGTTTTACCTTTCACCTTTGAGGACGGTCAAATAACAATCGAGAATTAATCATTAATCTTACAAAACTTCAACTCTAACTCACCATCAAGATTTTCAATAATATAGGTGTTACTTTCACAAAAATCACCCGTATTATAATATTCACCCCTTATAATATCTGGAGTATGTATATGACCCATAAGTATAGATTGACAACCAGTTGTTTTTAGTTTTATTCTGGCCATTTTTTTATATTCAGCTAAGAACATGACTGCATTTTTAACTCTTGATTTAAGATACCCAGAAAGTGACCAGTATTCCATACCAAAAAGTTTTCTTAAAAGGTTGTATACCTTATTTATCTTCATCGATAGAGAGTAAGCTCTATCTCCGAGCCAATATAAAAAGGGATGAACTCTTACAAAACCATCAAACTCATCACCATGTGTAACATAGATCTTCTCTCCTATCGATGTAGTATAAATAAAGCTATTACAAATAAGAATATCTCCTAGATGTATATCGCCCTCTTCTATCAAGTTTCTAATCCAGTAGTCGTGATTACCAACAACATAAACAACTTTGACACCTTTTCTTGAAAGTCTTAATATTTTCTGTATCACGGTAGAATGTGATGTTTTCCAAAAAAACTTCCTCCTTAAACTTGTAAGATCTAAAAAATCACCTACAATATAGAGTTCATCAAACCCGTAGCTTTTCAGAACTTCAAGAAGCGCCTCTGCGTTTGATTGAGGAGCTCCTAAATGTACATCACTTATGAAGAGTGTTCTGATTCTATTTAAACTTTCCACTTACTCTTATATATACAAAGTTCATAGAACAAAATGAGCCTATCACCTTTTTCAGAACAAGAACTAGAGCAAATCGCTAAAAAAAGAGAAGATAACAATCGTCTTGAAGAGTTTTTATCTAACAAAAGAGACGAGTGGATAAAAAACATCAAACCTATTTACGATGAGCTTATACCAAACTTCAATAGAACAAATGCCGGTAAGATTATTGAGATTCAATCTCTTAGTCTCTCTTATAGACAAATGATTAACGAACAAATTGCTTTTTTCTTAAACAAAAGAAGTAAGCAGGAGGTATTCTTGAAAGAGCTTAAAAATCAGAAGTTTATATTTTATGCTATTGGATTTTCAGTAAAAACAAACTCTCAAGAAAAAGTTCAACTCGTTGAGGCGCATTTAGCAGAATACGAGAGAAATATTCAACTCCTAGAGACACATGTGGATTTTTTACGAGCTACTGGTAAAAACTTAGAATCGGTTGGATTTACGGTTAAAAATGTAAATGATCTTATGTCATATCTTCAAGGAACTTAAAACATAAAACACTCATGAGTATCAAAAAAAGAATAGTAGCAGTAGGAGAGCGTTTTTCAGATCTTCTAGGTAAGATAAAAGATGTCTCTCAAATATCAGACACCGTTAAACTAAAGATTTCTAACGAGAATATTTTAATCTATTCGGTTGCTTCAACAGATTCTTTTATTTCAGCACTTAAAAGTTATACTATAAAAACAGGAGAATACTTTCAAAATTTTGAGATTGATTCGGATAGTTTAGATTTTATTATATCCCCAGCATCAAAACTAGTAAAAGGTCTTCTCTTTTTTGATACTTCGCATCCTATCTATTTAGATACTATCTATAAGCAATCAGCAGCTTACGAAAATACCTATGAGATTAGAACTATTCAGTTTTCTAACAACAAACTAAAAATATCCAGTGTATCAAGTGAAAATTCTCAAATAAGAGATTTAACCCAAAAAACACTTGACGCCAAGCTCGATCCAAAACTATCAAAGTGGGGATTTAAATTATCCGCTTCTGATTTACTAGCTATCAAAAAACTTTCTCAAATCAACATTGATGATAGAGTAATTTCGGTAACTCTTGAGAATGGTGTTGTAAAAATATCTGAACTTGGTAAGTGGGAACTTGAAGTTGACACAGTAACAGGTAGAGGAAATCATCAGATATCTTTTCTAAAAAAATATCTAGGTTCTATTGATTCAACTTTTGATTGGATTGATCTGTGGATCTTTGAAACTTTTGTTTTAGTCAAAGGATATAACACTAACTTAATGCTCTCTTACGAGCAAGATTTTTCAGATTAAACCAAAAGCAATGACCAGAGAAGAAACCTTAAAACAAATAGCAGAGCTAAAAGAAAAAGCGGATAAAATAAAAGAAGAAGTTGATTTTTACAACGCGATGCAAAACGCCTTGAAACTTGTTCTTAACGGCAGTTACGGAGCTTTTGCTAACAGCTATTTTGTTCTTTACAATAACAACGTAGCTTCAACTATCACTGCTCAGGGTAGAGATCTTACTCAAACGATGGATAGAGTAAATAGAGAATATTGGTATCAAAAATGGCACCTAGATGAAGAGCTTCATAAAAAACTCTGTATAAAAAATCCACGACAAATCTTAGATATTCCTGGAAATGAAGTTTCTATCTACGCTGATACCGACTCAGTATTTGTTTCTTTTCAACCAGTTATTGCCCACTCAGAGTGGAAGAACTTATTTTTCGATAATCTTGATAAACTAAAAAAAGATCATGTCTTACTTCTAGGTCAAAACTCCGTAAAATCAACCCTTTACACAAAACTATCTACTACTGATCTTGAAGAGTTTGAGAATTTCATTTCACAAAATACCAACCTTCCTATTATTATAGATGGTGTTTTGGTAAAAAATAGAAAATTGAATGAGATCTTAGAAAAATACTCACTCCTGGATAAGGTTCGATGGAACTGGTCAAAAGAGCTTGATTTTATTCACGGTATTGACTACTTTAGATATGCTGGATATTTTTCTGATCAGCTTGAATCTTACGCTGGATCTTTCGGTGTAGATAATCGTCAAGATTTTGAGCTTGAGCGTATCTCAGAATCTATTATCAATGTAGCTAAAAAGAAATATATTCAGCATATTGTTTATGAAGATGGTATTAACTACGATAGATTCAAGTATATTTTCCCGAAAGGCGTAGAACTTGTTCGGTCTTCAACACCACTTTTTGCTCGTGATAAAATTGTTGATGTTATTAAATATCTTTTTGAGAATCCAGATAGCTTTAATATCAAAGAGTTATTAAGACTTGTTAAAAACTTGAAAAGAGAGTTTGATCTTTGTGCTCCTGATAGAATTGATGATATCTGTATGCAGAGCTCTTGTTCTTCTTATGAAAAGAAAGTATTAGAAGATAAATCTGGACTTAAATTTGAGAGTGGCACTCACTTTGCTGTTAAAGCTTCGGCTTATTATAACTACTTACTTCATAAAAACCGTGATCATCAAGTTAAATACGAGTTTATTAAATCAGGAACGAAGATTAAATATTATTATGTGAAAAATAAAGCGATCAATGAAGTATTCGCTTATATACGAGGAGCTTACCCTATTGAATTTGCTCCTGAAATAGACCTTGATGAGCAGTTCAATAAATCAATTTTATCACCGATAAACTCTATTATTGAACCGCTCAATATGCCTCAGATAACGAAGCGATTATCTGTTATTGTGGATATTTTTAGTTAGATTAAATTCTACCAGGTCTCCCACGACCTGCTCTGAATCTTTCTTCCATCATACGTGTTGGTTGCGCCATATCTTTAGAACCACTTATACCTAAAAAGTTAAGAACTTGTTCTACCCTCTTGATAGGAACTTTCTTACCATTTTCATTTGTAGTGTAAGATTCACCGTCGATATCAAAAGCTTCAGTTTCAGAATAGAAGTTAATAACGTGGTCTTTGTAGTTGATTTCATTATCAACAATTTCAACACCCAGTTTACGAGCAAGTTCTTCCATGAGTTGTGTTCCGATATAAACACCTTCTTCCTCTTCGGTTTGAACGAAATTATCTTCATATTCAACACCATCGTCTTCTGAATTTATTTCTCTGTATGGATAATCCATATCCATTTCATCATCCATTCCATAATCCATATATCTAGTCATTCCTTGAGGATCTGGTTCAGTTCCGGGAGCTGGAGCTGGAATAGGTCCGATACCTGGCTTTGGTCTAGTGATTGGTTTTGTGATAGGCATTGTTTCGGTTTCTTCACCTGAATACATATCATCTCTCATTTCGAGTTCTTCATTTACGAATTTCGAGAAATCTTTGATTTTTCTTTTCATGTTTAATGTTTTTTTTATTATATATTAAAAAATTATTTTCATTTTTCAACCAATTTGATTTGTGTAAAAAAGAGAACCTTGTGAAAAAATTAAGGTTTTATTCTCAATAGAGATCGGATCGTTGTAAAAAATAAAAAATTTAGTAGCTGCTAAATATTTTTCTTCTCTTGGCAACTCCCTCTCATGTCTATCGATAAAGATTAAAAATTGAATGCCAGGGTATTTTTTTATTAGGCCTGAGCTCTCGATTATAATCGTATCACCTTCAACTGAAAATGACCTAAGAGGTTTAACTTGACATCCCACTTTTTGGTCGCCGTCCAAATAATAAAGATCAATACCCCGAATAAGATCATCCTCAGAATCTGGTAAGGTATAAACTACATTGGCATCCAATGAGAGTTTTTCCTTAAGACCTCTTTTCAATCTAGGTATAGCTGAGAGTTCATTTAATATTCCTGTTTCTTCTGTTTTTTCTAAAAGTTGAACTACTTCTGGAAAGTATTCACCCCCTCTATCCATAAACTTTCTGAAGTTTTTTGAGAAATATTCTTTAAGTTCTTGATAGCTAGAAATAGAAGGATTCTTTCTACAAATAAGCTCTCTAAATAAAATATTGGTATTTAAGTAGTTAAGAATACTTTTCACACGATCTGGATTTTCAAGACCTTCAAGTGGATTTAAGAAATTTCCCCAAACACCACTCATAGTTGAAAATGATTCCTGGCCGTAGATATCTCTAAGTTTTAGCATCACCAAATTCTTAAATTCGTGGTGATCTACATCACTCATATCGAAAGTAGATCTAGGGCCTCTTATTCTCATATGAATATATATTTATCTTTTGATCTTGAAGGGTTCTTTTTTCTAAAATAAGTGTAAAAAGCGGTGTTTCCTCTTTCAACATTACATTTATCACAACAAACAACAAGATTTACCTGTGCGTTGGTTCCACGTTGGCTGATTGGTATAATATGATCAGTTGTTGCGTTAGCTTCTGTAAGTTTCTCATGACAAAATATACATTTTGGATATATATTTTCTGAGAGAAATTCTTTAGCGAAACCTTTGGTTCTTCTTTTTACATTTTGTCCTGAAGTTTTAAGACCAATAACAGCTAGTTGTGTATTGAATTTATATTTTTTTCTAAAAATATCGGTCCAAATGTAGTTTTTATTAAAACTTACTAATATTCTTAGGAGTAGTTTCCATTTAGTATAAAACTCAAAATCTACACCTAAATAGGGATCGTCTTTGGAGTTTAATATTTTCTTGAAAATTTTTATTTCATTTAGCATAGTTTATAGGGTTGTTTTTTTTTACCCAACTTGTAAAAGAATCTCATCAACTATATCCTCTGTAGGATCAGACCATCTTGGTATAGTTACCCCTTCACTACGTATGAATTCATCTAAATTATCAAGACTATCACCTATGAAAAAACCGTCTCCTGCTAGATCATTAGCATTACAAATCTGTTCCCATTGATTTTTTTGAGGAATAGACATTAATTTTTTTCCTAAGTATATACTCTCGGTTATAGTAGAAAAACCAGAGTTTGCTATAACACCTTTACAAGATATTAAATCGCGGGTAAAACTCTTAAAATTGAGTTGTTTTATTTTTATATTATTTGAGCACTTATCTGGCTCTTTTTGGGAGTGATAGACAATAAAATTTTGATTAGTAAATTTTTTTAGAATTTTACAAATCTCGTCTATGGTCATATTGTTTATATAGATTAAGTAGTAATCTTCTTCTACCATCTGGGCTTGTAAAGATATTTCATCTCTTATTATAGGTTTATAGATAAAATTATCAAATGGTTTCCAGTGAAGACCAATAGGTTTCCCAAAAGGAATGGCCCCTTTCATCACTACTTCACTTAGTGATAAAGGGCTGGATGGTCTTCTAAAGTTTTTACTTAAGAAATTTGATTGATTTGATAAGGAAACTAGGGATAAGTCCCTTATCTTTGAAACCCAAGAGGTTATCGGCTCGAAATCAGAAATAACAAATCTATAATCTACTTTTGGAAAATCTCTTACATCTTTCCATAATCTGAATATTTTCTGATTGAGTAGTGTTTTTACAAGATCTATTTCTCCTCCACTACCCCTCATAAAAGAAAAACCGGTATAATGTTTTGAGTTTAACCTATAGACCTCTTGGTAGGGACCAGAACTTAAGATATCTACAGAAAATCCTCTTTTTTCAAGAGATTTGATTACCTTAAGACTTCTTGATAAGTGACCTAAACCAGTAGTTTGTATGCCGTATAAGATACGCATTTAGTATTAGTTTAACTTAAGAATATTAACTACTTCTGGATACCAGTCAATAACACCTGGATTTTTATCAGGATATTCTACTTGTGAAAGAACATACCTCATAGCGTTTAAGATTCCTACTTTTTTATCGTTTGAGTTAATAATAACCCACGGTGCATTTTGAGTTGAAGTTCTATTAAACATTTGATTTTTATAGAAAGTCATAATTTCATACTTATCGATAACCTTAGCGTCGTTCGGAGAAAACTTCCAGTATTTAAGAGGAGATTTTTTTCTAGTCTCAAATCTTTGCTCTTGTTTTTCTTTAGTAATAGAAAACCAAAATTTAATAAGAATTACACCACTACTAGTAATTTGCTCTTCCCAACGATTAATATTCTCCATAAAATCTTTATATTCATCTTCAGAGCAGTATCCCATAACTGGTTCCACTACTGCTCGGTTATACCAACTTCTATCAAAGAACACAATCTCACCTGGTCTTGGGAAATTCTTCTCGTATCTTCTAAACCAATTTTTTTTCTCTTCTTCTGTAGGTTTATCAAGTGCTACTACCTTAAAACCTTTAGGATTTAAGAATTCAACAAATCTTTTAATAGTAGAACCTTTTCCAGCAGCATCACGACCTTCAAACACAATAATTACTCTTTTACCCTCGCTCTTAACCCATTCCTGCATTTTAAGAAGATCAATTTGTATTTGATATTTCTCTTTACGAAAGGTTGATCCTTTAAGTATAGACTCTTCATCATCAAATTGTACTTGTACTTCGGGATAATCTCTATCTTCATCATCTTCATAATCTCTTTTACCTAGAGAATCAATATAGATATCCCAGTTTTTTTCTAAGATTTCAGCGCTTATGTTTGGAAAAGCTTCAAGTGTTTGATTCATTTTATGAATGAAAGCTAATAGATTATAAGTATCTATCATTTCTTTTGGATAAGCTGATAAATACTTTTGTAAAAAACGATCCTTATCTATTTTAGTTGGAGTTTCGGCACTAAAAAAATCCTCTTTATCACCACGAAGATCTTCGATGAAGTCAGGGAGCTCTTCTTGAAATCTGCTTTCTAAAATTTTAACAATTCTTTTCATAAATCTATTTATAATTTTTTATCAAACAAAAACAGCTCAAACATAAAATTTCCTTTAACTCTTTTTATCCTCTGTAGAGTATCTCCAGAAATTGAGTCCAAAACTTTATAGACACCGATATTTACATTTTTATCGTCTATAATTTTTACCGTATTTCCAGTCTCACCAATAGCTCCTAGTAGTGCTATCCAACGATTTCCATAAAGAGATTTAAGAAAGCTTACTCTTATGTTTTTTGTATCTTTCAAATTGTTGATATAGGCATTCTCAAAAGGCCTATTCATATCAAGTTGTGTATCAGTAGTTTTAGCTCGAATAGACACAAATTTACGACCATCATCTTCGAGTGTTACCTCTTCTTTATTTTGTATTTTTTGCTGCTTGATTAAGGTTTGTTGGTTTTTTCTGATCTCATTGAAATCAGCTCTTGATATAATACCACCACGCATACCTCTATCGTTCATATTATAACCCGATGGTGGTAGTCTATAGAAAGATCCAACAAAGGTTATTGATAAGATTCTATCTAACCGGAACATTCTCCAGATCTTATCTATTTTTTTATTTTGTGATACCGACCAGCCGTTAAGGTGAAAACCACGAATAAGAAGTTTTCCTTTGGATGAGCGACCAAGAACCATCGGTTGAAAAACTCTTTCATGACCCGCAAAGTGATTATCATATTCACCTTTGTAGTTGATTAAGAATATCATACCGTATTTTATACCTTTAATAATCAAGGCTTCGGTAACTTTCATTGGTTCATTTACCGGAACATCGGCAATTTGATAGATGTCCTTCAATTTAAATCTAGGGATATAGGCCTGATCTTCAATAAGTCTGAAGTTCTCCTTTATTACAAATTCAATAGGTTTTTTATTGTTGTAGGCCTGTATTTCTCTTATAGTCATAATTTGTTACAACTCTATATATAAAAAAAAGGGTGAGATTATTTAATCCCACCCCTGTGTTCAATAACTTTAATTAAAAAATTATTGTGCAGCTTCGGCTTCTGGAGCAGTTTCAGTAGCGGGCGCTTCAGTAGCAGTTGAATCAGTAGCAACTACTTCTTCGGTTTCAACAACTGTTGTTTCTTCAGTAGTTTCTTCAGGAGCAGACTCACATGAAGAGAACAAGAACAAACCAAGAGCTAGGGTCAAAAGAGTTTTCATTCGTTTTGTTTTTATTATTTTTTTATAGGCATTTCGCCTTGGTGTAATTATATATATTTTTTGAAAAGTGTTTTTTTGATAGATATTTTTAATATATAACTCTATGAAAGTTGATAAAAAAAGTAGAGATATCACAAAAAAATACGAAAAAATCCGTAATCTTCTTAGATCTTGGTGTAAGGATAAGGGTATATCCTGGTCTAAGATACAAAGATATCTACAGAAATCTTCAAATTATAAAGACTTTATAGAACATACCGGTCTAGAAGATACCTCTACAACAAAAAAAATAATCTTTGATACACTTGAAGATTTTTTAATCAGTGAATCTTTAGAGTGGGGTTCTATGTTCGAGCATGAAAAAATACTAGCTGATTATTTCGATGTTAGTTTATCTCATATAAAGCTAATAGAACCAAAATTAAATATATTCACTGTGGATTCTCTAGGCCAAGAGTTTAGTGTTATTCTTTTATCTAGAGAAGATCAAGAAAATTTACAAGATAAAATTTGGAATCATTTTTCTAGAGAAACGTCAACTCTAAATGTAGATATATCTGTAAGACCTGGTAGTTGTAACATTTCTATCGGTGATTCAGGAGAGAAAATCTCGAACCTAAAATTTTTACTTAACAATCAAAATTTACGTAGATTGTTCCTCAGAAAACTAAAGAAAGATCCGAAAAATTTGGTAGAGTGGCAATTATTCTTAGAAAAAGGGCCTAAAAGCTGGACTATCTTAGGAACAAAAGTAGTTGGAAATTCAATTATTTCCAAAGTTCAATAATCATTTTTTCACATTCATATATAATATTATTATGTTGAATGCTAATTTCTTTATCAATTTTCCAAAACCTTAGACCAGGATTTTGATACGAAAAATAAAAATAAAAATCTGATTAGATTGACTACTACATCAACTACAACTGCCTCACCCAGTTCTTTTATTACAAGATGGAACGTTATTTCTGGTGCTCTTACTATAGAATTGCCTTTTCTTATCAGCGGAACTTATTCACTTTCAGTGAATTGGGGCGACGGTCAAATCTCAACTATATCAAATTATTACTCTCGTTATCATACCTATAGTTCCCCTGGAATTTACCAAATTATCTTGAATGGAACTCTTATAGGATGGTCTTTTGCTAAAACAGGATCAAAAAAACAAATAATTGAGGTATTACAATGGGGTAATATTCAATTCACAAATGAACCAGGCGCCTTTGAAGGTTGCTCTAGCTTGAATTTAGTGAACGTTATAGATACTCCCGATCTATCAAATACAAATAGTTTAGAGAGATTTTTTAAAAATTGTGAATCTCTGGTGCAAATCAAAAATTTTGAGAGCTGGCTACTTTCTTCTATAATAACAGTAAGGGAATTATTTTCGGGCTGTATAAAGTTTGATCAAAATCTACAATCGTTGAATACTTCGTCTATTCAAGATTTTTCTAGTTTATTTTATTATGCTCTGCGTTTTAATGGAACAGTTTCTTCTTGGAACACAAATTCAGCAACAAATATGAACTCTATGTTCAGAAGATCTGAGAGTTTCAACAAAGATCTTTCGGGTTGGTCAGTATCAAACGTCTTGAACATGAATTATATGTTTGAGTCTGCTAAATCTTTTTCACAAAATATTTCATCTTGGTGTGTTCAGAATGTAGTAGAACTACCAGCCAATTTCAATACTAACGCACCGAATTTAACAGAGAATAAACTACCAGATTGGTCTGGGATATGCATTCCAACACCTACAAATACCCAAACACCTACTCAAACACCAACCCAAACCGGAACACCAACTACTACACCAACACCTTCTATTACACCTTCTATTACGCCAACAAACACACAAACACCAACTATTACAAAAACAAAAACACCAACCCCATCAATCACACCTTCTATTACACCAACAAAAACTTCAACAAAAACACCAACCCCAACACCTACCGTTACACCAACTCTCACACCTACTTCTACTCAAACACCAACGGTATCAATAACACCTACTCTCACACCTACGATAACTAGAACACCTACACTCACACCTACAGTAACTAGAACACCTACTCAAACACCTACCGTAACAAAAACTCAAACATCTACTCCTTCAGTAACACCAACTAGTTCCCTGACACCTACTATAACACCAACTAATACTAAAACACCTACACCAACACCTACACCCACAAGTAGCGCAACTCCAACACCTACAGTTACTCCTACACCAACTAGAATTATCACCTATAACTTTATTTATTCTGGAAATCCATCTGAAGATCCACTACATCCAACACTTTTAACACTACTTGATGGAACTTGTATAATTGAATCAGAAGTTGGACCAAATACAAATAACTACTTTGTATTTGAAGTTGGGGCTGGTAAAGAAATTTCTTCTATAAATCTTTACAGATATGATTCTCTTGATGATGTAGCTTGGATAGGTCTGGGTTCTGGTAATAGTTGGACTTTTGGTGATAACTCAGAGCTTATGATAGATCAACAACATTTCGGATCTTCATCGGTAAATCAGAATATATTATCTGCTAGTTATCCTATAAACTCTGGCACTTACACACTCAGAGTACAACAGCTAGGGTCTTTCACTCAGTATATTTTATATGTTGTTTATGATTGAATCCTGAGTTCGTTAAATATTTTTTATATATAGGGATACTATGTCCTCGGCTAATTCCTATACGTATTCTTTTCCTGGTTCAGCTACTTTTTCACAAACTTTTCCTTTTGGTGGTGATATTTTTTCAGCGAGTGGTTTGGATCAAATGCTTAGTGCTATTCCGGATAACACAGCGAATCTTATTCAAGCAGTTGATGTAAGAAATGCAGTTTTTACTCTATGGAAAAGAACAGACGAATTACGTGATATTACGATATCTGATTTCAATTACTCATCACCGACACCATCTACCGCAGCTCTTGGTGGTTGGCCCAAAGGAACAACTTTTTCTGGTCAAAGTTTAGGCCAGATATTTGATGGCCTTTTTTATCCATATGTCTTGCCAGGCCTAACCATATCACTTAGTTCCTATACGAAATATAGAGGGCAATCTAACAATATTTCTATTTCATGGGAACTCTCGAAGGGTTCTCGTAACATTCAGAGTTTTACTATTAATACACAAACCTTTTCAGTTACTGGACTCGATCAGAGTGATAGTTCTGTCTTTGCTGTTCCGAAATGGGATAACACCATTTTCACAGCTTCTATATTTGATGGTGTTCAAACTCAGTCTGTATCGGCTAGTTTTGAATGGACTGAAAAATTTTGGTGGGGCACAAGTGAGTATTTCTTAGCTACATGGAGTAACTTACAAATCCAAAGTTTGGTGAATAACACAAATATCTCGGAACTTGAGATTATTCTCGATGGTAAATCTCATCCTCGTATAAATGGTTCGGGTGACTATTTGGTCTTTGCCTTTCCAAGTTACTTTGGTCAACCTGTATTTTGGGTTAACGGTCTAGTAAATAATGCTTTCACCAAGATACACGGTAGTGGTTCGGTTTATTACTCATCAGTTACTTATAGTATAGGATCCTATACACAAAGCTACGACGTTTGGCTTAGTAATACTCAGCAATACTCACCACTCGATTATCTAAAAATAACTACCTAAAAGATGTCTAAGAATATTGGAACTCTCATATCAGCAGCCATAAGACCCAACGATAGTTTAGATCTTATAGCATCAGCACTTGCCCATGAGATTCAGGGTGGTCTTCACTCGGTAGAAAATTTAACACAAAGAAATCAGATTTATACAGTAAGAAGAGAGTGGGGAATGCTGGTCTCAGTTTATAACGATGGTGCTAATACTGGATACTATACCTTAACAAAAAATTTAAGTAGTGATGATTTAGCCGATAATTCTAATTGGCAGAAATTAGAAATAGGTAAATCTAAATTTTGGTTAGATCCAGCTATAGAGTTTGTTTATGACCCCTCGAACATTACTTCACCTTCTATTGGTGATAGATTTATCGTAGGAACACCTTCTACGGGTATTTTTGCTTCTCACTCTGGTGAGATAGCGATTTTTAATGATCCCGGTTATACGTTTGAAACTCCCAATAACGGTAGTGTTATATTAAATTTAGATCTTAATACCCTTTATTATTATACAGATGTTTGGCCAAATGGTGATTGGGACGAACTCTCAGGTGGGACTTCCTCAGGTGGTGGAGGAACATCAGGAACTTCAGGATCTTCTGGAACTTCTGGCTCTTCAGGAACCTCAGGTAATTCTTCCTACATAATTTTTCAAGATTCACCAACCATAGGATTTGTTACCTCAAGTTCCGGAACAGATATCATTGTTTCAGCAAATATTTTTACCGGAAGTATAGATTCATCCTATCTAAATATAGGATCGAATCCCGGTCCAACATCGGGATATGTTTTATCTACTGACCAGAGTGGAAATTTTGAATGGATACCACAACCCAGCAACGGATTTACACTTTCTGTAATAGACTATAACACAGGTGTCACTTTTTCGGGTGTACAAAATATTATTTTCAGAGGTGGTGTAGTCAATGTTCCAACAGGTGGTGGAACAGCTACCGCTGTTGGTGTTCTAGGAACACCACCAACTGTAACTGTTTGGATACCACTTCCTAACTACGCCCCATATTTTTCACCTACATTATTTACTAGTACCACAGATAGATTTACATCATTCCCAGATGGAGGGTTTTTTGATGTTGGAGATTGGTCACCAAGTTCTGATTTCTCGAGTAATACCCTAAGACCTACAACAAACTCAACAACACCTATTCTAGCATTCACAGAAAGTAATTTCGGTGTCTATACTACTGGCACCACGATGAGTTTTACAGTGTATGATGGATCAGGTGCTATCTTATCCCAAATAACCAACTACACTATCGATTCAGTTGGCTCAACTGGTTCTTTAGGTATAACACTAAGTGTCACATCTTTTTCAGCAGATGAAGATAGATACAAAGCTTCGGTTTCTGGGACTATTGATCTTAATACCATACTTCCAAACGGTGGAAGATTCTATTATACTGTTTATCACTATAACTCAGAAGGTTCCGGTAATGTATCGAGTGGTGTTTACGGATTTTCATCTTCAAATATATTCTATGATGATGATGGTAGCTCTTCAAGTATTACTATAGGTGGCCCTCTTGATTTTGACGAATATTCAAATTCTTTGATTTATTACTCTGGTGTTGCTTTTTACAAAGTAGGTCAAACCTTCTCACTAACAGCTTCTTCTATTAATCTTCTTAACGATCAATCATTCCCAAACTCAGTACAATTAAGATATACCCTAACAAGTATGGCAGTTAGTGAAAATTTTGATGCCTTTGCTGATGGATCGAAATCTGGTATTGGAGCCGCTATAACAGGTTGGAATATCAACTATAACAATTCGGGTCTAACTTATAGTAGATTAGTTACAGTAAATCAAACCGGTCAATACATCCCAGGTTATTCTACAAATAATACTGTTTCAACTACTCCATCATCTTACATAAACTTGAGTTATTATGATTGGGGGTTGGCAGGGACTACACAATCTTTAAGCAAGTTGTTACTTTTTGATACCTTAACACCAGTCTCACCAACTTACAACAACGATCCGATTGAGAGTGAATCGGGTAGATTGTTGATATCTTCAATAACACAAAGTGGAACAGCATCTTTTGATTCAACACAATCACTCAACACTACTTATACAGATGAACTACAATATATGTGGGGTAGAGTTATTTATCCACAAACAAATTTTACAACCTATAGACCCTTAATAAACTCTGGACTTTCGGTGAATTATACCGGTCTTACGGGTTCAGTTAAAACTTTCAATATTTTCACTAATCTAAATACAAATCAAATTACAGGAGTTACCTTTTCTGGATATCGTTGGCATGTAACAAGTTATACCAAAGGGGGTTCTTCTTTTGGAAACGGAATATTCACTATCAACTCAAATTTCTCAGAAAGCTATCTTGATTATGATTTCAATCTACTAACTTCTGGCACTGGTGAGCTTGTTATTCTAGTTGGTATAGATAACACCGGATCGAACTTAACGCCTGATAGTTTTATGTTTGTATCGTCTGATCCATCAACTCTTTATCCAGGTCGAGTTGAAGGGCCAACTTATAATTTGTCGGGAGGTAGCGAAAGTAATAAGAAGATAAAATTTGATAAAGGAGCCGGGACAGCAACGGTTAACAAGGTTTGGCTGGTTATCGGATATAAAAATACAGCTACTGGAAAAAATCTAAGATTTACAAATATTGCACTAGCTTAAAAAAAAATAAAAAAATAAAATGGTCGAAGTATCAATCAAAAAAACCTTCAAAAATCACGAGACTACCGAAGATATTTTTATACTTTCTGTTAAAATAAAAGATAAAATTGTTTCACTAGATCTCACAAAAAATCAGTTTGAAGAACTTTCCCAAATATTATATTCAATATATAGAAATAATAACATTGAGGAATAAGATACTGATATATGCCAAATACTAATACCGATTTACAGAGAAAAGCAGGTTTTTTTCACTCACTCGGCAAAGTTATTACGGAACAAGATAACTCCGCTGGTAACGAAAATTATAAGAGCGCTCACAACTTACGATCTTCTGAAGTTTGGATAGATTCTATAACTTATTCACCTACTTCGGCCTCAGCTTCTGCAATTTCTGATGGATTAGTAGTTAGACAACTTGGCACTAGTGGTAGTCCGGTTTATCTATTTCCACTCACACAAACAAATTATCAAACTTGGTTTATTGATACTGGAACACCTTCGGTCAAGCCTGATGGGTTTGAGCCATCTGGTGACTGGGCAAAACCACTTATAAATCCAACTGACGTGCCGAATTCTGCTGGAGCTCCCTCCTTCGGGTTTGAGTTACAGATGTATCGTCGTGATGGAACAACGGCTGTTAGTTACGGTAATGCATTTTATGAAGTTGATTATTTCGCTGGCTTAATAAGATTTCAGATTAACAACACACCAAAAGATGCGACAAATGGGTTAGGTTTCACTTTTGATGCTACTACTTTTGCTGCTCAACCATCTGGAAGTAAAATATCTTATGTAAAGAGTGCCTCAACTGGTGGACCAAGAGTCATTGCTTGGCAATATGTTGGTAGCAAACTCAGTAATTTTATACAGGATATCATAAGTGGCAGTTTTAGTACTGCTGGTAGTTTTGGAAGTTCTGGACTATCAGGAACATCAGGAACATCTGGTACTTCTGGTTCTTCTGGTACATCAGGAACATCTGGTTCTTCTGGTTCATCTGGAACTTCTGGTACTTCTGGTACCTCAGGTGAATCTGGAACTTCTGCTACCTCAGGTGAATCTGGAACTTCTGGAGTTTCGGGATCATCAGGAACATCTGGTACATCTGGTTCTTCAGGAACATCTGGTACATCCGGTTCTACAGGAACATCTGGTACATCCGGTTCTACAGGAACATCTGGTTCTTCTGGATCTTCTGG
>Ga0194121_10001716_pt1 | contig 36260 bp, 40 predicted proteins | sample TA2MahCa50mmetaG_FD_148609 | JGI IMG/M metagenome (GOLD analysis project Ga0194121, IMG submission 148609) | Freshwater microbial communities from Lake Tanganyika, Tanzania - TA2015020 Mahale Deep Cast 50m | ecosystem: Environmental > Aquatic > Freshwater > Lake | place: Tanzania: Lake...
TCCACCGTGCCGCCGACTTCCGCGACCGCGAGCGACCGTGGAGCGAACGGCCGCTCCGGCAGGAGCGACCGCGCGACGCGCTCACGATCGCGCTCATCGCGTGCGAGCGCGCAGCGCGTGACCGCTTCCCGACCGATCAGGACGCCGCCGCACGCTACATCGGCGACCTTATCACCGAATGGGCGAACGCGCCGTGGCCGGCGCGATGATCGCCATATTCCGCATCTGGACGTTCGACGATCCAGGCTGGCGGCGGGGGACCGCGGTCCGGGTAGGTCCGCTCGTCGCGCACCTCTGGCACGAACGCAAGAACCCGCGTCGCTTCTATCTGTATCGGCGGCCGCGTTTCCTGAACACAAATAGAGACCTGTTTCCCCGGCCATTCATCGCGCTCGAGGTGTTCGGGCGCATTGCGACATTGGAGGTGGGGCGATGAGCGACACGAGCACAAATAGAGACCTGATCCAGAACACAAATAGAGACCTGATCCAGCATCGGCACTCGGCATGACCAGCAAGGCCGAGGCGGTCGCCATCTTGAAGCGCCGGCTGATGATGCTTGAGACCCGCATCTACACGCGCGAGCAGGCGGGCCACATGTCTAGCTATGACAGAGCAGAGGCCGCAGCGATCCGCAAGCTCCTCGGGGAACTCGCCAAGTACGAAAGCCAAATGGAGACGCACGACTAGGCGTCTCATGCCGGATGAATGGCCGGGGAAAGGAGACCCATGACAGCGACGTGCAAGTGCCAGATCTGCCACCTCGACATCGTGCGCGGCGACTCAGCGAGTGGATGGGTCCACAGCGCCCGCAACTATGAACCGTGGTTCGGCTCCCGCGCCGACATGCAGCGACAGCTGAAGCTCGCGGCGTTCGCCGCAGTCAGCGCGCGCGTATCGCGCAAGATGGACGCGGACCACGCGGCAGAGCCGAAGAAGCCGGCCTGACCCACTCATGTCGTAAGGACATGGGCGCGAGCGCCGAGGCGATCGACTGCGCCGGTCTCCTCGCTCGTTTAGCCGGCCTGCCATCCTCGGCGAGCAGGTCCGCGCGATCGACCTCGTCACCGCCGGTGATCAGGTCCGCGCGCGCGGTGCTCGTCCGTACACGGCCCCCGGAGGTCGCAGATGCACCGCCATCATTCTCCTGCCTATCCAATAGGCCACGTTCACCGTGACCGCGTTGCCGAGCGCGGCGTACCGCGGCCCATCCGGGCAGGTGCAGGGGTCCGCATCGCAGAGGCAGCTCCACCCTCGGGGAAAGCCCTGTAGTGCTTCACATTCCGTGGGCGTGAGGCGGCGAACGGATGCGGCGATGGTCGGCGTCACCTCTGACGAGAGCGACTCGCGCGTGAACAGGAGCGAGCCGGTCGGCTGCGTGCCTGGCGCGTTCGCGCGGAGACTCCCTGCGTCCTCGTACTCGCGCACACCCGTCCGCGCCTCCTGGACGATCATCGGTGTCCCGCGCCCCGTGCCGTCCTCGCTCGCGTCGAAGCCCTCGGCGCGGAGGGTGTGGGCTACCAACCCTTGCGATGCGAGCGAGGCGTGGGAGTAGGCGACTTCGGGGATGTAGTCCTGCTCAACATGGTTGCGGCCAGTATTCGCCTTGAGGGTCATGCCGACTTCGGGGATGTAGGTGCCGCTGTCGGCTCGGTGAGAGGCGTTTGGCTGCGCTCGGAGAGTGTGGGCGATGAGCGTGTCCTGCGACTCCAAAAGGCTCACGCCCTTGCGGTTCCTTTCCGCGAGCGCGTAGGCGACTTCGGGGATGTAGGCACCGCTGCTGTCGAGGTCTCCGCGCCATCCGCGAGCGCCCGGAGCGCCGCCTCCAATCGTTCCGGCAACTTCCTCCCCCGACGCTCGGCCCGCCGCAGGATCCCTGCCGCCGCTCTCGGGCTCAAAGAGAACCGAGCTGGGGGGCGGGCCTCCAAAATGTCCGACAAGGAACACACGGCGCCGTCGCTGGGCGACTCCGAACCATCGCGAGTCCAGCACTCGCCACTCCACGAAATACCCTGCGTCTCCCAACTCACGGAGGACAACGGCGAAGTCTCGCCCTCCGTTAGATGAGAGAAGCCCAGGGACGTTTTCCACGAGAAGCCAGCGCGGCTGTAGCTCTCGAGCCACTCGGACGAACTCGTAGAAGAGTCCAGAGCGAGCGCCAGCGAGCCCTGCACGCCGACCGGCGACCGAGACATCCTGACATGGGAAGCCGCCGGTGAGGAGGTCGATAGCACGCTCGGCGGGTACGAACCCGTCAGCGGGACCGGCACGTCCTTCCCCGGCACCTGATCCTGACCGCTGTGCGAGTAGAACGTCAGCGCCGCCGCCACCAACGGCACCATCACCATCGGCGCTGAGTCGCCCTTCCTGCTCTGTGCTTTCAGCGGTGGGGCTATCGGCTCCGGCCTCCCCAGACCGTTCCGCGCGATCCGCGTCTCGAAGACTGTCGGCTCCGAACTCTCGGATGTCTCCGAACTGGGCGACGCCGGGGTAGCGCTTCGCTCGGACCCTGTTGCAGAAGGCGTCGATCTCGACCTGCGCGACGCAGCGCCAGCCCGCCCGGTCGAGGCCGAGACCGATGCCTTCGATGCCCGAGAACGTCGAGATGTATGTCGGCCGCTCATCCACGATCTGCTCTCACCGTGTTTTGCATGTCTAGCACACCCTTCTGCACTCGCATCTACAGCGCCATTCCGAGCTGCATCGCCGCCCGCCACTTCTCGATGCCCGCGACGTACTCGGCCTCCTTCTCGATGAGGATGCAGCGGAAACCCTCAGCGAGCGCCGCCTGCCCAGTGGTGCCCGACCCGGCGAAGGGGTCGAGCACGAGCCCACCCGGCGGCGTGACGAGGCGGCAGAGCCAGCGCATGAGGTCGACGGGTTTCACCGTCGGGTGCGTGTTGCCCTTGCCGCGATCCTGCTTGTCGGCCTTCGCGGTGTAGAAGAAGCGCGAGGCGCCGCCGGTATCGCCGTAGGTCTCGCTGACCATGTAGCCCGCGCGCGAGCGCCCCGTTACAGTCCGCACCGGTGCTTCCCGACCCGGCGAGTAAAAGGCGTGCATCTTCCCGCTCGGGTGTTCTCCGCTCTGATCGTCCAGCATCGCTGCCGCGTCCTCATCGAGGACGACGTTCGCGGGCCAGCGGCCTTCCGGTTGCGAGAACTCACCAGGCTTGCGCTTGAACTCACCGCCCTCCCAGCGTCGAATGCGACCCGCATCCGTCTCGGGTGAATACGCTCCACCGTTGAGGTTGTCAGATGTCGCAATGCGACAGCCGTCGATGTTCAGTGCGCCCGTGCCATGTCTTTCGACGTTCTGGGCTACGGTGCCGGCGAGCGGCTTGCGGGCGAGGATGATCGGCTCCCACGCTGGTTTGAGCGCCGTGCCCCAGCCCTGCCACTTGCGAGCGAGATCGGTGGCGGGAGCTGTATCCCATCGGTTATCGGTTTGCCCTCGCCCGTATACCTGCGTCGTGTCGTCCTTTGGGCGTTGCCCCATAATATGCTGCCACCTGTTGGGACCGACAACCTCTCGCTCCGCGCCCTTCGCCTTGTCAATGGCCCTACTCACGTCCAGCGACTTCGGGAAGCCCTGCCCGTACAGCCACATGAGGCAGTCGCGGATCTCGAAGCCCGCGTCCTCGATGGCAATGGTCATGCGGTGGAAGGTGCGGGTGCCGCCGAAGGCGAGCAGGTGGCCCCCCGGCTTCAGGACGCGCAGAGCTTCGCGGGCCCATGTCTCTGACCACTGCTGGAACATGGGGCCGTCCGTCGCGTGAAGTTCGACCCGAGCAGCCAGATATGGCCCCGATGAGCTTTTGTGTCCCCGACCCTTCGGCGTCATTTCGTCTGGCCGTGGGCGCGTGACCTTCCACGGCGCGTCCCAGTCCTTGCCCATGAACTCGAGGCCGTAGGGCGGGTCGGTCACGATGGCGTCCACGCTCGCCTCGGCCATGCCCGCCATTACCTCGACGCAGTCACCATGCACTATCCGCAGTGGATCGGCGGTCATTCATCCTCCCCAATTACAGCGCCATCGCCATCTGCCGGGGACGCTCGAGGCGGTCCAGCAGTTTCGTGGCCTCGCGGAGGGTAACGGGCCGCAACTTCACCTCCCCATCTCACCAATGACCGCGGCGTAGTCCGGCCTGCCCTTGAAGGTGAGCGCGGTGCGGCGCAGCTCGTCGTACACCGCCGAGCCGAGCACCCGCCGACCTCGCTCCTCAGCCTCTAGTGGCCGTTCGGTAAGCCGCTTGTGGCAGCGGAAGCACAGGCACTCGGCATTCAGCCTGACGTATCGAACGCCCAAGTAGCGCCGCGAGATGAAGTGACTACATTGCAGGTTGGTCGTTGCCCCGCATGCCTCACAGCGTCCACCCTTGCGCACCTCGAGCGAGAACAGCCGGTCGGCCTCGCGCTTGGCATGGGTGAGGCAGTAGAAGCGAACCTCGGGCTCGCGGCAATGACAGGCAGCGCCATGAGGGCCGGGACAGTCGGAGATGTTCGCACCGACCACCCCCGCCCTCTTACACCCGCGCACCATGCAGCGCGGCGAGCGGGTGCGCCGTGGCGTCTTGCGTTTGGGCCGCGGACCCACCTTCCTTTGCGTTATGCCTTGCCTCCTTCGGCCACCACGGCACGTCACGACGTTGTCCGCGTCGGCTCAGGCAGCGCCAGAACGCGTCGGTCCTCGTGATACGTCCACTCGACGCTGACTACACCATGCGTGCGCGCGTGACGCGCGAAGGCATCGAGCGCCTCGCGACGCGTGCGGTACGACCGACGAGACTCCCACCAGCACTTCTTTTTCGGACTGCGACTCAGCCAGCAGCGAGCGCGGTACGTGAGAATGAATGTTCCTGTGGGCTTCAATTTAGGCGCGCTATCCTGACTGATCGACAACGCTATCAGGTACGCCAGCGTCTTATTCAACGGTCACACCCCTGTTCTGCGGGGATCCTTTACAATCGCACGGAACACCTCGGTCACCGGGTCGGCTCAGGCAGCGCCAGAACGCGTCGGATCCCGTGATACCCAACCCACTCGACGAGGACGGCACCATGCGTGCGCGCGTGACGCGCGAAGGCATCGAGCGCCTCGCGACGCGTGCGGTACGACCGACGAGACTCCCACCAGCACTTCGTCCACGGAGTGCGGCTCGGCTGATGAGTCCAACGGGCCGCACCGGATAGGAGCGGCAGATAGGAGAAGAACATGCCGCAGCGAGCGCGGAACCTGCGAACCTCGACCACCTCTCTCGCCGCCAACGGTCACACCTTCCCTAGCCGCCGCACGATCTCCGCTAGCACGAGCGCAGATTACAAGCCTGTTGACACGTCGTCAAGTAGTCTGCTAATGTAGCCGATCATGAACAAAGATGTACGCGCGGCCCTCGAGCGTGCCTACCGCGAGCACAAGACCTACCGCGCCACCGGAGAAGCGCTTGGCGTGAGCGGAGCGCACATCCACGATCTGCTCCACAACCGCCGTGAACCCGGAGCCAAGCTGCTCCGGCGACTCGGCTTCCGCAAGGTGATCGCCCCCCTTTACGAGCGGATCTCATGAGCGCGACGGACTGCCTGACCTGTTTCCACCCTTACGCCGAGCACACCTCCTACGGCTGCGCGGCGGTCATCCAGCGCTACCGCATGGAGGACTCCTCGCCTGACGAGTGCGTCTGCACTGTGAGGGTGTGCGACGGCTGCCTCTCACCGAAGCGATGCAGCGCGTCCTGCCCATGCGCTGACTGTCTGAACGAGGCCGACGCCGGCGAGCGTGCCAAGCGCGATGCTTACTACGACGGTATCCGAGCGTGACCTGCGCCGAGTGCGGACGCTCCGTCCGCAAGCTCGAGGTCAGTGGTCGCTGGATGCACGATATTCCGTTCCCCGCTGTGGGCTTCCGCGAGGCCGTGGTCGCGGGCGGGACCGCAGCGGTCGCTGCCAAGACCGAATGGGGCCGCGAGATCGGCATGTTCATCTTGGCCACGGCACACAACGCACGTCCAAAGGAGGATGAATGAGCCTTCCTGCGCAAGCATCGTCGTCGTCGAGCGTCGCCCTTTCCCAAGAGATCCAAGACGCGCTGGTGACCGCGGTGGCCTGCATCGTGGCACCGCAGGACATGGAGGTCACGGTCGCGGCCGTTCCCGCCGAGAGCGTGCTGGCGGTGCTGTGGGCCGCCGATGAGCTGGTGCAACGCGCCAACGCGCTCAAGAAGGCCCTCGTCATCGAGGCCAGCGTGGCCTGCGAGCAGGGCGAGATCCCGGTAGGAAACCGGAGCATCACCGTAGCCGGCCGGAAGCACATCTTCAAACATGACTTCAAGAACGAGTTTGATGACGTGCCGCTACTGATGCAGGAGCTCTCCAACCTCGGTTTCCTGCCCTACACCCTCGGACGCGCCGTGAGCTACCTGCGCGTGACGAGCCTTCAGGACGCCATCCACGAGATCAGCGACCCGGATGTGCGCGAGCGCGCCTACGCTCTGCTCAAGGAGCACCGCGTCAGGAAGTTCACCGGGTGGGCGCTGGTACTCCAAGACAACCCGCACCGGAAGGCGCTGGAGCGGTGAGCGATGCCGTGGTATCGCTGGATGAGCTACTTCCGAGGCGAACACACCGATACGAAGTGGCACTTCGCCGTATCACCGCACGATGAACTCGTCAACTGTGGAGTGCGCTCACGAGCAGCGCTCGCGAGCGTCAAGGACGACCCCAAGCGATCTCGCTGCCTGCGCTGCGTATCAAGACTCGGAGGTGTGCCGGACACGGACGCCCTAGCCCGGCTCCACCGCGACTGGAAGAAGCGCCGACCGTCTCCGGCAAGTGCCCGAAAGGCGGTGCGCAGAAAGAAGAGGCAACGAGAAGTGTCATTCTCAGAAGCGATCAAGCAGGCCGAGAAGGAAGGCAAGATCGGCAGCAGCGTGTTCAAGCCGCAGGAGGGCAAGAACACCGTCCGCGTGGTGGCCGGGCCGCTGGCCCACGAGGAGGAGTACGAGGGCAAGCCGCGCTTCAAGTGGCTCGTCGCCGTGATCGACCGCAAGGACGGCTTGGTCAAGCCGTGGTTCATGCCGCTGTCGATCGCCAAGATGATCCGCGATCTCCAAGAGTCCGACGACTTCGCCTTCCAGCGCAGCGTCGATGAGCCGCTGCCCTACGACATCGTGCTCTCAGCGAAGAACGCCGGCACGCGCGATGTCGAGTACGGCGTGGTCCCGCGCAAGACCGCCCCGCTGACCAGGGAGGAGACCATCGATGTCGCCGATTTCGGCTCGCTCGCCGACTACCAGCAACGCCTGCGCGAGCGCCGCGGCGAGAAGTTCGATCCCGATGCCGTGTCCCATGACGGCGAGACCGCGGTCTGATGAGCCACCCGAACCCTTGGCGGCTGTTCGGCGCGCTCGAGCCAGAGTCAAGTGAGAGGTATGGTGTGGTTCAGAAGCTCGCCGATCACAACGAGACCCACAAGAAGCCCGCGTGAGCAAGGCCGCACCGGCCGTGGAGGGAGAGCGCGAGGACCGCGAGGCTCGCCAAAAGGAAGGCTCTCCCTCCGCGTATCTTGGACGCAGATGCCCCTTTCCCCGGCCATTCACCGACGGTCTGGGGATGCGCTGCGAGCGCCCGACGGTCGTCTGGGATGTAAGTGGCCGAGCGGCATGCGGCTACCACTCGCAGGACCTCGCTCGCAGGAAGCCATGACACGAATGGAGAAAGTATCGCCCACCGACGGCCTCTCGCTAAAGATCGTGCGCGTTGCGCGACAGATCCGCGCGTGTGATGTAGCCGACGCACTCCACGTCGCGCCTCAGCGCATCTCCGCCATTGAAGGCGCGATCCGCGTTACGCCACGGATTGCAATGCGCTACCTAGAGGCGCTGTCGCGACTCACATCCGAACGGAGAACCGCGCATCGCCGCGAGCGCAATCAGAAGCGCATGCCAGTGTCGGGGCGCAGAGCTGTCAGGCAGGCCCGACCCGCTCCCTAGCCTCTTGGGAGTGGCCATCTTCGCCTTGGCGTCCGTCTGGACGCTCCGTGGCTCTGTGGCACCCCCGCCAGCGCAGACACAGATATCTATGCCTCTGGCCGTCCCGCCCGTCCTGAGCCTCTACAGAGCCTCCCAGACCGCCTACGACCCGCCATCCGACCCGCCCATCCGGCCCCTGCCGGTCCCGCTCTCGATCGAGCAGATCGTCCGCGAGTCGGCGCGGGCCTACAGGCTCTCCGAGGAGCACCTGCTGGCGCTGGCGGTCTGCGAGAGTTCGATGCGCCCTGAGGCTGTGGGTGATGGGGGTTTGTCGGTCGGGCTGTTCCAGTTCCAAGAGGCGACGTGGCGACGCTGGGGTGAGGGCAATCGTACCGACGCGGCGGCGAGCGCCCGAGCCGCCGCCAGGAAGGCCAGCGTGGAAGGTACCTACCGAGGAGGATGGTCGATCTGTTCTGAGAAGCTCGGATTGCCCTAGCGCACACCCCCGCCTAATAGGCGGGCGGGGTGTGCGTGCGGTTCGTATACAGGGTGTGCGCACAGGTGTGCGCTCCTAGTGTCCCCTCGCCGTCAGCCACCACAGGTCGTCCTTCTTGACCACCGCGCCTCGCTTCTGGAGGTCGGCGAGGCGGGCGCGGATGAGGTTGGCCGAGGCCTCCAGCTCGACCGCCAGCGCCCCCGCTTCCTTGCCGCCGGACGCCAGCGAAGACAGAATGCGCTCGGCGGTGGAGGCCCGCCGACCGAGATCGCCGTCGGCGGCCAGGTCGAACTGCTTGAAGGCGAGGCTCACCAGCACATCTTCGCTGTCGCGCTCGAAGATCATGCGGTAGCCGATGGAAGGCTGGCGGCCGATGTTGTTCTGCTTACGGTTGACCAGGGCCACCTTCTGGCTGGCACGGTCCTCATCTGCCTTGTCCATGCTCCACGTCAGCCGAGAGAGGTTGGGCGTATAGGCTGATCCGAACGGCTTGGTCGAGTCGTTGCCGGCGGCCTTGGTGACGTGATCGACCGCCAGCCACGGGACACCCCACGAGCGGGCGGCGTTGAACGTCCTGATGGTCAGATCGGCCGACTCCGGCTCGCCGCCGCGGGCGGCTCCCAGCGAGTCCACCACGACGAGGCCGACCACGCGGCGGGCGATGATGCGACGGATCTCCGAGCTCGACTCGATCAGCGAGGCCGACTGGCGCCGGTAGTAGATGGGCGGGGCTTCGGAGATGCCCGCAGCCCAGCGGATGGCTTGGATGCGCTCCTGCACGGTGTCGGCGTCGGTCTCCCAGTCGAGGTAGAGGACGGGGCACGCCTCCGAGCGCAGGTGACCGACGACGGGTCTGCCCGATGACACCGACACCGCGATGGCCATGGCGAAGAACGACTTTCCGGTTCCGCCGTCGGCGAAGAGGATGGTCGGGCCGCCGCGCTCCACGAAGGGCTCGAGCACCCAGCGTGTCTGGAGGTCGGGCGAGTAGGAGCGCAGGTCGATCTCCGGTTCTCCGATGCGGTGGAGGTCGAGCACCCCGCGTATCAGCTGCGTGAGCATGCCGTCCCAGTCGTAAATGCCGTCGCGCGCCGCGAGGTCTCGGGCGAGGCCGCGGCGCGTCTGCGGGGCCATCAGGTTGACGCGGGCCGGCGCGAGCATCTCGCCACCGCCGTCGAGGACGGAGCGGATGCGGATCTCGGCGGTCACGCCGTCGCCCTTCTCATCAATCCGCTCGACGGTCGCCTCAAGCGCGGCGTCCTCCCACCTCACCAGATACCCGTCGGTCGTTGGTGAGACGGTGACCTTGGGCAGGAGTGGCCCGCTCACGGCACGGCCCGACGGCGGAAGCGCGGCCACGCCAGCGGCTGGAGCGGGATGTACCCGGCGGGGAACTCGAATTCGGCGGTCTCGCGCTCGATGCGACGGGCGTAGGCTTCGACGCGCTCGATGAGGCTCTTGGCGGCCTCGATCTTCTTGGCGAGTTCGCTCAGAGAGATGACGCGGCGCTCGCCGCCGAGGCTCGTCTCGATGACCTCGACGGCTTCTGCGGCGTCGCGTAGGAACGCCGCGGCCGCGCGACATTCCTCGTAGGCGGAGGGGATGGCGACGGGGAGGCCGTGCTGGTCGCGCCAGCCGCTCATGCTGCTGCCTCGTCAGCGATCAGACGCCGAGCGATCAAGGCGAACCCGATGGCGTGCTCCTCGCCTCTCGCCACTCCTCGGAGGACCTGGCGGGCCTCCTGCTCCCACTCCTCGCGCCGACGCAGCTCGTCGCGGTAGGAGCGCCCATCGATGAAGCCCACATAGAGGATGCCGACCGCCAGACCCAGAAAGAAACCGATAGCGAAGTCCATGAGCGTCACCTTCCTCAAAGCAATGCTCAGGCCAAACACCATCGGCCCGCCCGCCAAGTGCGTCCTGCCGATAGCGGTATACATCATGTGAGGGCTTCACACAAAAAGGGAAGCACTTTGTCCACCGACTTATCCACAGCGTGTCCAAGGATGTGGATAAGCGAGAGGCCCGAGCAGGGCACTCGGGCCTCTCGCGGACGTGGGGAGTGGGGATCGTCTAGGGGGTCGCGGACTTGCTGATCGGCAAGCGCTGGCCGAGGTAGTACGAGACGATGGCGACGTTGAGCGTCCAGACCTCGGCTGGCACCGTCTGACCTCGCACCAGCAGGAACAGCGTGACGCCGGTAAAAGCGAGCGTGACGGCGAGTTGGCCGGTGGCCATGACGAACGCCTGCCAGTCCTTGCTTTCCATTTTCGTCCTCCTTCCCTAGCTGACGGTGGTCGTAACCGTGTGGCCGTGCGTCCTGAGCGCGAGGGTGTCATCGACCTGCTGTTGGAGGGCGCGCTTGTACGCTTCCAGCTCGGTCTTGCTGACGTAGCCCTCAAGGAGCCTGCGGACCTCTTCCTCGGTCACCTCTATCACCTCCGCTCTGATCGACTTGAAGAACACGTCGAGTCGCGCGAGGGTCGCTTCGTCCCACTTGCCCCCGTAGATGCCGGGGTCGCAGTCCCCGAAGCCGCCGTAGGTGAGATACGAGAACGCATCGGCGAAGTGCTCGCTGGGGGCGTACTTGTGCTGGCGGTTGGCGAGGTAGAAGCCATACGCTTCGTCCCACGTCACGGCGAAGCCCGCCTCCCGCCAGAAAGGCATGAGCACGGTGTCGTCCAGACGGATGTTGATGGGGTCGCCGCCGGCGAGGGCGTGGATGGCGTGGCCGAGCTCGTGAGCCACGACCCACTCGGGAATGAGCCAGTGAACGTCGAAGGTGTAGTGCGGACAGCCGTCCTTGATGTAGCGCCAGGTGGCGAACGGGTAGTCGTTCGGCGCGTCCGGCTCCCACGTCCAGCACTCGGGCACGATCTCGAAGCGCGGCGAGAGCGTCTGATGGACCGCGGCGATGCGCTCGGCGGTCGTGGTCACATTGTCCCCCGCTGGACGGCGGTGATGAATCCGAGCGCGAGCAGGCCGAGGATGACCGTGGCCGTGACCGTCGCGACCTGCGAAGCGATGGAGAACACGAGCCGTTCGCCCCAGTTCTTCTCCGCAGCGATGTGCCGATCGAGCATCACCGCGAGCGTCGCGTTCGCTTCGGTGTTCGCGGTCATGAGTTTGCCGAGATCGGCCACGACCCACAGCAGACCCTCCGTCGGGTCGCCGTTGCCCACGACCCACTTGGTCACACGTTCGAGATCCTGCCTGATCTCAGCAAGTTGTTTTTGGAGCAGCGTGAGGTCGAATGTCGGATCGTTCCCAGTATGCATGCCCCCGGTCACGCCGACGATTCGCTGCTCCACATCAATCGACCACGGTCCTGATGATCCGGCCGAGTGCGATGGTCGCGAAGGTCATGTGGCGACGCCGTCCACGATATCTATGCCTCTGTCCGTAACGACGGCTGCGGTGCCCATTCGCATGGCCGCGAGCAGTTGTGCCTCCGTCGCGTCGTCGAGTTCGACGATGTCGCAGTCCGCGCGCTCGCCGAGTCCGTGCCCGTACTGCACGACGAGCCTATCTGTCTTCCTCACCGATGCCTGCATGAACTTCCTCCTACGCCGCGAGCTTCAGCGCGCGAATGGAGCTGAGCTTGTTGCCGCCGGCGGCAGGGTTACCGAGCGCGGCGTCGATCGTCTTGCCAGCGCCGTCAGAGGCGCAGCTGACCTTGATCGTGGTCGTGCTGCCGAGAGTGATGATGGCCGCCACCGCGATCGTGCCCGGATAGCCCACCCCGTGGTCCCCGCCACCGGTTGCGTAGTCCGTGGTGCCATCCCAGAGCCGCGCCTGAGCGCTGTTGGCCGCGACTCCGCTGATCGCCACGTTTGCCATGACGAGCCACGTTCCGGCGACGAGCGAGACGCTCGGACCGTCGTACCACTGATTCGCGTTCGTCATCGTCACGTCGGCCGCGAGGAACGCCTCGGATGTCGTCGCGGTGATCGCGTGCGCGTGGCCGTCGCGGGAGTAGATACCATCAGTCCCTGCTGACGCAGACCCACCGAGAGTGCTCGCACCGGGCCCAGTCCCCGATGTAGGGCCCGACGCGCTCGCCGGCATGCCGTGCCGGTGGTCGCGACGGGCCGCGGTCGTGGCTGATCCCGCCGCAGCCGCATCGCTGTATGCCTGGGTCACGGGCGCCGTCGCGTCGTAGCCGGTCATGAAGTTGGTGCCGCCGTCGAGGCTCAGTCCTGACGACGACAGGCGCGCGCGCTCGGCGCCGCCCGTACCGAGGCCGAGCACGTTGGCGGAGACGCCGTACAGGCCGGTGTCCTTGTCGCCCTCGAGCGCGACACCGGGCGTCCCGACCGCTCCATCGTTCGCGTACACGCGGCCGTCCGATGAGAGTGCCGCCTGGACCGTCCCGGCCGAGTTCTTGATCTGGAAGATCTCGGTACCCGCTGCGGGGTTGGAGGAGGGCTGGAAGATCAGAGCGCCGGCGGCGTTGTAGATCAGGGTGACCGATTCACCCGATCCGGTCACGCCCTTGAGGATGTTGTAGAACTGCGCTACATCGGCAGCGAGTATGCGGTCGCCTGCCGACGGGGCATAAAGTGCTATGTCACACCTCCGATCCGATGACTCATGAATCCAACTCCCAAGGGATCATCCGCTTGATGACCTCGTAGGACCGCCAGCCGAGGCCGAGCGCCGCGAGGCCCATGAGCGGCGTGAGCGGGGGAGCAATGACCGCGCTGATCGTGGCCAGGAGCAGCGCGGCCATTGCCGCACGCAGGATCGTCTTCTGTACCTGCCAGTCGAGCATCCCGTAGACGCGCTTGCAGGCGTCGTGGATGCGCCAGTAGCGGTGCTGATCCTCGATGGGCGCGTCGTCGGAGACGCGCTCGGCGGCGATCGTGAGGAACGTGGCACGGGCGACGCGAAGCTCTCTGAGCGTGCGAAGACCCGGCAATGTGGCCGTAGGCAGAGCCATCGGCGCGGAGTCTACTAGGTCTGGTAGCGGGTTAGAAGGCTGCCCCTACGAGTAGTACGCATAGTTGGTGTCCGACCCGTTGCTGTAGACCGCGCGGTCGTCGAACACCTGGGTCGCCGAGTTGTAGCGAAACACCCCTGCGCCCGACCGCCATTCGAGCAGGCTGACGGGCAGGAGGAACACCGGGTCGGCCTGGTCCACGGAGTCGCCCTTGCGAATGTCCTGGGTCTGGGGGATGAGCTCACCGAGATCTTCCACGAACACCGAGAAGGTGCGGCCGTTCTTGTCGATGAAGTTCACCGGGGCCACCGTCGAGCGGGCCGACTCGAGACGGGTGAGCTGGCTGAGTTCGGTGGCGCGGATGTTGGCGTCGGCGGTGCGCGAGGCGACGGCCTTGAAGATCCAGCGCCGCTTGCGCTCGAAGCGCAGCTGGAAGTGCCGCGAGAATGGCAGGATACGCGGCGTCTGGGTGGAGTCATCAGTGGCCAGACGGATGTGCAGCGAGATGCGCCGGCCCTGGGTCGATGTCGGGAAGAACACGGTCGAGAGGCCGTTGGCGGTGATGCGCTTGAGCGTCGTCTCGGAGCCGCCGTCGAGGGCATAGACGACATCGACGTAGCGGGACGCGGTGAGGTTCTCGCACTCGAACTTCAGCGAGAGGTACGCCTTGTTCACGTCGTCGAACACGTCGGACTCGACCGGGAGGTAGATGTCGCCGAGCGCCGCGTAGCGGCAGCCTGAGTCCACATATGGGTTCTGGGCGTCGTTGGGAAGGATGAAGTAGTAGATCTCAGTGCCCTGCGAGTACCAGATGCGCGGGTTGGAGCCCGATGACTTGAAGCGTCCGATGGCGGTGAGCGCGGTCGTCCCGGTCATGACCACCTGATGCCAGCCGAGCGCGATGCCGGGGTTGTAGTCGTAGGCGATGATGTAGTAGTTCCCTGATTGCGCGGCGAGGATGCCCCACAGGAAGTCCACGTCGGGCCAGAGATCGACGATGCTGCCGCGGACCTCGTTCACGCTCGTCCGCGTGATGCCCGGCATGAGCACCTCGGCCGAGAAGGTGGGCTTGCCCTCGGTGACGATCTGGTCCTCGGCGTAGCGCCACAGCGACGGGCCGACCGGGAGGTAGACCTTGCCGCGGCTGGGCTTGCCGCCGCGCGTGTTGGCCGCGTCGATGCGCATGGCCAACTCGGGCAGGTGGTTGATGACCGAGGTGCCGTCGTAGTCGAAGAAGCCCTCGGGCTTGCCGATGTGCGGCCGGCCGCCGTAGTCGACGAGCGAGACGGCGGCGCGGTTGGAGTCCCCGATGGAGACGGCCGAGGTCCATGTCGTGAAGTCGGTCGAGGACGAGAGCTGGTTGGATGAGAATAGCCGCCAGAGCGTGTTGCCGACGCTGGCCATGAGTTGGGCCTTGATGACGGCGGGCTGGTCCCACACTCCAGCGGTGGTGCGCCGCCAGTAATCGACCGACCCGCCCGCGCCGACGACGAGATAGGACCCGTAGACGGTCGCCGCGCCCTTGATCGCCGCGGCGCTCGCGCCCATGTCCTTGTCGGTGTCCCATGTCGATGTGCCGCTGTTGAACTTGAAGACGTAGCGCACCGAGATGCCGTACCACGCGCTGTCGAACTCGATGAACTGGACGATGCTCTGAGCGTTCGCGGGCGTGGTGAAGGCCGTCGATGCCACCAGCGGGCCGAGGATGAGCTGGTTCTTGATGCGCGCGTCGATGTTCTGGGCGTAGTGGTAGCGGGCCTGCGAGTCGAGCTCCATGTTGCCGATGCCGTATCCGTTGTGCCACGAGTCCTGAGCGGCGATCGACTCGTTCGAGCGGTCGGCCTGCGTCACCGACCCCTGACGGATCTGGCTGGCCAGCGGGGCCACTTCAGTGACCGTGTAGTCCCGCACGACGTAGGGGTAGCCGTCGAGGACGATCTTGTCGGCCTGGCCCTTGGGGGCCATCTAGCGGACGATGCCGATGCGCACGGCGAATGTCGGGCGGCGCAGCGGGCGGTTGGGCTTCTCGGGCATGAGTCGCTGGCGCAACCGTGCGGCGTCTTCCGCCCACCTGTCCGCCTGACGCTGCGCGTCGTCGCGCTGGCCAGCCGGGGCACGGCTGGCCTCGGTACGCCACAGGTTCGCCACCGCGTCGGTGTAGAGCCACTCGACCTCGGGCGGATCGAGGTGGATGGGGTCGGTGGTGGTGGCCATCTGCGGCAGCGCGGCGGCGAAGATAAAGCGCAGATCGCGGTTCGACTCAGGGTTGAAGCGCAGCTGGACGGTATTGGTACGAACGCCGCTGGCACCCTCGGCCGGGCTGGAGGAGAACAGCTCCCACACGGAAGGATCGAGTCGGAGGAAGGGCCACGTCGTTTGGCTGGCATCGGTGTAGACCTCGTACTCGAGCGCGATGAGGCCGCGGTTGCCGATGTCCGGGCCGGTGGGCACGGCGTACTGGAGCGTGTCGCGCGTCGTCGTCACGGTCTTGCGCACCGTGTCGCCGAAGTCCGGCCATGCGGTGTTGAGGCTGCGGTTGATGGCCCGCTCGTAATCGACCGGGGTGAAGCGGCGGTAAAGCCGGTAACTGTCACCCGATGCCACCGTCGAGGGGAAGGAGCCGTAGAAGGTCGCCTGCGCCGTGGCCGAGACGAAGTCCGAGACGCGTCGGCGCTGCCCGACGTTCCCTGCGGTGCCGCCGGTCATCTCGACCACGCACTCGTTCCAGTAGTCGTCGGAGGCCTGGAGGTCGGCGCCGTTGGTGTCGATGAGGGTGGTGGTCGATCCGCCGGTCGCGGTGCCCGTCAGGAACTCACCCGCCCTGCGGGCGACCTCGGCCACGGCGTTCGAGAAAGTTACGGACATATCTGTACAGCGCAGATGATAGCGAAGACATCCTCATCCGAGAGCGACCAGTGCGACGGCAGCCACAGCGCGTGCTCGTAGAAGCGCTCGGCGCCGAGGAACGGACGCTCATCGGCCGGGAGCAGGCTCCACACCGGGGCGTAGGCGGGCTGACGGTGAAGAGGCTTCCAGTATCGGCGGCAGACGAAGCCAGCTACGGCGACCCGTCCCGCGACCGCATCGGGATCGTCCACGATGATGTCGGTCCAGAGCGGCTGCTCGTCCCTTCGGAATGGGACGACCGGAAGGTGCTCGGCGTAGAGCGCGTGGATGGCCCGCATCCGCACCAGACGCTCATCGAGCTTCTCCAGCTGCGCGAGGCCGACGGCCGCCTGGAGGTCGGTGAAGCGCAGGTTGAAGCCGAGCGAGCGATGGTCGTCCGATCCGCGCTCGGTGCGTCCGTGGTCCTTGTATCTCCGCATCCGCTTCGCGAGGAGGTCGTCGTCGGTCGCCACCGCACCGCCCTGTCCGGTGGTGATGACCTTGTTCGGCGAGAAGGAGTAGCAGGCGGCGTAGCCCTCCGGTCTCTTGGGGAAGGCCTCGCAGGCATCCTCCACGGCCATCTCGCCGACAGAGGCATGACGACCGGAGATGTGGACGGGGATCTCGGGATGGTCAACCTCGCCGCTGTGATGGAGCAGCCCGCGCTCGTCCACGTCGGAGAGGATTGGTCGTAGCCCCGCGAGCGTAGCGGCGTGGGCAGTGGCGATGAAGGTGAGCGAAGGGATGACGACCGGAACGTCGGCGCCGAAGAGGCAGCGCAGCGCGAGGAGGATGGCCGCCGTCCCCGAGGTGGTACAGATGACATGCCTGACCCCGATGCGTTCCGCGAGCGCCCGCTCGAAGCGCTCGGTGAGCGGCCCCTCGTTCGGGAACGACAGAGCCTCCTCCAGATAGCGCATCTCGCGGCCGGTCATCTCGGGAGTCCAGAACGGCCTCATACGAGACGCGGCTCCGGCAGCGGAACGATGAACTGGCCACGGAAGCCGCGCCTTCGCAGGTTCGCTCTGACCTCATCGGCGATGTGCCACGACAGCACCAGCGCCATCTGACCGGCGCATTCCGCTTCGTCCACCACCGGGATGAGCGTTCCGGGCATGCAGCGGCCGATCTTGGGCGACCCTGCCACCTCCCCCACCGCTACGAGAGGAACGCCCGTGTACTGGATGAGCGTGGCCGCACGCGATGGCGCACCCACGCCCCATATCGGAACGTCCAGCGTGTCGATGTGCGAGAGCAGTCGGGCACGCGATCGCTCCACGCGCCGCTGGAGCGAGGCGCGCATCTCCTCGGTGTCCCACATCCGCTCCATCGCCAGCATCGTTCGTACTGCGGGCGTCACGGCGCGGTCGCCCTGCCGTGCTGCCCAGACGCGGATAGAGCCGCCGTGGGTCGGGATGCGCTGCACGTCGTACACCTCAAGACCGGCGAGCCCGAGCAGATGCGTAAGGCTGGTGAGCGAGTAGTAGCGCAGGTGCTCGTGGTAGACGGTGTCGTACTGGAGATCGATGAGGATGCTCTCCCAGTAGTGCGACTCAGAGAGGAACGTGCCTTTGGGCGCGAGCAGTCCAGTGATGCGGTGGACGACGGCCACCGGATCGGGGATGTGGGCGAACACGTTGCATGCGGTGATGAGGTCGGGCGCCCACGGCACCCGGGCCGCCGAGTCGTTGTCGAAGAAAGCCATGTCCGTCGGGATGCCACGCTGCTGCGCCTCAACGGTCGCGCCAGTGGGCTCAATGCCCCACACCTTCGCGCCCTGCTCTTGGAACGCGGCTAGGAGCGTGCCGTCGTTGGAGCCGATGTCCAGTACGCACGTCGCCGTCACGCTCTTGGCGAGCGCGGTGAAGTGCTCACGAAGCGCCCGCGTGGTGCCGGTGCGGTAGGGGTAGTCGGGCGGAAAGACCATGCGCGGGTCGGGGACGACCGAGAGCTGCACGAGAGCGCAGACACGGCAGCGCAGGACCTCGGTAGCTAGATGCATCTGCGGCTCGCGCGAGCCGATGAGCGGCATGACGTTGGCCGGGGCAAGGTATCCGAGGTCCAGAACGGGCTCGAGGTCGGACGATCCGCATGCCTGGCAGCTAGGCGGTGACACGTTCCGTCATCCGGCGGATGCCCTGGCGCAGACCGACCTCCGGTGCCCAGCCCAGAGCACGGAGCTTGGAGTTGTCAGCGGAGCGGCGCTGGATGTCCTCGGGCGGAGGCGGCATGTCCTCGGTGACGAAGCGGGCGCTCACGCCCGTCTCCTCGCAGACGATCTTCGCGAGGTCGGCAATGCTGTACTCGCTGCCGCCGCCGATGTTGTACGGCTGGAGATGCGTCCCGCGTTCGGCGACGGTCACCAGACCCTCCACCACATCGCCGATCCAGGTGAAGTCCCGCGTCTGAGTGCCCGATCCGAAGATGGGGAAGACACCCGTGGTCTTCGCCTGCTCGGCCTTGCGGAAGAACTCGGGGATGACGTGGGGCGAGAGCGGCGAGTCGCCGGGACCGTAGACGTTGAAGAGACGAGCGATGCGCACCTGGAAGCCGTACTGCCGCGAGTACCAGCGGGTCATCTCCTCGCCGATCTGCTTGGAGAGGCCGTAGGAGGTGTCGCAGATGCCGGTGTCCTCCTCGACGTGCGGCACCTTCGCGCCGGGGAAGTCGTAGACGCAGGACGACGAGACGAAGAAGTAGTAGGGCACCCCCGCGCGGGCGACCGCCTCGAGCACGCTGCCGGTGATGCGCAGGTTGTCACGCAGCAGCGTGGCCGGGTCGCGGTAGAGGTCACGGGCGCCGGCCACGCGAGCGGCAAGGTCGTACACGCGGTCGAAGCCCTCAAGACTCGGCTCGTTCTCACACAGATCTATGCGCGTGATCGCCACGGCCGAGCCTTTCAGGTTCTGGGGGACGCCACGCGAGTAGTTGTCAAAGACGTAGATCTCGTGATCCCCTGCTAGCCGCCTGACGAGAGCGGAGCCGACGAAGCCCGCCCCGCCCATGATCGCGATCTTCATGGTGTCCTCCTCATCGGTACAGCGGTGAATGATGGATGCTGCTCGAACTCCGAGCGAGTTACGGACGGCCTAGCCCACACGTCGCCCGAATAGGGCATCGAGGCGCCGTCCGCGATCAGCGTCACCTGGTCGCAGAACAGCTCCAGACACTCCTCAAGCGACCGGTCCCACAGGTCGCCGTAGCCCCAGCGCGGGTCGATGCGGAAGTGGGCCACGCGGACGATGGGACCGTGGTCGAACCGCTCGTCCATGACGTGGCAGGTGACGCCATGCCACGTCCGCTCGTCGTGGAGAGCCAGCGAGGCTGATCCGACGCCGGGGTACTCGGGCGGCGCAGGGTGGAAGTTCAGCGCGTGGTCCCCGAAGCGTGCCAGCACGCTGTTCGGGATCTTGGGAGCGGAGAGGAAGTTCAGCAGCCAGTCGGCGTCTGGGACCGCTCTGAGCAGATCGTGTCGTCCATGCCGCTGAACATCTGCGAGATCAAGGATTGACCGGGCCGCTGCGTGCGCCCGCGTGACGTATGGCTCATAGCCCCCAAGGAGCAGGACTGCGGTCACCATGACGCTTTGCGCCGCTCGTACACCGCCATCTCCTCACCGTAGCGGAGCCCCTTACGGTGGTAGGTCTCATCGAACTGCGCGAGGCCGCGCGAATGGTGCCGGTGGTCGAGGAGCAGGCGGCTGGGCAGCCTGGTCACGCCGTCCTTGCGCAGCCGCTCGCGCAGTTCAGTATCACCGAAGAGGCCCCAGTAGTCATCCGAGTAGAGGCCGCGTGCCTCCACGAACGCTCGGTTGAAGACCCACTCGATGGCGGTGTTGCCGAGGCTGTCGTCCACCAGCATCGCCGCAGGCTCAGAGTGGCCGGCGAACGCTTCCAGCGTGAGGGTGTCCCAGTGCGCCGGGGCCATGAGGTCGTCCTCGATGGGAAAGAGGATGTCGCCCGTGGCCTTCTTGGCCGCAAGGTTGTAGGCGCGGAAGCAGCCCTTCGGCTTCCGCACCACGACGCGCCGGAGGTCTGCGGTCGCTTCCAGCGTCTCCGCATCGTCGCCATCGACGGCGAAGATGTGCTCGATCTGCTCGGGGTGGTCGGCGGTGCCGAGCCACTGTGCCCGAACGATGAGCGCCTGCTGTGGTCGGCCACGGGTGGCATGGAGGAGGGAGATCAGCCGTCGCACTGAGGGGCATTGGGGGCTATGAGCCATACGTCCTCCTCGGCCCAGGTCCAGATATCGGCGTCAGGCTTCAGGGACCGAGCCTCGGGCGAACTTCGGCGGTCGCACGACACGACCACCTCCATCCCCATCTCCCGCGCCTTCGGCCACACCCTCGCTCGTTTCCACGGCAGGTGCGGGTCGCGTCGGGGATGTAGTGATCGGTGACGTGGACGGCGCGCGCCGGGCAGCCTCTTCATCCGCGATGATCTGAAGCCAGCCGTCCCTGATACGTTCCCAGGTCTGCTCACGCGCCCACACCCTTCCTCGCTCGCGCATCCTCTCGCGCTCGGCCTTGGGCATCTTCCAGAAGCGCCGGAGCGCGGCCCACACGTCGTCGGTCTGGATGCCGGTCGCGTTCGTCTCCGAGAGAGCGCCGTGCGAGTGCGTGATGGGAACGCATCCGGCGGCCTGCGCCTCGACGACCATGATGCAGTATGTCTCGTGGAACAGGCTGCCCTCGGGCAGGACGCTCTGGTACACGAGCACGTCGCTCCGCAGGTACTCGCGCGCGAGGGTGGTCTGGTCCACCCGTCCCCGGACCTCGATGCCCGGCTGCTGGAGGAGCTTGTCGATGCGCTCCATCGCCTGCGGCCGCACCTTGCGCGCGAGGTCCGATCCGTAGAAGACCGAGAGCGTGGCCTTGGGGAACTCGGCCCTGATCTTGGGCCATTCGCGCAGGATGGGCTCGAGGCCGCGGTCGGGAGAGGAGGCCCAGATGAGGTGATAGGGCTCGCGTTTCACCTTCTGATCGAACCGCGACGGCACGATGCCGTTGCCGCTCTTGACGATGCGCGCACCCGGATAGACCTCGCGCAGGTGCGCCATCTGCCAGTCCGAGAGCGCGATGATGGTCGTCCCGGCCAGACGCTCGGAGGACACGGCGCCGATGTCGGTGTCGTGCATCCACAGGAAGCGGTGCTCCGCGAACTCGGCCATCTGGGGCATCGAGAGCGCCCGCCAGGAGACATAGAGCTTCATGGGGAAGGGCCGGAACTGCTTGGTCGGGCGGTAGAGCACCCCGTCCCACAGCCCGTCGGCCTCGGCGTACACCGTCACGCGGTAGCCCGACCGGGTGAGCTGGCGGCCCATGTGGATGACCGCCGTCTCCGAGCCGCCGATGCCCCCGCGCCACAGCGAGTCGGGAGACCAGCGCTGCCCGGTGTCGAAGCAGTGGATGACCGCCGGGGGTCTGGAGGTCATGTCTGGTACGGGACCGGCAACGTACTGCGCGACGATGTGACCGCGCGAGCCGTCGTCCCTCTGGAGGGTGTGGAGGTCGATCATCTCGCCCGCTAGATGGCCCCCAAGGGCCACGCTGACAAGGCGCTGCGCCAGGAGCACGCCGAGCTCGCGCTGGCTCCACTGGCGGAGCGTGGCGCCGTCCGGCTGCTGCGGCCCTTCGTAGTCGCCTTGGGGGACGATGACGATGACACGCTGGGCCATCGCCTCGGCCGCCTTCAGGATGGCCTCGGGGTCGCCCGAGCCGAGAGCGCCGACGACCACGGCATCGAACGGACCGAGAGCGCCGATCTCGTGCTCGCTGCCGTCGGTGAGCTTCACCGAGCCGAGAGCGTCCGGCGGACTCCAGTGGAACATGAACGGCGAGACGGGAGTGAAGTGCGGCACACGCCCGACCCCATCGACCACGGTGGTCCGCACGAGCTTGGCCTTGATCCCGAGGAGGTTGGCCGCCTTGACACGGGATGGGTCGTGGTCGATCCCCACCACCTCGACGCCCTGCTTCGCGAGATGAACGGCCCACTGCGCGGACACGCCGATCATGAGCACGCGGCGAGACCGCACATGGAGACCCAGCCACCATCCGGCCGGGTCGGTCTCCGGGGTCACCGCGGCGGGCTTCTCGATCGGAGCGCCCATGCGTGCCATCCGGCGCTCCTCCTCGCTCATCGGCAGACGCCGCGCGAGACCAGCCATCGCCTTGGCCGCTTCGGGGAACTGCTCCACCGCTCCCGCCGGCAGCGCTTCGAGCACGGCCTTGGCCTTCATCGGCTCGTTGATGCCGACCATGTGCGCCGCGAGCTGTAGACCCCTCTCCACCGCCTCGAGCCGCCGGATGCCCCATGCCAGATGCTCACGCTCCTTCTGGAGCTTCGGGTCGGGCACCGCCGCGATCGCCGCGTCGTATGCGCGAAGCGCGGCGGCGTTATCGCCGAGGTTGAAGTAGACGGAGGCGAGCAGGGCGTAGGGGTCGTAGCGATAGACCTTCATGTTCACGAACAGCACGCTCGGAGGCAGCGTGCCCTTGTGGATGCGCTCGATGCACTCCTCGGCCCAGTACCTTGCGCGCTCCCAGTCGCCCATGCTGGCGTGGGTGTAGGCGAGGCCGAGATAGTGGTCGGGATACGCGGGCCGCAGCTCCATCGCCCGCAGGTCGGCGTTGAGCGCGCTCTTCATGAGGTTCATCTCGCGGTAGGCGATGGCGGTGTAGATGAGCGCGATCCAGCGCTCGTCGTCCCAGCCCGACATGGTGACGTACTGCTCGTAGCACTTAGCCGCCTCGGCGTAGTCCTTGACCGAGAAGTAGGCGTTGCCGAGGTAGTACCAGGTGCGCACGTTCTTGGGGTCGCGCGCGATCTCTTTACGCAGGATGCGCAGGTTGCGTTCGATGGCCCCCGCCGCGCCGCGACCATCGGTGTGGTGGAACCACGAGACGCCCGCGGCCTTGACCCACGGCTGGGTCGGCTCCATGTAGATGTCCTCGTGGCAGGCGTTCCGCCAGCGCCACGGCAAGCCGACACGGAAGAAGCGGATGCGGTCGTGCTCCGTCGTGCGGTTGCCGTGCTCGTCGCGCCCGTAGTCGTAGTGGGCCGTGACCATGCTCACATGATCCGGCAGCGAGGCGAGGAAGGCGGGCACGTCGGGGCTGGGCGGATGTCCCATGTCGCGGCCCTGCGGGTCCACGGCGACGAGCGGCCCCGTCTGCTTGATCTCGTCGTCCCAGTCGAGCCAGAACGCCCAATCGGCCCGCTTCGGGATACGGTCGAGCGTCAGGTTGCGGGCGTAGGAGAAGTCGTCGCGCCAGGTGAACGGGAACACCCGCCCGCGCTTGCCGAGGCGCTTGCGCAGACGCTCCACCGTGTCGGGTGGGCTCTTGCGGTCCACCGCCAGCACGAAGTCGGTCGCGCCGATGGCCTCGCAGGACGCGAGCATGCGCTCGGTCTGCTCTGGGTCCCTCTCCCAGAGGATCGCCGTGGCGACGAGACGCACTACTTCTGTTCGATGCCCGGTGTGGAGCCTGCTCCCGGTCGCGGGTCGAGCCCGCCGAAGTTCATGCGATGCACGCGACTGCGGAAGCCCGCGTAGGCCTGCTTCTCATCCGGCCTCAGCGGACCGAAGTAGGAGTCGTTGATCCCGCGCGCGCGACGGACCTTGTCGTACTCACCCTTGAAGATGGCGAAGGTGGTGATCTCCTCGCCCGCCACGAGGTCCACGGTGAGGCCGTTCCATGTGAGCGGCGCGCTGAAGATGGGCGTGAAGGTGACCTCGCGGAACTCCTGGTCACCTGCGGCCTGCCGCTCGCGCAGGTGGTTCCACGTCCACGCCATCTTGGTCGCACCGGGAGTGCCGGGGTTCAGGATGGTGCCCGGCTGGACGCCGACCGGGGCGGGCGGAGCCGGGAGGGCAGCCAACTCTGCGATGAGTGCGGCGCGCTTGGCGCGCAGCTCCTCCTCGCTCATCTCCTTGGTCTCGCTCAGGGTCGTCGTCACTTCCTCTGCTTTCGCCATGTCTCTCTCCTTTGTGGAGTGGGGCCGGGAGGTCTTCCCTCCCGGCCTGTCCCCCACGTTACTCACTAGTACCTACGCCGCTAGTCTCATGCGGCGTTCTTCCTGCTTGTCACATGCTCGAGCGAGACGATGCGGTTCTGGTCGAGGATGACCGCGGTGTGCGCGATCTTCCAGCCGAGCGACCAGTACTGGTTCAGCGGGTCGGTGGCTCCAGCCGAACCCTTCGGGTGGTAGATGATCTCGCTGTTATCGACCTCGAGCGTCGCGTGGGCGTAGGCCTCTTCGCCGATGAGCAGGGACTGGTACACGTCGGCGCCGGACTGGCCGGCCGACGAACGGATCGTGCCATTGCTCGTCTCGAAGAAGCGGAAGCCGACGAGGTCCCCCAGTTGACCGGTCTGGAGCGGGTTCTCGCCGCCAGCCGCCGCGCCGCGGTTGACCGCGTACTGGAAGACGTTGGTGACGTTCGTGTCTCCGAGCATGTCGCGCGTGGAGTCGGGGTGGATGATCGCGGCGAACTTTCCCGCCGCCGGTCCTTTGCGGATCGGCTTCACGTCGTTCCGCTTGAGGGTGGCCATCGCCTCGCGGAGTTCCGCGAAGGTCAGGTACATGCCGCTTGAAAGACCGGTGCGGGCGGTCGCCGTGCTCGCGTACTGCGTGTTGGTGCCGGCGTTGATGACGTTGCGCGTGATCACGTCGCGGGTGTCCTGAAGGTCGTCACCGAACGCCTGCGTGAAGCCCGTGACGATGGGGTCGATGGACTGCCAATCGAGGATGTCAGACCCGAGCATGTAGCCGCCGTACTGACTGATCGTCAGCGTGACGGCCTCGACCGTGGGGTTGAGCGCGGTCGGTGGAGTGCCCTCCACAAGTGCCGTGGTCTGAGCACCCGGACGTGCGAAGCGACGCAGCTGGGCGTTGATGCCCTGCCCGCGCGGGATGCGCACCGGCATCCCGAACTCGTTGTGCCAGAAGTCCGGCACACGGCGGGTCAGAAGCTGCATCTCGTAGAAGGTCCGGGCCTCGTTGGTCATACCAGCGGCCGTGAGCAGCTGTTGGGTTGCCACTAGTTAGACCCTCCTTGGATCTTTCTTCATCTGATGGCGATGCCTCGGAGGTCGCCCCGCAGCGCCCGCTCGGTGAGGGCCTCGAACTCCTTGGAGTTCGGATCCGTCGAGGCGAGCAGCTGCGCGAACGTGGACGGCGATCCCTGCGCGGTGTCGATCTTGTCGGCGCCGGCCTCCTTGAGAACGCGACGCTGCTCGTCCTTCAGCTTCTTCTCGATCTCGGCGGTGCGGGTCTTGACACCGCGGTCCACCGATCGGAGCAGTCCATCCCGCCCCTTGGCGACGTTCGACTGGATGCTCGCGTGGACCCGGTCGGTCCATTCATCGAGCGAGGTCGCGTCATCGGCCCAGTCGATCTGCTTGGGGTCTAGTCCGATCTGCTCCAGGGTCGAGGTGAGGATGCGCTGCTGGGCGAGCACGACATTGCGTGCGTCCTGCTGCGAGCGCGAGGTCTTGGCGGCGTCCTCGGCAGCCTTGCTCTGAGCGATGAGGGCGTCGGCCTGCTCCGGCGGGAGGGTCGCCTTGGCGATGGCCTCCTGCTGGGTGCGGATGATGCGGATGGCTTCGACGAGCTCGCGATTGGTCGCGCTCGCCTCATTCAGTCTCCTCGCCAGACGCGAAGAGGTCCGCCTTTCCGACTTGTAGGACTCCCGCCAGTCTGTTTCGCTCTTCTCCGGCTCCAGCGGGGCTTCGGCCTGCGCTGCGGCGGCCTGATCCGTTTCTATCGAACTCGGCGTCGGCTCGGCAGCGGGGGCTTCCGGCTCCAGTGTGCCCGGAATCTCGGGGTCTGCCACGTTCCTTCCTCCTTGCGTCCTGAGTATCTACTAGTCCAGCAATCTGTCCAAACCTGGGTTGGCTTTCATGATCTTGGCGCGCTCTGGGTTCGGCCCGACGAGCTGGTACTTGCGGATGAGGTTGGCGCCCTCGCGGTCCTTCTGCGAGTACCAATACCACTCGGCTATTCCTGCGGGCTTCTTGGTGGTCTCGGCGTACTCGCGCGCCTTGCGGTGCAGGTCTTTCAGACGCGCCCATTCCTCAGCGGTCCCGTAGGGCCGCGTGCGCGATCCGTAGGGCGGCTCGGCAAGGTACTTCCGCATCGCGGGGACGAGCCGCATCATCTCGTCCACCGTTGGATCGGGCTTGCCCTGTAGCGAATCGATCTCACGGCGGGTGAGGTCGAGCTGGGCCTTCACCTCGGGCGAGAGCTTGCCCTGCGCCGACAGCAACGCGACGTACTCAGCCGTGTTCCCGATGCGCGTGCGCGTCCCGTCACCAACGATGGTCGCTATCTTCATCATCGCGCCGCGCGCGACCTCGGCCGGCGTCTTGGCCTGCCCCACGATCTCGTCGGCCACCAGACCCCGTGCCGTGCGGCGCGTTTTATCGATGACCGCCTCGGCCAGCGCGCGCTGCCGCCACGCCGCGGATGACCTGAACTCATCCGAGGCAAAGGTCTTCTCCAACTCGCGCATGGCGAGGGCCTGGGCCACCTCTTTCAGACGGAACCCCTCGGTCTTGGTCAGTCCGATGTCGCGGATATCTTCGGTCGGGAAGCCCAGGACCAGCGGTCGGCCCGGGATCTTCTCGCCGCCAGGGCCGATGGTCTCCGGCATGGTGAGGCTGTTGAGCGTGGCGATGATCTCGTTCTGGCGCTCCGGCGAGACGATGATGGGGTTGACCATCCCGATCACACCCCTCTTGGACTCTGGCCGTCGCGCGGGTTCGCCGGTCACTTCGAGCACGGGACGAACTTTCTGATAGGTCCACGGGAGTTGGGCCTCGATGCGCTCGAGGGTCGTGTCGGGATCGCGGTAGAAGGGGTCGTTGGCGTAGGCGGTCGTCCGAAGCATCGATGAGAAGGGGATGAAGCCCGCTCCGGTACGGGCGAGGAACGCCGACACGAGATCCTCGTCAGGCCGGTCCAACAGCGAGGCGAAGTCGGAGAGGCCCGTCAGGTACGAGGCATCGAAAATGGCACGGGCGCCGACGCCGACCATCTGGAAGGCGACCTCGGGCGATAGCGTGCGACCGTTGCGCTCATACACGTCACGCGCCGCTGCCATCCACTTGATGGGCGTGGAGAACGGCTCGAGGCGGCTGTACTGGATCCACTGATCGCCGATCTTCACCGCGTAGGGGACCTTGCCCTCGGAGTAGAACTGGCGGCGCTCATCGGGGTTGGCGGGCACGGTGCCGGTCACGTCGATCTCGCCCGACTGGAGCTTGGAAAGGAAGAATGCGTACATGCCCACCGAGGCGACTGAGGCACGGGCGAGAGCGGCGGAGCGCGCCGCGCCGCCTGCGCGGCCCGAGCCGATGGCCGCGTCGATGAAGCCCAGCGGCGAGTAGGAGCCGCCGAGCCTGATGAGGCTGTCGGGGGCCTGGACGAATGGCATGAGGATGTTGGCCGCGGTCTTTATCAGCGGGTTCTTGTCCGCGCGCAGCCGCAGCACCGACTTGGCGATGGTCGAGGGTTCGCCCTTGAGGGTGACGAGCTCGGCGTGCTCCTTCGCGGCACGCAGCATCTGCGCGGTCGGCTTCTGGATGAGTTGGGCGATGCGATCATCGAAACTCGCCCCGCGTATACCCTCCTTCTTTGCTTTCGCCATGTCTTTCGCCGCCTGCCGCGCGGCCTGCGCGTATAGCTCCCCCGACCGGGCCATCTCGTAGAACACGGCATCCGTCGCGGCGAGCGCCCGCGTCGGGGCGTTGACGACGGCCGAGACCGTTCCCGCGATCGGCTGCGGGACGCGGACCTGGCGGAGCAGGGCCTCCGTTGCCTCCCCTCTCGGGAGGTCACCCCGTTCCAAGAACTTGGAGATCTGGTCGGGGGTCATCTTGGCCTGCGCGATCATGCGCGCGTTCTGGAGTCCGCGTCCGAACCCCGCCGTCATCCCCTGTATGCCGGGGAACACCTCCGAGAAGAACACCTCGCGGCCGTTCGGCCGACGCCCCATCGCCGCGAGCACCGCCTCCCAGCCGGCCTGAGCGAAGCGCGTGGCCGAGCGTTCGGCGACGAGGAGCGAGGTGTTGCCGAGCGCGTTCACCACCAAGGTCGGAGGGCCGCTGAGAAGCGCGTTGCGGCGGACCTCGAGAATAAAGTTCAGCGCTCCCGGCGATTCGAGGCCGCGCAGGTATTTGAACACCGCCTCGTCGCGGGCCAGCTCTTTCCCGGCGAAGCTCGGGTCGGTCCATATCTCCACAAGCCCGCGGACGACCTGCTCGCCCTTCTCGCGCCCGCCGATGAACTTCGCGGCCTCTTCCCACATCGAATGCGTTGACTCACCCGGCTTGACCGTTTCGCGCAGCGCGCGCAGCGATCGCCCAGCCTCAGCGCGACCGCCTGCGAGGACGCGGTGGAGCGCCGACAACTCGGTCATCTCAACGATGAGGCGCGCCTTGTCGGCATCGTTGGCGTTGGCCGCGAGCCGCCCAGCCGTCTGGATCACGTCTTCGGCCTTGCCGATGAGCGACGCCTGTGTGGCGAGCAGGGTCTCGGCGTTCATGGCCTTACCCGGTTTGATTCTCAGCACATCTTCGAGCGAGAGGTCGGGGATGATATGGCGCGCCTTCTCCCACTGCTCGGCGATGGTCTGGACGCCGCGGCGCTGGTCGGTGAACGACAGGCGCGAGATGTCGTCGTAGTTGCGCGCGGCGTTGGCGAGGATGAGTTGCTTGACAGAATCGTCGACTTCCAGTTTATCGAGGTTCGCGCCGATCTCGCGGAACACCTCGTCCTGCGTGCGCGCGATCGCGGGCTTACCGGTGAGCGCTCCGGCCTTGATATTCTTCTCCATGCGTTCCGTCTGCTCGCGCGTGAGGATCATTGCGTCCTCGGCGAGCTCCTCGGCGGCGCGGCGCTGGCGTGCGGCGAACGTCTCGATGATGTCGGCGACCTTGATGAGCTCGGTGGTCTTGGCGACATCCGGGGCGGCCGTCACGGCCTCGGCGGCCTCGGCGACCTTGGCGACCTTCGCTCCAGCAGCAGCCTCAGACTGCACGACGTCCAGCACTCGGGCACCTCGAGCGGTCGCACCGATCAGATTCCCCATGGGCACAACGTCTCCCACATCGGTAGCCGTACGAGCCGCGCTTGGAACGACCCTGGGGGAGATCGGTACGCCTCTGGCCGCGTAAGCCTCGTGCCCGAAGCGTTCGGCGGTCCGGGAAAGGCCGGCAGCCACATCTTCGCTTCTGGCCGCTGCCTGCGCGATCCGCGCAGACTCCTCGATCGCTTCGGCGGGAGCTTTGAACTGCTTGGCGACATCTAGGGTACGTTTGGCTTTCGCGACACCGCCGAGAACTCCTGAGAATGGCATCGCGATCTCGGCGATGTCCAGCGGATCGAAGCGGATCGGCGTGTCCCCGATCCTGCCTACCTCGATCGCGGGCAGGTCGGCCTGCCGATGCGCGATGCGCTTGGCTTCGCCAGCGGCAGCCGCGTACAGGATGGGCGTGACGAACGGTCTCAGGTATGCAGGAAGCTGTTCCGTCTCCTGACGTACAGCTTCGGTAACGGCCTGTAACTCACGCCCCCGACCTGCGCCCGGAATGAACGAGACGGCCTTCTGTAGACCGATGCCGTAAAGGCCTGCGGGGATATCAAGAGGGTTCTGAAAAGCAAAGATCGCATCCTTCCCGACATCCGACTCCAGCAGACCACGGGCGGCATCCACAGCAACATCACCAGCACCAGAAAGCGCACGACCAAGGAACTCGGGCAGTTGACGCGAGGCATCCAGCAGCGGATTGTTCGGCGGATCCTCCTCACGCGGCCTCGTGGTGGGCGGGGTCAGGATCCCCGCGAGACGAGCACGCTGATCGCGCAGCACCGACGGCATCCCCGGCGGTGGATCGTCAACGTAGATCTCATCCGTTCGGGCCACTAGGGCCTCACTGCCTGATGAAGGCGAATGGCGTCGGGCCGGTGTTGTCGGTGCGCCTCGCCGGAGAAGCGCGCTGCACCAGGTCGAGGTAGTCCTCCCACGTCATGCCGCTGCCCTCGACCAGACCGCGGAAGCCCTCGCGCTCGCTGGGGCTCATCTGCATGAGCGCCAGCGAGGACACCAGCGGCACGCCCTCCGGCGGTGCTCCGGTCTGCGGGGTGTTCGTTCCGACCGCGGCGTTGCCCTCGGCCTGTCCGAACACGCGTGACAGGAACGGCGGGACGACCCCCTGCTGCTGGAGCGCGGAGACCAGGTTGGCCGGCTGGAACGAGGTGGCAGAGGGCGTAGCGGCGGACGGCGAAGCGCCGCCACTCGCCGCACTGATGATGCCCTGAAGGAAGCCCGGCAGCGTCTCGGCCACGTTCGACACGTTCAGACCCGCGGGGATGGGTGATCCCGCACCGACCTGTCCTGGCGGCGTGAGTCCCCGGTTGAGGAAGAACGACGCCAGCGCGGTACGCGGGTTGCGCGCGAGGTCGGTGAGGAACTCAAGAGCCTTTAGACCGAACTGCTGCCGACCGAGTTCGTATTCGTCTCGTGCGACCTTCTGCTCCAGATCGAACTTCTGGCGCGCGAGCGTCTGCGAGATGTCGAACTGGCGCTTCGACTCCGAGAACTTTCCTGACTCCAACTCGCGCATGGCGAGGTTGTGCGCTGCCTGCTCCTGATTTTGGAGACGTGTCAGTTCGTTCCGCTGAAGAGCAAGTTGGTTCTGCTCCCGACCGATCTGGCGAGTACGCTCGTTCTCTACGACATCGAACTCCCGCCTCTCTCTCGCCTCACGAGCGCGGCGGTCAGCCTCCACACCAGCCAGTCTTTCATCGAACTCCCGCCTCTCTCTCGCCTCACGAGCGCGCCGCTCAAACTCCTCTTTCGCCTCACGACTGCGCCGCTCAGCCTCCTCTTTCGCCTCAAGGCTGCGCCGTCCAGCTTCCTCTTTCGCCTCACGACTGCGCCGTTCAGCCTCCGCAAGTTGACGCTGTATCGTGAGGGTGTTCTCGAGGTTCTTTAGCTCGCGCTCGAAGGTCTGTTTGCGTTCGAGGTCCGGATCGGGGATGGCGGCGGCTGGTACGGCAGGTGGCTTGTTGATGGTTTGCCGAGTTAGTTCGTTCAGGAGTTTGATGCGCTCGATCTCGAGCGCGCGCCTCCGTGCTTCTTGGGCGGCCGGGTCTTCCTCGTTCGGGTCGGGCGCGGGCGCGGTGGTGGTCGGACCGCGGTATATCGGATCACGGCCATAGAGATCACCAGCGGGCTGCTCGTTGAAGAGCCGGTCGATCTCTACATCAGGGCGGACTTCCGGCACCAACTCGTAATCGCTATCGGGATCCTGAGGGTTCAAGATCCGGTCGAGCCGTAGCAGATCGAGTTGAGGCATTCTGATCGTACTCCTGTTGGTCTCGTGTCAGCTAAGTTCGCGGCAGAGTCTACCGCTAACCGTAGCGGTGACCGCAAGCCCCGCCCCAACATCGGCTCCAGCGATCACCAAGGAGTGCGCGCACATCGACTGTAGATGCGCTCGGTGCGGGCTAGACCTCGGGCTCGTATCCCGACTCGGCAGGCAGTCGCGGGCGCGCTTCGGCGCGCTTCTCGAGCAGGTTGATGCGGCCGGCGTAGCGCTCGGCGGTGTCGGGGTCGCGCAGCGCGATGTCGGCCAGCTGCTCGGCGGTGATGCCCATGAGGTACTTGTCCATGGTGCGCGCATCGACCTTGCGCGTCATGAACGCGCCGGGCCGGTAGACCTTGGTCATCTCCTGCGTCCGGCGCACGATGAGGTCGCGTGCATCCAGCACCGCGCCGGTCATGAGATCGACACCCCTGCGTCTCATCTCGGGGTGGGACCTCCTGCGGACTGCTGGGCGATGAGGTTGGCCTGCGCCACCGAGCCCGGCTGGACCGGCGGTGTCGGGATCTGCGTGGCCGGGGCCACGCGCTCCGGCGGCATCGAGGCGGGAATGGAGCCGTTGCCGGGCGCTCCGGGCGCGCCGGGCGCGCCGGGCGCGCCGTTCGCGCGTATCTGACCCGCAGCGAAGCCGGGCGCGGCAATGGGACCGGATGGCGGGACGACCCCGTAGAGCTTGAGCACCTCGGCCACCATCAGCTTGAAGGCGGCGGGGTCCTTGGCCAGATCCTCGGCCAGCCGCTCGCGCAGCAGCTCGTCCGCGTTCTCGCGGCGGGCGTAGCTCTCGAGCACGTCGCGCATCGGCAGGCCGCCGTGCTCGTAGAGCTTGAGGCCGTCAGCGATGTCGCGCGAGGTGTCGTGCGGCAGCGACGGCTCGAGCGTGGCGTAGACCTCATAGTGGCCGCGGATGTCGTCGGATCTGATGGTCACGAACTCGTCCTCGGCGGCCATGCCCTTGCCCCAGATGGAGACCGGTCCGGGGCACTTGTTTTCGACGAGCCGGAAGAAGCCCGCGGTGGCCCACTCCACGCAGCGCTCGATGGCGTCCACCACCGGGCGCAGGTTGGAGCGCCCCGCGCCGAGGATCTGGAGGTTCTGGAAGCCCGAGTAGACCGTCGGGGTCGGCTGCCCGCCGAGCGCGTCGGGGACCGTGGCGCTCTCGATCTCGCTTTTGGTTTCACGCAGCTCCAGGACGAGCTCCTGCACCGGGACGTTGGGCCGGAAGAAGGCGATCTTCTCGCGCACGTCCACGGTGTCGGGGAAGCGGATGACCCCGCCGAGGGCCATGTTGGCGTTGATCGACTCGGCCATCGCGATCGGCGGAAAGGCGTTCTGGGCGATGATGGCGTCGAGGTGCGTGCGCCGGCGGGCTTCGAGCTCGATGAGGTCGCGGACCTTGGTGATGAGCCCGGTGCCCTTCTGGCGCGGCAGCCCGTGGGGCTGGCCCAGACCGGACCAGGCGAAGAAGTACGGCAGGAAGCCGTAGCCGTGCTCGACCAGATCGACCCGCTTCTGGCCGACCCATTGCAGCGACACGATGTTGGCGTTCGGCCCCGTGCCGCCGACGAAGTAGCCCTTGTGGGTCCGGTCAAAGTAGGCGAGGAACTGCACCCAGTCGGTCGGCTTGACGTAGCCCGGAGCGCCCGAGCGCGCGAAGCGGCCCGCCACGTCGCGGTGCTGGCCACCCGTCGATGGGATCCAGTAGTCCCACTGCGGCCACTGGCGCTTCACGTCATAGGCGCGCCTGTTGAAGGCGATGATGATGTAGGTCTGGCCCTCGGTCTCGGGGTCCGGGTACATCGTCGATGGATCGATCGGCAGCAGACGGAATGGCCATGCTGATCGCCGCAGCCCGTCGATCTCACGCTTCTTGGTCCGGCGCTCTTCGGCGTCCATACCCTCGTACTCGGCGTCGGTCGGGTCCTCGGGGTAGGCGTCGGAGTCGTAGAGCAGCGCCGCGCCGATGGCTCCCTTGAGGTAGGCATCCTGCGCCCACGCACGCAGCGGGTTGAGCGCGCTGGTGGCGATGGCGCGGTACCAGAAGCCCTGCCCGGCCTTCTCCATGAGCGTGGCGCGCTCCTGTGCGCTGGGAACCTCGGCGCGCCTAGGGACGTGGAGTTTGGGGATGTTGCCGGCGGTGTGGTTGGCGGCGGTGTTGACCAGACGCGCCGCGGTCGGAGGACGGACCTGGTCGTATCCAGAGGGGATGTCGGTGGCCATGACCTCGTACTCGAGGTTGAAGAAGCGCTCGTCGGTGAGTTGCTGGAGGTGCCACTCCTGGTAGATCTCTTCAAGCGACCAGCGCAGCGCCGAGATGTCGGCGGCGGTCATCAGATCCTTAGTCATCTGGACCGCGATGCTACATCTCTTTCATTTCTTCTTCGACTTGCCCGCCGCACGCATAGCTATGGCGATCGCCTGATCGTGCGGTTTGCCGTGCTTCATCTCGGTGCGGATGTTGCTTGCGATGACGGCTTTGCTGCTGCCCTTGCGTAGCGGCATCTAGCGCCTCCGTTCCACCCCGCTCGTACTCCGTGTACCGCCTGCGACCGTCTTCCACCGGCAGCGGTCGCAGGGCCAGTGATCCTCACCCTCGACGGCATTCACGCATCCGGCCCACTCGATCCCCGGCACCAGTCGCTTCACTGATGCGTCTCGCCACAGACGCATTTCCAGCGGTACGCCACAAGCCGTCGCTCGGAAGGGTCGATCTCTCTGTGTTCACTGTTGACTACCAGGCTCATAGCGTGTTCTAGCCGTTCCTCTGGCTCCCTGTCGATCGTCCCCCCGGCCTTGCGCGCTACCAGGTACGCGACGCGCCACAGGATGTTCACTTGGCCACTCCCAGCGGTCTGTCCGCTCCGGTCCCGAGGTAGGTCTTGCCGATCCTGCCGGTCCTGCCGGTCCTGTCGGTCCTGTCGCCGTGCATGTAGTTCTCGGGACCGCGCGGCCGCGCCGAAAGATACACCAGCCCGCGCTGTCCGTGGAGCGCGAGCGCCAAGGCGATGACCATGTCGTCGTGCTCGCCCTCGGGCGCCGAGTACGTCACGCGACCCCTGTCGGTGACCTCGTACTGGAAGGCGTCGAGCTCGCGGATGAGCTCGCCGTCGTCTGGGAAGGACACGTTGCCCTGCTGGATGGCGATGCGCAGCCCGTCGACGAGCTGGTGCTTGGAGGCCCCGCCCCCGGTGATGACGTACTCCTCGACCGGGAAGCCCGCGGTGGCGAGGTCGCGCGCGATGGGGTCGCCCACGCCGGTCGAGTCGATGACCAGGCGGCGGGCGTTGTACTTGAAGGCCATCTCGGCGATGCGCTGCTTCTGGAGCGGCCAGTCGCTCTGCATCCTGACCATATCGACCACTTCTCTGCGCCCGTTCATGGCCACCACGGCTGAGTGGTCCATCTTGCGCCCGAGGTCGATGCCGAGGCACATGTAGCCGTCCGCCTGCGCGGGCAGCCGGCGGATGCATCCCTGGACGGCACGGAACACGGCCGAGGCGTTGTCCACGATCTCGGCGTCGTACTCCTGGCGGAACCAGTCGGGGTGCATGTCTCTGCGCGCCTGCTCGATCTCGATGAGGGATGAATAGGGACTCTCGGCGGTGCGCCAGTGGAACGAGGCGTAGGCGGGGTCGTGGTCGGGGTTGGGGAAGTTCGCCTGAGGGTGTCCCGGCGGGAAGAGCTTGTGGCCTTTGAGCCACAGCTTCCACGACCAGTTGCGCCCCCGAGGGGTAGAGACGAAGATGACCGGGGCCTGCTTGACGTTGAGCATGGGCCGCAGCAGCAGCCAGGGAGCTTCCTTCCATAGCGCGAACTCGTCGCACACCAGCCCGTCGAGCTGCTCCGACACCAGCGAGTCCTTGCCGTCGGCCGACTTGATGACGATGCGCGAGCCGTTCCCCAGGAGGATGAGGCGCTGGCTCTCGTTGCTCTTCTCGATGACCTCCTTGGGCAGATGGGCGTTGAGGTCGCGCCAGGCCTTGTCCTTGACCTCGTAGTTCGCGGTGACCCACCACAGCACCCGCCCCGGATCCTCCATGGCCCACTGGCAGATCTCGGCCACGGCGGTGATGGACTTACCGCTCTGCCTCCCGGCGATGACGACCCGGAAGCGGGCCTCCGAAGAATGCACCCGCGCCTGCTTGCTCCATGGGGTGTAGAGAACGGCGGTCACGGCTTACATCACTCTGAAAGAGGTGGCCCAGGCCCTCTCATCCGCCAACTTCTCTCGGGCGTGGCGGCAGCGCGCGCAGCGGCAGGTGGGATGGTGGGCTATCGGCCTGCCGGTGGGGTGGGGTGCTCTGGGAGAGACCTTCGAGGGCGAGAAGGACCAGCAGCCATCGCAGATGAGCCCGACAGGCACCCAGCGGGTACGTTCCTTCCGCACATAAGCGGTGCGCTCGGTGCCGGCGCAGGAGGAGCTGTGCGGCATGTGTCTACGAAGTGTAGAACGGATGTGTAGAACAGTGTCTGATGTGTAGAACAGTGTCTACACGGGTCGCGGCGACGCAAAGCCTGTGAGGGGCTGGTTCGCACCGGTACCGTACCGGTGCTTTTGGGACACTATGCGCGCATATTTACCGTT
>Ga0194121_10001719_pt1 | contig 36242 bp, 38 predicted proteins | sample TA2MahCa50mmetaG_FD_148609 | JGI IMG/M metagenome (GOLD analysis project Ga0194121, IMG submission 148609) | Freshwater microbial communities from Lake Tanganyika, Tanzania - TA2015020 Mahale Deep Cast 50m | ecosystem: Environmental > Aquatic > Freshwater > Lake | place: Tanzania: Lake...
GGGATCGGACGGAAGATGGATTGGCGGGCCGTTGTGCTCGAGCATCTGATCGATCAGCTGGAACACGAGTGCCGGATGATCCGACGCGCGGCGCAGGAAGCGCTCAATGCCAACGACATCTTTGGCCCGACCCGGACGCCCAAGACGTTGCGAATGCGCGCCTTGCGGATGCACGAGTACGGCGCATTCCTGCGCGAGGTGCGCGTGCGCACGTTCAGCCGCGCATTCACCCACGTAGCGGATGAGCTGGACGAAGTGAGCGACCTGCTCCATGCCGCGGCTGAAGGACGCGATCCAGAGCCCATCAAGCGCGTGCCGCGTTTGCTGCGCAAGATCTACCGCTCCATGGCGCTTGCAGAAGTCCATTGGCGTCTGCAGGAGATCCTGCTTGTCGCCTCCGATCACGCGCACCGCCGCGTGCCGTTCTCGCCCGAACAGATCCGTCTGCTTTTGGGAGAATTGGAGGATGTGCTGCGTCATCTGACCGAGGCGGACAGTTTGACAGGAGAACTGCTCGGAGAGGGATTCGTCACAGATATCCCGCTGGTCGTCAGCGGGAACATACGACTGGCGCGTATCTCCCTGCTGGATACCGGCGGGGTGAACTTGCGGGCCTTCAAGGAGTATCTTGATAGGGCTTGCGCGCCGCTTTAGCGACTCTTAGGGGTCGTTTTTTTTCGTGCTACAATAGCTGCCACTATGGCCACGGGACGGATTGATTACCAACGAGCGCTCAATCAAGAACAGGTGTCGGTTGTGATGGACGGGGATGGGCCGGTCCTTGTGCTCGCCGGCGCCGGATCGGGCAAGACGCGCACGATTACCTATCGCGTGGCCTACTTGCTTGAGCAGGGCGTTTTACCCCAGGAGATTTTGTTGTTGACATTCACGAACAAGGCCGCGCGCGAGATGCTTTCGCGCGTAGAGGGGCTGGTGGGCGCGGGCGTGCGGGGAATGTGGGGAGGAACATTCCATTCCGTTGCCGCGCGTTTGCTCCGCATGTTTGCATCCGAGGCTGGTTATACCCGCGCCTTCACGATTTTGGACCAGGAAGACCAGCGTACGCTCATGAAGGTGTGTCTGAAAGAGCTCGCCGTAGATACGACCGCGAAGCGTTTTCCTTCACCGACGAAACTTTGCGCGCTTTTCAGCTTTGCTCGTAATGCCAACCAACCGCTTCGCGATCTCATCGCAAAGCGACATCCGCATCTGGCCGGCGAGGTTGGCGTGATTGAGCGCGCGGCCGAGGTCTATGAACTGCACAAACGGCAGGCCGATGCGATGGATTTTGATGATTTGCTGATCACCCTGCGGCGTTTGCTGACAGAGCAACCGGCAATTCAAGAGCGGCTTTCCAGCCAGTTCCGGTACGTGCTTGTAGACGAGTATCAAGATACGAATGTCGTGCAGGCGGATCTCATCCGTTTGCTCTGTAACGTGCATCGCAATATCCTGGTCGTCGGGGACGACGCACAGTCCATTTATTCGTTCCGTGCCGCGCAACTCCAGAACATCCTTCGATTTCCAGAAACGTATCCGGGCGCGAAAACATTTCGTCTCACCACGAACTACCGTTCAACGCCGCAGATTTTGAATGTGGCGAACGAGTCCATCCGCAACAATGCGGACCAATTCAAAAAGACGCTTACGGCGGTGGCCGCGGATCAGGAGCGGCCACAAGTCGTGCCTTTGCCTGGCGCGCCGCAGGAGGCCCGGTACATTGCTTCTCGGGTGCTTGAATTGATTGAACAGGGCGCGGCGATGGGAGAAATCGCGGTGTTGTTTCGCGCCGCGTTCCATTCGCAGGCGCTTGAATTTGAACTGATGAAGCAGAATATTCCATACGAGTATCGAGGCGGGTTAAAGTTTTTTGAACGCGCGCATGTGAAAGATGTGATTGCACACTTACGCATCCGGGCCAATCCAAAAGACGAGGCAGCCTGGATCCGCGTGTTGGGCCTTCAACAAGGCATCGGGCTGGCAACGGCGCAAAAGATTATCGTTGGCGTGCGCAAAGCGGAACATTTGCGCGAAGTGTGCCAGGCGGATGTTTCGGCAGGAAAGCGCGCGGCAACCGGATGGGCGTCGCTGTGTTCCACCTTGTCAAAACTCGCGCAGGAAGAGCATCCATCCGATCTCATTCGCACCGTAATGGCCGGGGATTATCGAAGCTACTTAGAGGCGGAGTATCCGGATTTCATCGATCGGTTGGAAGATCTTGAACAGTTCGCGCTGTTTGCGGAGTCGTCGGGTGATTTAGAGAATTTTTTGCAAGATGTATCGCTTACGGATGATTTCGGGGCGGTGCGGGAACGGGGAGCGCCGCAGGGGGAGCGCATCGTTCTCTCGACGATTCACCAGGCCAAAGGGCTTGAATGGAACACCGTGTTTGTGATGCATATGGTGGATGGGAAGTTCCCGAATCCGCGCGCATTTGAGGAAGAGGGCGGCCTTGAGGAAGAGCGGCGTTTGTTTTATGTGGCAACCACACGCGCGCGGCGCCGTCTTATTTTCAGTTATCCGTTGACAAGCGGCTACGAGACGGTTTTACTCCAGCAGCCGTCACTTTTTTTGCAGGAATTGCCCGACGCATTGTTTGAGCGCGTACGCGTAAAGCCATCTTCGCCTGTCTCGTCAAACAACGGCGAAGAGCGGACAATCGTTTTTGACGAGCTTGGAGAAACGGTTCCGTCTTCGCCGTCCCCGGTGAGGAGTTTTCTGCGTAACATTGAAGATTTATGATGATGGATCCAGGGAGACGACGGGGAACCATGCTCGGAACCGGTGCAGTGGTCATCGGTTTGTTTGTGTTGTTTATCGTTGCTGTGGCGTGGTTTAGGCGACCTCAATCAACCGAAGTGAACAAGATTGGTTCCATTGCGGGCGTGTTGCGTCCCGATCCAATTTCACAAGCGGTTCTCAACGGGGCGATTGATACAGAAGCAAAGACGGCGACGATCGCTTTGGTGGAGGGCGGGCGAACCGTCGGAGAAGCGCAACGTGGGGAGAAGGATGGAAAGCCGTTTTACGAATTCAAAATAGCGTTGCCAGACATTGACCGAGAGGCGTGGTTCTATGAGGTATGGCTCGTGCGGCCACTTCCATACGGTTTTTTCTCGCTTGGCGAGATGGTTAGCAGCGAGGAGGCCGATTTTGTGCTGGAGTGGGAAGGCGAGGAGGGGAAAGAATACGCGGCATATGTGGATGTGGTGGTTACGCGGCAGGAATACGGAGGGAGTCGGGATCCGCAGATGCATGTGGCAAAGGGTACATTTGGAAAGTGATTCAGAGTTCGTGGTCAAAATGGAAACCGCTGGAGCGCGGTTTTATGATTGTGTGCAGGGCAGCCGCCCGGCTCCATACCTGACTTCCGTAACGGGTTTGGAGATGATCAAGCGCATGGGTGAGGCGGGTAAGTTTTTGTTCTTTGAGAAACAGGGAGGGGTTTGGCCGACCGTATTGCAGATCAGCGGCGCTGATTCCCACCAGACGAATTGGGTCCGTAAAATCGGCGAGGTTACGGATAATGCTCCAGGCGTTTTTGAACAAGGTCATCCCGTCCGATGTCCCTTCACGGAACGCGCGTTGCTGGCCCGCTCCGGAGAAGTCTGCAAATCGGACAAACGCCGAAACCCGGCGGGCGATCAGTCCATCGCGCCGCAGACGCCAGGCCACCTTATCGCACAGGCACAACAGGTATCGTTTTACCTCGCGCGGATCGTCCGTGTCGCGCGGGAGGGTGTAGGAATGGCCTACGGATTTGGGCGTGGTCGGCGTCATGCTTTTTTCAATGGAAGAGATGATCGTCGAGCTGTCACGCCCGAATGCGGCCTCACGGAGCCACAGGCCGTATCGGCCAAACGCCTCTTCTAGTTTCGCGCGAGGGAACGTGCGCAGTTGCGCAAAATTTGTGATTCCAAGCACGTGGAGCCGGCGCTCTATGCGTGGGCCGATGCCGCATAAATCCTGCAGGTCACGCGTATCTATGAAGGGGAGCGTCTCGTCTGGAAGAACGATGGTGAGGCCGTTTGGTTTGACACTCTCTCCCGCAAGTTTGGCCATCACTTTACTCCCGGCGATACCGATGGAGGCGGTGATGCGTTCTCCACACTGATCGCGCAGACACTCACGGATCGCCAGCGCGATACACGCGGCGCCAAGATAATCCTGTGCTGTTTCTGTGACGTCTAAAAAACTTTCGTCCACACTGAACGGTTCGACACGATGCGTGAAACCCCGGTAGATTGCATTGAACCGGTGCATGATATCCGAATATTTTTCCGGATCCCCTGGATACAGGATGAGTGATGGACAGATGCGCTTGGCTTCCCATGTAGACATCGCTGTTTTGACTCCGAGTTTTTTCGCCTCCCTGGACGCAGTGGCGATAACACTGCGCGGTATTGGGTTGTGTGGACTCCATCTGTGTGTTTCGTTGTCATCGCGTTTGCCGGTGATGCCGATTGGTTTGCCGCGCAAAAACGGGTTCGCTTGCTGTTCCACGCTCGCGAAATAAGAATTCATGTCAATGTGGAGGTAGATGCGATTAGCCATCGGTATAGAGTTCCACGAGGTGCCATTCAAGGTTTTCCGGGTCTAGTTTGAGCTTGAAGAAATTAGTGTGATCGGACACGGAGAAATAGAAAATACGTTTTTGTCCTTCGCGCGCGCTATGAACAAGGTTGACGCGCTCAATCTCATAGTCGCGGGTATTCCAACGCATGCGACGGGGAAGGACGCGGTTGTCGCGGAAGGCCACAAGAACATCAATAGGATCGTGGAGGAATTCGTGCATAGAAGAGGGCTGAAAGGGCTAGGAGGCAACAGAACGTGTGAAGAGTCCTCGGATAGACTGTTTGAGGCGGCGGCGGCTGGCGTACAGGCGCAGGATTTGTTTGAAATTAAGCAGATGTCGGCTGCGTCGCTGTGGCAGGAAGGAAACAGTCAGATTGTAGAACCGAAGGGTCGTGGTAGACATAGAGAAAGAGGGTTATGTACAATACAAAAGCCGCCGTACGCGAACGGATACGTCCGTTGGCGTGCCGAGTGGTTTCCAAAGCGTTGCGCTGTCTTGCCGGACGAGCAACGCTTTTAACTTTGTCGTGTGATCCCTTGCACGACAAAGCTCTTGTTTGGATGTCCTACACCGGCTGGAATTTGCGTATGACGGCTCGAACCACACCTTGGATGATGCAATCTTTCACGTAAATTGGATCCATGGTGCTGTTCGCAGGTTGGAGGCGTATACTGCTTTTCTCCCGATAAAACCGTTTCAAGGTGGCATACGCGTTATCTAAGAGGGCGACAACCACTTCGCCATTTCTGGGCGAAGGGTTGCGTTCAATCACGACAAAGTCGCCGTCGAGAATCCCGTCTTCAATCATGGAGCGGCCCCGTACCTTGAGGACATAAGAATTGGATCCATCCAGAACGAATGTCGCGGGAATCGCCATTGTTTCATTATCCTGCACCGCTTCAATAGGCGCGCCGGCTGTGATAAGCCCTAGCAGAGGCAACAACACAGCGGGTTCACTTTTTGCGGCCCCAACAAGTTCAATGGAGCGCGCCTCGCCTTCATCACCGATGGAAACCATTCCTTTTTCCACAAGGGATTGCACATGCGCGTGCACGGTGGCAGGGGAGGAGAGGCCGAAGTGGTCGCCGATTTCGCGATAGGACGGTGCGTACCCATACTCTTTTATATGCGAGCGGATGAAATCAAGCACTTCGGATTGTTTTTTGGTGAGTGGGGGCATAGGAAGTTCATGACGTTAACTGTTCGGTATCTGTTCGCATGATAGACCGAACAAAAAACGAACGCAAGGGGTGAGGTGTGGATAAGTATGGTTGTGGTACGCTTTGCATCGCTATGCTCAAAATCGTTGAATCCGTGACCATAGGACAGCCGGACAAAGTCTGCGATCTCATCGCCGATACCATTGTGGATGAGTACATCCGTCGTGACCCCAACAGCCGCGTGGATCTCCATGTCTTTGGTTCCCATGGCATGCTGATGGTCGGTGGCGAAGTGCAATCCACGGCTGATTTTGACGTCAGCGCGCTCGCCAAAAAAACCTACATGAGCATCGGTTATCCCGACGACATGGAAGTATTTGTGAATGTGGAGGCGCCGTCTGAAGAGATGCGCGGAGTGACAACCGGCGTGATGGACATGGCGGTCATCAACGGTTACGCGACGAGCGAGACGCGCGAGCGCCTGCCGCGTGCTGTCGTGTTCGCACACGCGCTTGCGCGACGGTTGGACGATCTGCGCAAGACCGACCCGGCGTTTTCTTGGATGAAGCCGGATGGCAAAGTGCAGGTGGCGATGCGGGGGGAGCGCGTGGAGGCGGTGACGATTCTGTGCGGCCATCATGTGAGCATCAGCGAGCGCGACGCGCGGACGGCTCTTTTGGAACGCTTGGTCATCCCGACCGTCGGCGAACAGGGTGTGCAGATGTATATCAATCCGATCGGATCCTTCACGGTCTGCGGGTTTCGCGCGGATTCCGGCGCGTCCGGACGCAAGGTGAGTGTGGATACCTACGGCGGGCTTATCCCTCACGGCGATAAGGCACTCTGCGGCAAAGACCCGATGCGCGCCGAGCGTTCCGGGGCGTACTTGGCGCGCGTTGCGGCGCGATCGCTTGTGGATGGGGGACTGTGCGCGTCTGCGCTCGTCAGCGTTGCCTACACCATGGGCCGCGCCGAGCCCATTCATGTGAGTGCGGTCGGGACGGGGGAGAAGTCGCGCGGTTCTAAAATGGATCTGTCGGCCGTCGTGAAAAAGCAGTTTGATTTTCGTCCCGCCGCGATTGTTGAGCGTTTGGATCTTCTGCGGCCGATCTACGCGCAGACCGCGGCATACGGTTGTTTCGGCCGTGAAGGATTACCGTGGGAAACGGTTTTGCACGTGGATAAAAATATTGGTACACTGTGAATAATCATTTTATTCACTTCGTCCTTTTGCCTATGCCAGCCAAAACAAAAAAAGAACCGGTGCCCACCAAAACAAAAAAAGAACCGGTCAAAAAGAACGCGTCCGCAAAAGTCAAAACGAAAGTAAAAAAAGCTCCTGCGAAAAAAACGAAAGCGAAATCTTCCGCGCCGGTGCTTGCCGTGATGGTGCATGAGCACGAGGAAACGCAAGAGCAAGAGGCCCCCATCACCCCTGTCGAAAAAATCATCCACCGTTTTGAAAAGCGTTTCGTGTTTGTGCCGAGCTGTCACAACTGCGAGCACATGCCCATGCGAATCAACCGGCTGGTGGCGCTGATGACCGTCTTGGTCGCCGTGCTCTCGGGCCTCGTGATCGCCCAAACGCAATCCGTTGATCTCACACAATTGTTATTCGCGCTCGCGCACTCCTCGTAATATGAAACGGAAGTTCTGGATCCTCCTTGGGGGACTCGTGCTGGTTGGCGCCGGATGTACGGCAACGCCGAAAGTACCAGATGAGCTCTCTCTGACGTTTGAAGAACCTATGGCCGAACCGCAATCGAAGACATGGGAATTCCCGGGTGTCCTCTCCGCTGAAGAAATTAAGGGCAAGCAGGTTCGGGTCAAAACAGCAAAAGGTGAAATCGTCTTTGAATTATTTGCCGATACGGCGCCGAAAACCGTTTCTAATTTCGTGTATCTGGCGGCGGGAGGGTATTACAATGGGTTGATGTTTCACCGCCGCGAGGAGGGGTTTGTGATCCAGGGCGGCGATCCCATAGGGAATGGCACGGGCGGGCCTGGGTACACTTTTGAGGATGAGTTGAAGGATGGCTATGCGTACGAGCGCGGGATCGTGGCGATGGCCAACCGCGGCCCTCATACAAACGGTTCGCAGTTTTTCATCATGCTTGGTGATGTCCCTCTGCCGAAGTTATACTCCATTTTCGGGCGCGTGACCCAGGGGATAGAGGTGGTGGATCAGTTGCAGATCGGGGATGTGATGGAGGCGGTCCTGATTGAAGCTCGTTCCTAATTTAGATACAGTAGGGGAATGCAACTCCCCGTGTTCAACACATTGGCAAAACACAGGTGGCATGTCCTGCTTCCTGTGTTTTTGGTTCTTGCGTTGGCATCGGCTTTTGTCATCCTCACATCAACCACATGGGTCGACGAATCCCAAAAGGGTTCTTCGCCCATCCAAAGCGGGGATCCCCATGAGACAGAGATGACACCCATTGCGCATACGCCTCTTCCTGACGAAGTCCGTGGCTTCTATTGGACGGCCGTGACCGCCGGATCACCGCGCGGGGATGAACTTTTATTGTCTCTCAAGGAGTCCGGTCTCAACACGGTCGTGATTGATTTGAAAATGGATAACGGGCAGGTCGCGTTTGTGCCGCGCGACGAGGCGATCGAACCCTATGTGCAAGCGGGGCCGGCCATCGGCGATCTGGACGCGCTCCTCGTGAAACTGTACGACGCGGGGGTGTATCGCATCGCCCGCATCCCGGTGATGCGCGACGCAACGTTTGCGCGCGCACATCCATCGTTTGCTCTGCACGCGCAGGACGGGGCATTGTGGCAGGACAACATCGGGTCGCTCTGGGTGGATCCCGCTTCTGTGGAAGTGGCGGATTACGCGATTGCGCTTGCGCGCGAGGCATACGCGCGCGGGTTTGACGAGGTGCAGTTTGATTATGTGCGGTTTGCTTCCGACGGGGCCGTGGACGAGATCGTCTACCCGGTCTACGACGGAGAGGAGACGAAGGTCGCGGTGCTCCAGCGGTTTTTTGCGCGCGTCGGGAGCGCGATGCGCGACAAGGGGATCCCGGTGTCATTTGATCTGTTTGGGATAACCTTTTGGTCGTTTGACGACTTCCATATCGGCCAACGGCTTGTGGATGTTTTGCCGTATACGCAGTGGGTCTCGCCGATGGTCTATCCATCGCACTATCCCGATGGGTTTGAAGGGTTTGCCAATCCGGCCGAAGCGCCCTATGAGATTGTGCGGCGGTCGCTGGAGGAAGGGACGCGGTTGATGCGCGGGTTTTGGTCCGGGTCGGAGGCGGAACTGCGTGCGAAATGGCGCCCATGGTTACAGGATTTTGATATCGGTGCGGTGTATACCGCCGATCTGATTGAAGCGCAGATTCAAGCAGTCCGCGACGCCGGTGCATCCGGCTGGATTCTCTGGAACGCCCGCAATGTCTACGAACAGGCAAATTATTTAGGAACGTGATGAGGGGGTTCAGGCTTGTTTGGATAGGAAAAACGGGGGTGACCCCGTTTTTCGGTTTGCTTATGGTTGTGTCGGCGCGTCTGTGCCAAATCCACCGCCTCTCTCACCCCCTCCGTTATTTGCCGGACCCGGTGGAAACCCGCGTCCGCCAAATCCACCCTCTCCGCCAAATCCACCACCAGGCGCACCCCCACTGCCCGGTGTCCCTTCCATCCTCGGGCCTGGCTGAAATCTCGGCGTACCACCCATCTCACCCGCGTCTGCCGAACCCGGAGTTGGCTCCTGTCTTTGTCCAGGTGCCTCGCGTTTTTCTATCATACCCCGCGGTTGTTCATTTGGCCGTTCCATCATCTCGCCACGCCTCTCCGTAACCTCTTCCCGTCTTTCCGGCATTTTTTCCTCCGGTTTTACATTTTCCTCGCGTCGTTCCATGGTCTCTTGGCGTCTGTCCATCATCTCCCCTTGCGGTTTTCGCATCTCCCCTTGCGGTTTCATCATTTCTCCGCGCTGTTCTTTCGCTTCTGTACGTATATTCTCACTCCCCCTTTTTTGCTCCTTGATCATTTCACGTCGTTCTAAGACTTCTTGTTTTTCCTCTTTGCGCTCGTTCCTGATGTTCTCAAATCGTTCACCCATCTCGCCTCTTCTTTCACCCCCCTGTTCAAACTCCGGCGGCTGGCCCATCATCCGCTCATCAAACGGCTCGCCCATCGTCGGCTGATCTCCCTCAAACCGCCCTTCCATCTCAAACCGTGGTCGAAACTCCGGCCGTTCCTGCAACCGCTCCAGGGCTTCCGCCGCGTCCTTGTCACCATCCTGCGCGCGCTGTTTAAAATCTTCAAATGTGCGTTCAAACTTTTGCGTAAATTCCATCCTCATTCGTTCCCCTTCCTCTTGCCGCATCCGGATTTCCCCTTGGCGGTTTGCCTTAAACGCTTCCAACTTGCCAATCGCCGCTTCATCGCCTCCTCGCGCCGCGTCAAACAGGACGCGCGCCTCTTGCGACCTTTGGTGCACTTCCTGCGCGTGTTCTTCCATACGCATCTTCACTTCTTTTAAATGTTCGCGCACTTCCGCCGGCACGCGCTCGTTCGTTATGGCGTTTTCCAGTCGGCTCTGTTCCTGCGCGAATTGGTCGCGGAATTCAAGTACGGTTTCCAGTTGGTCATCTGCTTTTTGTTCTATGCGATCCATGATTTCCTGTTGGCGTTCAAACTGGACGGCTTGGTTGCGCAATAAACGCTCAACGCCGCCATTGCCGTCTTCCAGGGCCTTTTCTTGATGTTGTTGCGCGCGCTGGATAAACTTGCCAGCTTTTTCCAGCATCTTTTTCGCTTTTTCTCGTGCCTTTTCATCGTCCGCTTGTTCAAATACTTTTTCCGCGATGAGCATGCGCTCTTCGGCGAACTTGATCGCCTTTTCCGCTTTTTTGGCTGGGTCGCGTGTGACGGCCAGCGAGACGCGCTCTTTTAGGCCGCGCCAGAATAATCCAAAACCGGACGGGGCTGTTTGTGGCTCGTCCACCTCGATGCCGTCATAGCTCGGCTGGACCTGCTCGGCTTCTTGGGCGAGCGCTTCAATATCCCCGTCAAAGGCTTCTCCTCCTTCACTGGACGCCTCGCTCTGTCCATTGAGCGCGCTGTCCGTTTGCGCTTCCTGGGCGAAAGCGCCGGTGGCTCCTACAAACATCATCGCAAGGATGAGCGGGAGCGTAGACACGTATCGGCTAGTCATATCGGAACATGGTAGCATGGAGGTGGCGCAGAGAGTAGTGGACTTTGAAAACGTGGGCTCACTTGGCGCGGAGCCCGTTCAAGTGAATCTCGTCGACTGTGGTAGTGGTCTCTCTTAAGGGATTTGAACATTCACAGAACGCATGGCGAAAATAAAAAACCGCGATCTGCGGGTGAAAGCCAACAAGGTGTAGGGAAAACAAATGAGCGTGGGTGCCTTGCACCCCCAGGAGACTGCCAGCCCGGTCAAGCGACTCTCGTTGTCTTTTGCAGAGGTCTGTGTGGTTCAAGAAAAAGTGGCTGACTGTTTCTTCTTCTTGTTCCAAGACGAAGAAGGGTGCTGACCCGGAACGACTGGACGGCCGCCGGAGTGCCCCAACTTACAGCGCCGTCCCATGGCGCCGCCGCGGCAGTAGATGCACACATGTGCGGAAGATGGCTTCTGCATATCTTGAGAGGGACTTTTGCCAAAGTCTATTTCGCGGTGATCGTTCTCGGGCTTGGCTACTCCTTGTTTCATCAGTGGTTTGCCCAAGCGAGAGACCGATAGCATCGAAAGCGCCTTTTGCAGAGATCCCTAAGGTTATTTACAATTCAGTAGAACATAAAATGGTAATTATGTCCAGTTTGAAGTTCATGCGTGATGTGTCGTGGGATGAAGTGTTCGCGGAATGGAAGGCGCACGAAGGGGCGGATCCAGTGTGGCAGGCGTTCGCGCGGGAGGAGAAGGGATGGGAGAGTTGGGAGGCGTGGAGGACGCACCAGGCTGCGCAGTTTGGGCGGGGGAGCGGAAATGGAAGCTCTCTGAGTTGATGCGGCCAAACGAGGACGTTCCGAAGATGCGCATGGGTCTGTTTCCCGGCTGGCAGAAGCAGTACCAAGACAAGAACGTCCATACGTTTGAAGATTTGGTGCGCGACCATACCGCGTGGGTGCGCGCGAACAGCGGCGTGCGTTCGCGTCTCGCGGATTTTCCGCAGGCAACGCAGTTTATCGGTTTGTATTTGAAACAAGACGATGTGATCGTCCTGTATGAAGGGCATTATCGCGCGGCGGCCGTGGCGCTTGCGGTCTATGACGGTCGCCCGATACCATTTTTGCAAAATCCGACCATCGCGCTGACGGTCGTGGAGGGAGATGCCAAGCCCTTGCTTGACCATCTATTCGCGCACAAGAGCGAGGCGTGAGCGATTGACACATCTTCTCATTGCCGCGCGAGAAAAATTCGTCATGCACGCTTCTGATTGACGCTCCGGCCTTGGCCACGGGATGACCATGATCCGAGAGATTCTCAGTGGATTGACGAGATCATCGCCAAGCTGGTATGGTGGTGACCTCTTTTGCGCAAGGGAGGACGCTGTGTATCAGGAGAGAGTGTTGTTTAGCGAGAAGGAGATTCAAGATCGCGCGCGCGCTCGCGCAGGAGATCAGCCGCGACTACGAGGGTAAGTCCGTGGTCCTTGTTGGCCTCCTCAAGGGCGCATTCATGTTCCTGCGCGACCTCGGGGTCGCGTTGGAGCGGATTCGCGGGGAAGGCCGGGGCGTGCACGAAGTGTACATTGAGTTTTTGAGCGTCGGCTCCTACGGCGGCGGCCACGAGTCTGGCACGCTCAAACTGGACCTGGACATCCGCTACGCGGTCAGGGGCAAGCATGTCATCCTCGTGGAGGATGTCGCCGACACCTGCAACACGCTCGCGTGGGTGGTGGAGCACCTCCAGAAGAAGGAGCCGGCGTCATTGCGCGTGTGCGTGCTGATTGAGAAGTCGGACGCGCATCGGTACTTGGTTGCGTTGCATTACGTCGGGTTTGCCCGTGATCGTCTCCCGTTTCTGGGCGGCTACGGGTTGGACGATGATGGCGCGCGCCGGTGCGATCTGAACATCTTCGAGATCCCGTCCAAGGCGCCGACTGCGGAGTGAGCGATCGCTCCGTTTTTTGTTTCATCTTAATCATCGTGGCCCGTCCTGTGTGTCATCCTGAGCGAGGGTTGCGGTACCCCCTGTGTCAGCCTGAGCGAGCGTGTACTGCCCGTTGTCATCCCGAGCGAGCGTTCCTGTGCCCCCTGTGTCATCCGAAGCGAGCGTGTACTGCCCGTTGTCATCCCGAGCGAGCGTTTATCATTTAGCCGAGGGATCTCCTGTGAATGCGAGATCCCTCCACTCGCCCCGGCGTTGCCGGGGCTCGGTCGGGATGACAAGAAAAAGCTATGTCGGGCTCGGCCGGGATGACAGGAAAAAACTCTGCCGGTGCTCGCTCCTCAGGATGACAGGAAAAAGGTGTCGGCCTTGAGACCGGACACAGAATGACAGCAGGAAATAAAAACGCGTGAACACATTTCGTGTTCACGCAGTGTGGGGCATCGCCCGCATGATGGCGTCGCCCGTACAGGCGTGGAGCTTGTCCCAGGACGAGCAGTGCGGGTCGCCGCAATGTTCCTTCTCCGGAGCAGAGAGCGCGCCGCAGTCCAGACATCGCCACTGGGCATGGTCGCCCACGATCCCGAGCGCCGCGCGGGCAAGACCGACTCCGCGCAAACGAGTGAACTCGATCCACCAGGTCGTGAGCAGGAGTCCGCGACGAACGCTCGAGCGGGTGCGCCGCCCCAACAAGATCGGCAGATCGCGCACACCCTCGGGCGTGACAACCGTCGTTGCTCCGTGTTCCTCAAAGTGGAAGCGCTGTGCTCCTCCTTCGCGCAGGACATGGATAAACCCGGACAGGAGGGCCCGAAGGGGTGGCGGCAGGTCCTGCAGAGCAACCGTCGTTCCAAAGGGGCCGTGAAGGTGCGTCCATCCGAGTTCGTCGGTATCCAGCTTGATCGTCAGCCGGAGCCGCGGTTCGCTGTTCTCCATATTTTTAGTATAATGCATCCTATGCTTGGGCGCATTACCGAAAAAACATTTTACCAATTCCTCAAGTGTCCCAACTGGGTCTATTTGGGCGCACACGCGTTTGAAAAGCGCGTCCATGCTCCGCTCATGGAGCGTTTAATGGACGACGGATTGATCCACGAAAAAGAGCGCGAGTTGATTTCGGATCGCGAAGATTTGGTCGAAGTCACCGCCGAGGATCCGGAGGAGGCGCACCGCCAAACCCTCGTGTTCATGCGCGAGGGGCGCGGCACGATTTACCGTGGTGTGCTCATGGACAAGCATTGGGTCGGACATCCGGACCTGCTGGAAAGAGTAGAGGGTCGCTCTGCGCTCGGGGATTATTACTATGTCGCTGTGGATTTGAAACGGTCGCGTTTCCTCCGCGATGAGTTTAAATTTCAAGGATGTTTCTACGCGGCCCTGCTAGCTCGCATCCAAAAAGTGAAACCCTTGCAGGGATATGTCATCAACCCGGACGGGCTGGTGATGAGCTATCACATCGGCGCATTTGAAGGCGAGTTTGACCTGACGCTTGATGAAATAGAAAAAATCATGGCCGGGCAAAAGCCGCCGCATTTCGTCACCTCCGGCTGTAAACAATCACCGTGGTTTTCCGAGTGCGTCGGCGAAGCGCAAGCGTGCGACGAGATCTCACTGCTCAACCGGGTTTGGCGCAAAGAAGTGTCTCTGCTTGAACAGGCCGGTGTGAAAACGATCACGCAGTTGTCGCTGATGTCTGTGACGGATTTGGAGCGCACAGCGCCGGAGGTCAGCCCCGCGCGCTTGGAAATCATGCGCGACCAGGCCGTGGCCATCACAGAACACCGGCACATCGTGCGCCGCGCGGTCGCCCTGCCGGAGGCGCGAACCGAGCTCTATTTTGATATTGAGAGCGACCCTCTGCGCGACTTTGATTACCTGTTTGGTGTCTTGGAAGTAAGGAACGGGGAGGGGCAGTACCATCCGTTTTTCGCCGCCTCGCCGGCGCACGAGAAAGAGATGTGGGAGGAATTCGTCGGGTTTATTGAGCGCCACCTGGATTGCCCGATCTATCATTACGGTTGGTTCGAGCAGGAAGTCGTGCACCGCTTTTTACAGCGGTATGGCATCAGCGCCCTCGCGCGCGAGGCGTTGGAGCGCAACATGGTCGACCTGTTAGAATTGCTCCGTCCCGCGGTTATCTTCCCTCTGTCATTCTATTCGCTCAAGGATATTGCTTCGTACGTCGGATACACGTGGCGGTCACAGGACGCTTCGGGGGCGAATTCGGTGATCTGGTTTGAAGAGTGGCTCAAGAACAAGAGTCAGAAGATGATGCAAAAGATTTTGGAATACAACGAGGACGACGTGCGCGCAACGTTTCGTTTGCAGAGATGGCTGCGTGAACACGCAACCTAGGTTGCCGCCTCTATGCCTCGCTTCCTTTTCCCGTCTGTTCTCGCGCTCCTCGTCGTCATTGGGTTTTTGTGGTGGGGAACGGGAGGGGGTGAGCCCTCTACCGACCAAAGGCAAGGCCCCCAGACCACGCACGTGGAGACGCAGGGATTGACCGCGATTTCGTGTGCAGAGGCGGGCGGGACATGGAATCCGTGCGGTAGCGCGTGCCGTGAGGATCCCGAAGCGGTGTGCATCCAGGTCTGCGTGGAGTTTTGCGAATGCGCGGGCGCGGCAGAGTGTCCAGACGGGTACGCCTGCGGCGGGTTCGTGGAAGGGACAGGCGTCTGCAAGCCCGTGCCATAAGGTCCTCTCCGCAGACAAGGTTCAGACACCTGACTAAGGCACTTGATGTAATTATCGTATGGTGAAATCGGTTCGGAATTGTGCCGAGGGGATCATTCTCCTGATTGTCTTTGCCGCCGCGACCTATTCCCAACACGACGCGATTTTTGAATGGCTGCGTGTCCACACGGCGCCACCCTTGCCGCCGGCGGTGGAGTATAGAGACGCACCGTCCGCTGTGGTCAGCGAGCCGCCTGCGTCTGCCACAAGCGATCCACTTACGTCTGCCACAAGCGATCCTCCCACTTCTGTCATCCTGAGCGAATCGCAGGCGAGCGAAGGATCTCAAACCTTCACAGATCCTTCGGCACCTGCAGTGTCTCAGAATGACATGGACGCGGAAATTGTTTCCGTGCCGGAGCCGGCTCTGCCCCTTTCCTACAACCTTGCCATTCCGTTTACCCCGCAGGCACCAAACGAACAGTGGGGCGAACCGTACAAGGAAGCCTGCGAGGAGGCATCGCTTTTTATGGTGCATCAGTATTACCAAGGGATGCGCGAAGGACGCATCAGCGCGGACGAGGCGGACAAGGAGATCAAAAACATCGTGGCGTTTGAAATGGAATTGTTCGGCGCGTATGAAGATACCACAACCGAGCAAACCGGTACGCTCGCCGAAATGATGTACGGCTACGAGCGAGTGGAGACGATTGACAATCCGACGGTTGAGCAGATCAAAGCGCATGTCGCCGCGGGCCATCCGGTGATCGTGCCGGCCGCCGGCCGCTTGCTTGGCAACCCGTACTTTACCGCACCCGGTCCCCTCTACCACATGCTCGTCGTGCGTGGGTACACGCAGGACGGCCGATTCATCACCAACGACCCTGGCACCAAGCGCGGCGAAGCCTACCTGTACGATTTTGACACGCTGATGAACGCCATGCATGATTGGAACGACGGTGGAGAAATAACGAAGGGGAAGAAAGTGGTGTTGGTGATTTTTCCGAATTCCTGACGAGTAAACGGGGCGGGTTCTATGGATTATCTTCTTGGTGGTTCGCTTGGCGCGCTCGTTGCCCTCCTGTTCGCCATTCCGGCGATCGTGCTTGAAGTGAAACGCGGCGTAGGCCCGAGCGATGCGCCGCTCATCGTGGACGCGCGTCAAATTTTTGGCCGTCAACTGAAACGGCGTGAAGCGTTTCTCGTGGGACTCCTCATCCACATCCTGTTCGGCTTTCTGTTTGGCCTCTTGTATGTTGTGTTCGTTCTGCGCGGCTGGTTGTTCAACACCCACGCGCCCTACACCCTTGTTTCCCTGATCGTGTATGCGCTCTTGAGTTGGATGGTGGCAGGCCTCGTGATCTATCCTGCGCTCGGTATGGGCCTGTTCGCGCGCCGTGAAGGAAAGGACGTGTGGATAGAAACGATTGTGTCGCACCTCCTGCTCGGCATCGCGCTGTGGTTGCTCGTCCAATATTTTCAGCCGCCGTTTTTCATCGTCCCGACATGACCCGCCGTACCATTTCCGTTTCCGAATTCCTGGCGCTTGTGAACGAGACCCTGCGGCTCATTCCGTCGCAGGAGTTTTTGATTGAAGGGGAGGTTTCGGATTTCCGCATCTCGCAGGAGAAGTGGGTAAGTTTTGATCTCAAAGACGAAACACAGGAAGCCGTGCTCAAATGTTTCATGACGATTTGGGCGCTCAAGACGCCGATCGAAAACGGGATGCGCGTGCAGGCGCTCGGCTATCCCAACGTGTACGATCGTTACGGCCAGTTCAAACTCACTGTGCAAGAGGTCACGCCGGTGGGGGAGGGTGCGCTCCAACGGGCGTATCAACTGCTGAAACAAAAACTGGCAGCGGAAGGCCTGTTTGATGTTTCGCGTAAACGGCCTTTGCCTCGGTTTCCAAAGCGCATAGGGCTCATCACCTCGCGCGACGCGGCGGCCTATGGCGATTTTTTGCGTATCCTCAACAACCGTTGGAGCGGCGTTGAGATCCTGCACGCTCATGTCCATGTGCAGGGCCGCGAGGCCGTGGGCGATATCCTTTCAGCCCTCTCAGCCCTTTCAGCCATCTCAGCCCTGGATGTCATTGTCCTCACTCGTGGCGGGGGTGGATTGGAAGATCTGCATGCGTTTAACGATGAACACGTCGCGCGCGCGGTGTTTGCCAGCCCCGTTCCGGTCGTGTGCGCAGTCGGGCACGAGCGTGACGAATCGTTGTGCGATTTTGTGGCGGATGTGCGCGCATCGACGCCGAGCAATGCGGCCGAGCGCGTAGTGCCGAGCCGTCAGGAAGTGATCTACGAGATGGAGGCAATGGTCCGACACGTGCAGGATCGGTTGATGGATACCGTTTCGCATGCGCGCTTCGGGATTGATCGCGCGGCGCAGACAGCCTCGCGTTTGGTGGTCCAGCAGACGGAACGGTTGGGAAACGTGGAGCGTCGTTTTGCAGAGACCTCGCGTCTGTGGCTGGTGCGTCTGCGCGAAGGGCTTGAGGGATCTCTTCGGGTGCTCCAGCAAGTGGATCCCGCTCGGGTGCTTTCGCGCGGATATGGCATCGTGCGCGCCGGAGGGCGCATCATTCGTGATGCCTGTGCGCTTGAAATCGGGCAGGAGGTGCGAGTACAATTATCCGCAGGGGCGTTTGAGGCGGAGGTGAAGAGCGTTGCAGGAAAGGGACAACTCACCATCGACAGCCTCTAGAAATCTTTGAGACATCGCTCTCTGTCCCTGCGAGGAGCCCGGCTGTGCCGGACGACGAAGCCATCTCTCGTATGCCCAAAAAGAAAGAATCCTCATTTGCCGATGGCTTTGCCGAGCTGGAACAGATTACGGCCTGGTTTGATTCCGGGGTGAGCGTGGACCTTGACGAAGGCCTGAAGAAATTTGAACGAGGGCTGGAACTGGCCGCGTCGCTCAAGAAGCATTTGTCGGAGGTAGAGAACCAGGTGGAGGAGTTGAAGGGGAAATATCAAAACGCCGCGCTGTCATCCTGATGATCACTTCGTCTATGTCGTATCTCTTATTCCGTTGGGTTCTCAACGCGCTTGCGCTCCTGCTTGTCGCGTACGCCGTTCCCGGGTTCGGCGTGGCGTCCCTGTATGCCGCGCTGATCGCCGCGTTCGTGCTCGGCCTGGTGAATGCGCTCGTGCGGCCACTGCTTTTCATCCTCACATTGCCTGTGACGATCTTGACGCTCGGCCTGTTTTCCTTTGTCGTGAACGCGCTGATGATCTGGCTCGTCTCCACCATCGTCAAGGGGTTTACGGTGGAAGGGTTCGTGCCGGCCTTGCTCGCCGCCGTGATCTTATGGCTGGTGAGCTTATTGACCAACTGGCTTATTGAACAAGCACGAGAAACCTAACGGGCCATTGGCCCTTTTTTGTATGAAGCACAGCAACTCCTTTACACCATCCACGCTTGTCATTTCCGTCGGCGGTTCGCTCGTCGTGCCAACCGGCGGAATTGACACGGCGTTTTTAACATCGTTTAAATCGCTGATCAAACGGCAGGTGAACAAGGGGTGGCGGTTCGTCATCGTGGTGGGTGGTGGATGGACGGCGCGGCAGTATCAACAGGCGGCGCGCGCGATCGGCAAGCTTGAACTGGACGACATTGATTGGCTCGGTATTCACTCAACCCGACTGAACGGTCATTTAATGCGCACCGTCTTGCGAGACATCGCCCATCCGGTGATGATCAAAAATCCAACAGCGCCGCTGACCCATTGGCGCGAGCCGGTGCTTGTGGCGGCCGGATGGAAGCCGGGGTGGTCAACGGATTATGTGGCGACGCGTTTGGCGATCCGGCTGGGAGCGGACGTGGTCGTCAATCTTTCCAACGTGGACTATGTGTATGACAAGGATCCCCGGACACATACAGACGCGAAGGCCATTTGTCACATCAGCTGGGAGGCGTTTCGGGAGATGGTAGGGGATACGTGGGATCCGGGAATGAATGCGCCGTTTGATCCGGTGGCTTCACGCCTGGCGCACCGCCGGGAGATGACCGTCGCTCTACTCAACGGCAAAAATATGAAAAATTTGGCCGCCTTTTTTGGCGGGAGACGTTTCATTGGCACCGTCATTCGCCATTCCTGATGCGAAGATTTTTGGTCATTCGTGCGTGGAGGGCAGAGGGCAAGCGAGCGACTCGTGAGTAATTGCGCTCTGCTGTTCGCGCAGAACAGAGTGAACACCGATTTCTGAACGATTTGGCAGCCGTTTTTCGAAGGAATTCTGGTCGGGTACCCCTTTGACAAAAACACCAATGTTTGCTATACTCTGACGTTACTTTTCGTGGCTGATTGGACGGCCTCATGGCCAGTGGAAGTGTGGTGGCCGTTAGGCCGTCCGATAAACCCGTAGGAGGTGACGCATGAAGGCAACTTCGCCGTACTGGAACGAGCAGCTCGGAGTGTGCGAGAAGCACGATCTTCCGCAGGTACCGTGTCCCGCGTGCATGGCAGGCGAAGGCGACGAGGACATCAAGTTCATGGTCGACGAGAGCACCGAACTCACGCTCGACTTCGAGTACGTTGCCGGACGCGAGCTGACCCTGCTGGATCTGGTGCCCGAGAACTTCAAGAAGGCGCAGTTCATCTAGGCCTCCAACGAGGCCGCCCCGTGGGATCGAGTAGCCGCACTGGCCGCTCGATCCCACCACTCAAAAACAGCTTTGGATGCCAAAGCTGTTTTTGTTTGCCAAACAGGTCGCACAAGAATCTTGTCCGTTATTTTTTAAGCAGGTCCAGCACTTCGTACGCATCATTACTGATTTGGCTTTCCAGACGATCCACAGAGTAGTCATTCATGCCCTGTGTGCGTAGCGCTTCGCGAATTGCCCGTTTTGCTCGGAGAAGATTTGCCTGCTCACCTCTTGCATCTGGAAACTGTGAGTCGTTTTCTAAACGGAGAGCGGCCGCTTCCAGGATATCATCACGCTGGAGTTTCACATCGCCCATCGTGTAGAATTTTTTTTCCATTTCTTCGAGACGTGGTTGTCGTTCAGATGGCATAGAGTGTTTTGTACAAATTTTTATGGAGTAGCTTGGTAACGAAAACCGATTTCTGTGAAGGAAATTATGTTCCTTTTCTCCTCTATCATACGCGTAATTTTCTGATCCAGCTATACGGCGTTCTCTGACTTTGGCTTTCCATTTTTTAGGCTATTTTTTGGGCAATGTTCATCGTTTTCTCTTGACAGCGGGGGCACGATCTGAAAGAAAGGTTGGTCTGCTACACGAGGGTGGTATGACAAGGAGGACGAGATGGAGTGCATCGTCTGTCATCGTACCTGGGAGCTAGCTGACGGCACACAGGGTCCGATCTGCGACCTCTGCCGTGACGCGGATGAGTTCGTTGCCGACCGTGCGCGACTGATCGCCGCGGCTGGCGACCCGACCCCCGAGGAGTTGGCGGAGATGGATGAGTAGAGACTCGGTTGGCTGTTTGACTCCGATGGAGAGCTCCTCGCGTAGAGCGTCCCGTCGCCGTCTGCCTCACGACCCACGTGGCTACAAGCCTGGCGGGTCGTTTTTTATACCAAGAACGCTACGTTTGCCTCATGCTATCTGGTGCCAGGCATCTGATGTCATTCTCCCAGCCGATTTCACCGTAAAACTTACCTGTCGCAATGTTGTTCAGGGCAAGTTGTATTTGAGGCAGGATATTAACTGGAAGGTCGTTGATGGAAAACCAAGTGAGGGCATCACATTTTTCAGGTTCCATGTTTGTTATTTCTCCTGACCATGTATCCGCAGTGAGGTAAATATCAACGTACTCTCGATCTTCTATGGAGAGTCTATGCATGACGTGAACGACATGCACATCTTGGGGTGTTAAGGTGATTCCAGCCTCTTCTTTGGCTTCACGGATAATACATTGTTCTGCAGTTTCACGACCTTCCATGTGACCAGCAACGACGCTGTAATTGCCATCCTGATAGCCTGTATTAAATCTGCGGAGAAGCAACACTTGCCCATCTTTATGAAGAACGAGGTGGGCTGCGACATAGGCTCTGAATCTTTCTGTACCGGACATAGGTTCAATGCTTAGAAAACGAAATGTCAGACAACGCGCGTGTCTGCGAAGATTCCGTCCAAGGATGGAATGATCGCCGAGGCGCTGTGAGCCAAAAAAAGGGGGGGAAGCGATCTTTCAGATCCCTGTGTTCACATGGGCACGATCTGATGTGGATAGATAAGCATAGCATGGCTCACTCCAGAGGGCACGGTCAGCGATCGTGCCACGGGGAGTGCACTCTTGACGCCTTTTTCTTCATCGTTTATGATGTTCGCGAACTAAAGATTCGCCGTAGAAAGCAGGTATTCGTAAGAGATAAATCCTGCCGAGGTGAACCAAACACGCGTGTCCTGTTTGGATCAACCTGCCGTGCGAATTGCAGGTTCTTTTATTAAAGGTCGAAAGGATCGTATCCAACCTCACTTTATGCCAAAAACACGCGCACAAAAAGAGGAGATTATCGCCCAGCTTGCGGATCAATTCTCGCGCGCCAAGGCCGCCGTGTTCACCTCGGTCTCGGGGTACACCATGGAAGATGCCAACGCGCTGCGGGAAAAGGGCCGTGAGAAAGGCATTGAGCTTGCGGTCGCCAAGAAGACCCTGCTCGTCCGGGCGCTTGAGAAGAACGGTTTTTCCGTCAAAAAGGACGGCTTGGACGGCAGTGTTCTCACCACCTTCGGATTGCAAGATGAGATGTCCGCCGCCAAGCTCATGGCCGATTTCGCGAAAAATCGCGAAGGGATCACGCTCATCGGTGGGATCCTTGAAGGACGAATGGTGGACGCGGCTTCGGTGAAGCAACTTGCTTCACTCCCCAGTCGCGAGGAACTGCTCGCCAAGCTGGTCGGTTCGCTCAATGCGCCTGTGTCCGGCTTCGTGAATGTCCTGGCCGGCAATCTGCGCAGTTTGCTGTACGCCTTGAATGCTATTAAGGACACCAAATAATTCATAGATCCTTCGTCTCGGCCTGGCCGGGATTCAGGATGAGCAATGAAGAACATATGTCTGACGAAACAACGACCCAAGTTGCCGAAGCGACCGTAGAGGTCCCGGCAAAGTTTGAAGAGCTTGTGGGCAAGATTGAGCAGATGTCCGTGCTTGATCTTTCCGAGCTCGTGAAAGTGCTTGAAAAGAAATTCGGCGTGAGCGCGGCTGCGCCCGCCATGATGATGGCCGCTCCGGGCGCCGGAGCCGGCGCCGCGCCCGCGGAAGAGAAAACGGCGTTTGATGTGGAAATTTCCGCTGCCGGCGACAACAAAATCGGCGCGATCAAAGCGGTTCGCGCGATCACGGGCCTTGGCCTCAAGGAGGCAAAGGATCTCGTGGACGGCGCGCCCAAACTCGTGAAAGAAGGCGTTACGAAGCAACAGGCGGAGGACTTCAAGAAACAACTTGAAGAGGCCGGTGCCACCGTCACGATCAAGTAAGATTCAAAAAACAGGGCCTTGGCCCTGTTTTTTCTTGCTTTTTAACGCTGGGGTCAGGTCGTTACTTGTCGCATTGACCTGACCCCATCCCTCGCAAGAGGATGAGGAACGATTACCGCGCGATATGGGAAGGGGCGATGGAGTAGAGTTTGGAACCGGCCAGCACATAGACGCTGTATCCCGCCTCGTCTACGATCAGGTCGCTTGCATTTTGAAAAGCTTCCGAGCGGTACTGCACGACAAACGCGCCGGTTTGCTTGTCATAAACCACGATCCGTTTTGTATCCGGTTCAAGAATATACAGGTATTTACTCTCCCCGTCCGTCCAGAGGTCCAAGGCATTGGTGATCGGGGGATCCACGACGCCGGTTTCGTATTCCATCTGCGCGCTATTCTCAAAACGCGCGACCTTTCCATCCTTTAGGAGAATGTAGACCGATCCGTCAATCGCCACAGACCGCGCATCCGTCAGCGGTGTCGTTTTGGATGCGATCCATCCCGAGGGAGCGCCAAAACCGTCGCTCGTCTTGCCGGATCGGTAGAGCTGGCCGTCTGTTTCCGTGACGGTCAAGAAATACAACCGATTGGCGTAGGCCATCAGATCCACCGTTCGGCCCTCCGGTATGGAAACAGCAATCTGTTTCTGCACGGACTCGTCGCGGATCAATTGAACCACTGCCTGATCGTTCAACAGCGCGTAGATTCTTCCGTCCTCCTCGCTTGCGCTGATGGCAAGACGCGACCGCTCTGTTGCGGTGCTCGCAATCTTGAACACTTTTTGTGTACGATCCAGTTGATACACGCGACCGTCCGAACCAAATACAAACAGTTCTGGCCCAACCTTTACGAATGCTTGTCCAAAGACTCCGTCGGTGATGGACGCCAGATCTCCGAGCAAGGCCGGATTGGGGACGGTGACAAGATGGCGGATATCATCCGTGGCTTTTTGCATTTCCATCTTATAGGCCGTCTGTTTCTCTTGCCGCTCCTGGGTATTCGTCGGCAACTGCTCAATGAGCGCCGCGGCGTTGAGGTATAACCCGCGTGCCTGGTTTTCATCCTTATAGATCAAGGCCGCAGAAGCGCGTTCCATGAGATCCTCTATTTTTTCTGTTTGCGAGACATACGCTTTGGCGTCTTGTGCTTGCGTGCGAGCGGACGAAAGAACAGAGATACTGACGGCCAGGATCGCCACGATGGCCACGACACCCGCGGCAAGATATTTCGTCGCACGCGGGACGCGTTTCGTCTTGTACCAGAGGACTTGTATCCCTTTTCTTGCACGGCTCGTCAGACTGATGAACCAACTACTCACTTCTGCGCGTCCATCCTTTGTTTTAAATCGAGCGCCCGTTTTTAAGAACGATTTGAAAAAGCGGCGCATGCTGTGGAGGAGGAGTCGCCAAACGGCTTTTTTGAGCAACCGTTGAGCTTGTTTTTTTACCGCCTGCACAAGCGTGGCAATTTTTGGCGATTGATCCTCAAGCAACTGCGCGGTCGCTTCTTCCTGTTCTTTGAAGCGGTTGATGGAGATGTCGGTTTTCGGGGTCGCGCGCGTTTCGGAAAGACGGGCAGGGTCGGGCTTTTTGGGCATCGCGAGAATTAAGAGCAACATGGCGGAACGCACCGGGAAGTAGGGCCGTAATTTTTGTGTTGCTCCGGACGGGGGGAGGGTCGTTAAAATCGCATGGAGATCTTCCGTGGGAACCGCGCGTTGAAGATCATGATTGCACAACGCGAAGACGTCGCCGTCATGCAGGTCGCCGTCCAACACAACGGCAAACGCCTTTTCCCATGTCGGGAGCGATTGTTCGGTCTGGATGCTCCGGGACAGGTTAAAGATTTGATAGCGTTCATGAGAACGACAATGCAAGAAGAGAGCACAGATGTCTCCGGTTCCTGATAGATACATTCTGTGTTCAGAGGCGATGCCGACGATGGCATCAAACTGCTGGATGGGAACCCGAATGCGTCCTTCACGTACTTGCTGAGCCACTGTTTCATTCAAGGCGCCAAGAAAGTGTTCAAAGCGTTGTTGAGCATTGGCATCCGAGCCAAATGTCTCGGCTAAACGGTGTACTTGGTCGGACAGCGTTTGGAGAAGATATTCGTCTTGATGGCTTGTTTTCTGCGTTTTTGCTACGAGAAATATAAAACCCTGCCTCGATGAAAGCGGGAGAAGCACGGAAATGCCTTCAATCTTTTCTTCAGGCGTTTGGGGCGCGTACAGGGAGGCCTTCATACGGATTTGCCCTTCCGTTATCGTTTGTTGTACATTATACCCGGATGACTTCCGTGCGCAACCGGAGTATGGGAAAGCAAGGCCTGAAGCTTGAACAGATGTTTGGTTCAAAGACCCGCGCCCGCCTGTTGGGTTTATTTTTGCAGTATCCGAAAGAAGCCTTTTTCGTCCGCGAACTGACACGACGGATTGACGCCCAGTTGAATTCCGTAAGGCGAGAGCTGAAAAATCTCGTTGATATGGGTCTAATTATAGAGAAACGCGCGGACAGCCACAAAGCCGGCGCATCTCTTTCAGAAAAGAAAAAGTATTATACCGCCAACGAAAATTTTATCCTGTTTGAAAATTTGCGAGGGCTCTTTCAGAAGATTCACATTTTGTTGAAACAGAATCTTGTTCAAGAGATTGACGAGAGCGGACACATTGACTACTTCGCGTTTACCGGGAGGTTCGTGGATGCGAAGGACATGCCGACGGATATCCTGATCATCGGTTCCATCAAGCCGGGAAGTTTGGAAAAGCTTATCGCCAATTTTGAATCCGAGTTCAATGGCGAAGTCAATTACACCCTGATGCCGAAGGATGAATTTTTGGACCGAAAACAAGTTGCCGACCGTTTTCTTCTCTCGTTGTTAAATGCGGAGAAGATCGTGATGATCAATCGGCTTTCCATATGACATTGTTTCTCTGTGCCCAAGATCTTGAATGGTTTTGGCTTGGACTGATCCGCGACGAATCATTTTTTGTCTTGGAACGCGTCACGGCGCCACCGGAACGGTATCTGTCCGAGCTTCATCGTTTTTTACACGCGCATGGATGGAAACCGGAAGATTTGGCGGGCGTGAGTGTCGTGAGAGGCCCCGGTTCTTTTACGGCATCCCGCGTCAGCTTGACGCTGGCGAACACCCTCCACTTTGCGTTCCGCATCCCCTTACATATCCTCGCCAATCCTGACTCTCTTGCACCCGCGGAGCTCTTGGCACGCCATGGGGTGGGCGAACAGCTGTCCGTCGGCACGTTTGCCGCCCCTTTTTATAGCGGCCCTGCCAGAATTACCGTGCCAAAGGCTGGGGATAAGGCACTAGATACCGCTGGTATCTAGTGCTAAGGTGAGGATATTCATTTCACTTTTAACTCTCTTATTCATTGATAAACCTATGACGTTTACCGACCTTCTCCAAGGCCCGCTGCTCAAGCTCTGGGAGACTGTGATCGCCTATTTACCCAATCTTTTGGGGGCGATCGTTGTCTTTTTGCTCGGGGTTGTTGTCGCCTTGGTGCTCCGGACCGCGATTGAGCAGGTGATCAAGCTTTTGCGCATTGACGATCTGGCGCGCAAGCTTGAAATCACTCCGCAGTTTGAACGACTTGGGATCCGTCTGCACATCGGCAGCCTGCTCGGCTGGATCGTGAAGTGGTTCTTCCTGATCGTCGCGTTGATCGCCGCAACGGACATCTTGGGCTGGCAGGAGCTGACCGGTTACCTGCGCGAGATCGTTCTGTTTATTCCCAACGTCATCATCGCCGTCGTGATCCTGCTTGCAGGCATCCTCCTTGCGAACTTTGTGCAGGGCATCGTCAAATCGGCCGTGGAAGCCGCCAAGCTTGCGAGCGCGGACTTTCTTTCAGGCATTTCTAAATGGGCGATTCTCATCTTCAGTTTCATGGCCGCCTTGGTTCAGCTGCAGATTGCACCGGATCTCATTCGCGTGCTGTTCACTGGATTGGTATTCATGATCGCGCTTGGCGGCGGTTTGGCCTTCGGGTTGGGTGGACGCGACCAAGCAGAACGATTCCTCACAAGATTAAAGAAGGACATCTCTTCGGAGAAGTAATGGATATCCGCTGATCTAACGGTTTCCAGAGAGTCATGGCTTTGACCTACCAGTACGGACAATTGCGTTTTTGGGAAATGTTCCCCGGCCTATTGGTTTGGGGAACTTTTTCACTTGCCATGATTCTCTCGTTCGTGCAGCCCCTTTGGGTCATCGTCTTCATTATTGTCTTTGACTTGCTGTGGCTGTTTCGTGTGCTCTATTTCAATGTGTTCATCCTGATTGCCTGGTTCCGCTACCGTCAAACGCTCCGCGTGGACTGGCAGAAGAAATTGGACCAGACCGTCTGCGCCTACCGCGTGTATCACATGATCTTCTTGCCAACCTTTCAAGAGGAATACCCGATTATCCGCGCAACTCTGCAATCGCTCAAGGAGAATACGTACCAGAACGACCGGATGGTGATTGTCTTGTGCGGCGAGGAGGCGGACGCCCAGCGGTTCGCGCGCGTGTGCGCACAGGCACAGGGCGAGTTCGGCGAGGTCTTCATGGGTCTTTATACCACGCTTCATCCCAAGGGCTTGAAAGGCGAGATTCCCGGCAAAGGCTCAAACCTCAACTGGGCTGGGCATGAAATGGTCCGGCGTCTGCAGGCGGATTTTCCGGAGATCAGCGACCGGCAGGTTGTGGTGAGCGCGTTTGATGTGGATACGATCGCCCATCCGCAATATTTTTCCTACCTCACGTATCTGTATTGCACGTCCAAGGATCCAGAGCGTTCGTCCTATCAACCCGTCGCGCTGTTTTCCAACAATATCTGGACAGCTTCGGCGCCCGTGCGTATCGGAGCGTTTGGAACGACCTTCTGGCTGTTCGGGGAACTCGCGCGCCCGCACCGTCTTTGGACATTCTCCTCGCACTCCATGCCCTGGAAGATGCTCAAAGATGTGGGTTTTTGGCAGAAGGATATTGTGAGCGAGGATTCGCGCATTTTTATGCAGGCGTTTCTCCATTACCACGGCGATTATCGTGTGACCCCTCTGTTCCTGCCTGTTTCCATGGACGCCGTGACCGGGCGCAATTATCTAGAATCGCTCAAAGGGCTGTACGCACAAATGCGCCGGTGGGCATGGGGCGTGGAGCACTTGCCGTATCTCATAGATGGATTTCGCCGCGACCCCGCGATCCCCCTTCGTCTAAAAATAAAATATGTGTTCAACCACATAGAAGGGATGTATACCTGGGCGACGGCACCTCTGGTCATGTTTGTCTTTGGTTGGCTGCCGCTTTTTATCGCCAAAGGGCAAACGAACGCGATCGTACAGGCAGCGCCGTTTACGCTTGAGCAGGTGATGCAATACGCGCTCATTGGCGTGCTCGTTTCGGCGGTCGTCGCGTTGACGCTCCTACCGCGCCGGCCTGATCGCGTGGGACGGCACACCTGGCTTGTGATGGCGCTCCAATGGGTGTTGTTACCCGTGACTTTTATCGTGTTTGGGTCGCTTCCGGCGATTGACGCGCAAACGCGGCTCATGCTTGGGAAGTATCTGGAGTTTAAGGTGACGAAAAAGGAGAGGGGAACATAAAGACGGGGTCAGGAGACCCCGTCTTTTATCGCGTCTCATCCAAAATGATTCGCTTCTCAAATCCGCCGCGTGCGTTCTTTTTTTGCGATTGGATGAGCTGAAGCTGTTCGCGCGATGTTCCCAGAAGGGCGGTGAGCGTCTGCACCGTTTCCAGCACATCCGCCAAAACGTCCGTCTCGCCGCTTTCTAAAAATGTCCCTACGGTCTCTACCAATTTTGCTTTGAGCGCTTCATGGTATTCATCCATGGTCGCTCCATGCGTCATCACCGTTACACCCCGACTTTCCATGAGCTCCGGAATCCGGTCGTGCACCAGTTTTCCGTAGTAGGTTGCCAGCGGGTGCACGCCCTGCTTCATCAGATGTTCCATCGGCTTGAAACGCGGGAAAGGGATTCTCTCCCACTCGCACCACATGAGTTGTGTGTATCTGTCCGGCTCACAGACTCGCGGCTCGCCTTCGGGACACGCTGCGCGCATGAAAATAGTTACATAATGTTTTCCTTCGCCGATATTCCAATCATCCGTGACGCCTAAAAATTGCACCTGTTCAATTTCGAGTCCCGTCTCTTCGCGTACCTCTCGCCGCGCGCACGATTCCCACGATTCGCCAAACTCCACATGCCCACCTGGGATGCACCATGTTCCCTCGCCATGCGAGCCACTTCGGTGTCCAACCAGAACTTTCCGGTCGCGGATGACGACGACGCCGAGGCCGACCCTGGGTCGTTGCGGTTCGGTGGACATAGGTGATAGGGTGTGGGCAATGCACTATGTATCCTCGTCTTTCCGTTCACATCGTCGCGTGGAACTCCATGCGGTTCCTTCCAGACTTGTTGAAGACGCTGGCGGCGCAGACCGTTGGCGATTTCGCCGTGCTCGTCGTGGACAATGGTTCAACGGACGGGCTGTGTGATTTCCTTCGTGAACAGTACCCGCAAATTATCCTTTTGCGCAATGCCAGGAATCTCGGATTTAGCGCCGCGCATAACCAGGCGATCCGGTATGCGCTTGAGCGGTGGCAGGGGGAGGATATGTCCGATCGATTCGTCTTGGTGGCCAATCCCGACCTCGTGCTGGAGAGCGATTGTCTGGAGAAGCTGATGGCCGCGACCGTCGCGCATCCAAGCGTCGGCGCGTTCGGAGCAAAACTCCGCCGCGCGTTCGGTGAAAACCAGCAGGACGAGGCGCTTTTTGAAACGGTAAAGTCGGACCTCTTGGATTCCACCGGACTGCGTGCGCGCAAAAACCGCACCGTCGCCGACCGCGGCGCCGGCGAGATGGATACCGGTCAATATGATGACCACCCCGAGGTGTTTGGCATTTCTGCCGCGCTCGCGCTGTATCGCGCCAACGCTCTTGCAGATGTCCGCCTCCAGAACGAGTTTTTTGACCAGGATTTTTTCGCCTATAAAGAGGATGTGGATCTCGCTTGGCGTTTGCAAAGCGCCGGATGGGACGCGCGCTTTGTGCCCGAGGCATTTGCCTTTCACTATCGCGGGATGTTCGGCAAAGAGCGCACGGGCCTGTTTGAACGGATACGCAACCGGCGCGGAAAATCCACCCTTCGCAGTTTTTATTCAAACCGCAACCAATGGCTGTTGCTGATGAAAAACGAACAGATCATAAACGGTCTGTTATCGCTCTGGAGGGTCTTACCGCTTGAACTCGCACGCGTCCTGTATACCGCACTGTGTGAGCCCAAGAATCTCCGCGCGTTTTGGGACGCGCTTCGGCTGTTCCCCTGTATGATGAAAAAACGCCGCGCGATTGCTCTCCAGCGCAAACGATCGTCCCGCGCATTGCGTCGCTGGTTCGTATGAAAAAAGACGTTTCCGTCCTCATTGTCCACTACAATACCCCAGGCCTCTTGCGCCAGACGCTCAAGGGGCTGTTTGGTTCCACACAGCATGTGGAATACGAAGTGATTGTCGTGGACAACAATCCTCACGTACGGGTGCGGGACTGGGTGCAAAAAGAGTTTCCGCAGGTCAAACTCGTGATGAGCGATCAGAACCTTGGGTTTGGAAGCGGGATGAATTTGGCGATGCGCCACGCCGACGCTCGGTACTTTTTTGTGTTCAATCCGGACATCGCGACCTTTCACCATGCACTTGACCGGCTCGTTGAATTTATGGATGCCCACACGGATATCGGCATGGTCGGACCCAAACTCCTCAACCCAGATCGGTCGCTTCAGCACAGCTGTTATCGGTTCATGAAACCTTCCGTCATCGCGTATCGGCGCATCCCCGTCTTGCGTTCGCTCCCGCTCGCGCGCCGCGAAGTGGATGCCTACCAAATGAAAGATTGGGCGCACGATACCGTCTTTGACGTGGATTATCTTCTGGGCGCCGCTATGTTTGCTAGGCGCGAAGCCGTCGAACAGGTCGGCGGGTTTGATCCTGAATTTTTCGTCTATTTTGAGGACCAAGACTGGTGCCGGCGATTTTGGCTCGCGGGATGGCGTGTCGTGTACCACGCCGACATCTTTTTCGTCCATTACCATCGTCGTGAGACGGCAGAGGGATCGTTTTGGCAGCAACTTACCAATCCGCTCACGCGCATCCAGATGAAAAGTGCGATATACTATTATCGTAAGTACAAGGGCCAACCGCATGCACGACCCGAACTTTCTTCACCAGAGTGAACTGGTTCCTGTCCACCGTCGCCATCGCCGCCGTCGTTTTTTGCGCGCCCTTGCGGCGATCTTTTTGGTTTTGGCGGGACTCTGGACGGCGTGTATCCTGCTCGCGGTCGGACAGATTGTCGCGGCCGGACTTGATCTGAAAGACGCGGTGAACGGCACGGCCATGCAGGTGGATGCTCTGGCGTTTTCGCAGGCCGAAGACGACATGGAACGCGCTCGACGCGCGTTGGGAGAATTGGAACGGTCGTTGTTTCTTCTGGATCGGCTGTGGTTTTTCCCTGGCTTTGACGACGCCTTGCTGGATGCGCAAGGGCTGTTCGCGTCTGGGCGCGAAGTGACGGATTCGCTTTCCTCGCTTCTTTCGCTCGGGCGGGATGTGGTCCAACTCTCCGGCATTGGCGAACAACTGACCGTGAAATTTGACGATCTTCCCTCCGGCAGTAAGAAGGCGGTGCTGGAACGGTTCAGCACGGCTTCCAGCGACTTTGACCTGTTCAGCGCGCGCATTCGCATCGCGCGTGACGAACTCGCACGTTTGCGAGGCAAGGCATATATCACCCCGCTTCTTGGTGTTCTGGATCCGTTCATGGAACGGCTTTTTGTCCTTGAGCGAGAACTCTCAACCGCGTCCGTTTTCGCGCGTCTGCTTCCGGAACTCTCGGGACTGGGCGAGGAACGAACACATTTATTGCTCTTCCTGAATAACGACGAACTGCGTCCCGGAGGAGGGTTCATCGGCACCTATGGGCTGTTGCGCGTTCGGGACGGCGAAGTGGTGTCGCTGGTCACGCAAGACGTGTACGCCGTTGACCAGGCCGCGGAAGGGAAGGTGCATACGCCTCCGCCGGACCCGCTTGCCCGCTACAATGCCACCCATGTCTGGTTCTTCCGGGATGCGAACTGGAATCCTGATTTTGCGGAAAGTTCCAAGCAGGCGATGGCGATGTTTGAGGCGCAGACGGGCATTCGCGTGGACAGCGTCATCGGTTTTACGCCCTCGCTTGCCTCGGCCTTGCTTGACTACATCGGTCCTGTGGAGGCGGGCGGGCAAACCTTCACGGCCAAGAACGTGCCCGAGTTGATTGAGTACGAGGTGGAGAAGGGATTTTACGAAAATGGCATTCCAGTCTCGCAACGCAAGGAGATTCTTTCTGAACTTGTCTTGAAGGCCCAACAGCGTCTTTCCGCACTCCCCCTTTCACGCTGGCCGGATGCCTTTGCCATCCTTTCTGAAGCGATTCGCAACAAACAGGCGGCTATGTTCTCCCAGACGGAGTCGCTCCAGCAGGCCATTGTCCAGTCCGGCTGGGGAGGAACCGTGCGGTCGTACGCGCCCGATGCGTTGTTCTATGTGGACGCGAATCTTGCGAGTCTAAAAAGTGATCCGGTGGTCAAACGTTCCCTCCGCTACGAACTGTTTCGCAATGCAAGCGGCGCGTGGATCGGGCGGACGACGATGACCTACGATCATCAGGGATCGTTTGATTGGCGTACGACCAGGTATCGGACGTTCATGCGGCTGTATACGCCGCAAGGGACCAAACTGATCCGCGCATCCGGTTTGAAAGAGGGACCTGAAGTCTTAACCGATCTCCACCTGGCGGTATTCGCCGGTTTTGCCGTCATTGAACCCGGAGAAAAACAATCGGTCACGTTTGAGTACCAACTCTCGCCGGTCGTGGTGGAAGCCATCGCTTCTGGAACGTACGCGTTGGACCTCTATAAACAAATGGGTGCGCGCGATTACGCGTTGACGCTTGACCTGGACTTTGATAAGACAGTCGCGAGCGCTTCGCCTGCAGAGAACCGCCATGAGTGGGGCGATGACCGGTATCATTTGAACACCAAATTGAGTCAAGATTTGCGCATTGAAGTTGGACTGTAACAGACCCCTGGAAAACGGATGGATGTTCGTTGAACGAGCTGCCGATTCCCGCGAACCCTGTACACGGAAAGGTAAGCGGGGCAGCGGGCGGCCGTTGGACGAACAGACGGCGTTTTACAGGGGTCTTCCTCTCCATGTTTCAGAAGAAAATCGGCATAGACCTTGGCACCACGACCGTTCTCGTTTATGTCCCTAAACGAGGGATTATTATTCATGAGCCTTCGGTGGTTGCCATCTCTCACGCGGATAAAAAAGTGCTCGCGGTCGGCAAAGAGGCCAAGGATATGCTCGGCCGAACACCCGAAACGATTGTGGCGCGCCGACCGCTCAAGGACGGTGTGATTGCGGATTATCGGACGACCGAGGCGATGTTGCGTTACTTTATCAACAAGGCGCTTGGTGGCGTTCGCCTGCTTCGTCCCGAGGTGATGGTGGCCGTCCCCGGCGGCATTACCTCTGTGGAGCGGCGCGCGGTTATTGACGCGACGCTGGCGGCAGGCGCCAAGGCCGCATACATCATCAAGGAACCGATCGTGGCGGCGATCGGCGCGAACATTCCGATTGGTTCGCCCTCCGGTCATATGATTATTGATATCGGTGGGGGGACATCCGAGATGGCTGTCATTTCGCTGGGAGGCATTGTGGCGTCCGAATCGGTGCGCATCGGAGGCGTGAAGTTTGACCTGGCCATTTCGGAATACATCCGCCGTAAATACGGGCTGGCGATCGGGGAGCGCACGGCCGAGGATATCAAAATACAAATCGGCGCCGCGTTGTATCTGCCCGATAAGCTCTCCATGGAAGTGAAGGGACGCGATATGATTACAGGATTGCCAAAGGTGATTGAGGTGAGCTCTGACGATGTGACAGCCGCGATTCAAACGGAGTTGGAAGGGATTATCGCCACCGTGAAAGAAGTCCTTCATAAAACGCCGCCGGAACTCTCGGCGGATGTGATGGACAAGGGGATTGTGCTCTCCGGCGGTTCTTCGCAACTGCGCAACCTGGATGCGCTTATCGCCGAGGCAACGGGCGTGCCGACGTTCGTCGCGGAAGATCCCCAACAGTGCGTGGCCAAAGGGACGGGCATTGCGCTGGAGAACCTTGAAGCGTACAAGCGCAGCATTTTTACGAGTTGACGCAACGTATCGGACAGACCCGTATCGTCATGAAGAAGTTTTTTAAAAAATTCCGCTTTTGTATGGAGGATGACATAAACCTGCTCCACCGTGCCAAACCGGCCGTGTTTGCGATTGATGCTTCCTCGGCGAACAAACAGCATCGCACGGGGGTTGAGCAGTATGCCTATCACCTCATTGAGGCGATGAAACGCGAGCCGCTCAGACAAGGGGAGCGGGTTTTTTTGTACGCGCCGTCCGCGTTGGAGGGTGCGTTGGCAGACGTGCCGTCCGGCTGGGAATCGCGCGTGCTCCCGTGGCGCCTCGGGCGCGGGTGGATGCAGGGGCGCGTCAGTTGGGAACTGCTGCGCCGCCGGCCGGATGTCCTGTTCGTCCCGTCACAGGGATTGCCAAGATTTTTTTTCGGCACACCCGTCGTCACGACCGTCCATGATGTCGCGTTTCGCCGCATCGGCGGCCTGTATGATCCCTCCGTGCGCCGTCGCCTTGCGCGCACGACACGCCGTGCCGTCAACACAGCCGCGCATCTTTTTGCTGTCTCCGAGACGACAAAGCGCGACCTGCAGGAGTTCTACCATCTTGCCGATCACCAAATCACCGTGACGCCGCTTGCGGCGGACACAACCTTGTACCGTCGTCTTGATACGGCCGCTGTCGCAACGATTTTGCGCAAACTCCGGATTGGCCGCTCCTTTTTCCTGTCCGTCGGACGACTGGAAAAGAAGAAGAACATCGCGACCCTGATCCGCGCGTTTGAGCTGTTCAAACAGGACCGCGGGGTGGGGGATCCCTTTGAGCTTGTGCTTGCGGGCCCTGCTGGATACGGATATGGGGAGATCAAAGCAATGGCCGACCGGTCAAGCGCGCGCGAACTGATCCGCGAGGTTGGCTACCTGCCTGACGAGGAGATTGCCGCGCTCATGAACAGCGCAACGGCTTGTTGTTTGCCGAGCGCGTATGAAGGGTTTGGTCTTCCGATCGTGGAAGCGATGTCCTGCGGCGCGCCGCTGATCCTTTCGGATATCCCGGTCCACCACGAGGTGGCGGGGGATGCGGCACGGTACGCGCCGGTTGACGCGCCGGAGGTCTGGGCGCGGCAGATGGAAACGCTTGTCAGCGATACGGATACGCGAGACCTACAGGTGGAAAAGGGGACGGTGCGCGCGTCAGGTTTTTCGTGGGGGCACACGGCGCGGGCCACATGGTCGGTCATGAGAAGTTTGGTATAATGAATCTATTCCCGCACGCAAACGTATGGACGAACTCATGAACGAATTGCGTCATCTCGGGCTCTCCGACAAGGAAGCGGCCGTGTATTTGGCATCGTTGGAGCTTGGTCCCGCGGCCGTGCAGGATATCTCGCACAAATCCAAAATCAACCGCGCCACGACGTATGTGATGATTGAGTCGCTGGCCGCGCGTGGGCTTCTTTCCACGTTTGTGCGCGGCAAGAAACGGTTTTATGCGCCCGAGAGTCCAGAGCGTCTGCTGTCCATTTTGCGCGTCCAACAGCAAGAATTAGAAGAAAAGCGGCAAGAGTTTGAAAAAGCCCTCCCCCTGTTGTTTGCGTTGTACAACACAGAAGGGGCGAAACCGCAGATTCGTTATTTAGAAGGAGTGGAAGGACTCAAAACGCTGCGGCAAAATTTTGAAAAGCTCGAAGGAGAGTTTATCCAAATTCTCTCGTTCGACGACGCGGTGGTCTCGCGCGATCTTGCCCATGGGCGTCAATCGCATATTAACAATTTGAAAAATGAACGGGTGCCGCATCGCATTTTGGCTGTGACGGATCATCCCGATCCCGACAAAATTCCAGAGGTGGGCGTTGGGGAATGGAGGATGATCCCTTACTCCGAGTTTCCGATGCATGGTGAAATTACCGTGCGGAGCAATCATGTGTTCCTCTTTTCGTATCGTTCGTCTATTCTGGCTGTCATTATCGTGAGCAAGGAGATTGCCGATGTGGTCCGTTCGCTGTTTAATCTTGCATGGAAGGGCGC
>Ga0194121_10001720_pt1 | contig 36228 bp, 36 predicted proteins | sample TA2MahCa50mmetaG_FD_148609 | JGI IMG/M metagenome (GOLD analysis project Ga0194121, IMG submission 148609) | Freshwater microbial communities from Lake Tanganyika, Tanzania - TA2015020 Mahale Deep Cast 50m | ecosystem: Environmental > Aquatic > Freshwater > Lake | place: Tanzania: Lake...
TTCGCCGCCAACATTCTGCGCCACAACGGCGTCGACAACGTCACCGACGCCCGCTATCGCCTCGCCATCGGCGGACTCAACGCCATCCGTTCACTGCGCTTCATGTGATGAGCGTTGAACAGCCCTGGGACACATCCGAAACGCACGCAACCGTGCAACTGTGTCCCGAATGAAATTCCAAAAAAATTGTGCTCATCGGAGGCGAACTTAGCGATCCGTCAGCAAGCCCATTTTTTTCCCCCGGGGGTTCGTCAAATTCGCCCCCTAGGAGCGCATAGGATAAGAGGAGTTTTGAATCTGAACTCGCGTCCGTTGATCCGCCACACCGTTGTCACACCTGTCACACTGAATTCTCTTCAATCACGTTGATGACACGTCCCACTAGTTGCGGTACATTTCGCGTAGCAGGCTGATTTAATTTGTTCTTACGGCGAGCGAAGGTGAGACGGAAGGTAGCTCAGCTGGGAGAGCGTCGCGTTCGCAATGCGAAGGTCGGGAGTTCGATCCTCCTCTGCTCCACCATTCAACGACAAAGGGCTTGGCCGGCGGCCAAGCCCTTTGTCGTTGAGGCGACTCACGAAACAGGCGTTCAAGCCGCTTTGCTGTGGCTCGGTCCCCATGATTAGAATGAAGCGATTTTCGGCGTCGCTCGGCGCAAGACCGACAAGCCGCCGCGCGCGGAAAGCAGACAGGAGGCATGTTCATGCGTAACCCGCTCTTGACCGATCTTGCCCGCACTGTCGAGCCGGACCGCGTGCATCGCACCGTCTATACCGACGCCGACATCTTCGAGCTCGAAATGGACCGCATCTTCCACAAGGTGTGGACCTATGTCGGTCACGAGAGCCAGGTCAAGTCGCCGGGCGACTACTGGACGGTGCAGATCGGCCGTCAGCCCATGATCATGACGCGGGCCGATGACGGCAAGGTGCACGTGCTCTACAACCGTTGCCCGCATCGCGGCAACATGATCTGCAGCGAGCGCTTCGGCCATGCCGACAAGCAGCTGATCTGCTCCTATCACGGCTGGCAGTTCGACATGGACGGCAAGGTCAAGGCGATCCCGCTCGCCCAGGGCTATCAGGGCACGCGGCTCAGCGTCGACGACCCGGCCTGCCACATCAAGCCGGCGCCGCGCGTCGCGTCCTACCGCGGCTTCGTCTTCGCCAGCCTCGCCGCCGAGGGCGCCTCGCTGACCGACTGGCTGGGGCCGGCCAAGATCGCCTTCGACGACATGTGCGACCGGGCGCCCGCCGGCGAGGTCGAGGTCGTGCCCAACTGCTTCCGCGTCATCCAGCAGTCGAACTGGAAGATATTCCTGGAGAACCAGCTCGACGCGGTGCATCCCTCGATCACGCATGAATCGACCGGCAAGGCGGCGCTCGAGGTCGAAGACGACATCAAGCGGCGCTCCGGCAAGGCGCCGCTCGACTACCACTTCCTGTCGGCCTTCTCGCTGCCGCTGCCCAAATGGGACGGCGTGCAGACCATCAACTACCCGCACGGCCACTGCATCCTCCAGGCCTATATGGGCCTCAGGCCGCGCGATCCCGACACGCTCGAGTACGAGCGCCTGATGACCAAGGCCTATGGCGAGAAGCGCATGGAGGAGATTCTCAACGTCGGCATCCATCACGTGCTGCTCTATCCTGGCCTGTCGGTCCAGCCGCCCCTGCAGCAACTGCGCGCCGTGCGCCCGCTAGGCGTCGACAAGACGCTGACCGAGATCTGGCACTTCCGCCTCAAGGGTGCACCCGAGGCGATCTACCGCCGCGCGCTTGGCTACTACAATCTCGTCAACTCGCCCTCGACCATGGTCAATGCGGACGATTTGTGGAATTTCTGGAAGTGCCACCAGGGTCTCTCCTCGGAAGGCGGCGACTGGGTCAGCTTCCACCGCAACGCCGGCCAGGACGACGAGCAGGACGGCGTCATCAAATCGAAGCTCGGCACCAGCGAGGCGCCCATGCGCAACCAGTTCCGCGCGTGGTCGCAATACATGACCTGAGGAACGGCGATCGATGGCCAAGAAAAAGAAAGCAGCGCCGCGCAAGAAGGCGGCGCGTCCCGCCAAGCGGAGCGTTCCCGCCCGGCGACCGGCCGTGCGCGCCAAGGCGTCGGTGCCTGCTGCCGACGGCGCCCTGCTTGGTTCCGTCGAGCGCTTCCTCTACCGCCAGGCCGAATTGCTCGACGGGCGGCGCTGGGACGACTTCATCGAGTTGTTCACGGCGGACGGCATCTATTGGATGCCCGCTTCGCCCGAGCAGACGACCGGCGATGGCGTGCCCAGCATCTTCTACGAAGACCGCAACCTGATGACCGTGCGCATGAAGCGGCTCCGGCATCCGCACGCCTGGTCGCAGATGACGGCGTGGGGAACCAGCCATCTCATCGGCAATGTCGCGATCGAGACGGACGACAGGCGCACCGGCGAACTCGTCGTGCGCTCGCGCTTTCACGTCATGGAGTTCCGTCACGATGCGACGCGGCATTTCGCCGGCTCCTATGTCCACCATCTCCGGCGCACGAGCGATGGCTTCCGCATCAAGCTCCAGCGCGTCGACGCCGTGAACGCGCAAGGGCCCTACGAATACGTGCTGCAGGCCTGGTTGTGATAGGTTGAACCAAAGTCCGATATGCGGACGACGAACAAGGAGGCACCTGACATGACACGCTTGATCGCGGCTGCGCTCATCGCCTTGCCGCTGGCACTTCCGGCCGCGGCGGCCGACAAGGTCAAGATCGGCTTCATGAGCACGCTGTCCGGCCCCGGCGCGGCGCTCGGCGTCGACATGCGCGACGGCTTCAACCTCGTGGTCAAGAACGCCGGCGGCAAGCTCGGCGGACTGGCGGCCGAGGTCGCCGTGGTCGATGACGAGCAGAAGCCCGACACGGCGCGCCAGGCCGTCGAGCGCTTCACCAAGCGAGACCGGGTCGACGTCATCACCGGCGTCGTGTTCTCCAACGTGCTGCTGCCGGTGCTGCCGAGCATCCTCGAATCGGGCACCATCTTCATCAGCCCCAACACGGGGCCCGAGGACTATGCCGGCGACAAGTGCCATCCGCGCTTCTTCGTCGCCTCCTGGCAGAACGAGGACGTGCCGGGCGCCATGGGGCAGAAAGTGCAGGACCTCGGCAAGAAGAACGTGTTCCTGATCGCGCCCAACTATCCCGGTGGGCGCGAAACGCTCAACGGCTTCAAGCGCTACTACAAGGGCGGCTACGCGGACGAGGTCTACACCAAGCTCGGCCAGCTCGACTACGCAGCCGAGATCGCCGACATCCGCGCCAAGAAGCCCGATGCCGTGTTCTTCTTCCTGCCGGGTGGCATGGGCATCAACTTCATCAAGCAGTACGCCAGCGCCGGTCTCGCCAAGGACATCCCGCTCTACACGCCCGGCTACTCGGCCGACGAGGACACGATCAAGGCGGTCGGCGAGCAGCTCGTCGGCGTGCTCAACTCCTCGCAATGGGCGCATGATCTCGACAATCCGGCCAACAAGAAATTCGTCGCCGATTTCCAGAAGGAGTACGGGCGGCTGCCGACCATGTACGCCTCCCAGTCCTATGACGCGGCATTGATGCTCGATGCGGCGATCAAGGCCGTGCAGGGCAAGGTCGAGGACAAGGACGCGCTCGCCAAGGCGCTGCGCACGGCCAAGTTCGACAGCGTGCGCGGCAAGTTCCGCCTCAACAACAACAATTACCCGGTCCAGGACTACTACCTGCGCGAAGTCGTCAAGGACGCCTCGGGCCGCATCACCAACCGCACCGTCGGCAAGATCTTCTCCGACCATGGCGACGCCTTCGCGTCCAAGTGCAAGATGGGTTGACGTCGAATCAAGCGGCAGCGGCCATCATGCTTCGACAGGCTCAGCATGAGGCTTCGAAAACGCGTTAAGGTCTGCCTCATGGTGAGCCTCGGGCAAGGCCCGGTTCGTCCTGGTACGAACCATGAGGTCCCCACCACCGCCTCGGCGTCCGCCCGACGCGAACGCATCCCATGACCCTCATTCTCTTCGTCGAGCAGTGCCTGAACGGGGTGCAGCTCGGGCTGATGCTGTTCCTGCTGGCGGCCGGGTTGACGCTCGTCTTCGGCATCATGGACATGATCAACCTGGCGCACGGATCGCTCTACATGATCGGCGCCTATCTGGCCGCGACCGTGATCGAGGCGACCGGTTCTTTCCTGCTCGGCGCCGGCGCGGCGATGATCGGCACCGGTCTCATCGGCGCCGCGCTCGAAGTCTCGCTGTTCCGTCAACTCTACCGGCGCTCGCATCTCAATCAGGTGCTCGCGACCTTCGCGCTCATCCTGATCGCCAACGAGACCGTGCGGATGATCTGGGGCGCCCAGCCGATCCTCCTGAACATGCCGGAGGCACTCGCCGGGCCGGTCGAACCAGTCGAGGGGTTCCGCTATCCCGCCTACCGACTTGCCGTGATCGCGGTCGGCGCCGCCGTTGCGCTGCTCCTCTACGTGATGGTCGTCCACACCAGGCTTGGCATGCGCGTGCGCGCCGGCGCATCCGACCGCGACATGGCCAACGTGATGGGCGTCGATACGCGTCGCCTGTTCACCCTCGTCTTCGCCATCGGCGCCGGCCTGTGCGCGCTGGCCGGCGCCATGCTCGGGCCGATCCTCGCCGTCCAGGTCGGCATGGGCGAGAACATCCTGATCCTCGCCTTCGTCGTGATCGTCATCGGCGGCATCGGCTCGATCCGCGGTGCGCTGGTCGGCGCGCTGCTGGTCGGGCTGATCGACACGGCCGGCCGCGCCTTCCTGCCCGGCCTGCTGCGCCATGTCTTCCCGCCGACCATTGCATCCGAAGCAGGGCCGGCGCTCGCCTCGATCCTGATCTATGTGCTGATGGCCTCCGTGCTCTATTTCCGCCCGCGCGGCCTGTTCCCGGCGCGCGGCTGACGGATCGGCATGACGAGCGCACTACACGTTTCAGCTAGGCCCGGATTCGCGCTCGCCGGCGCCATCCTGCTCCTCGTTCTTCCGCTCGGCCTCCTGGCGGTGGACCAGCCCTTCTACATCGTGCTCGCGAGCCGCATCCTCGTCTTCGCGCTGATCGCCAGCAGCCTCAACCTGCTGATCGGCTACGGCGGCATGATCAGCTTCGGCCATGCGGCCTTCGTCGGCATCGGCGCCTATACCGTCGCCGGGCTCATGCAAGCAGGCATCGTCAGCGCCTGGCTCGCCTGGCCCATCGCCATGCTCGCCGGCGCGGTGCTGGCGCTCGGCATCGGCTGGATCAGCCTGCGCACCTCGGGCGTCTACTTCATCATGATCACGCTCGCCTTTGCGCAGATGGCCTACTACGCGATCATCTCGCTCAAGTTGCTCGGCGGTGACGACGGGCTCAGCCTGGGCGGCCGCTCGGCGCTCTTGCCGGGCATCGATCTCAAGGCGGACTTGAGCTTCTATTATGTGGCGCTCGCGTGCTTCGCGGCGAGCTTGGCGTTCCTGCACCGTCTTATCAATGCCGAGCTGGGCCGCGCCCTCCAGGGCGTGCGGGACAACGAGACGCGCATGGAGGCTCTCGGCTTTCCCACATACCGCATCAAGCTGGCGGCCTTCATCATCGCCGGCGCCTTGGCCGGCCTCGGTGGCGCGCTGCTCGCCAACCTGACCGGCCTGGTCAGTCCCAGCCTGCTGCATTGGACGCAGTCGGGCGCGCTGATGATCATGGTCATCCTGGGCGGCGCCGGCCGCCTGCTGGGCGGTGCGATCGGCGCCGCCGTGCTGCTGATCATCGAGGAGGTGCTGCGCGACTACACGATCCATTGGCAGCTCGGCGTTGGCGTCGTGCTGCTGGCGATCGTGCTGTTCGCGCCCAGTGGTCTTGCCGGCGGGCTGGCCGGTCTGCGCCAGCGGCGGCAAGCATGAGCGCACCCAGCCTGGCGATCTCCGGCCTCAGCAAGCGCTTCGGCGGCGTCGTCGCCGTCGATGCCGTCGAGCTCCAGCTCCAATCCGGCGAGCTCCACGCGCTGATCGGCCCCAATGGCGCGGGCAAGACAACGCTGGTGCAGTTGCTGTCCGGCGCCGAGCGCGTGGACGCCGGCAGCATTCATCTCGACGGGCGCGATATCACCCATGTCGCCATGCACCAGCGCGCCGGCCTCGGCCTCGGGCGCTCCTATCAGATCAGCAGCGTGTTCGCCGCGTTCAGCGTGCTCGACAATCTGGCGCTGGCCGCGCAGGCGCGGGCACGGCGGCGCTGGGGCTGCTGGGCGCCGGTGGCCGCCGATGCGGTGCTGTTTGCCGCCGCGCGCGGCACGCTCGACGCCATCGGCCTCTCGGCCCGGGCCGAGACGCCGGCGGGTGCGCTCGCCCATGGCGAACGGCGGCAACTCGAGCTCGGCCTGGCGCTCGCCTCGGGCGCCAGCATGCTGCTGCTCGACGAGCCGATGGCCGGCATGGCCGCAGCCGAAGCTGAGCGCATGCTGGCGCTGATCGCCAGCCTCAGGGGCAAATTCACGATTCTGCTCGTCGAACACGACATGGACGCCGTGTTTCGGCTGGCCGACCGCATCACCGTCCTGGTCTACGGCCGCGTCATCGCCACCGGCGGTGCCGAGGACATCCGCCGCCATCCCGACGTGCGGCGTGCGTATCTGGGCGAGGACCAGCCGTGACGGCGCTGCTCGAGGTCTCCGGGCTCCAGGCGGGCTACGGCAGCGCCCAGGTGCTGCACGGCGTCGATCTCACCGTGCACGCCGGCGCCGCGACCACGCTGCTCGGCCGCAACGGCATGGGCAAGACCACCACGGTGCGCTGCCTGACCGGCCTGCTCAGGCCAGGCGCGGGCACCATCCGATTCGCAGGCGAGCGCATCGATGGTCGTTCGCCCGACCGCATCGGTCGTGCCGGAATGGCGCTCGTGCCCGAGGGACGTCGCATCTTCCCCAACCTGACTGTGCGCGAGAACCTGGTCGCCTTCGCCGCCGACCGTCATCACGCCGCTCCGCCTTGGACCCTCGACCGCGTGTACGCCTTCTTCCCGCGCCTTGCCGAGCGGGCGTCCAACATGGGCTCCCATCTCTCCGGCGGTGAACAGCAGATGCTGGCGATCGGACGCGCGCTCATGACCAACCCGAAGCTGCTCATCCTCGACGAGGCGACCGAAGGGCTGGCGCCTCTGCTGCGCGAGCAGATCTGGCAGGCGCTCGACGCGCTGCGCGCCGGCGGCCTGACCATTCTCGCGATCGACAAGTATGTGGCGCGCCTCGCCCGTCTCGCCGATCACCACGTGATCCTCGAGCGCGGCCGCGTCGCATGGACCGGAAGCTCTGCCGCGCTTACCGCCGATCCCGGCCATTGGCAAGGCTATCTTGGGGTGTGACGCCGCACCATCAGTGAGACGTGAGCGTGCCCTCGCGCTCGGCGAGAACGCCAGCCACGACGCGCTCGACCTCGTCGGCGATCTTGCGCCTGACAGCCGGTTGCAGGTCGTCGAAGCTGGTGTGCGCCAGCATCATGTCCAGCGTGCTGTCGGTCTCTACCGCCTTCAGCAGATTGCGGGCCACGTCGGAGTTGGGGCCGAGCACTTTCTGGATGGCTGACAGCAGAATGTCGGTCGGGCGCATGCGGAACGGAATGGCAGGAGCGCGCGCAGCGGCATCTCCGCCGTCATTTCAGCACGGCGGAACGCGACCGAAAAGGGCAGCCTAACCGCCGAGCACCCTGGGCTTCCAGCCGGACTCCCAGGAGAAGACCGTCACATTGAGAATGAGATCGACGTCGCTGCCGTTCGATGCCATGGGCAACGCAATCACTTCGAGACTCTGCACCTGGCGCAAATGGGGCAGGACCGGCGTGCCCTTGCGCCAGTTGGGCTCGCCCCGCTCGATCAGCGGCGCCAAGAAGTCCAACACCTTCTCCAGGGTCTCGGCATCGTAGGTCTCGTCGAGCCACAGGCCGACGCGCGCCTTGGCACCGGCCTGCTGGACGTGGGTGCCGAGCAGACGGCAGCGAAAGCGCAGCGGTTCGCGCTGCACGTCGAGCATCCAAAGGTTTGGCAGCAAGCGGGGCACGTCGATCGGATCGAAGTGCTGGCGACCGGGCAGCAACCCTTTGCCCGGTGCCATGCGGCGCCAATGCTCCAGCGCGAGCTGGATCTGCGGATGCATCGCATTGATGTCGGGCAAGGGCATGTCGCGTCCTGGCGCCAATATCGCGGCGCATCACCCTCCGCGGAAGCCGGGGCCACCACTGGTCGGCCCAGTTGACAGGAAAATCCTTGAGACTTCGTGAAGATGGCAGAGCCTTGGCCGCCACGCGTCATCCAGACCCTAAGGTCACCCTTGGCCAGGATCGAATCCACCCTTTGGTGTCAATGCGTTGCCGAATTTGGCCAGGTTTGCGTCGGCCGGCGGCGGTGGGCCGCAGGACCATGTCGAGAAGATCGGAAAGCCCATAGGGCGCCAACAGTTCAGGACCTTCCGCGCCAAGCCGGATCGCAACGCAGGTCGGCGTCTCGAGCCAGTGGGCGAGCGCATCCGCAGTGTCACGGTAGGGCGCGTCACCGTTGCGCAGGTGCATGCGCGCCTGGTTGCGCACCGACCACGGCAGACCCGGCATGGCGGCGCCAAGCAGGCGCTCCCAGTGCGCATCGACCGCGGCGCCGTGCTGCCGCGCGTCGAAGTAGATCACATCGATGTCGGCAAGCGGCGTCGGCATGAGATGACCGTGCAATGCATCCCACACCGGGGCGCGCACGAAGCCGGCGCCGATCCAGCAATCGGGCAAGTCGAGATCGCGCAGGATCTCGAGCGCCGCGCGCCGCCACGGCGCGGCCGAGGCAAGAGCGATGACGTCGTCGCGGGTCGACGGGCGGCCGACCAGGGCAGTTTCAATGAGCGAGCGCCGCGGCCGGCGTGGCCACGACGGGCGCGTCGCGCAGATGAGGCGACAGCCAGTGCTCGAGCCATTTTACGAGCCGAGTCAGCATGAAGTTGATCATCAAATAGATGACCCCGGCGACCACGAGTATCTCGACCGCACGATAGGACTGCGAGATCAGGCGCTGGGCGATACCGGTTATCTCCAGCATGGTGATGATGCTGGCGAGCGAGGTAGCCTTCACCATGAGAATCATCTCGTTGCCGTATGCCGGCAGCGCCTGGCGGATGCCGATCGGCATCGTGATGCGGCGAAACAGCAGCCAACCGGACATGCCGGCCGCGCGCGCCGCCTCGATTTGCCCCCAGGGCACGGACTGCAACCCGCCGCGAATGATCTCGCTGCCATAGGCCCCCGTGTTGAGCGTGAAAGCGAGGATCGCGCACCAGTAGGGCTGGCGCAGGAATACCCACAGGAAGCTCTCGCGTATCCACTCGAACTGCCCGAGGCCGTAGTAGATGAGGAACATCTGGACCAAGAGCGGCGTGCCGCGGAATACGTATACGTATCCATAGGCGATCCCCGACGCCAAGCGCCACCGCGACAGCCGGATCAACGCAACAAACACCGCCAGCACGAAGCCGACCGCGAGCGACAGGGAAACCAGCTGCGCCATCAAGGGCACGCCGGTGAGCAGCTCAAGGAAGGTAGACCAGTAGAAATCGATGTCCATGATGCGTACCGTCTATGCCCGACGCATGCCGCGCATTGAGCGGTCCTCGGCGCGCTGGAACGCATAGGTCGACAGCGTCGTCAGCACGAGATAGAGCACGGCCGCGGCGGCATAGAAGGTGAATGGCTTCTTGGTCGAGCCGGCTGCGATGGTCGACTGGCGCATGATCTCGACCAGACCGGTCACCGAGATGAGCGCGGTTTCCTTGAGTGCCAATTGCCAGACATTGCCGAGACCTGGCAGCGCGTAGCGCAGCGCCTGGGGTGCGAGAATGCGCCGGAACAACAGGAGCCGGCTCATGCCGACCGCGCGAGCCGCCTCGATTTCTCCCTTGGGGATTGCCAGCACCGCGCCGCGAATCACCTCCGTCGAATAGGCTCCGGACAAGATCGCGATGGCAAGCGCGCCGATCGTGAACGCGTTGATGCCGACAAATCCGCTGGTCCCGAGCCACTTGTTCGCCACGTAGGTGACCAACGCGCTGCCGCCGAAATAGAATAAGTAGATAACGAGCAGATCGGGCACGCCGCGCATGATCGTCGTATAGCCGTCGGCAATCGCGCGCAGCCAGCCATGGCGCGACAGCTTGGCCGCCGCGCCGAGTGAACCGAAGACCAGGCCCAGCAGGAAGGCAGCGGTCGCGACCGCAAGCGTCATCAGCGTGGCGAAGAAAAGCTCGTCGCCCCAGCCCTTATCGCCCCAACTCAGCAGTTCCATGGTGCAATGCGCGCAAGGAAAAAGGCGGCCGCCGACCGGCTCGGCGACCGCCCTTTTCGATTGTCAGACGTTCACTCCTGCGGAGTGACGTTGAACTTGAACCACTTCATGGACAGGTTCTGGATCGTGCCGTCCTTGCCGGCGGCGACGATCGCCTTGTCGAACTCGGACAGCAGCTGCGCATCCGCCTTGCGGATGCCGACGCCGACGCCCGTGCCGAACAGGCCGCCAACGAAGCCCGGACCGACGATCGTCATGTCCTTGCCTTCGGGCTTGTCGAGCATCGGCTTCCAGTAGGCCTGGGAGGCGAGCGCCGCGTCGATGCGGCCCGCGGTCAGGTCGAGGTCATGCTGCTCCGTCGTCTTGTAGGGACGAACTTCCGCGATGCCCTTGAGGTAGGTCTCCAGGAAGTTGGCGTGGGTCGTGCTCACCTGCACGCCGACGATCTTGCCCTTGAAGGCCGCCTTGACGGCATCGATCGCCTTCTGGGTCTCCGGCGTCATGGTCTTAAGCGAGTAAACCTTCGTGTCGAGCGGCAGCGCCTTGGTGAGCGGGCTCGACTTGAGAACCACGAACTGGGCCGGCGTGGCGGCGTAGGGTGTCGAGAAGTTGATGACTTCCTTGCGCTTGTCGGTGATCGACATGCCAGCCATGATCGCGTCGTATTTGCCGGCATTGAGCGCGGGAATGATGCCGTCCCAATCCTGCGCGACGATCTCGCACTGCGCGTTCATGCGCTTGCACAGGTCGTTGGCGAGATCGACCTCGAAGCCGGCGAGCTTGCCCGACGGATCGGTGAAATTCCACGGCGCATAGGCGCCTTCGGTGGCGATCTTGACCTTCTTGGCCTGGCCGAAAGCCGGCGTGCCGACCAGCGCAGCGACGGCGGCGACCGCCAGGACCGACAAGAGACCCTTTTTCATGTGAAGCCCTTTCCTCGTCTTTCGATCTCGGGGATTATCCCTTAACACCCAGGATCGACCGGCGCGTGCCGGGGGGTCAAGGTCAAATGTGGCTCTGGATGAACTGCCGGCAGCGCTCGGAACGCGGGTTGCCGAACACCTGGGCGGGCGGCCCCTCCTCCTCGATGCGGCCCTGGTGGAGATAGATCGCGCGGTTCGACACCTCGCGCGCGAAGCCGATCTCGTGAGTGACGATCAGCATGGTGCGACCTTCCTCCGCGAGCTGGCGGATGACGCGCAGCACCTCGCCGACCAGCTCGGGATCGAGAGCGGAGGTCGGCTCGTCGAACAGCATGACCTGCGGCTTCATGGCGAGTGCGCGTGCGATCGCGGCGCGTTGCTGCTGCCCGCCGGAAAGGTGCGCCGGATAGTGGTCGCGCTTGTCGGCGATGCCGACCTTGTCGAGGATCGCGTTCGCTTCGGCGACGCACTCCGGACGCGGTCGCTTCTGCACATGGACGGGCGCTTCGATCACGTTCTCCAAGATCGTCAGATGGGACCACAGATTGAAGCTCTGGAAGACCATGCCGAGCCGGCTGCGGATGCGGTCGACCTGGCTCTGGTCCTCAGGCATGGTGCGGCCATTGCGCCCGGTGCGCATGCGGATCAGCTCGCCGCCGACGCGCACCTCGCCGGCATCCGGCACCTCCAGCATGTTGATGCAGCGGAGCAGCGTGCTCTTGCCCGAGCCGCTTGCCCCGATGATGGCGATGACGTCACCCTCATGTGCATCGAGCGAGACGCCCTTCAGGACCTCCAAGGTGCCGAAGCTCTTGTGCAGGTCGACGACGCTGAGCGCCTCGGTGCTGCGCTGCGCTCCCTCCCTCGGCACAGCCGGGGGGGAGCCGGAGCGGATGCCCCCGTGGCTTTGCATTTCCATTCCTTCAGGCCCCCTTCCCGACCTCCCCCGTCCAGGTGCCGGGAGAGGACGTTCCGCTACTGTCGGAACCTTGCACTAATTGTTCAGACTGTCGATCCGGCGCTTGATCTCGGCGTAGCCGGGCGAGCCGGGCTGGGTCTTGGCGAGCAGCCGGGTCCAGAGTTCACGCGCGCCCGCCTTGTTGCCGGCGGCGGCCTCGGCGAAGCCGACATGATAGAGCGCCTCGGCATGGTCCGGATCAATGGCGTGGATGCGGCGCATGGTCGCGACGAAGGCGGGCGGCACCTTGGCGGGATCGCCGTCCTCGGGATAGAGCGAACGGGCGTAATCGAGCTGCACGTCGACCCGATCTGGCGCCAAGGCCGCCGCCTGGGCGTGCGCCGCCTGCGCTTTGGCGCGCTCGCCCAGCACGCCCCATGAGCGCGCCAGCCGACGCCAGCCTTCGAGGTCATTCGGATTGTCGGCCAGCCGCGCCTCCAGCCCTTCGACCATGCCGCGGATCATGGCCGTGCGGTCCTGCGGCGCCATGCGCCCGGCTGCCTCGATGTCCGATTGGGTCGGTCCGCGCGGCGTTGGCGTCGCACCGGGCCGGGTGCCGGACGGCGCCGGAGCGACAGATGCTGCCCCTGACGCAAGCGCGTCGGCGCTCGCCTGTGCAGCCCGCGCCTTCTCGTGCTCGCCGAGCACGCCCCAGGAGCGCGCCAAGCGGCGCCAGCCTTCGAGGTCGTTCGGATTGTCGGCAAGCCGCGCCTCGAGCCCTTCGACCATGCTGCGGATCATGGCCTGGCGGTCCTGCGGCGACATGCGTCCGGCCGCCTCGATGTCGGCCTGGCTCGGGCCGCGCGGCGTGCCCGAGCCGGCTCCCTGGGCCGCAGGCGCTTGCGTCACTGGCGCTTGGGCCATGGAAGGCAGCCGCGGAGCCGGCGACGGGCGCGCGAGATCGGCGCCCGACGACTTCGCGACCTCGGCCATGCGCGAGCGCAGGCCCTGGAGCCACGGCGCGTCTGGCGGCGAATCCGCCTCGAGAGCGCGCCAGCGCGCGAGGCCGCCCTCGGCATCGCCCGCCTGCACCATGGCGAGACCGACATAGTAGCGCGCACGCGCATCGTCGGGCTGCGCACGCAGCACCTCTTCGAACCCGGCGCGCGCCGGTGGCGTGACCACCCCGTCGGCGGCATAGACCAGGGCCTCCGCATAGGCCGACAGCACCTCGGGATCGCCCTGCGACTGTTCGACGGCGCGGCGGTAGGCTTCGGCACTGTCGGCGCGCCGGCCGAGCACGGCGTAGGATCGCCCGAGCATCATCCAGCCCTGGAGATCGTTGGGGTTGGCCGCGAGCCGGTCGCGCAACCCCTCCACCATGGCGCGGATCTGCGCCGACTCCGCCATGGCGCCGGTGCTGAGATCGCGACCGGCGAGCGGCTGGTCGGGCTTATCGGGCGATCCGACGCCGAGGTAAAAGATGAAGGCAAGCGCCGGCAGCGCCACGGCGACCGAGGCGGCCGAGATGCGCGCGCCTTTCGGGTTGATCTTGCGTCCCGCGGGTGCGCGGTCAACCGAGGCCGCAAGCATGCGCCGCTCGACCTCGATGCGTGCGGCTGCCGCCTGCTCCTCGCTCAGCAGGCCGCCCGCGCGGTCGCGCCCGATCTCGGCCAGCTGGTCCTTGTAGACGTTGATGCCGTAGTCGGCGCGCTCGGCAGCCGTCGCCTCCGCTGCAAAGACCGCGCGCCAGACGAGCAGGATCACGACGGCGCTCAGCACGACGATGGCAAGCCAGAGCATCAGGCGCTTCCGTCCTTGGCTCGGCTATCGCCCTGCGCATCGAGCAAGGCATCGAGCCGCCGGCGCTCGTCGGCGCTGAGCGGTTCCGGCGCCGCGGGCGCGCGCCGGCGCCGCGAGAAGAAAACCCCGACCGCGACCGCGCCGGCGACAAGGATCGCCGCGGGGCCGAACCACAGCGCGTAGGTCGCCGGCTTCATCGGCGGCGACAGGCGGACGAAGTCGCCATAGCGCGCAACCAGAAACTCCATGATGCGCTCGTCGCTGTCGCCGGCAACCAGGCGCTCGCGCACGATGACCCGGAGGTCGCGCGCCAGGCTCGCATTGGAGTCGTCGATCGACTGGTTCTGGCAGACGAGGCAGCGGATGTCCTGGCTGAGCGCGCGGGCGCGCGCCTCGAGCCTGGGATCCTTGAGCACTTCGTCCGGCTCGACGGCCAAGGCGGACCCTAGGCCGGACAGCGACAGGACCAGGCCGAACATCGCGAGCCAGCGCGTCATCGTCCGAGCTCGCGCAGCTTGGGCAGAATGACCTTGTCCAGGTCCTGCGGCATGATCGGTCCGACATGGCGGTAGCGGATGCGGCCCTGGCGGTCGATGATGAAGGTCTCGGGCACGCCATAGACACCCCATTCGATGCTGGCGCGACCGTCGCGGTCGACGCCGATGCGGCGATAGGGATCGCCCAGCTCGGCGAGCCAGCGCTTGGCATCCTCGGGCCGGTCCTTGTGGTTGATGCCGTAGAGCGGCACCTTCTCGTTGTTGGCGAGCCGGATCAGGATGGGATGCTCGACGCGGCAGGGTGCGCACCACGAGGCGAAAACATTGACCAGCGCCACCTCGCCTCCGAGGTCCGCCGTGCGCAAACCCGGCTTGTCGTCGAACAGCGGCGGCAACGCAAAGCTCGGCACGGGCTGGTCGATCAGCACGGAGGGCAGCTTGCGCGAGTCGCGCTGCAGGCCGAGATAGAAATAGCCGGCGATCGCGATGAACGCGACCAGCGGCACCAGGTAGACAAGACGCCGGAGATCCATGAACAGGTTCCGGGTCGCCTCAGGCACCGGCGCTCGCGGCGCCGGCGGGCACGGCGGCGCGCCGGCGCGCCGGCGCGCCGATGCGCAGCCGGCGATCGCTCAATGACACTACGCCGCCCAGCGCCATGATGACCGCGCCCAGCCAGATCCAGACGACCAAAGGGTTGTACCAGACGCGCACGGTCCGCATTTGGCCCGGCGCCTCGTCGCCGATCGCGACATAGAGGTCGCCGAGCAACGTCGAGCGGATTGCCGCCTCGGTCGTCAGCTGCGCGGGATCGGTGAAGAAGCGGCGCTCCGCATCCAGCCGGGTCACGAGTCCGCCGTTGCGCGTGACGGTGAAGCTGCCGGCCTCGGCCCGGTAGTTCGGTCCCTGCAGCTCGCGCATGCCCTCGAAGCGCAGCGTGAAGCCGGCGGCCGCCACGATGTCGCCCGGCCGCATGGCCTGCACGACCTCGACGCGCCAGGCGCTGACCGCAACCATGCCGATGATGGCGATGCCCATGCCGGCATGCGCGATCGTCATGCCGTAGGACGCCCGCGGCAGGTTGCGCATGCGGCGCCAGGTCTCGGCGGCCGGCGCGGTGAAGAGCTGGATGCGCTCGGCGAACTCGAGTAACGAAGCAGCGATCACCCACGTGGCGAGCCCGATGCCGAGCGGCGCCAGCACCGGCCCGCGCGCAACGAGCGCGAAGCAGAGCGCGGTCACGGCGACCGCCGTGGCAAAGGCAAACTTGAGCCGCCCGAGCGCGCCGGCGAGATCGCCGCGTTTCCAGGCAAGCATGGGGCCGATCGCCATGGCCGCCACCAGCGGCACCATGACCGGCACGAAGGTCGTGTTGAAATAGGGCGCGCCGACCGACACCTTGCCGGCGCCGATGGCGTCGAGGAACAGCGGATAGAGCGTGCCCAGGAAGACGGTGGCGAGCGCCGTGCTGAGCAGCAGGTTGTTCAGCACGAGGCCGCCCTCGCGGCTGACCGGATGGAACAGGCCGCCGAGCTTGAGGCGCGGCGCGCGGATGGCGTAGAGCGTCAGCGAGCCGCCGATGGCGACGACCAGCAGGAGCAGGATGAACAGCCCGCGTTGCGGATCGGTCGCAAACGCGTGCACCGAGGTCAGCACGCCCGAGCGGACCAGGAAAGTGCCGATCAGGCTCAGCGAAAAGGCGATGATCGCGAGCAGGATGGTCCAGCTCTTGAGCGCGTCGCGCTTCTCGGCGACCGCCGCGGAATGCAGCAGCGCGGTGCCCGCCAGCCACGGCATGAACGAGGCGTTCTCGACCGGATCCCAGAACCACCAGCCACCCCAGCCGAGCTCGTAGTAGGCCCAGTAGCTGCCGAGCGCGATGCCGACCGTGAGCGCACACCAGGCGGCGAGCGTCCACGGCCTGACCCAACGCGCCCACGCCGGATCGACCCGTCCCTCGATCAGCGCGGCGACCGCGAAGGAGAACGCGATCGAGAAGCCGACATAGCCGAGATAGAGGAAGGGCGGATGAAAGGCGAGGCCGGGATCCTGCAGGATCGGGTTGAGGCCGTTGCCGTCGACCGGCGGCGGAAAGATGCGCTCGAACGGATTGGAGGTGAGCAGGATGAAGGCGAGGAAGCCCGCGCCGATCCAGGCCTGGATCGCGAGCACGCGCGCGCGCAGCGTGGGCGGCAGGTTGTTGCCCGCGAGCGCGACCAGCAGGCCGAACAGCGAGAGCATGAGCACCCACAGCACCATCGAGCCTTCGTGGTTGCCCCACACGCCGGAGATCTTGTAGAGCAGCGGCTTGGCCGAATGCGAATTGCGCGCGACGTTGACGACCGAGAAGTCGGAGACGAGATAGGCATAGGTCAGCGCCGCGAAGGCGACCGCAATGCACAGGAACTGGCCAAGCGCGAAGGGCCGCGCCAGCGCGACCCACACGGCATCGCCGCGCTGTGCGCCGATCAGCGGCAGGGTTGCCTGCGCCAGCGAGATGACGAGCGCCAGCGCCAGTGCGAAATGGCCGAACTCGGCGATCACGGCTTCTTGTCCTCCTGCCAATGGCCGGACTTCTTGAGCGCGTCGGCCACTTCGCGCGGCATGTAGTTCTCGTCGTGCTTGGCCAGCACCTCGCGCGCCTGGAACACGCCGCCGATCAGCTTGCCTTCCACGACCACGCCCTGCCCCTCGCGGAACAGGTCGGGCAGGATGCCGGTGTAGCGCACCGGCACCGCATGGGGCCCATCGGTGATGCGAAACTCGACTGTCTTGCCGTCGCCCAGACGCTTGACGCTGCTCGCCTCGACCAGTCCACCGAGCCGGAAGCTGCGCTCCGGTCCGATCGGCTTCGCCGCGACGTCGGACGGGCTGACGAAGAACACCAGATTGTCCTGGAACGCGGTCAGCGCCAGAGCTGTCGCACCGCCGAGCGCCAGCAGCGCCAGCAGCACACCATAGAGGCGACGCCGTTTGCGGGTCACGTCGCCTCCTCCGCGGTCAGGTCGCGCTGGGCCGCGCGGCGGCGCGGCCGGCCGGCCTCGAGGGCCGCGAGATCGGCCTCGCTGCGCCGGAGCCGACGCACCGCGCCGAACGCCAGTCCGCCCAGCACGACGAGCGCCACGCCGTAGGCCGGCCAGATGAAGACGGCGTAGCCGCCCATCGACAGGAAACCGCCGACGCCGTCCATCGTCTCAGCCCTCGGCGCCATGCGCCAGGCGCAGCGTGCGGATCTTCCGCTCGGCGATCTCGGCGCGCATGTTGATCAGGAGCAAGGAGACGAAGATCAGCGTGAAGGCGATCGCCATGAGCAGGAGCGGAGTCAGCATCGATGCGTGGATCGTCGGGCCGCTCATGCGCATGATGCTGGCCGGCTGATGCAGCGTGTTCCACCAGTCGACCGAGAACTTGATGATCGGCAGGTTGACCGAGCCGACGAGCGCCAGGATGGCGCCGGCCTTGGCGCCGCGCGTCGGATCGTCGAACGCGTTCACCAGCGCGATGTAGCCGAGATAGAGGAACAGCAGCACGAGCACCGAGGTAAGCCGCGCATCCCACACCCACCAGGTACCCCACATGGGCTGTCCCCACAGCGAGCCGCTGGCGAGCGCCACCACCGTGAAGCCGGCGCCCAGCGGCGCACAGTTCTTGGCGGCGATATCGGCGAGCGGATGCTTCCAGATCAGCGCGACGGCGCTGGCGAGCGCCATGTTGGCGTAGACGAAGAGCGCCATCCAGGCCGCGGGGACGTGGACGTACATGATGCGCACGGTCTCGCCTTGCTGATAGTCGGCCGGGGAGCGCAGCAGGCCGAGATAAAGACCGCCCAACAGGCACGCGACGCCGAGCCCCACGCACCAGGGCTGGACAGCCCCGGCGAGCCGGAGAAAACGCGTCGGATTGGCGAATCTATGCATAGTTACAGCCATAAGGCGGCGAATTCGCTCGGTTGGCAAGGCCTCCCAGCAGGGCTGAATGCCGCATCGCCCGCCCCTATTCGACGGCCTGACGGAGCGCCGCCGCCGTCGCCCACGGACACAGTGCCAGGGCGGCCAGCAGCAGCGCTCCGAGCAGGAGGAGATGGGGTCGGGGCGACAGATCGGCCAGGGCCGCATCGACCGCCGCAACACCGAAAATCAGCACGGGAATGGTCAGCGGCAGGACCAGCAGCGCCACCAGCGCGCCAACGCGCCGCGCGCCGAGTGCCAGCGCGGCGCCGACCGCGCCGAGCAGACTGAGCACGGGCGTCCCCAACAGCAGCGACCCGATCAGCACAAGCATCCCTTCGCCGTCCATGTTGAGCAGCAGCGCCAGCATGGGTGCCACCAGGGTCAGCGGCAGGCCGGTGGTCAGCCAGTGGGCAAGGCACTTGGCCAGAACCATGGTCGACAGCGGCTCGGGTGTCAGGACGAGCTGCTCCAGGCTGCCGTCGTCGAGATCGGACTGGAACAGACGGTCGAGCGACAGCATGGCGGCGAGCAGCGCCGTCACCCACAGCACGCCGGGTCCAATGCGCGCGAGAATGTTGGGCTCGGGCCCGACGCCGAAGGGAAACAGCACGACGGTGAGAACGAAGAAGGCGATCACCATGGCGGCATCGGCCCCCTGGCGCAGCGCCAGCCTGAGATCGCGCCGGCACAATTCGGCGAAGGCCGTCACGCCGCGTCCTCGTCCGCGGCGAGGCCGCCGAGATCGAGCGTCGCTGCGCCGTCGAGACCGATGGGGCCATGCGCCGACGCCACGACAAGTCCGCCGCCGGCGCGGTGGCGCGCCATGAGTGCCGCCAGCGCCGCCTGCGCCTCGGTATCAAGCGCCGTTGTCGGCTCGTCGAGCAACCAGAGCGGCGCGGGAATGGCGGCCAGACGCGCAAGGTTGAGACGCCGGCGCTGGCCGGCCGAGAGATAGCGTCCCGGCTGATCGGCAAGTTGGCCGAGGCCTAGGGCGGAGAGCGCATCGCCGCACGCCACGTCGATGCCGCGCAGGCGCATCCAGAATGTCAGATTCTCCGCCACGGTCAGCGCCGGCTTGATCGGATCGTGATGGCCGACGAAGAGCAGGCGGCCATGGTGGGACTGAGGATCGTCGTTCACGTCCATGCCCTGCCAGGCGAGACGTCCGGCTGCCGGCGCCAGCAGACCGGCGATCATGCGCAGCAGGCTCGACTTGCCGCTGCCGTTCGGCCCGACCAGCAGCAGGCCGGCGCCGGGCGCGACCGTGAAGTCGAGACCGGAGAACACCTGCCGCTCACCGCGCACGCAGACCAGAGCTTGTCCGCTCAGCAAGGAACCCCCGAGGTGGTGACCATCGCCGGTATCTCACGACCGGGTTGGCGGCGGTGTCTATAGCACGACGCGGCGGCTGGGCCGCAGGTCGGGCGATTAGCGAGGACTTGGCCCAAAAGAAGAGGCGGCGCCGAGTGGGGGGACCCGGCGCCGCCAGTCATCACCGTCAACCGGTCCTGCCGGGGCTAGAAGGGGGAGCCGAACGGCAGGGGTAGGAGGTAAGAGCGTCCCCAACGGGACGCCTACCATGGTTTGAAAATAGAAGCAGAAAGTGGCGAAATTATGATGTGCCAAAGCTGCAATGCTGGATTGTCCGCGAGCCGGGCCGGGGGACCCCCTCTAGTCGAATTTACGAATGTCTTCAATGACTTTGCCGTCATTTGCCAGGCTGCCGGGGGCAACCAGCTTGACCTCGCCGCGCAGCTTGCAGACCGCCTGGATCGAGTCCGCCAACGCAGCCGCCAAATCAGCCGCCAAATCAGCCGGGTGGCCGGCAACCTCGCAGGCGAGCGTCATGATGTCGTTGGCGCCCGAGCGATCGATGGTCAGGCGCGCCTTGCCGACCTGGGGATGGCGCCTGACGATCTCGGCGACCTGGCTCGGATGCACGAACATGCCGCGCACCTTGGCCGATTGGTCCGCGCGGCCCATCCAGCCCTTGATTCGCATGTTGGTCCGCCCGCAGGGCGACGGACCCGGCAGGATCGCCGAGAGGTCGCCGGTCGCGAACCGGATGAGCGGATAGTCGGGATTGAAGCTGGTGACGACGATTTCGCCGACCTCGCCCGACGGCACCGGATGTCCGGTGCCCGGGCGCAGGATCTCCACGATCAGGCTCTCGTCGACGATCATGCCCTCGCGCGCCTCGGATTCGTAGGCCATGTGGCCGAGATCGGCGCTGGCGTAGCATTGCAGCACCTGGCAACCGTGAGATTGCAGTTCTGCGCGCAGGCTGTTGGGCAAGGCTTCCGCCGCGACCAGCGCCTTCTTGATCGACGAGATGTCCGTGCCGAGCTCCTTCGCCTTGTCGAAGATGATCTTGAGGAAGCTCGGCGTGCCGATATAGCCGGTCGGCCGCACGTCGCTCATCACGCGGATTTGAACTTCGGTCTGCCCGACGCCGCCGGGAATGACGGCGCAGCCGAGCGCCTGGGCGCCCGACTCCAGCATCGCGCCGGCTGGCGTCAGGTGATAGGAGAAGCAGTTGTGCAGCACGTCGCCGGCCCGGAAGCCGGCCGCGAACAGTGCGCGCGCGAAGCGCCAGTAATCGGACCGCCTCCCCTCCGGGTCGTAGATCGGGCCTGGCGAGGCGAAGATACGCGCGAGCTTGCCCGGCTCGACCGTGGTCAAGCCGCCGAAGGGCGGCCGCAGCTTTTGGCGATCATGCAGCTCGGACTTGCGCAGCACGGGAAGCTGGCTGAGAGCCGCGCGGCTGGTGATGTCGCCGGGCGCCACACCCTTGAGCAGCTCGGCCGCACCAGGCGCATGCTGGATGGCGCGCGCGATCAGGCCCGGCAGATCGGCGAACAGCTGGCGTTCGCGCTCGTCGGGCGACCGCGTCTCCAGCTCGTCGTAGAAGCGTCCGCTCGCCATGTCGGTCGGTTGGCGCCCGGTCATGACAGCCAGCGCTTGCGCCGGCGATAGTGCTTGACCTCGCGGTAGCTCTTTCGCTTCGTGCCGCTCAGCCCGAGATAGAATTCCTTCACGTCCTCGTTCGCGGCCAGCGCCGTGGCATCGCCGTCCATGACGACGCGGCCGTTCTCCAGGATATAGCCGTACTTGGCGTAGCGCAGCGCGATGTTGGTGTTCTGCTCGGCGAGCAGGAAGCTGACCTTCTCTTGCTCGTTGAGCCGCTTGACGATTTCGAAGATCTCCTCGACGAGCTGCGGCGCCAGCCCCATGGACGGCTCGTCGAGCAGGATCATCTTGGGCCTCGACATCAGCGCGCGGCCGATCGCGGTCATCTGCTGCTCGCCGCCCGAGGTGTAGCCGGCGACCGAGCGCCGGCGCTCCTTCAGGCGCGGGAAATACCGGTAGACCAGGTCGAGGTCGTCGCGGATCGCCGCGGCGCCGTCGTTGCGCGTGTAGGCGCCGGTCATGACGTTCTCTTCGACCGTCAGATGGCCGAAGACATGGCGACCTTCCATGACCTGGATCACGCCACGCTTGACCAGATCGTTGGGTGTCAGGCCATCGATGCGCTGGCCCTTGTATTCGATCGATCCCTTGGTGACGTCGCCGCGCTCGGCGCGCAGCAGGTTGGAGATGGCCTTCAACGTCGTCGATTTGCCCGCACCGTTGGCACCGAGCAATGCCACGATGCCGCCCTCGGGCACGCTCAGGCTCACGCCCTTGAGCACCAGGATGACGTGATCGTAGATCACCTCGATGTTGCTGACTTGCAGCAGCGTGGTCGCTGGGTTGGTCGTCGTTGCTTCAGCCATCCCGTCCGTTCCCTCCGAATCGAGAAGGGGCGGGCGAAGCCGCCCGCCCCTCTTGCCTCGATCGTGACGGCGTGACGATCAGCTCGTCTTCGCGCAGTCGCGCGCCGTGATCTTCTTCTCCTCGCCGTACTTCTTGGCCGCGGCTTCGACCATCGGGCGCAGCATCTTCTGGTTGGCCTCGATCCAATCGGTGAGGATGACCCATTTCTGGCCGTCCCACTGGTGGACGCGCGCGCGCGAGCCGCCTTCGTGGTCCGAGCAGGACAGCTTGACCGGCCGCATCATGCCGACCAGGCCGAGATCCTGAATGCGCGCCTCCGTGATGTTGAGGTTTTCGATGCCCCAGCGCACCTGCTCGCCGGTCAGCGGCTTCTTGCCGTAGCGCTCTTGAGCGGTGCGGATGGCCTCGGTGGCAAGCACCGCGTTCATCATGCCGCGGTTGTAGAGCACCTCGCCGATTTCCTCGCGTTTGCCCTTGCCCTTGCCGCGGTCGTAGACGAACCGACGGATGTCTTCATGCGCCGTTGCTCCAGAGCCTGTGGTGTGGAGTGCCAGCGCCTTGTAGCCCTTCGACTGATCGCCGCCGGGCCGCACATCAGGCTCGGCACCCGACCACCACACGCCGACCATACGCTCGCGGGGGAAGTTGACCGCGGCCGCTTCCTTGATCGAGGTCGAATTCATCACGCCCCAACCCCAGAGCAGCACGTAGTCCGGGCGATTCTGGCGAATCTGCAACCAGGTGGCCTTCTGCTCAACGCCAGGATGGGTCACGGGCAGCTCGTCGAAGCGGAAACCGTAATCCTGCGCCAGCTTGCGCAGCACGGGAATCGGCTCCTTGCCGTAGGGCGAGTCGTGATAGACGAGCGCGATGCGCTTGCCCTTGAGCTTGGCGACGCCGCCGACTTCCTTGCTGATGTAGTTCATGGCGATGTCGGCGGCACTCCAGTAGGTTCCGAGAATCGGGAACGCCCACGGCACGACCGAGCCGTCCGCCGCTTCGGTGCGCCCGTAGCCCATGGTGATGACCGGTATCTTGTCGACCGGAGCGCGATCCATCAGCGCATAGGTGATGCCGGTGGACAGCGGGTTGAAAAGCGCCGCACCGGTCGGCCCCTTGCCCTTGAGCCGCTCGTAGCATTCCACGCCGCGATCGGTGGCGTAGCCCGTCTCGCATTCCTCGATGACGAGCTTGACGCCGTTGATGCCGCCATCCCTTTCGTTGAGCATGTTGAGATAGTCGCTATAGCCATCGGCGAATGGAATGCCGTTCACCGCGTATGGCCCGGTGCGATAGACCAGCACCGGCATGAATTGTTCGTTGGCCTGCGCCCAAGCCGGGTCCGGCAGGACCGCCGCCGCGGCGAGCACGACGGCCGCTCCAGCCGTCGCAAGTAGACGTCTCGTCATCGCACATCCTCCCTCTTGGTGACCCCCAGCGCAGTGCCAGCGGGCTTGGAAACTACAATACATCAATCATTTGACCGCCGCCAAGCGTCGCAGCCGGGTTGCCGCCGGTGAGCAATGCTAGTGTCGGCCATGCTAATGCGGGAATGGCCAGAGCCGCAGCTTCTCCTTGCCGATCTGCCACAGGCGCGCCAGGCCGTGCGGCTCGACGATCAGGAAAAAGATGATGAGCGCTCCGAAGATCATGAACTCCAGGTGTGAGATCGTCGCCGTGCTGAGCGGGATGCCGAGCGCCGGCGGCACCTGGTTGAGGAAGATCGGCACGAGCAAGATGAAGGCGGCGCCGATGAAGCTGCCGAGGATCGATCCCAGCCCACCGATGATGATCATGAACAGGAGCGAGAAGGAACGGTTGATGTCGAACGCCGCGGGCTCCCAAGACTTCAGGTGCAGGAATGCCCACAGGGCGCCCGACACGCCGGCATAGAAGGAGCTGACCGCGAAGGCGGACAGCTTGGTCTGCAGCGGCCGGATGCCGATGATCTCGGCCGCAATGTCCATGTCGCGGATCGCCATCCAGGCGCGCCCGACACTGGAGCGCACGAGGTTCTTGGCGACGAGAGCCATCAGCGCGACGATCGCCAGGATGAACAGATATCGTTGCGTCGGCGTGATGACCGGAAATCCGAACACGTAGAGATCCGGCACGCCGACCGACCCGGAGGGCGAATAGTTGTAGAGCCAGGGTACGCGCGCGAAAACCCAATCGAGAAAGAACTGGGCGGCGAGCGTGGCCACCGCGAGATAGAAACCCTTGATGCGCAGGCTGGGAATTCCGAAGATGACGCCGACCAACGCCGCCATCGCGCCGGCCGCCAGCAGCACGAGGAGCAGATTGAGCTCGGGCACGCGGATGAAGAGGTTGTAGGCGGTGTAGGCGCCGACCGCCATGAAGCCGCCGGTGCCGAGCGAGACCTGGCCGCAATAGCCGGTCAGGATGTTCAGCCCAATGGCCGCCAGCGCCAGGATGAGCGACGGGATGAGTATGGCGGTGTAGAGGTACTGCGTCGCCGTCAGCGGCACCACGACGGCCGCCACGACCAGCAGGATCGCCATCAGCACGCGGTCCTGCGCTATCGGGAAGATCGCCTGGTCGGCGGCGTAGCTCGCTTTGAATTGTCCAGCCTCGCGGTACAGCATTCTTCTAGACCCGCTCGATGATCTTCTCGCCGAACAAGCCCTGCGGCCGGAACAGCAGGACCACCATCGCCAACATGTAGGCGAACCAGTTCTCCAGTCCGCCGCCGATGATGGGGCCGAGGTAGACTTCGGACAGCTTTTCGCCGGCGCCGACGATGAGTCCGCCGACGATGGCGCCCGGGATCGACGTGAAGCCGCCGAGGATCAGCACGGGCAGGGCCTTGAGGGCCACGAAGGTCATGGCGAACTGCACGCCCAGCTTCGAGCCCCAGACGATGCCCGCGATAAGGGCCACTAGGCCCGCAATCGACCAAACGATGATCCAGATGTGGTTGAGCGGGATGCCGACGGACTGGGCCGCCTGATGGTCGTCGGCGACGGCACGCAGCGCGCGGCCGACCTTCGTCGTCTGGAAGAAGGCGATCAACGCGGCAACCAGCAGCCCGGCAGCGACCGCCACGGAAATGTCGAAGCCGTTGACCAGGATCTCGCCGAGGAACAGCGGATCGGTCGGGATGCCGATGTCGAGCCGGTAGACTTCGCTGCCCCAGATCTGCTGGGCCAGTCCTTCGAGCAGGAAGGTGACGCCGAGCGTCGCCATGAACAGGATGATGCCCTCTTGATTGACCAGCGGCCGCAAGACGGTTCGTTCGATCACGAAGGCCAGACCGATCATGATGGCGGCCGCCGCCGCGATGGCGGCCCACACGGGCACGCCCCACTCGATCAGGCGGACGACCGGCAGCGCGGCGAACAGCACCATCGCGCCCTGGGCGAAATTGAACACGCCCGACGCCTTGAAGATCAGCACGAAGCCGAGCGCCACCAGGGAATAGAGAACGCCGGCCATCAAGCCGCCAATGATGACTTCGATCAGGAAATAGAGATCCTGGAGCTCCATCAGTGGCTCACGCCGAGATAGGCATCGATGACGTCCTTGTTGGCGCGCACCTCGTCGGGCACGCCGTCGGCGATCTTGCGGCCGTAGTCGAGCACGACGACGCGGTCGGAGATGTCCATCACCACGCCCATGTCGTGCTCGATCAGCGCGATCGTCGTACCGAACTCCTCATTGACGTCGAGGACGAAGCGGCACATGTCCTCCTTCTCCTCGACGTTCATGCCCGCCATCGGCTCGTCGAGCAGCAGCAGATCGGGCTCGGCCGCGAGCGCTCGGCCAAGTTCGACGCGCTTCTGCAGCCCGTAGGGCAGCTTGCCGACCGGCGTCTTGCGGATCGCCTGGATCTCGAGGAAATCGATGATGCGCTCGACCACCTCGCGATGCGCGATCTCCTCGCGCTGCGCCGGTCCCCAGTAGAGCGCTTGCAGGAAAAAGTTCACCTTCATCTTGAGCAGGCGCCCGGACATGATGTTGTCGAGCGTCGACATGCCCTTGAATAGCGCGATGTTCTGGAAGGTCCGCGCGATGCCCTGCTCGGCCGCCTCGTGCGGCTGCATCTGCTTGCGCGTCGCGCCCTTGTAGGTGACGGTGCCGCTCTGCGGATGATAGAAGCCGTTGATGACGTTGAGCATCGAACTCTTGCCGGCACCGTTCGGTCCGATGATCGCGAGGATTTCGTGCTGGCGGATCTCGAAGCTGACGTCGCTCAAAGCCTTCACGCCGCCGAAGGACAGGCTGATGCCCTGGACCTTGAGCAGCGGTCCGCCGATCTTGCGCCCGGACTGCTGCGTCATCCCTGAACTCTAGCTCGCCTTCCGCGCGGTATCGGCCGGCGCGAAGGTGCGCGCATCGCCGATCTTGAGATTGGCGCGCAACACGCCCTTGCGGCCGTCCTCGAAAGTCACCTGCGCCTCGATGTCGACTGTCTTCGCCGTGGAATAGAGGGCCTCGATCTGCCGGTCGTAGCGTTCGCCGACAAAGCGCCGTCGTACCTTGCGCGTCCGCGTCAGCTCGCCATCGTCGGCGTCGAGCTCTTTGTGCAGCACGATGAAGCGCCGGATCTGCGAGGCGGCCAGCTTCTCGTCGGCGGCCAGATCGGCATTGACCTTCTCGATGCACTGCCGGATCTGGTCGTAGACCTCGTCATGGGCGGTGAGATCGCCGTAGCCACCATAGGGAATGCCGCGCCGCTCCGCCCAATTGCCGACCGCCTCGAGATCGATGTTGATGAACGCCGCGACGTAGTCGCGTCCATTGCCGAAGGCGACCGCTTCCTTGATGAAGGGGAAGAACTTGAGTTTGTTCTCGATGAATTTGGGCGCGAACAGGCCGCCCCCGGTGAGCTTCCCCACGTCCTTGGCGCGGTCGATGATCTTGAGATGCCCGTCGGCGTCGAAGAAGCCGGCATCGCCGGTGCGCACCCAGCCGTCTTCGGTCTTCGAATCGCGGGTCGCGCCGTCGTTCTTGTAGTAAGCCTGGAATACGCCGGGGCTCTTGACCAGCACCTCGCCGTCGTCGGCGATCTTGACTTCGACCTCAGGCGCCGGCGTGCCGACCGTGTCGGGCTTGATTTCGCCGTCGGGCTGGATGCAGATGAACACCGAGGTCTCGGTCATGCCATAGAGCTGCTTGATGTTCATGCCGAGCGACCGGTAGAAGTCGAAGATGTCCGGTCCGATCGCTTCGCCAGCCGTATAGGCGAGCCTGATACGGCTGAAGCCCAGCGTGTTCTTGAGCGGCCCATAGACGAGGATGCCGCCCAGCCAATGGAGCAGCCGGTCGACCGCCGACACGGTCTTGCCATCGATCAACGCGGTGCCGACGCGACGTGCCAATCCCATGAAGTAGTGGAACATCCGCCGCTTGATCCAGCCCGCATCCTCCATGCGGATCATGACCTGGGTCAGGATGTTCTCGAAGATGCGCGGCGGCGCAAAGAAATAGGTCGGCCCGAGCTCGCGCAGGTCGGTCATCACCGTGGCGCCGCTTTCCGGGCAGCTCACGCAGAAGCCGGTCGTGTAGGCCTGCGCCAGCGAGAAGATGTTGTCGCCCACCCATGCCATCGGCAGATATGCCAGCACCTCTTCCGCTTCGGTCAAACGCTCGCGCTCGGCGGCATTTCGCGCGGTGACGATCAGATTGTCGAAGGTGAGCATCACGCCCTTGGGCGTGCCGGTCGTTCCGGAGGTGTAGAGCATGATCGCGATGTCGCCGCCCTTGCCCTCCGCCACCGCGCTGTCATATGCGCCGGGGTGCGCCTGATCATATGCTCGCCCATCGGCGATTACGGCGTCGAAGGACTTGAGGAATGGCTGCCCGTAGTGCCGCATGCCCCGCTTGTCGATGAAGACCACGCTGTTGATGCGCGGACACGCCGGCATGACGGCCAGCACCTTGTCGACCTGCTCCTGATCCTCGGCGACGACGATGCGCGCCTCGGCATGGTCGAGCACGAACTTCATCTCGTCGGCGACGGCATCCTGATAGACCGGCACCGGTACGCCGCCGGCTGCCTGCGTCGCCACCATCGACCAGTAGAGACGGGGCCGGTTGTCGCCGACGATGGCAACCCGGTCGCCGCGCTTGAGACCGAGGGCCACCAGCCCGCAGGACAGGGCGCGGACCTCATCGCAGACCTCCGACCAGGTCCAGCTCTGCCAAATGCCGTATTCCTTCTCGCGGCTCGCGGGCCGCGCGCCGCGCACGGCGGCGTTGTGACGGAGCAGCTTGGGGAAGGTGTCGTTCGGGCTCGCGGCACCGGTCATGAGCGATCCCTCAGTCTCCCGGGCAGGGCACGAACGGCGGCCCGGCGGAACGATCGTGCCGCCGGCGCCGGCGCTGGTGCTCCCTGCCTTGTCTCGTTGCTTCAGCCAGCGCCTTTGGGCTTCTCACCTACTTCATGAAATCACGAAAGGTCAAGGGAATCCTGGGCTTCCGAGCCTTTCGAGCGGTCTGCGGTGGCGCGCTGACTGGTCCGCTCGATGATTTTCAGCATGGTCGAAATCGAAACCGATCGGAAGGTTGCAACCGCATGTTCGTCGATCTCGGCGAGGATGAGGCCGAGCGCGCGGGCCGCCGGGGTCAGGACATCGTGATCGTCGGGTGCGGGATTGGCGACATCCTCGAACAGCGAAATGACGTCGAACACGGTGACCCGCTTGGCATTGCCGGTGAAGCGGTAGCCGCCGCCGACGCCGCGCACGGCTTCGACCAGCCCGGCACGGCCCAATGTGCGCAGCACCTTGGCGAGATGGTGGATCGATATGTCATAGCCGTCGGCGATCTCGGCGACCGCCAGCTGCCGTGTCGGATCGCGGGCCAGCACAAGCACGCTGTAGAGTGCGAGCCGCGTCGCCTGCTGCAGCCTCATGGGTCGTCCAGAGCCATTTCGAGCTGGATGGATGGGCCCGCCATCATGCCCTGGCTGCGGAAAAAGGACAGCATGAGATGATTGTCGCGTGCCAGCATGGTGCGCAGCTTGTCGATGCCGGCGGCGCGGAATCGCTCGCACAGCGCATGGAATAGCGCGGTGCCCACGCCGGTGAGCCGCGCATCCGGTTTGACGTCGATGGCAAACAGCCATCCGCACGGCGGCGCGCCGAATTCCCACGCTCTGATCTCGCCGATCGCGAAGCCCAGGAACTCGCCGTCGCTTTCGGCGACCAGGAAAAAGCGCTGATCCTGCCGGCGCGTGCCGTAGCGTTCGAACAGGTCGCGCCAGTATGCGGGCTTGGCAAGGCCGGTGATCGCCGCGTCGAGCTCGCTCACGGCGGCAATGTCCTCGGCGCGCGCCGGCCGGATCGACAGGGCCGCGTCCTCATGAGGTGAGGCAAGCGCTCGTGCAACCGCCATGCTTCATGTCCTGGCGCGGCCGGGTTGGAGCCGGCTTGACAGGATGGTCCGGCCGCGCGAAAAGGTAAATAAGTATTTCCGTACCGAATTCAGGGAATAAGGCGAGAGTCGGGAAACCGGCATGCGCGGAGGCCTTTGACCGTCGTGATCGACTTTGCCACCGATCCGAGCCGCTACCGGCATTGGAAGCTGACCGTGGAGGGCGACATCGCGGTCCTGGCGCTCGACGTGCAGGAAAATGGCGGCCTCGCGCCCGGCTACGCGCTCAAGCTCAACTCCTACGACCTCGGCGTCGACATCGAGCTCCACGACGCGATTCAGCGGCTGCGCTTCGAGCAGCCTCAGGTCGGCGCGGTCATCGTGACCTCGGCCAAGGATCGCGTGTTCTCAGCGGGCGCCAACATCGCCATGCTTGGCCACGCGAGCCACGGCCACAAGGTCAACTTCTGCAAATTCACGAACGAGACGCGCAACGCCATGGAGGATGCGAGCCATGGCGCCGGCCCGACCTTTCTTGCCGCGATCAATGGCACGGCGGCGGGCGGCGGCTACGAACTCGCGCTCGCGACCGAACATTTGATTTTGTCCGACGACGGCAGTTCCGCGGTGTCATTGCCCGAAGTGCCGCTGCTCGCTGTCCTGCCCGGCACGGGAGGCCTCACGCGTCTCGTCGACAAAAGAAAGGTGCGGCGCGATCGTGCCGACTTCTTCTGCACGCTCACTGAGGGCATCAAGGGCAAGCGCGCGGTCGAATGGCGACTGGTCGACGAGCTGGCCCCGCGCAGCCGATTGATGGAGGTGGCGCGCGAGCGCGCCCGGGCGCTGGTCAAGTCGAACACGCCGGCACGTGCAGCATCCGGCATCGTGCTCCCCGCACTCGAACGCAGCTTCAGCGCCGATGTCGCACGCTGGTCCCATGTCGAGGCGAAGCTCGATCGCGGCCGCGGCGTCGCCGACATCACCGTGAGTGCGCCCGTCAACGATCCACCCCGATCCCTCCCAGCCATTCACGCAGCGGGTGCCGCGTTCTGGCCGCTCGCGCTCGCGCGCGAGCTCGACGATGCGATCCTGCACCTGCGCCTGAACGAGCCGGAGATCGGCATCTGGGTGCTGCGGACCTCCGGCAGCGCCGCGCGCGTTGCTGCTTGCGACCATCTGCTCGCCGAGCACGCCGAGGACTGGCTGGTGCGTGAGACGACGCAATTCCTCAAGCGCGTGTTCAAGCGCCTCGACGTCTCGGCGCGATCGATGATCGCGCTGATCGAGCCCGGCACATGCTTCACGGGCACGCTGTTCGAACTGGCGCTTGCTGCCGACCGCAGCTACATGCTCGCCGGCACGCGCGCCATGGGGCCCGGGGGCGACAACCGGCCGGCGCCGATCATCGGACTGACCGACATGAACTTCGGCGCGTTGCCCATGTGCAACGGGCTGACCCGCCTCGAGACGCGCTTCCTCGGCGCGCCCGAACAGATCGCCGCGTCGCGCGCCGAGATCGGCCGCGACATCGGCGCCGAAGCGGCCGAGGCGCTCGGCCTGGTCACCTTCGCGCCCGACGACATCGATTGGGATGACGAGGTGCGCGTGGCGCTCGAGGAGCGGCAGGGCTTCTCGCCCGACGCGCTCACCGGCATGGAGGCGAATCTCCGCTTCGCCGGCCCCGAGACGCTCGAGACCAAGATCTTTGGGCGCCTCTCGGCCTGGCAGAACTGGATCTTCCAGCGGCCCAACGCGGTCGGCGAGGCGGGCGCGCTCAAGCTTTACGGCACGGGCCGGCAGGCCCAGTTCGACAAGTCGCGCGTCTAGGCGGGCCCCCGCGTACAGGTGAACCATGGCGAACATCGACTACAATCAGCGCATTCCCAACAACGTCGACCTCGCCTCCGATCGCCGCCTGCAGCGCGCGCTCGAAGCATGGCAGCCCGCCTATCTGCAATGGTGGCGCGACCTCGGGCCCGAGGGCACGCACGAGATCGAGGTCTACCTGCGCACCGCGATCAGCGCCGACGTCAGCGGTTGGGCCCATTTCGACTACGTCAAGATGCCCGACTACCGCTGGGGCATCTTCCTCGCCGAGCGCGATCCGGAGCGCCGCATCGGCTTCGGCGATTTCAAGGGCGAGCCGGCCTGGCAGGAGGTGCCGGGCGAGGCGCGCGGCACGTTGCGCCGCCTGATCGTGACCCAGGGCGACACCGAGCCTGCCTCGGTCGAGCAGCAGCGCTTCCTCGGCCACACCGCGCCGTCGCTCTTCGATCTGCGCAACCTGTTCCAGGTCAATGTCGAAGAGGGCCGGCATCTCTGGGCGATGGTCTATCTGCTGCATGCCTATTTCGGCCGCGACGGGCGCGAGGAGGCCGACGAGATGCTGCGCCGGCACGCGGGCGATCCGGACAAGCCGCGCATTCTCGGCGCCTTCAACGAGCGGACGCCGGACTGGCTGTCCTTCTTCATGTTCACCTTCTTCACCGACCGCGACGGCAAATACCAGCTCGCCTCGCTCGCCGAGTCCGGCTTCGACCCGCTGGCGCGCTCGTGCCGCTTCATGCTGACCGAAGAGGCGCATCACATGTTCGTCGGCGATTCGGGCGTGTCGCGCATCGTCGAACGCGCCTGCCAGGTGATGCGAGAGCACAAGACCGAGGATCCGCGCCCGCACGGCGCCATCGATCTGCCGACCATCCAGCGCTATCTCAACTTCCACTGCAGCGTCTCGCTCGACCTGTTCGGCCAGGAGCTGTCGACCAACTCGGCGAACTACTTCACGCAGAGCCTCAAGGGCCGCTTCAACGAGGGCAAGATCGACGACGATCACAAGCTCAAGGAGTCGGTCTATCCCGTCCTGCAATTTGCCGAGGGTCGCATCATCAGGATCGAGGCGCCGGCGCTGACGGCGGTCAACGAAAGGCTACGCAGCGACTACATCACGGACTGCCAGCGCGGCGTCGATCGCTGGAACAAGGTGATCGCCAAGTACGGCATTCCGTTCACGCTCGAGTTGCCGCATCGCGGGTTCAACCGGGCGATCGGCAGTTTCGCCGGTGTGCGCATCTCGCCCAAGGGCACCGTGCTGTCGGAGGAAGATTGGCAGCGCCGGCGCGACGAATGGCTGCCGAGCGATGCCGATCGCGCCTTCATCGTGTCTTTGATGGGCCCGGCCGTGACGGAGCCCGGCAAGATGGCCTCGTGGATCGCGCCGCCGGCCAAGGGGTTGGACGACAAGCCCAGGGAATTCGAGTACGTTCGCTTCAACTGAGAACGCCGGGCAAACCGGCTTGCGTGAGGGAGGACATATCCGTGCGGGACAACACCGTCGTCGTTGATCGCGCCGGCAACGGTGCGGGACGGCCGACGCGTCTCGATTTCGCGGCGCGCTTCAACGTCGCCGTGCCGTTCATCGATCGCCATGTCGAGGAACGGCGCGGCGGCAAGGTCGCCATCCGCGCCGGCGACGAGGCCGTCACCTATGCTGAGCTTGCCGAGCGCGTTGCGCGTTGCGGCAACGCGCTGCTCGGCCTCGGCCTGAAGCGCGGCGACCGCGCGCTCATGGTGGTCAAGGACGCGCCAGAGTTCTTCTACTTGTTCTGGGGCGCCATCAAGGCCGGCATCGTTCCGGTGCCGCTCAATACGCTGCTGCGCGCCGACGACTACCGGTACCTGATCGAGGATTCGGCGTGCGCCGCGCTGATCTATTCGCCCGAATTCGCGACCGAGGTCGAGGCGGCCCTTGAGGCGGCCGCGCGGCGGCCCGATCACGCTCTGCGCGTCGAAGGCGAGGGACAGACACTGCGCGCGCTGATCGCCATGGCGCCAGCGGCGCTCGAAGCGGCGCCATCGACGGCGACCGACGACTGCTTCTGGCTCTATTCCTCGGGCTCGACCGGCAAGCCCAAGGGCGCCGTGCATGCTCACCGCGACATGGTCGTGACCAGCCAGCATTACGGCGTCGAGACTCTGGGGGTCACGGCCGAGGATGTCTGCTTCTCCGCGGCCAAGCTGTTCTTCGCCTACGGCCTCGGCAATGCCATGACGTTTCCGCTCTGGGTCGGCGGCAGCGCGGTGCTGCTCGGCGCGCGGCCGACGCCGCAGCTCACCTTCGACGTCATCCAGCGGTATCGACCGACTCTCTATTTCGGCGTGCCGACGCTTTACGCCGCGCAGCTCCAGGCGATGGAACAGGCCAAGCCCGATCTGTCCTCGCTCCGCCTGTGCGTTTCGGCCGGCGAGGCTCTCCCCGGCCATATCTTCGCCAGGTGGACGGAGCGCACGGGCGTCCCGATCCTCGACGGCATCGGATCGACCGAAGCGCTGCACATTTTCATCTCCAACCGAACCAACGACATCAAGCCGGGCGCCAGCGGACGGGTCGTCACCGGCTACGACGCACGCATCGTCGACGAGGCGGGCCATGCGGTAAAGCCGGGCGAGAGCGGCCGGTTGCTGATCCGCGGCGACTCCACCGCCGGACGCTACTGGAACAATGCCGAGCGAACGAAGCGCACGATGGTTGGAGGCTGGCTCGACACCGGCGACACCTACATGCAGGACGGCGACGGGCATTTCATCTACTGCGGACGCAACGATGACATGCTCAAGGTCGGCGGTCAGTGGTGCTCGCCCTTCGAGATCGAGGCGAAGCTCGGCGAGCATGCGCGCGTGCTGGAGGCGGCCGTCGTCGGCCGCGGCGACGCCGACGGTCTGATCAAACCGGAAGCGTGGGTGGTTCTGAAAGAACAGGCGGCCGATACCAAGGCGATCGAGGACGAGCTGGTCCAGCTGTGCAAGTCGGGGCTGGCGCACTACAAGTATCCGCGCTGGTTCCGCTTCGTTGGCGAACTGCCGAAGACGGCGACCGGCAAGATCCAGCGCTTCAAATTGCGGCAAGGGTAGATGGGCGGCATGGCAGACAAGCTGTGTCAGCTCAAGGACGCGGTCGCCGAACTGATCCGCGACGGCGATTCGGTCGTGCTCGGCGCGTGCCTGGAGCCCAACATCCCTTTTGCCGTGACCTACGAGCTGATCCGCCAGGCCAAACGCGGCCTGAATATGATAGCGCCGATCTCCGATGCGTCGACCGACATGCTGATCGGCGCCGGCTGCGCGACAGCCGTGACCGGCGCCTGGGTCGGCAACGTCTCGGGCGGGCTCGGCCACAACTACCGCCGCGCCGCGGAGACGGCGCAGCCCCATGCGGTCAGGATCAACGACTTCAGCAATTTCTCGCTGGGCATGGCCTTGATGGCGGGCGCCTATGGCATGCCCTTCGCGCCGGTGCGGTCGCTGCTCGGTTCGGACATCCTGAAATCCAATCCGGCCTTCAAGGTGATCGACAACCCGATGTCGGCCGTGCGCGAGCCGATCGTCCTGGTGCCGCCGCTCAAACCCGATGTCGCGGTGCTCGCCGTGCCGCGCGCCGACGCCGAGGGAAATGCCCATGTCTGGGGCAGCACCGGCCTCGCCCAGGAAGCGGCACTGGCCGCGCGGCGTGTCATCGTGCTGGCCGACGAGATCGTGGCGCCGGAGATCATCGCATCGGATCCGAGCCGCGTGCTGTTTCCCGGCTTCGTCGTCAGCGCGGTGGTCGACGCGCATGCCGGCTGCCATCCCTCGCCCATGGCCGGGCGCTGGAAGCGCGATACCGCATTCCTCGACGACTATCACGAGCAGAGCCGCACGCCCGACGGCTTCCGCGCCTGGCTCGGCGAATGGGTCTTGAGCGTGCCAGATCACGCGGCCTACTGCCGCAAGTTGGGCGACCGCCTCGAGGCGCTGCGCATCCGCGGCGCGGCGCTAGCCGCGCCGGCCAACTACGCGAGCGCGTGAGGCCGGACATGTCGTTCTCGACCCAGGAGCTGATGATCGTCGCTGCCGCCCGGGAGATCCGCGACCGCGAGCTGGTCTTCGTCGGCATGCGCCTGCCGATCATGGCTTTCGGCGTGGCGCGGCTGAGCCATGCGCCGCGCGCGGTCGGTCTGTTCGAATGCGGCGTGGTGCGGTACGCGCCGGCCGACGGCACGCTGCACACCATGGCCGATCCGCCCAACCAGCTGGGTGCTGCCTGGACGACCGGAACCGTGCAGGTGATGGGGCTGATGCAGGGCGGGCGCGTCGATGCCGGCTTCATCGGCGGCGCGGAGATCGACCGCTACGGCAACCTCAACACCTCTTATATCGGCGGCATCGAGCGGCCGAAGGTCAAGCTGCCGGGCTCCGGCGGCGCGGCCGACATCGCGGCCATGGCCAAGCGGCTGCTCGTCATCATGAATCACGAGAAGCATCGCTTCGTCGAACGTGTCGGGTTCGTCACCTCGCCGGGCTGGCTCGCGGGCGGCGAGGCGCGCAGACGCGCCGGCCTCGCCCAGGGCGGCCCGGCCGCCGTGATTACCGACCGTGCCGTGCTGCGCCCGCACGGGCCCGATCACGAACTGCACCTCGCCTCGGTTCATCCGGGGCAGACAATCGACGGCGTGCGCGCCGCGACCGGCTGGGACCTCAAATGTCTGCCCGGTGCCGGCGAGACGCCCGCCCCCGGCGAGCGCGAGCTCGCCGCGCTGCACACCATCGACAAGGACGGCTTCTGGCGCTGAAATGCCGGGGCCGGATGCGTTAGCCCGTCTTATTCATGACTGCATCGTTTTTTGGTTGGCGGATGTAGCTTAAGTCATTGATTCATGGTAGAAATCATCTTCCTAGGAGAACTCCTGCCAAGCAACCATGACAGCC
>Ga0194121_10001722_pt1 | contig 36216 bp, 27 predicted proteins | sample TA2MahCa50mmetaG_FD_148609 | JGI IMG/M metagenome (GOLD analysis project Ga0194121, IMG submission 148609) | Freshwater microbial communities from Lake Tanganyika, Tanzania - TA2015020 Mahale Deep Cast 50m | ecosystem: Environmental > Aquatic > Freshwater > Lake | place: Tanzania: Lake...
GCCTGTCGAGCCCCTCAAACAAATTACATGACTACCGTCAAAGCCAAAATCCCCGCACTTTCAATTGCTTAGCTCGAAAATGGGGCAAAGTTCAGGCTAGGAGACGATGATCGGCGGTGCGCGCGCACGGAAGCCGGAGGGAAGGTTGGTCGCCGCGGCCCACAATGTCGGGATCGGATAGGCGACAAGCGACCAGATGATCTCGCGCGGCACGACTGCGGCTGCCAGGAGGTCGTCGAGGCCACCAAGCAGCGCGCACATACGGCACGCTGCCTCGAACGCGCCGTGTCGGTCGAGACGATGCTCGACGTCGTGATGCGCCAGCGCCGCCAACCCCAAGACCAGCAGTGCGACGATCGCGACAGCCCGTGCGCGCGTCGCGCCAAGCCGGCGAGATGGCTGCCGCAGAGGTGGCGCACCTTCGACGGTCGATCCGTTTCGCATGACGGAGAAATGTTATAATATTACATAAAGGAAGGCAAGGCAGCATCGCTCCGGTTCGGGGTTGCGGGCTTGCGCTGACGTGTCGCCGGGCGGGCCGCCGGGGTCGCCGCCCGCCACCTTCTGCCCGAGGAGTGAAGTCGAGTTGAGCCGCGTTCAGTCGCTGGCGTGCGACGCAATGGGTCGGGTGCGTCGCTCAAGCACCGCGACGAGCTGGGACAACAGCGTGCCGATCCGGAACGGCTTGACCACGTAGCCGTCGAAGCCCGCGGCGTTGATCTCCTCCGCCTCGTGCGGCATGGCCGCTCCGGTCAAGGCAATCACGGCCAGATCCTTGGTGCGCGTGTCCGCACGCAGAAGCTTGAGCGCTTCGAGGCCGCTCATGCCGGGCATTCGCATGTCCATGAGGATGATGTCGGGCCGTTCGCGGCGCGCGAGCTCGATGCCTTGCTCGCCGCTCTCCGCCTCGAGATAGCGGACATTCGGATAGCGGCCGAGCAACCTGCGCACGAGATTGCGGTTCTCGACGGTATCCTCGACATAGAGAATGGACACCTGCCCGACGTCATGCAGCGAATGCGGGCTGGTATCGACGACCAGGGTGCGTGCGCGGCTCACGGCGATGGCCGCCACAGGCAGCGTGAACCAGAACGTCGAGCCCTGACCGACGGCGCTGTCGCAACCGATCGTGCCACCCATTTGCTCGACCAGCCCCTTGGCGATGGTCAAACCGATGCCGGTCCCCTCTGTGCCGGACTGCTCGGCGCCGGCGCGGTTGAAGGGCTGGAACAGATGGGCTTGTCGGTGCGGCGCGATGCCGGGGCCGCGATCGGTGATGGCGAAGCGGACGAAGCTTCCAGTCTGATTGGCGTCCAACGTGATGTCGCCTCCGGAACGCCCGTACTTGATCGCATTCGACAGGAGATTGGTCAGCACCTGGATGACGCGCCGGCGATCGCCCAGGACGCCGGGCAGACCATCCAGATTGGATCCAACCGTGATCTTCGCGCCATGGCTGCTCGCCATGGTTTCGGTGTGCGACAGCACCTCACGGACGATCTCTTTGACCGCGACCTGCTCCCTGGCCAGTTGCATGGCCTGGTTCTCGATGCGGGACAAATCGAGAATATCCTCGACCATCTCCAGCAGATGCCGGCCCGTCCGCTCAATCGTCTCGACGGCTTCTCGGTGGCGCCCCGTGATCGCGTCGCGACCATCCTCCAACAGCAGGATCTGGGCGAAACCGAGCACGGCATTGAGCGGCGTGCGCAGGTCGTGGCTCATGCGGGACAGGAATTCCGACTTGGCGCGGCTGGCGTGCTCGGCCGTATCGCGCGCATCCTGCAGTTCACGCTCGTGGCGCTTGTGCTGGGTGATGTCCGTGCGGATCTGGACGATGCCGCCCTCGTCGGTGCGGTGCTCGCGCGCTTCGAACCAGCGCCCGTCGGATCGCGCGATCTCGACCGGCGTGCCATCGGCGCGTCGATGCTGTTCGACGCGCTCGCGAATGTACGCCTCCTCGCGCCCGATGGCGGACGGGAACAGGCCGCGGGTAAAGGCGGCGCGAATGTCCTCCTCGAAGGTGCGCCCGACCACGGTCCCTTCGAGCGTGATCGCCTGCGACTTGAACGCGCGATTGCACAGGACCAACCGGTCATCGGCGTCCCACAGGCGGAAGCCGTCGGCCAGATTGTTGAGGACGTCATTCAAGCGCTGCTCGGCCTGCAGCGCGCGCTGCTCGGCGATCTTCAGGTCGGTGAAGTCGGTGTAGATATGGGCGAAGCCACCATCCTGCAGCGGATGAGACCGCACCAGGAACCAGTGACCGTCCTTCCGCTGATAGGCACGCGCTTCCTTTTCTCTCAATCGCTGGGTCTGCAGCCGGTCGGCAACGAACTCATCCTCGGACTTGCCGGAGAAGGCGTGCAGACCGCGCCGATAGCGGCGGCGCATGATCTCCTCGTAGGTCAAGCCGATCTGGAAATCCTCGGCAAACTGGGTCATCTGCGCGATGTTGTTGGAGCACATGACCAGGCGAAAGTCGCGATCGTAGATGAACCAGGCGTCCGTGCTGGCGCTGACCGCATCGCGCAGCCGCGATTCGGCATGGAGCGCCCGGTTTTGCGCCAGACGCATCTCTACGACCGCCGTCGTCGCCTCGTCGCGCGCCGCGGTGGCGAGGCGCAATTGCGTTTCGAGATCGCCCTGCATCGCGGTCAGGCGCCGCAACGCGTCCTCCGCGATGCGGAAGGGCGCGTAGCGCAGCGGAAGCAGCAATCCCGCGGCGATGATCAATCCGAGGACGCCTGAGGCGCTGGTCCAGGCCAAGGCGGGTGCGATGCCGATGTCAACGTGGACCCGACCAAGCATCTGCTGGTTCGCCACGATCGGCTCGCTGGCTGTCGTCACCAACCAGCCGCGCGGAGCACCCAGCATTGCGATCGTCCTGCCGTCTCGGTCCTCCACGCGAATTGCGATGAGGTCGAGCGTGGATGGCGCCGGCTGCAGGAGCGCCAGTTCCGCTTCGACCTGGCCCGACCAGGCGGCGCCATCCATTCGCGTCCGCTGCGCCAGGCTGAAAGCGAAATCCGCGGCGTAGTCGCCGCCGACCGTTCTGGCCTCGCGGACCGTAAAGAATGCCGTCACGGATGTCAGCACGATCACGATGGCTACGCCGGATGCGATCGCCAGTCCCCAGAGCAGCCGGCGAAGACGTTGAATAGACCGGGCGACTGCCGACGGGGTGTCCTGGGCAGTGTGCGGTCGCTTCATGGCCGGAACGGCGTGTCGATACGCACGGCCGGGCGCGCGGCCATGCCGCCCGCGCCGATCGAGGTCGAGTGGATGCGTGCCGCGCGAGGCGGGAGCCCGATCATAGGTCTGTCGGATCCCAGGGTTTTTGGCGTTGCCTCACTACTATAGCGCGGTATCGTGCTCGACGAGTCACAGCCGGAAGTATGTCGGAACGCATGCGTCCGCTGCCGGCTTCACACAAGCCGGAGTGCCGGGCAGCCAACGTGCCGACGCAGCCGCACCTCCGAGACTTTGCCTCGCGATGAACAATGCGGGGACCCTTCCATCGATGGTCGCCGGAAAGCACTTGCGCGGCCTAGTATCCGGTTTTCGATGTCGGATCGCCAATGCCCTTTCGGGCTGCGCCTGGACGCGAGCGCCGAGAACGCGGTTCGCCGGTCGCGGTCTAGTGCCCGACCCGCTCGACGCGCTTTTCGAGGGCGCCGACGAGCTGTGACAGCAGTGTGCTGATGCGGAACGGCTTCGTGACGTAACCATCAAAGCCGGCCTTCCTGATTGTCGACGCTTCGTGCGGCATCGCCGCTCCGGTCAATGCGATCACGGGAAGATCCCGGGTCCGAGGATCGGACCGCAGCACGCGCAGCGCGTCAAGGCCGCTCATTCCAGGCATGCGCATATCCATGAGGATCACGTCGGGCCGCTCACGGAGCGCAATTTCGATGCCGAGCTCTGCGGCCTCGGCTTCCAGGTAGCGGACGTTGGGGTAGCGTCCGAGAATGCGGCGCACCAGCGCCAGGTTGTCGGGTGTGTCCTCAATGTAGAGGATGGTCACGGTGCCGATGTCACGCAGTGAAGAGTGCTCTTTCGACGGTTGCGGAGTCGAAATCTCGCGTTCGGCAGGATGGGCCGTCGCGCGCGGCAGCGTGAACCAGAAACGAGCGCCTTGTCCGGGCTTGCTCTCGCAGCCGATTGCACCTCCCATCTGCTCGACCAGGCCTTTGGCGATGGTCAGGCCGATTCCCGTGCCTTCAGTGGCGGAGTGCTCCGCGCCGGCGCGGTTGAATGGCTCGAACAGGCGCATCTGATGCTCGGGGGCGATGCCTGGACCGTTGTCGGAGACCGAGACGCGGATGTGGTCGTCCACCGGCGCGGCGTCGATCGCTACCTCGCCTCCGGCAATTCCGTACTTGATGGCGTTGGACAGCAGGTTGGTCATCACTTGAACGACCCGCCTGCGGTCGCCGATGACGCGCGGCTGCAAGCCGAAATCCGTAAGCAGGACGAGCCGCGTGCGGTGATCGGCGGCCATTGCCGCTGTATGGGACTGCGCCTCAGCGACGACTTGATCCAGCGCGAGCATTTCGATGGACAGCTGGATTGCCCGGTTCTCGATGCGAGAGAGATCGAGGATGTCCTCGACCAGTTCGAGCAAATGGCGCCCGGTTCGCTCGATCGTGCCGACGGCGCTGCGCTGCTGTTCGGAGAGCCGCTCGCCTCCCTCTTCGAGCAGGAGGATCTGGGCGAAGCCGAGCACCGCGTTGAGTGGCGTACGCAGATCGTGGCTCATTTTGGACAGGAATTCGGACTTTGCCCGGCTGGCTCGTTCGGCGGCGTCGCGCGCGCTCCGAAGCTCTGTCTCGTATCGCTTCTGATGCGTGACGTCCAGGCGGATCTGGACGACGCCACCCTCGTCGGTTCGGTGCTCGCGCACCTCGAACCAGCGCCCGTCGGCGTGTCTGAACTCGATCGGGCTGCCGTCCGCCCGTCGATGTTGCGCCAGGCGCTGGCGGACGTATTCCTCCTCGCAGCCCGCGGCTTCTTGGATTTCTCCCAGCGCGACGGCTGCCCGGAGATCTTGCTCGAACGTCGTGCCGTTCGCGGTCGACCGTGGCTCGGCAGACTGGGCTTTGAATGCCCGATTGCTGAGGATCAGACGATCGTCCGCGTCCCACAGACGAAAGCCTTCAGCGAGGGCGTCGATTGCGTTGAACAACCGAAGTTCGGCTTGGCGCGCGCGCTCCTCGGCGATCCGCAGTTCGCGCGCATGCTGCTTGGACTCTTCCAACAGGCGGCGCTGATTCGCTTCGCTTTCGGTCAACGCCGCGATGCGCCGATGCACCTCCGCGGCCATGATGTTGAAGCTGGCGCCGAGATCGGCAATCTCGTCGCGGCCCGTCACCGGCACGCTCACGTCGTGGCGGCCGGCGCGAACCGCATGGCTGGCGGCGGTCAAAAGCACGAGCGGCCGGGTGAGCGTGCGATGGGTTAGGGCCAGAACCATTGCCAGGAGCGACAGGCATCCGACGCCGACCAGGGCGTTTTTGGTCAAGAGCGCCGTGAAGGCATCCTCGATCGAATCGGAGCATATGGCGTAGCAGAGACCGCCGAGCTTCTGGCCCGCCAGCATGATCGGCATCTCGTAGGGCACGGGAAATCGGCAGTTCGCGCGCGCAGGCAGCGGCGCGTCCTTGGGCGGCCGGCCTTCGAGCGCCGCGTCCCAGCCGGCGGCGGCAACGAAGCGGGCTTGCGCATCGTAGAGGACCATGTAGGTAAAGCTGTTCAACGCGACGCTCTCCCGGAGCATCTCGTCGACCGACGCATAGTCGCGCGCGGCCAGGGGCGCCGCCAATGCCGCATTGAGGAACGGCTGGTCCTTGATCGACCGCTCAGCCGTTTGCCGCAGCAGCTCGGCCTTGAAGATGAGCGCGTTGGTCAGCGTGACCGAAGCGGCAGTGATGACCAACGCAAGCATTCCCGCCAGAAGCAGCTTGGCGCGAAAACTCATGGCAGGATCGGGTCGCGTGGGTCGGTCGCCCTCAGGGCTGGCTCATCAGCCTCCGAGTCTCGGCCAGGACGCTGTCCAGCGTAGCAAGCTCGGTTTGTTCGACCGCGCGGATCGCCTTGAATCCCGATCGGCGGAAGAATTCTTCGCCCTCCGGGTGCCGCGCCAACTCGATGACCGCATCGCGGATCGACGCCGCGAGGCTCTTCTCGATGTGGTTGCCGGTGAGCGCCAGGAAACCGGGGACCCGCACGAACTCGACCAGTATCTCGAGATCCTTGCGTAGCTCCTCGCGTATCGCCCGGAACTCTCCGAGGCTCATCATGGCCATGGGAGCCTCGCCGCTGCCAAGCACCTGGGCCAGGCTGTCATCATTGCGCGCGTGCAGGGTTGTGAAATCGGTGCCCGCATGCAGGCCCTGGGCGGCGAACCATTCCATTCCCTTCATCGCCACGAGCGATTGTGGGTTGGCCAGCGCCAGAACCTTGCCGCGCAGCTCGGCGGGGCTCTTGATCTGCTTGGCGCGGAGTACGGCGACTATCCCGGGAATCGGCGGCTCGTAGATGGCGAAGACGTGATGCCCCGCGTCGATTTCGGCGAGGCGGCCGAGATTTGCCGCGGTGACGGCGAGGTCGTATTTCCCGGCCATCAGGTTCGCGTGGTAGGCCTTGAAGCTTGGCGCCGTGACGATCTCGACCGCTCGGCCGAGCCGGCGCTCCAAGTAGGTGCGGAAGGGCTGGTAGCTCTCGACAATGACGCGCGCGCTGAGGTTGGGGAGCACGCCGAATTGCAGCGGTGCCGGTTGGGCGCGCGCCTCGGCGAGCTGAGCCACCGCGATGGCGATGCCGGAGACAATCAAAACCCGGCCAATCCAGTCGAACACCTGTCTCATGGGATCTAACTCCGGTTGCTATATGGCTGGCGGGATTGGCGAATTCTTCCTCTTTCCGATCCCTGGGACGGCGCAGGCGGCGCTTCGAATCCGGTGGCGCCGTGCTGACACCGGGCCGACCATGACGCAAATTCGCTAATGTGCAGTTAACGGTGGTCGAGACGGAAAAGCGCGCCCGGGCGGGTATAGTCCTTAGGCAGGCGCCGGACGCCTGCGACCGACAGCGCTGGCCCTGCGGCTCAACTCAGGGCAAATTGCCGCCCGACATACTCGACCAGATCGGCGACGCAGCCTTCGACGTCGCGGGCGCCGGTGTCGATCACCAGCTCGGCACTGACAGGCGGCTCGTAGGGCGCGGAGATGCCGGTGAAATCGGGGATCTGGCCGGCCCGCGCCTTCTTATAGAGGCCTTTCGGGTCGCGCCGCTCGCACTCGGCGAGATCGGCCTTGACGTGGATCTCATGAAACAGCTCGGGCGCGGTTGAACGCACGTGATCGCGGTCGGAGCGGTATGGTGAGATGAAGGCAGTGATGACGACCACCCCCGCCCGCGCGAACAGCGCGGCGACCTCGCCGACGCGCCTGATGTTCTCGGCGCGGTCGTCGGGCGAGAAGCCGAGATCGGCGCTCAGGCCGTGGCGGATGTTGTCGCCATCGAGCACGTAGACGTGCATGCCCTTGCGGAACAGCTGACGCTCGAGTTCCTGCGCCAGGGTGGTCTTGCCTGCGCCCGACAGGCCGGTCAGCCAGAGGATGCCGCTCTTGTGTCCATTGGCGCGCCAGCGCGCCTCAGTGGTGATCTGCGACTCGACGTTTGGAATGTTCTGGGACTTGACGGTCAGGCTGCGCCGCTGGTCCGGGTAGCCCTCCATGCTGACGATGCCGCCGCCGACGATGTCGTAGCCTTCGACCAGCACGAAGCGGCCGGTGCGATGGTTGCGCTGGAATTCGTCGAGCGCCAGCATCGAGCGCGCTCGCATGGTGATTTCGGCCACGCCATTGCGCGCGACCGACTGGCTCGGCCGTGACGAGAGGTCCGTGACGTCGATCACGCGGTCGACCGATTGCACCTCGACCTGGTGCTCAGCCGTGGCGAGCTTCATCTTGTAGCGCGAGCCGGCGGCCAGCGGCTTGTGCCCGAGCCAGAACAGGCGCGCGCGGAACACATTGGTTTCCACCGGCGGCCGGTCCTCGTGGCTGGCGATCTGGCCGCGCTCGACAAAGATGTGCTCGTCGAGGGTTATGCCGACCGACTGCCCGGCCGCGGCCTCGGTCGGCTGGCTCCGGACCGACCAACCCTCGATCGAGGCGATGCGCGCTGTCTTGTTGACCGGTGAGAAGAGCAGCCGATCGCCGACCTTGAGCCGTCCGCTCTCGATCCGGCCGGCGACGATGCGCCGGTCGTCGAACTTGTAGACGTCCTGGACGGGCAGGCGCAGCGGCAGGTCGACGGCGTCGGGCGGCAGGCGGAACCGGTCGAGAGTTTCGATGACGGTCGCGCCGCGGTACCACGGCATCCGATCCGTGCGACGCGCGATGGCGTCGCCGGCGTGGGCGGAGATCGGCACGATCTCCGACGGCGTGATCCCGATGTCGCACAGGTATTGCGTGATCTCGCTGGCCACCTGGTCGAAGCGCTTCCGGTCATAGTCGACCAGATCCATCTTGTTGATCACGACGGCGACCTGGCTGATGCCGAGCAGGTGCAGCAGGTAGCCGTGGCGGCGCGACTGCTCCTGGACGCCTTCGCGTGCGTCGACGACCAACAGCGCCGCATCGCTCGCCGCCGCGCCGGTCACCATGTTCTTGAGGAATTCCTTGTGTCCGGGCGCGTCGATGATGACGTAGGGTCGGAGACGCGTGCGGAAGCGGATCTGGGTCGTGTCGATGGTGATGCCCTGGTCGCGCTCGGCCTGCAGCGCGTCCATCAGGAACGCCCATTCGAACGGCATGCCCCGGCGCTGGCTCATCGCCTTGATGGCTTCGTATTTTCCGTCGGGTAGCGAGCCCGATTCGTAGATCAGGCGGCCGACCAGCGTCGACTTGCCATGGTCGACATGGCCGACGATCGTGATCTTGAGATGCTGCGCCGCGTTGGCCATGTCACATATAGCCGGCGGCGCGCAGGCGCTCGAAGCTGTCCTCGGCTTCGTGGTCCATAGCGCGGCCGGCGCGCTCGGGCACCTTGGTCGTCTCGAGCTCGGCGATGATCTCGTCGATCGTCGCGGCGTTGCTCGCGACCGGGTGCGTGATGTCCTGGTCGCCGAGCGACCGATAGCGTTTTCCGCTCTTGGCGAAATAGAGATCGACCAGCGGGATCCTCTCGCGCTTGACGTAGCGCCAGACGTCGAGCTCGGTCCAATGCAGCAGCGGATGGATGCGCAGATGCGTGCCGGGTGCGAAATCGGTCTTGTACTGGTCCCAGAACTCCGGCGGCTGGTCGCGCACGTCCCATTCGGCGTTCTCGCCGCGCGGGCTGAACACGCGTTCCTTGGCGCGCGTCCCTTCCTCGTCGCGCCGGATTCCGGCGATGATCGCCGTGAAGCCGTGCTTGGCGACGAGGTTCTTGAGGCCGTAGGTCTTGCGCGCGGCCGAGCGTGCAGCCGGCGGCAGGGTCGGATCCATTTCCTCGATGGGCGGGCAGAAGTCGACGATCAGGTTGAGGCCCCATTCCCGCGCGTAGCGCTCGCGGAAGGCGTACATCTCGGGAAACTTCTTCTCCGTGTCGACATGGACGACCGGGAACGGCACATGACCGAAGAAGGCCTTGCGCGCGAGCCAGACCATGACATTGGAGTCCTTGCCCAAGGACCACAGCATCATCAGCTTGTCGAACTTGTTGAACGCCTCGCGGAGCACGTAAATGCTCTGGCTTTCCAAGGCGTCGAGATGATCCATGATCGGTTGGGTCCGTGGAGCCGCCGGAGCGGGCGAGGGATGGCCGGGCTGGCGAGCCCCGCGCGTCCTATGTAGGGAAAAAGCCTTGCGCTGTCGAGTTGTGGCGTCCGGCTAGGCCGCTTTGTCGCGGATGCCCGGCCGGGCCGGCGACAAATCCTCGGCGCTGACGCCATGGCCGAGGATATCGGCCGGAATGGCGCTGCCCGTGGCGATCGCCGCGGCGATCCGGCCCATCGCGGGCGAGGTCTGGATGCCGTAGCCGCCCTGGCCCGCCACCCAGAGAAAGCCTGGCGCGTCCGGCGCCATGCCGTTGACCACGGTCTTGTCGGCGACGAAGCTGCGCAGCCCCGCCCATTTGCTGGCGAAGCGGCGGATCTGGAATTTGCTCGCGGTCTCGATCCGGTCGACCGCCATGGCGAGGTCGAGCTCCTCGGGCTGGGCGTCGCACGGTTCGGACGGCGTCTCGTCGGCCAGGCTGCCGAGGAAGCGTCCCGCGTCAGGCTTGAAGTAGAACTGCTCTTCGACGCAGCACACCATGGGCATGCCGCCATAGTTGGAGCCGGCCGGCGGGTCGAAGGTGAAGGCGGTGCGCCGCTTCGGCACCAGACCGATCGGACGGATTCCAGCCATGGCGCCGATCACGTCGCACCAGGCGCCTGCCGCGTTGACCAGCACCGGCGCCTCGAACGACCCGGCACGGCTGTCGACGTGCCAGTTCTTGCCGACGCGCCTGACCGCGGTCACTTCGGCATCGGTCAGCACGCGCGTGCCGCGACTCCTGGCCAGCTTGAGGTAGCCCTGATGGAGTGCGTGCACGTCGATATCCATTGCGTCGGGCTCGTAGACGGCCGAGGCGACATAGTCTTCGCGCAAAACCGGCGCAATACGCAGCGCCTCCGCGCCGTCGACGCGACGCACGCTCGGCGTCACGCGCTGGCCCTCGGCGACGGCGTCGTCAACCTGCTTCTCCTGATCGGCGCGGCCGATCAGGAGTGCGCCGCGCGCCGACAGGATCGGGTGATCGGTCAGGCCGTCGGGCGGATTGAGCATGAACGCACGGCTCGCCTTGGTGACCGCGCGGATGACGCGGTTGCCATAGGTCTCGGTGAACAGCGCGGCCGAGCGGCCGGTCGTGTGGTATCCGGGGGCGCTCTCGCGCTCCAGCACGATCACGCGGCCGGCCTTGGACAGCTCTTGCGCGGCGGAAGCGCCGGCGATGCCGGCGCCGATGATGAGGAAATCGCAGGTCTCGGTCATGGCGGCCGGAGGTTAATGCCGCGCCCCGGTGGCGCCAAGTAGAAAGCTGGGGCCCGTGCGTGACTGCGCCGGCTTGACTTGGCTGGTCCTGTCGCGTCCGATCCTGCCGAACCGGAGACGACGATGAGCGAGTACGGAACGGCCGAGCCCAGGCAGATCCTGACGATCCTGATGCGCCTCGGCCTTGCCGAGCCGGACACGATCGCGCGCTTCGAGCGGCTCACGGGCGGTGTCTCCTCCGACATCTGGCGTGTCGATCTGCCGGGTCGCGCGCTATGCGTGAAGCGGGCACTCGCCAAGCTGCGCGTGCGCCAGGACTGGTTCGCGCCGGTCGAGCGCAACCGCTACGAGGCGGCCTACATGGAGGTGGCGGGCGCACTTCTGCCCGGCGTCGTCCCGCGCCTGCTTGGCCAGGACGAGATGGCCGGCGCTCTGGTGATGGAGTTTCTGCCGGAGCGGGTCTATCCGCTATGGAAGGCGCAATTGCGCGACGGTCAGGCAGATGCGCGTGTCGCCGCCATGGTGGGCCAGCGTCTGGCGCTGATCCACGCCGGCACTGCCGGGCGAGCGGACATTGCCGCTCGCTTTCCGACCGACCGGATCTTCCACGACATCCGGCTCGAGCCCTATTTGCTGGCGGCCGGCCGCGCGCATCCGGAATTGTCCGGCGCGCTGGCCGTCGTGGTCGAACGCACGGCGTCGACCAAGCTGGCGCTCGTGCATGGCGACGTCAGCCCGAAAAACATTCTGATCGGACCGAACGGGCCGGTCTTTCTCGATGCGGAATGCGCCTGGTACGGCGATCCTGCCTTCGACCTCGCCTTCTGCCTCAATCATCTTCTGCTGAAGTGTCTTTGTACGCCGCAGGCTTGTCCCGTCTATCTCGATTGCTTCGAGTCGCTGTCCCGGGCCTATCTGGCGGGCGTGACCTGGGAGGAGAGAAGCGGTCTCGAAGCGCGGGCAGCCGCGCTTTTGCCCGGTCTCTTTCTGGCCCGCGTCGACGGCAAGTCGCCTGTGGAGTACGTTACGGACGAGCGCGACAAGGCGCGGGTCCGCCGCGTCGCCGCGGCCTTGATCGAACGGCCAGTGGAGCAGCTCGGCTCCATCAAGGCCGCGTGGGAAGAGGAGCTGGCGGAATGAGGGACGGCGCCATCGTCCAGGTGCTGGGCCGTCGCGTGTGGGATTCCCGTGGCCGGCCGACCGTCGAGGCCGAGGTTCATCTGGCGGGCGGTGCCGTCGGACGGGCAATTGCACCGGCTGGCGCGTCGACGGGCTCCGGCGAGGCCGTCGACCTGCGCGACGGCGGTGCCCGGTTCGGCGGTTTCGACGTGCGCCAGGCTGTCAGTCATGTGCTCAACGACATCAATGTCGCGCTGACCGGCGTCGACGCCCTCGATCAGGGTGCCGTCGATGCAGCGTTGATCGATCTCGACGGCACGGCCAACAAGGGTCGCCTGGGCGGCAACGCGATGATCGCCGTGTCCATGGCGGCCGCCCATGCCGGGGCTCAGGCCGTGCGTCAACCGCTGTGGCGCTGGCTCTCGAACGGCGGCAAGGCTCAGATGCCGCGGCCGATGATCCAGATCTTCGGCGGCGGCGCTCATGCCGGCAAGCGCGTCGACGTCCAGGATTTCATGATAACGACGCCGGGAGCCTCGAGCTTCGTCGAAGCCCTGAACTGGACGGCGGATGTCTACCGCACCGCCGGCGCGTTGATGGCGGAGGCCGGCAGGCTGCACGGCGTAGCCGACGAGGGCGGCTATTGGCCTGAATTCGCCTCGAACGAGGAAGCGCTGGTCATGCTGACGCGCGCCATCGAGCGAGCCGGCTATCAAGCGCCCGACCAGGTCGGCATCGCGCTCGATATCGCCGCGTCCCAGTTCGGCCGGGGCGGTCGCTATCGTTTCGGCCTCGATGGGCGGGAACTCGACCGCGACGGTCTCGCCGATCTGCTGGTCGCCTGGACGACTCACTACCCGATCGTATCGATCGAGGACCCGTTCGCCGAGGACGACAGTCAAGGCTTCATCGCGCTGATGAATGCGGTCGGCGACCGCATCCAGATCGTCGGCGACGACTTGCTGGTCACGAACGCACGGCGCATCGACCGCGCCGTGTCCATCGGCGCGTGCAACGCGGCGCTGATCAAGCCCAACCAGGCGGGCACTTTGACCGAGACGCGGGCGGCATTCGATGCCGCGCGCGCGGCCGGCTGGCACACCATCATCTCGGCACGATCAGGCGAGAGCGAGGATACGACCATCGTGCACCTCGCCGTCGGCTGGAACGCCGGCCAGCTCAAGGTCGGCTCGTTCAGCCGATCCGAGCGCATGGCCAAGTGGAACGAGGGTATCCGGATCGAAGAGGCGCTCGCGCGCTGACGTGCGGCCGAGACGCTATCAAGTCCTGCGGGGTATCGCGTGAAGTTGGAGGCGACGATCGTCGGCGTCGTGTTGCTCGCCGCGCTCATGCACGCGACGTGGAACGCGGTGGTCAAGTCGGACAGCGACCGGCTGATCAGCTTTGCCCTGGTGCAGGCCACCGGAATGATCGGCGGCGCGCTGCTGCTGCTGGCGGCGGGGTCGATCGCCGACGAATCCTGGCCCTACCTGATCGGCTCGACCGTCATCCACTACGTCTACTACTTCCTGCTGCTCAGGGCCTATGCCCATGGCGATCTGAGCCATGTCTATCCGATCGCGCGCGGCCTCGGTCCGTTGCTGGTCGCGCTGTTCTCGGGCTCGTTGATCGGCGAGCATCTCAGTTCGGCCGAGCTCGCGGGCGTGCTCGCCGTGTCGATCGGTGTGACCAGCCTCGCCTTCGCGCGCGGCTTGCCGCGCGGCGCTGATCTGCGCGCCACGGCCTTCGCGCTGATGACCGGTGTGACGATCGCGAGCTACACCATACTCGATGGGCTGGGCGTGCGCGCCTCAGGCAATGCACTCGGTTATATCGCCTGGCTCAACGCGCTGGAGGGACCGGGCGTCATGATCGTCGCGCTGGTGCGCCGGCCGTGGCCGGTGCTCGCCGCCTATCTCAGGACGCAATGGTGGCGCGGCTGTGCCGGCGGCGCGATCGCGGCGACGGGTTACGGTATCTCGATCTGGGCCATGGGGCAGGGGCCGGTCGCTCATGTCGCGGCACTGCGCGAGACCTCGGTCCTGTTCGCCGCGATCATCGGGCTGGTGTTCCTGCGCGAGAGCTTCGGGCTGTGGCGCATCTCGGCCGCAGCGCTGATCGTCGCCGGTCTGCTGCTCATGCACCTGCACATCGGCGGCTGAAAAAGCAAACGCCCGACCAGCCGGTCGGGCGCTTGGCGGTTGCGCGGACGGATCGCGTCAGAAGTTGTCGTCGGTGCCGATATCGGCCGGCGCGTAGTCGGCGTGCTCCTGGACGGGATTCCATGCCTCGGGCTCGGGCCGATTTTCGGGCAGTGGCACAGCACCGCGCTCGGCAGCCTGGGCCTGGTTGCCGAACATGCCCTCCAACCCCTTCATCAGCATGGCGCCGCCGACGAAGCCTGCGGCTGCACCGAGCGCCGTGCGCAGGAAAGTTCCGCCCTGACCTTGGTTCTGTCCCGCGAGCGGCATCTGATAGGGAGATTGAGCTTGCGGCGGCGGCACCATGGTCGCGCGCATCGGTTGCTGCGGCGCAGCCGGCCTGCCCCATGGTCCGGTCGCCTTGGCGCCGAGAAAGCTTGGTTGCGCCGGCGCAGCAGGCTGCGCGACCCGTGCGGCGGCGAGTTCCTTTTCCAGCGTCTCGATGCGCTGAGCGGCCTGGCTGAGCGCATGCTCCTGCACCATCACGGCCTGCACGAGGGTGTAGGCGGCGCTGGGCTGGCGGGCGATTGAATCGCGAATGAGCGCAGCGGCTTCGGCGTCTTTCTCCGCCGGTTCATTCTGCTTCAATCGGGCGAACAGCCCGTCGAGCAGCTCACGTTCCTGTGGCGTCATCCCCCAGCTCCTTCAATGTCCGTTTGAACGCGGCGCGTGCCCTCGCGCGCAGCGGTCATAAGCCTTTTGGCTATATATGAAAGGACGGCGCGAGCTTCAAATCAAGCTATCCAATGGGGTCAAGCGGCCAGATCGGCCGGCGCAGCTTCCGGAACGTAAATCGGGTCAGGTCCGGCGAGCACAGCGAGCCCGAATCCACGACCACGACTTCGCGCGCAAGTGATTGATATGCGGCCCTAAAGTGATGCGATGACTTGAGGCCGATGACGGCCTTGGCGCGCGGGTCGACGCCCTGGGAAAGGAAGACCTGGTGGTCCGTCACCTGCAGGCGGTTGGTGGAAACGACCACGTCAATGCCGCCGAGCCGATAGAGCATGCTCGGGCCCATGTTCATGACCGTGCCCTTGTGCATGGGGCCGTCATGAACGAACTTGCCATCCGTGAGCCTTATCACCTCGCCTTCGGCCTCGATCGGCGCGCCGAAGGCCGGGTCGATCTTGCCGCCGAGTTTGATCCTCGCGCGATTGCCGACGCCGGCGCGCCGGCCGGCCTCGACCGCTTCGCCGTCGCAGATCGGCGCGAAACAGGCATTGCGCAAGCCGGCGTCGAGCATGGCGCGCAGCAGATTCGTCGTGTCGCCGTAGCCGCCGCCGCCCGGATTGTCGGTCGTGTCGGCGATGACCAGCGGCTTGCCCGACGCGTCTGGCCGCCGCGCGATGGCCATCGCCTCGTCGAGCGACAGGAGGCGGACGGTGCGTTCGTCGCGCGTCGTCCAGATGCGGTCCATCAGCTCCTCGGCGATGGCGCGGCCACGCGGATTGGCGCCATCGGTCGTGACCGCGACCGATGGTCCAGTGTCGGCAATGTCGGACCAGGTGAAGCCGGCATGGATGCTGACGGCGAGCGCCTCGCCTGAGTTTTCGTAGCGATCGGCGCGCGCGAGCAGGTCGACCATTGGACCGTCCTGCGTGATGCCGCCATTGGCTCCCTTCAGAAGCGGGCGCCGCGCGGCGACGCAGCGCGGCTTGATCTCGCCCGCGATCGCGCCGCGCACCAGTTCAGCCGCCTGCGTCGCGCGTTCGTGCTGGTCGATGTGCGGATAGGTGCGATAGGCGATGATGGCATTCGCGTTGGCCGCCATCTTGTCGGTCACGTTGGCGTGCAGATCGAGCGTGATCGCGACCGGCACACGGGGCCCGATGATGCGGCGCAGGCGCTCGAGCAGGTCGCCCTCGGCGTCATCGGCTGTCTCCGTCACCATGGCGCCGTGGAGCGCCAGCACCACGCCGTCGAATGGGCCCAGATCGCGCGCAGCCGTCAGCACCGCGCCGGACAGCTTGTCCCAGCATTCGGCCGTCACCGTGCCCGAGGGCGTGGCGTTGGCGGCGATCGCCGGGACGAGCGTCCAGCCGAAGCGCTCGCCGGCTTCGAGCAATGCACCTATCTCGGTGCGCGTGCCCCGGAAGAAGGACGCGATCGCATTGCCCTCCAGCAGGTAGCGCCGCCGGTACGAATCGAGGTCGGTCTTGAGCCGGCTGAAGGTGTTGGTCTCGTGCATGATCTGCGAGATGAGGACTCGGGCGGTCATCAATTCTTCCTCATTGGATGGCTTGAACGAACTCCGGAGCCGCCCTTCCAGTTGGCCGGTCGATGAACTAGCCTGAACCAGAATCGACACGCCCGTGTCTTCTTGCGATCGGATCCCGCCGTGCCCGACAAGGATCTCTACAAGCTTCCGCTGTCAGATGCCGACTGGAATGGCATTTTCGCGGAACTGAAAAAGAACCGCCACTTGCTTTTCCTGCACCCTGAGTGGCGTTTGCTCATAGCGAAGCGCCGCGCCGCGTATTTCGGGCACCAAGCGATGATCGACGCTTTGCTGGATACGTCGATCTCGTACACGCTCGACTGGAACTCGAAACAAATGGACGGATTCGTCGAAGGAAACTTTCGACGACTTGTCTTTCCGCTCTACGCAATCGACTTTGTTTGGCTCAATGCGCCGGGCCTCCACGTGCTGTCGATCGGGCCGCGCAACGAGATGGAACTTTATCTGCTGTATGCTCTGCGCTTCCGACCCGACCGGGTCAAAGCGGTCGATCTGATCAGCAATTCGCCGCTCGTCGACATCGCCGACATGCACGCACTGCCGTTCGACGACAACAGCTTCGATGTCGTCATCTCCAGCTGGACGCTGCCCTACAGCAAACAGCCACGTCGCGCGGCGCATGAGGTGGCGCGCGTATGCCGGCACAACGGATTGGTCGCGATCGGCTTGACGCGTGTGCCAAGCAGCGACCCGGAGCACGCCCAGATCGTCAGGGAGGGCGCCGTTCCGTTCCAGACGGTTGACGAGATCGTCGAACTTTTCTCCGGCATAACGCCGGACATCGTGTTCCGCCACGAGCCGGTCGTGAAGACGGAAAAGGGAGCGCTGATGGTGATCTTTCGCGTTACGAAGCATTAGTCAGCGCGCCCCACTGCCGTTCATTCCGGACTCGATCGGTCAACGCACGATCGCCCCGACCATCTTTCCGGAAGCCGCAAGCTTGTCGAGATCGGGCACGGGGCGCGCGGTGCGCTTGTCGCGCGCCATGTGCTGCTCCAGCGCGTGCGCCACGTCCAGCACGTACCGATCGCCCTTGTGCGGGCCGCAGAGCTGCAGGCCGAAGGGCGTGCCCGTCGGCTCCAGCCCACAGGGGATCGAGATGCAGGGATGGCCCGTGTTGGTCAGCGCGTAAGTCGGCGCCAGCCAGTGGAAATATGTCCTCAGCTTCTTGCCATTCATCTCCGCGACATAGCGTTGCTCGACCGGGAAAGGCGGCACGGAAACGGTCGGCGAGAGCAGGACGTCGTAGTCCTGGAAGAAGGCCTGGAGCGCGCGGAAGATCTTGGTCTGCTCGGCATGCGCCCAGGCGATGTCGGCCGCCGACATTTTCAGGCCCTGCTCGTAGTTGGCGATGATGTTGGGGCCGAGCTTGTCCCGGTGCTTTTCGTAGCGCTCCCGTTGACCGGCGAGGAAGTTGAGCGCGCGCATCGCCTCGAACACCTCGTCCGAATTTTTCATTTCGGGATCGCGCTGCTCGCAGGTCCTGAACGCCGACTTGATCAGACCGATGCGCTCGAGGAATGTCGCGCGGATGCGATCGTCGATCGGTGCGAAGCCGAAGTCGACGGTGTAAGCGACCCGCAACGACGACAGATCGACCGGCCGGAGCGTCGCGAAGTCGGCCGGATTGACCGGGCCGGCGAAGGGGTCGCGGCTGTCGTCGGACACCTGCGCCTGGAGCAGAAGTGCCGCGTCGGCGACGTCGCGGCCCATCGGCCCCTGGACCGAAAGCGGTGTCCAGCCGAGCGGCCGCCGTTCGGTCGCGACCAGGCCGGGCGAGGTGCGGAAGCCGACCACGCCGCAGAAAGCCGCGGGAATGCGCAGGCTGCCGCCGGTGTCCGAGCCCGTGCAGATCGGCAGCATCGAGGTCGCGAGCGCGACAGCCGAGCCGCCCGACGAGCCGCCGCAGATGCGCTTGGGGTCGAAGGGGTTGCCGGTCGGCCCGTAGACCGGATTGTTGGTGTTGGCGCCCGCGCCGAATTCCGGAGTGTTGGTCTTGGCGACGACGATGGCGCCGGCCGCGCGGCAGGCCGCGACCATGCGTTCGTCCTTGGCCGGCACATAGTCGGCAAAGAGCGGCGAGCCCCAGGTGGTGCGCAGCCCTTCGGTCTCGTTGAGGTCCTTCACGCCGAGCGGCAGGCCGTGCAGCGGCCCGAGCGGCGCGCCGGATTTCACCTTGTCCTCGGCCGCCCGCGCTTCCTTGCGCGCGCGATCCACTGCCATGGCGGTCAACGCATTGACTGCCGGATTCACCCGCTCGATCCGCCTGAGGCAGGATTCCAGGAGTTCGACCGGCGAGATCTTGCGCGCGCCGATCAACCGGCGCAGCTCGACGGCGCCGATATCGCAGAGTTCGGTCATGAGAGCTGATTCTCCTTCGGCGGGAATGGTGCTCGCTGAAGCAGGCAGGATAGGACGGACGCAACCGATGTGGAATGTCCATCAGTTCGACGGGCGCCCGGTGTCCGCGCCGAGCTTGGCGGCAGCGATGCCGAGGCGGTCCGGCCGACGTGATTTACATGCCCGGCCTGCGAATGCAGAATCGCCGCGTATCGAGAGTTGATATCTGCCGCGAGCCGATCGGTCGGCGCGGCGCCGCGGCGGCGGTGTCGGAAAAGCTCGAGATGCATGAGCGCGAGCCACCGTCCGGCGGCCGCGGGCGACGGATGGACATGGAATGCCAACTCCAGGCGAAGTGCTGGTGCAGGCGGCGCAGCTGGGAATGCGCGGCGAGCACGCCGGAGCCGAAGCATTGCTTCGGCGGCTGGTCGACGCGCGGCCTGAAGAAAAGGCTGCGCATCTGCTGCTTGCTCTCGCCATGACCAACCAGGGAAAGGCGGTGGACGCCATCCCGCAGCTCCGTCGCGCGCTTTGCATGGATCCGACGCAGGAGTTGTGCTGGCGTGTTTACGGTGAATGTCTCGTCAAGTCCGGCGAGGCGGATCAAGCCGAATTGGCAGTCCGCTGTTGTCTCGCGCTCAGCCGAAACTCGTCATGGTCGCTGCGCCAGCTCACGCACATTCTCGTGGCGCACGAACGCTGGGACGAAGCCGAAGCGCTCGCCCGTCGCCTTCTCGAGCCGAGGCCCTTCGACTTCGACGGCCACTACAGTTTGGGCCTGTGCCTGGTGGCGCGAAAAGATTGGGCCAATGCGGGGTCGCATTTCCTCCGCGCGCTCGCCGGCGGACTCGATTCTCGTCTGGTTCCGTTCGCGCTGCTGGGCTATGGCCGCGCCATGATTGTGAGCGATCGGCTGCCGGCGGCGGTTGCGGCGCTGCAATGGTCGCTGAGGTTCGACCCGGACATTTGGGAGGCGCAGACGGCGCTGGCGGCGATCGACTCTGGTTCGGGGGACGGTGCAGGCGTTGCCGATCCGGTTTACCCCAATCAGGTCGAGGCGGCAGCCGAATTCACCGACTACAGAGGCGGACGGACGTTTGCGCAGCGGTTCCGCGTCTATGCGCGCATCAGTGCCAAGCCCTTTGGACATTTCATTGTCGGCCACGTCCTTGCGGCAACGATCAAGAAGCAGTTTTCCAAAGCTCACCTGACGCTCGAGTGCGAGTTGGACAGGCCGTTCAAGCACGATATCAACACGATCAACCCCTACATCGACGAACTTGTCGTCTCCGACAAGTCGATAGACGGCGTATCGGGGACGAAGGGCGAAGCGCGGGTGGACGGACCGGGCCGGCGTGACGACCGGTTCGACTTCATTGTTCATCCAGCGATGATTCGCGACATTCGGCTGACCTCGTACGATCACGCGGCTCGCCTGATGATCCCTGATGGGCTGAACGCGAAACTCAGCGCGCGACTCGCCGATCTGGGCGCGAAACCCGATCGCTGGTTTTGCACCATGCATTTTTCGCGAAAACACGTGGGGGCACTGGATTCCGAGCGACGGGCGCGACATGAATCCCGAGACGTTTCGAGAGCTGGCCGAAGCGATCATCGGTCGGCTCGGCGGACAGGCGGTCAGGCTGGGCCACCCGGGCATGACGTCCTTCGGACGGATGCAGGGATTCGTCGATCTGTCGTCGGAATCCACCATCGTCCAGGCTTTCGCGGTGAGCAGATCGAGATTCATGATCGCCACGCCAAGCGGACCGACGGCGCTGGGTTCGGCCATGCACGTCCCGACGATCGTCGCCAATGCCATGAGCATGTCGGGTGTCTGGCGGGCATCCGACAATCTGTTGATGCAGCACCTGGTCACTCCCGACGGCAGGCGCGTGTCCCTGAACCGTGGCATGAGGCAGGGTATGTACGCGATGAATGCGCAGAAGTATCTCATCGAACATTGCGGCTACAGGATGATCAAGAACAGCAGCCTGGAAATGCTTGCCGCAGCATCGCTCGTCTCGGAAGAGAACACGCACGTTCGGGGTTGGCGATTCGAGCCGCGGACCTGCTTGATTGCGAGGGCGGAGCCGTGCCAGCGTGATGACGTAATATCAGCGGAGGTAGGGCGCGATGTCGAGGATGGTCACCATCGGAGCGGCCCAAGTCGGGCCCATTGCGCGCAACGACAGCCGGCAAGCGGTCGTGGCCCGGCTGGTCGCGCTAATGGAGCAGGCGGCCAAGCGGGGCTGTGATCTCGTCGTCTTTCCCGAGCTCACGCTCACCACCTTCTTCCCGCGCTGGTTCATGACCGATCAGGACGAGATCGACCAGTTCTTCGAGCGCGAGATGCCGAGCCCGGCGACCCGGCCGCTGTTCGACGCGGCGCGCCGGCTGGGGCTCGGCTTCTATCTCGGATATGCCGAGCTCGAACAAGCGGATGGCAAGACCCATCGCTACAACACGACGGTGCTGGTCGACAAGTCCGGCGCGATCGTCGGCAAGTATCGCAAGATCCATCTGCCCGGCCATGCCGAGCACGAGCCGTGGCGCGCCTTCCAGCACCTGGAGAAGCGCTACTTCGAGGTTGGCAATCTGGGTTTCCGCGTCTGGCGCGCTTTCGGCGGCCACGTCGGGATGTGCATCTGCAACGACCGGCGCTGGCCCGAGACCTACCGCGTGATGGGCTTGCAGGACGTCGAGCTCGTGCTGATCGGCTACAACACGCCCTATCACAATCCGCCGGCACCCAGCCACGACCGGCTGGCAAACTTCCACAACCACCTCGTCATGCAGTCTGGCGCCTACCAGAACGCGACCTGGGTCGTCGGGGTCGCCAAGGCCGGCCGTGAGGAGGGCTGCGACCTGATCGGGGAGAGCTGCATCATTGCGCCGACCGGGGAGATCGTCACGCAGGCGCGCACACTCGACGATGAGCTGATCGTCGCGCGCTGCGATCTCGACGAGGCAAAGTCATACAAGGCGACGACGTTCAATTTCGGCCTGCACCGCCAGCCGCAGGCCTACCGCATGATCGTTGATCGCATGGGGGCTGAACCGCCGCGCGGCTAGCTTGGCCGTGCGCACCGTGGATATGCGGTGTCGCCGCCGACACCTTTCGGCTTTCACCATTTTGGCCTGCCGAAGGCTGATTGCGCAGCCGTAGCAACTTCGGCGCCAAACTGAAATCGCGGAGAGTTCATGACCGACTGGAATGCATTTGTGGACGGCGCACAGCATTTTCACCGCGGTAACTACGCGAAATCCGAAGAAATTTTGACGCGTCTGTTGCTTGAGCGCTCCGATTGGAAGGACGTTGCTCTCGTTCTTGCATTGGCGCAGCTGCGCCAGGCGAAATTTTCGAATGCCAGGTGGGGATTCCTGCGCACGCTTTGCATGGCGCCCGATCAACCCATGGCGTGGGAGATGTACGGACAGTGTTTCGCCCACATGAATCTGCCCGAGCGGGGCGAGGAAATGTTTCGGCGGTGCCTTAGTCTGAAGAGCTCGTCGGTGGCATCGCTACGGAGTTTGGGCCAGATCCTCGTCACGCGCGGGCAATGGGACGAAGCGGAACGGCTGTTACGGCGGCTTGTCGACATCGAGCCGTTCAATTTCATCGGACACTATCTTCTCGGCATGTGCCGGGCGTCGACGGGCGATCGGGAAGGCGCAGAGCGCAGACTAAGATTTGCGATCGTCGGCGGACTGAGTGCTCACCATCTGCCATATGCGCTGCTTGGCTACGGTCGGTGCCTAGCCGGGCGAGGGAGAAATGGGGAAGCGATCGCGGTCCTGCAATGGTCGCTGCGCTTCATGCCGGAATTGTTGGATGCGCAGATGGCTCTCGCGGATCTCGATATAGGCGGCGTGCAGTCCTCGGGCGACGGCCACCCCGTGTTTCTAGAAGACGTCCGGGCAACCGCGCAATATGTCGACTATCGAGGCGGCAGAGAGTTCGGCAGGCCGTTCCGCATTCTTGCGCGTATTGGGGCCCATCCATTCGGCCATTTCATCGTCGGAACGGTCTTTGCGGCCACGATCAAGCAACAGTTCTCGAAGTCGCATCTGACGCTGGAGTGGCGATCCGGTCGGGCCTACAAGCGCGATATCGTCTCGATCAACCCCCACATCGATGACGCCATTTGCTGCGATGACGACGGGTTCGCTGAATCCGAAGCCGCGGCGGGAAGGCCCAATCCGCGTGGCGCTTGGGACGATTCGTGGTTCGACCTTGTCCTTCATCCATCAATGGCCATCGACGTTCGTTTGACGGCATTCGAGGATTCGGCGCGGTTGGCGATTCCGACTGCTCAGGTGGCGCAATTGGCCGACCGCCTCGCGGCCATGGGGGTCAGGCCAGATCGCTGGTTTTGCACGCTCCACTATCGAGAACCCACTTGGGAGCATTGGCTTTCCACACCGGTCCGGGACATCGAGCCGGAGACATACCGGAACTTGGCGGAAGCGATCGTAGCGCGGCTGGGGGGACAGGTTGTCAGAATAGGGCATCGGGGAATGATGCCATTCCCTGAGATTGACGGCTTCGTAGATCTGTCTGCTGAGTCGACGATGATGCAGGCCTTCGCTGTCAGCAGATCAAGGTTCCTGGTTGCCGGCCCCAGCGGGCCGTCGGCGCTTGGACCAGCCCTGCACGTCCCGACCCTCGTGACAAACGCGGTCAGCATGTCGGGCGTGTGGAGAAGGGCGGATAGCCTGCTCACGCAACACCTTGTGACGCCGGGCGGCAAACGGGTGACGCAGGCGCGCGCAATCCGGCAAGGCATGTATTCAACGAGTTCGATGAAGTACCTGCTCGAGCAAAAGGGCTATCGGTTGGTGAGAAACAATCTCGACGAGATGATTGCGGCGGTGTCGCTGGTCTCCGATGGCAATTCGGAGATCCGAGATTGGCGCGAGCCGGGCCCGGAACCGGCGTCGCGGCCGCCCAACCAAATCGTATGGCCGCCGCCGCTGAGCCGACCGTGGCGGATGCTCGAGTTTCCGGAACTCGCGCCGCGATTTGCCGTGCTGGATTGACTCGACTGCGCGCACGCGCGCGCAATGCGGCTCTAAGAGCGGCACGGGTGCCTGTCTAGTTCGGCCTCGAGCTTGCAGATCTCCTGCTCCAAAAGCGCTAGCCATATCGTCGATCGCTCGGCGTGGAGCATTGGCGCCTTGTACGGCGCAGATTGTGCCGGCCCGCGGATCGGGCGCGCCTCGCCCGACAGGCGCAGCAGCCAGGCGTGGGCGGAGGATGCGGCCGTCAGGCCGTGCGGCATGATGGGGCCGCCTCGAGAATGTCGGGGCGCGCGGCGTTGACGACGTCGGCCAGGTTGTCGGCGTCGTGCATGCGCGCGCGACTCTTGCCGCGCAGGAGATAGTAGGCCTTGATCGACTGGTGGTCCGATACGCGGATGGTTTCCGGCCCGGTCGGGCCGTCGTAGTGGAGGCCCTCGAGCTGCGCGATGATCGGCTCGGGTTCGGTGCTGCCGGTGTGCGCGATCGCATCGATCAGCAGCTTCGTCCCGATGAATTCCGCAGCAAGCGGCGCATTTGGATTGATGCCGTAGCGGGCCCGCGTATGCGCGACCAGGAAGCGGTTCATCGGCGTGTCGACCTCGTGCCAATATTGACTGCCGAAGTAGATGCCGTCGATCGCATCGGGACCAAGCGACTGGAGCTGGTGCAGTCCGCCCGACCAGACGACCAGCAACCGCGTGCTGCGATGCGCGCCGATGTTGACGGCGTGGCGGATCAGCGCCGAACTCTGCCCGCCGGACGCGAGCACCACCGTCACGTCGGGACGTGCGGCCAGCACGCGCTGGAACAAGCCTGAGAATTCGCGATCCTGCGCGGCGATTCGCGCGGTGCCGACGTGGTCGACGCCGAGAGCCTCGACGCGCTCCAGAGTGGGCGTCATCAAAGCGCGGCCGAGCGGCGTCGCCGGCGCAATGACGAACCAGCGCTCCGCATCCGGTATCAAGGCAAGGAGGGGGTCGATCGTCTGAACCACCGCGACCTGCGGGGCGGTCGACCAGCGAAACACCGACCGATGGCAGGGCGTGCCGGTCAATTCATCGACTCCGAGGCCGCACGCGTAGACGCAACCCGCCTGGGTCACCTGATCGGCGATCAGCGGGCCGGTTTCCGGCGAAGCTGCGCCGATGAAGAAGCGCACCGATGATCGTTCGATCGCGTCGCGGATCTTGTCGAGCACTTGAGCCGTCGGCCCGCCGGTGTCGATCAGCCAGTAATCGACGGCGCGGCCGGCGATCAGGCCGGCCGTACGCAACGCGAGCGACGAGCCCAGTTCGCCATATTGGCCGATGACCGCGTGCTCGCCGGTCACCGATTTGGTGCCGGCGATGACGACGTTGCCGTCGGCCCGGCCGGACCACGCCGGGCGGGACAACGCCAGCACGGACGTTGCCGCGGAAACGGCGGCGCCGGCGGCGGTCCTCAGGATTGTTCGACGCTTTACCCCATGCGGCGTTCTCCGCCGGTGCAGACTCGAAGGTACGTCTGCAAGCTCTTGATTCTCCTACAGAATCAAGATGACTCAAACGACATAATGTAAGCCGCTGATAATAAATAATTTTTCGAATCAGGCACGGCCTGGCAAGGCGATGGGATGAGTCGACTCGAAGGCCCGGGCGGCGCGCAGGACAAGGTCGTCGCGATGCCGGGGCCCGACGAATTGCAGGCCGACCGGAAGGCCGTCGCGGGTCCGACCACAGGGAATGCTGGCCGCCGGCTGCCCCGTCAGGTTGAAGGGATAGGAAAATGGCGTCCACGCGACCCAGCGGTCGAGGCGCCCGCCGGGCGGCACCTCATGGCCTGCCGCGAAGGCCGGGATCGGCATGGTTGGTGTCACCAGCAGGTCATACCGCCGATGAAAGGCGTTCATGCGCTCGCCAAGCGCCTCGCGCTGGCGGATCGCCTGCACCATGTCCTGCGCCGTCCGATTGGCGCCGCCCTCGGCGATGGCGCGAAAACCGGGGTCGAGCAGCTTGCGCTTTGGGCTGGCGACGGTGCGCAGAAGCGACGCGGCACCGATTGTCCAGAAGGTGCGGAAAGCCGCTTCGGCATCCTCGATGTCGGGATCTTCTGATTCGACAATGGCGCCCAGATCAGCGAGCGATGCGACGGCGCGCGCGACGATCCGCGCAACCTCCGGATCGACGCGTGCACGGCCGAGGCGCGGGCTGAAGGCGATGCGCAATCCGGCGACGCCATCGTTGAGTCCGACGCGCCAGTCGCGACCGTCGTAAGGCAGCGCGTACCAGTCGCGCGCATCCGGCTCGGCCATCACGGTCAGCATGAGGGCCGCGTCCTCCACGGTGCGCGTCATCGGGCCGACATGCGACAGCATGAGAAAGATCGCCGCCGGCGCCACCGGCACGCGACCATAGCTCGGTTTCAGGCCGAACACGCCCGTGAAGGACGCGGGAATGCGGACCGAGCCGCCGCCATCGGTGCCAATGTGCAGTGCGCCCATGCCGGTCGCCGCCGCGACCGCCGCGCCACCGCTCGACCCACCCGGCGTCTTCGATGGGTTCCACGGGTTGCGCGTGATGCCGGTCAGCGGGCTGTCCGTCACACCCTTCCAACCGAACTCGGGTGTCGTGGTCTTGCCGAGGAATACGGCGCCATGCTCGCGCAGCCGCGCCACGGCCGGGGCATCGACATCCCATGACTGATCCCGCGCCACGGTGCGCGATCCGCGCAGGGTCGGCCAGCCGCGGCTGAGCACTAGGTCCTTGATCGTGGTCGGCACGCCGTCGACGAGGCCCAGGGGACGGCCCTTCGTCCAGCGCCGCTCCGAGGCGCGCGCCGCGGCGAGTGCGCCCGCGTCGTCGACCAGGCAGAAGGCGTTGTAGCGCTTGTCGAGCTTGGCGATCCGCGCCAGCGCGGCCTTGGTTGCGTCCACGGGCGACAGGGTGCGCACGCGGAAGCGCCTGATCATGTCCGATGCCGACATCATTGCGAGTTCGCGGCTCAAGGCGGTCTCCTTCAGGCGTGATGGACGTTGGAGCGCCGGGCCGGGCGCCGCACGGGCAGACGAACGGTGGCGCGGGTTCCGCGCCCGGGCGTGCTGTCGATCGCCAGGCTGCCGCCGTGAAGCTCGACCAGCGATTTGGCCAGCGGCAGGCCGAGACCGGTGCCCTCGAAGCTGCGGCTCAGATGGCTTTCGACCTGGCGGAAGGGTTCGAGCGCGATCTTGATCTCGGCCTCGGTCATGCCGATGCCGGTATCGGTGAATTCGACGATCATGTCGGATGACTGGACACGCGCCGAGACGTTGATGTGGCCGCCGCGCGGCGTGAACTTCACCGCATTGGACAGCAGATTGAGGAAGACCTGGATCAACCGGCGCGGGTCGCCCTCAACGGTCGGCAGGCTGGCCGGCACGTCGAAGATCAGCTCGAGCGCGGTCGCCTCCGCGCGTTGGCGGACCAGGCGCGCTGCCTGCTCGATGACCTCGTTCATGTGGACCGGCTCGATGTGGAGCTCGACGGCGCCGGCCTCGACCTTGGCCAGGTCGAGGATGTCGTTGATGATATTGAGTAGGTGAACGCCGCTGTCGTGAATGTCGCCGGCATAGCCGCGATAGCGATCCAAGGCAGCCGGCCCGAACACCTGATCGCGGATGATCTCCGAGAAGCCGATGATGGCGTTCAACGGCGTGCGCAGCTCGTGGCTGACGGTGGCGAGAAATTCTGTCTTCGATCGGTTGGCAAACTCGGCCGCTTCCTTGGCGCGCAGGATCGCCGTCTCGGCGCTCTTCAAGTGCGTGATGTCGACATAGGTGATGACCAGCTCGCCTGATGGCGTGCGACGTCCGCGCGCTTCGAGCATTCGTCCATGCGGCGTCGGCCGTTCAAAGGCTTGAGTGTCGGCGCCCATCATGTTGGCATCGCGCAGCTCGACGAGGCGATCGATGGCAGTGTCGCTGCCATCATGAGGGCCGTAGTCGCCGCGCCTGGCGAGGTAGCGCATGATGGTGTGGCTGTGCTGGCCGGGGGTCACCAGCTCGGCCGGCAGATCGAGCATCGCGCGCGCGTTCGTTCGCCAGTATCAGCTGCCCCTGCTGATCGATGATCAGGATGCCTTCGGCCATGTTGGCGACAGCCGTGTCGAGCAATGCAGACTTGCGCGCAGCGTCGGCCAGCGCCTGGCGCTCGCGCGTGACGTCGCGGCCCGTACCGCGATAGCCGAGGAAATTGCCGTTCGCGTCGAACAAGGGCTTGCCGCTGATGCTCAGGTAGCGCGCCGGTCCGAAGCTGGGCTTGCTCAGGTACTGAAAGCCGCGGAACGGGCGGTGCCGTGTGAGGTCGTCGATGTGCGCCTTCAGGCTGGCTTCGCTGCAATCCCCGACCACGTCGAGGCGATGGAGGCCGATCAGCTTGGCCGGATCGATGCCGGTCGCATCGAGCATGCGCGGCGATATGTACGTGAAGCGGAGGTCCGGTCCCATCTCGTAGAACCACTCCGACGCCGCTTCGGCAAAGTCGCGCACGCGCTGCTCGCTGCTGCGCAACGCCACCTCGGTCGCCCTGCGATCGAATTCAGTGGCGATCCAGTCGGCCATGACGGACAGGAAGCCGCGGTGATCGGCAGTGGCGGCATCGGGCCGGTCATTGAGCGCGGCGATGTGTCCGATCGTCTGGCCGGCGCGATTGCGCAACAGCATGCCGCAATAGCTGCGCGCATTGTACTGCGCCAGCACCTTGTCGGCCGGATAACGGGACATGACATCGTCCGGCACGAAGCAGTAGCCCGTCGTGACCGCGTCGCCGCACGGCGTGCCTGCTATGGCGTAGCTGAAGTTGCCGGCGATGCGGTTGGTATCCCAGGCAACCACCGATTCAATGCGATCGCCGCCCGGCGACAGTCGCCCGATATGCGTCCAGCGATAGCCGAGGCCGAGCGCCAGCGCCTGCACGGCGACGACCATGAAATCGCCGCCTTCAGCACGCCCGCTGATCGCCAGCGCAAAGGCATCCTGATGCCGCTTGATGTCGGTGACGTCGTACCAAGTGCCGGCCGTCGATCCGTCGGCGAGCCGATACTCGCGAATTTCAACGACCCGGCCGTCGCCCAGCTTTTGCAGAAAAGGTCCCTGTGGATCGCGGTGCCGTTCCAGGCGTTGCGCGATGAACTGCTCCGCCGCAACGCCCTTGAGGGCGTGCTTACTGGCGTCGACCGAGTCGGCGAGAATGTCGGCAAAACGTCGACCAATGACGGAGGTGCCGTCGCCGCGCCCATAGAATTTCAGGAAGTGCCGGTTGGCGAAGCTCAGGCGATCGTCCGAATCGTAGAGGGCGATGCCGATCGAGGCTTGGTCGAGAGCGAATCTGAGCCTTCGGGCAAGCGTGTCCTCAGCGTTCGACTTCCGTTGTTTCTCGAAAGCGAACAGCACCAGCCCAGCTGCGATCAGCGTTGCGGCGAACGGCGACAAGACGGCCGGCGACCAGCCGCCAACGGACATGGCGGGCTCGACGAGCGATGAGAAGTCGAGTGCGCCCAGCACGGCGAAACCCGCCGCCACCGGGAACCGAGCCGAGCCCTCGCGGCGTCGGCCGACCAGCCAGCCGGCGATGCCGAGTAGAACCGCGGCGCTGGCCGCAGCGAGCGCGGCCGCCGCCGCTGCCGACTGCAACTGCAATCCGAGCACCGCCAGGCCGGCAGCGCCTGCCAGAAGCACGCCGGCGAGCTGACGTCCGAACCAGGAATGCGCGCCGGCGGCCGCGCTCGCGATCTTGACGAGGTGAAGGATGCTCGCGGCGCCGATCTCGCCGGCGAAACCCTGGGCCAGTCCTGCGGTCAGCGGTTCACTGCCCGCCGCCAGGATCGTGACTGCCCACCAACCTGTCGCGGGCACGCCGGCACCTCGCCGCGCAAGCGTGACCAAGCCGGCGAACAAGACCAATGTGCACAGCGCGCTGGCGATCGCCTGGGGGGCAAGCGCGGGCTGGAACAACATCAGTCGCTAGTCCTGTCCAACCCTATTCGGGCTCGGAAGCTTCCGGGCGGTGACGGCTTTGCCGGCTGACCAGCATGAGCGAGATGCCGGCGATCGTGGCCATCATCGGTTCGAAAGCCACGGCCCAGGGCAAAGCCGCTTCCGCCGGCGTCTGCACACCTTCGACGGCGCGCACCGCGCCCCACGTCAGAAAGGTCGCGATGGTCATCGCGAAAGGCAGGGACCGGCGACGGCGATGAAGCAGATAGATCGCGCCGTTGGCAAAGAGCGCAAGGCTGCCGGCGAGGAAAAGCGCGGCATTGAGCGCGCGTTGCGTCGTGTGCGAGGGCAGACCCTGGCTCAGGCCGACCACGACCACGACGATGCCGCCGATCAGCATGCCGATCAGCGCCGAATGATGCAGGAAGCGCAGCGATCCCAGCAGGAGCAGCAGCGAGGTCGCCGCGCCGAGCGAGAGAACGGCCTGGATGGGGTCGGCCATGGAAAGGCCAACCGGTCCGGCGAGGATGATCGCGTTGATGATGAAGCCGAATGCCCACCAGGCGCTGGCGCGCAGGATATTGGCGCGGCCGCCAAGGTAGAGAAGCGCCACGGCGATCACCAGCGACACCGCCGCCGACGGTAAGACGATCGCCGTCAGCGGCAAGCTCGGCGTCAAACCTGGTGTCATCGACGTTAAACAGCCCCCGCGGCCCTGACGATTATTGATCATACCCTACGAGTGCCGAGAACGGCACGTTGAGATGCTTGCGCCCTTTGAGGAAGTTCAGCTCGATAATGCAGGCGCAGGCCGGCACGGTGCCGCCGACCTTGTGCACGAGCTCGACTGCGGCGCGCATCGTTCCGCCCGTGGCGAGCAGATCGTCGAGCACGACGACGCGCTGGCCGGGCTTCACGGCATCCGCCTGCACCTCGATCGTATCGGAGCCGTACTCCAGATCATAGGTGTAGCGGATGGTCTGGCCCGGAAGCTTTCCCTTCTTGCGCAGCATGATGAAGCCGCAGCCGAGTCGGAGCGCCAGCGGCGCGGCCGTCAGGAATCCGCGCGACTCGATGCCGGCGAGGAGGTCGGGCTTGTGCGGCGAGATAATGGCAGCGAGCTGGTCGACCGTTGCTGCCCACGCCTTGGGATGGGCAAGCAATGTCGAAATGTCATAGAACAGGATGCCCGGCTTGGGGAAATCGGGAATCTGGCGAATGTGATCCTTGATGTTCATAGATCAGGTCCAATTTGCGAAGTGAAGGGGCCATTGATGGACGTGACAAGCGAGGCCGCTGCTCGATTTGGAGCCGGCACGCGTCGATCCTAGTATCTCACGCGGCCGGCTGGCAAACCTCACTTGGCCGCTGCGGTGTTCGTTGCCGTCGCGGGAACCTGACGATCCGATCAGAAGCGGCCGGCGATTCAGTTTGGCGCATGAATCATGGCGCTTTAGGATGCCAGCCATGGCGCTGCAGACCGGATCGGCGGACGACAGCGGCTGGTTTCGCCAGACGCGCGAGGACGACCGCATTGTGCTGCGCTTCGGCGGACGCTGGACGCTCGAGGCGGTCGGCCGCCATGACCAGGAGTTGCGCCGCTTGACCGTCGCGGACTCGGGCGCCGCACGGATTGACATCAGCGCATTGGACAAGCTCGACACGGCCGGCGCCTGGGCGATCTGTCGCGCCGTCGCGGCCTTGCAGAAGCCGGGGCGGGAAGTCGACCTGATCGGCGCACAGCCGGCGCACGCCGCGCTGATCGAGCGCGTGCGCGCATGTGAAGCCGCACCCCACTCCGGACGCAGATTCGCCAACCCGGTCCTGGTCATGCTCGAGCGCATCGGTGGCCGGATGGTCATGTTCCTTGAGGAGACGCGCGACCTGGTCGGATTTCTTGGTCAGACCGTGTTCACCGTCGTGCACAGCGTGCTACGACCGAGCCGCATCCGATTGACCCCGCTGGTGAGCCACCTCGAGCAGGTCGGTCTCAACGCCGTGCCTATCGTGGGCCTGCTGTCGTTCTTGATCGGAGTCGTGCTCGCCTATCAGGGCGCCGACCAGCTCAGGCGGTTCGGCGCCGACATCTTTACGGTCAATCTGCTGGCAGTCTCGGTGCTCCGCGAGATCGGCATCCTGATCACCGCGATCATCGTCGCGGGCCGATCGGGCAGCGCGTTCGCCGCCCAGATCGGTACCATGAAGGTCAACCAGGAGGTCGACGCCATGCGGACGCTCGGCCTCGACCCGATCGAGATCCTGGTCCTGCCGCGCGTGGTCGCGCTCGTCCTCGCGATGCCCTTGCTGGCCTTCTTTGCCGACATGATGGGGCTGCTCGGCGGCGGGGTGATCTGCTACCTCATGCTCGACATCTCGATCTCGCAGTTCCTGCGCCAGCTCAATGGCGCGGTCTCGCTGTGGTCATTCTGGATCGGCATCATCAAGGCGCCGATCTTCGGCTTCATCATCGCGCTGGTCGGCTGCTTCGCGGGCCTCAGTGTCTCCGGGTCGGCCGAGAGCGTCGGGCGCCTGACGACCAAGGCAGTGGTGGAATCGATCTTCATCGTGATCGTCGTCGACGCGATATTCTCCGTCCTGTTTTCCTATCTGAAGATCTAAGTCCCGGGCATGGCGGACGAGCCAGTCATACGCGTGCGCGGTTTGGTGACCCGCTTCGGTCCGCAGCTCTTGCACGATGGTCTCGACCTCGACGTGCGCAAGGGCGAGGTGATCGGGCTGGTCGGCGGTTCGGGCACCGGCAAGTCGGTGCTGATGAAGACGATCATCGGATTGAACCGCCCGGCGGGCGGCACGATCCGCGTCCTGGGCGAAGACCCGCTGAGCGACGATGAAGCGGCGGTGCGGCGGCTGCAGGCCCGGTGGGGTGTCCTATTCCAGGACGGCGCGTTGTTCAGCTCGCTGACCGTCGCCGAAAACGTCATTGTACCGTTGCGCGAGCACGGTCCCGATCTCGACGACGTGTCGCCCCTGTTGCTGCGCGAGCTGGCGGCAGTCAAGATCCGCATGGTCGGGCTGCCGCTCGAGGCGGCTGCGAAGTATCCGTCCGAGCTGTCGGGCGGCATGCGCAAGCGCGCCGGCCTCGCCCGGGCGCTCGCCCTCGACCCGGAGATCCTGTTCCTGGACGAGCCGACCGCGGGTCTCGATCCGATCGGCGCGGCGATCTTCGACCGGCTGATCGGCGAACTCCAGAAAAGCCTGGGACTGACCGTGGTGATGGTGACGCACGACCTCGACAGCCTGCTTGCGATCTGCGATCGCATTGCCGTGCTGGTGGACAAAAAGATCAAGGTTGGCACAATGGATGAGCTGTTGCGCGACCCCCACCCGTGGATCAGCGCCTACTTCCACGGTCCGCGCGGTCGAGCGGCCCAGGTCCAGGCCCAGGCGGGAGCTCACGCCGCGGCTCTGGACGAGACTGCAGGATGATTTCGGCCGCAGGCTCCAAGGCAGGGGGCGGCCGCGCGGGACGATTGGCGACGGGCACGAGGCGGAGGCGGTAGAGGGGATGGAGACCAAGGCTAGCTACGTCGTGGTCGGCGCCTTCGTGCTTGTCTTGGTTGCGGGCCTGTTCGGCTTCGTCGTCTGGCTCGCGCGCTTCGAGATCGATCGCGAGCTGTCTTTTTATTACGTATACATTCAGGGCTCGGCGACCGGCCTGCAGGAAGGTGGCCAGGTGCGCTATCGCGGCGTGCCGATCGGGCGCGTCGTCGAATTGCGCATCGACCCCACCAACGTCGAGCGCATCCGGGCCTTCGTCGAGATCTCGAGCGACGTGCCGATCAAGGTCGACACGATCGCGTCGCTCGAGTTTCAGGGTATCACCGGCGTTGCCTACATTCAGCTCTCCGGCGGCACCCAGGCGGCGCCAGCGCTGGAGCCCAAGCCCGGTGAGCGCTATGCCGAAATCCAGTCGCGTGCATCGCGCCTGGAACAGGTCTTTGATCGCGCGCCGGAGCTGCTCGGCACGCTGACCACGCTGATGATGCAGGCCAACGATCTGGTCGGGCCGGAGAATCGCGAGGCATTCACCCAGACGCTCGTCAACATCCGGCGCGTGACGGGCGTGCTCGCCGACCGCGCTGAGGACATCGACCGTCTAATCAGCGACACCAGCCAGATGTCGCGCGAGCTGTCGGTCGGCGCGCGCACGCTGACCGAAGAAATGGCGTCGACCTTCGCCGTCGTTCGCGGAACGACATCGGGCGTCGACGACCAGATCGGGCATCTGAGTCGAGAGGTCACGCGCTCGCTGCGCGAGCTGGTGCGCACGGCGGAGGCCTTCAGCAAAGCGGCCGACAATATCGGCTCGCTGGCGGGCGACAACCGCGACGCCTTCCGCGAATTCGCCAACAGCGGTCTCTATCAATTCACCCAATTCGTCACCGAGGCGCGCGAGCTGATCTCCGGCCTGTCGCGCGTGTCGACCGAGATCGAGCGCGACCCGCGCCGCTTCCTGTTCGGCGACCACTCGCGCGGCGTCGAGGCGCGTTGAGCATGATGGGTCGACGCCGCTGGCTCGTTCTGGTGGGTGCCCTGGTGCTCGCGGGCTGTCCCGGCCTCACGCCGACCGGCGAGGCGCCGCAGCTCTACGTGCTGTCGCCGAAAAGCACGTTCGACGAGAATCTTCCCCAGGTGGATTGGCAGCTCGTCATCGAGCTGCCGGTCGCAGCTGCCGGCCTCAACACCACGCGCATCGCGGTCAGCCGGACGCCGCTCACCGTTGAATACTACGCACGCGCCAACTGGACCGATCGCGCGCCGGTGTTGGTGCAGACCCTGCTCATCGAGTCGTTCGAGAACACCGGCAAGATCGTCTCGGTCGGGCGCGAATCGATCGGCCTCCGGTCGGACTACGTGCTGAAGACTGAGCTGCGCGAATTCGAGGCGGTCGAGGAGGCCGGAGGCACGCTCGTGCACGTGCGCATCAACGTCAAGTTGGTGCGCATGCCCGATCGCTCGATCATCGCGACCCACACTGTCGAGCGCAGGGTGCCGGTCGAAGGGCGAGGCATCGAAAGTGTCGTTGCCGCTTTCGACGACGCGCTCGGCAAGGTCATGAAGCGAGTGGTCGAATGGACGCTCACCACGCCGCCCCCGAAATTCGCCAGATCTTCCTGAGGCATCCCGGCCTGGAGCATCCGGCATCATCTCCAAGGAATCGACCATGAGCCACGTTTTCCACCGCAGCGCCCGCGCGGTTCCGCCGACTGCCGTTCGCGGCGAGGGTGTCTACATCATCGACAGCGCCGGCAAGCGCTATATCGACGCGGCCGGCGGCGCGGCCGTGTCGTGCCTCGGTCACAGCCACCCCAAGGTCCGCGCGGCGATCAAGGACCAGGTCGACAAGCTGGCCTGGACGCATACCTCCTTCTTCACCAGCGAGCCGGCCGAACAGCTTGCCGACCTGCTGATCGCCGACGCCCCTGGCGATCTCGACAAGGTCTATTTCGTGACCGGCGGGTCGGAGGCGGTCGAGGCCGGGATCAAGCTCGCGCGCCAATACTACGTCGAGCTCGGCCAGCCGCAGCGCCATCACATCATCGCGCGCCGCCAGAGCTATCACGGCAACACGTTGGGCGCGCTGGCCGCCGGCGGCAACGCCATGCGCCGCCAGATGTTCCAGCCGATCCTGATCGACGCCACGCATATCGCGCCCTGCTATGCCTATCGCGACAAGCAGCCGAACGAGACCGAGGAAGTCTATGGCTGGCGCGTCGCCGACGAACTCGAGCAGGCGATCCTCAAGCTCGGCCCCGAAACCGTAGCCCTCTTCATCGCCGAGCCGGTGGTCGGCGCAACGCTGGGCGCGGTGCCGGCGGTGCCTGGCTATTTCAAGCGCATCCGCGAGATCTGCGACAAGTACGGCGTGCTGCTCATGTTCGACGAAATCATGTGCGGCATGGGTCGCACCGGCACGCTCTATGCCTGCGAGCAGGAGGGCGTGGCGCCCGATCTCATGTCGATCGCCAAGGGGCTGGGCGGCGGCTATCAGCCGGTCGCCGCACTGCTGGTCGCCTCCAAGGTGTTCCAGGCGATCGCCGATGGGTCCGGTGCCTTCATGCATGGTCACACCTATCTCGGCCATGCAGTGTCCTGCGCCGCCGGTATCGCCGTGCAGACGGCGTTGCGCGAGGAGAAGCTGGTCGACAACGTCCGCGTGATGGGCGCCAAGCTCAAGCAGCGCCTGGAAGCGCGCTTCGGCAATCATCATCACGTCGGCGACATCCGCGGCCGCGGTCTCTTCCTCGGCATCGAATTCGTGCGCGATCGCACGACCAAGGAGCCGTTCGACCCGGC
>Ga0194121_10001726_pt1 | contig 36135 bp, 33 predicted proteins | sample TA2MahCa50mmetaG_FD_148609 | JGI IMG/M metagenome (GOLD analysis project Ga0194121, IMG submission 148609) | Freshwater microbial communities from Lake Tanganyika, Tanzania - TA2015020 Mahale Deep Cast 50m | ecosystem: Environmental > Aquatic > Freshwater > Lake | place: Tanzania: Lake...
TGTCGCGAAGAAGGCCCGCCGGGTGCTGACCGAGTCCGAGATGCGCGCGCTCCTCTGACGTCAGAGGGGAACGGCGTGATTTTCCCTCAAAAAAACCTGCTTTTCGTGCGAGACTATCCCGACGCGTAACGCGTCTTCCAAGGAGACGAGATGGCGAAGAAAGCTGCGAAGAAGGCTGCAAAGAAAGTCGCGAAGAAGGTCGTGAAGAAGGCGGCGGCGAAGAAGCCGGCGGCGAAGAAGAAGACGGCGCGGAAGGCCAATGCGGCATTCATGCGTCCGGTGACCCCGAGTGCCACACTGGCCGCGGTCGTGGGCGACAAGCCGATTCCGCGCACCGAGGTGACCAAGCGTCTGTGGGCGTACATCAAGAAGAACAACCTGCAGGACAAGGTCAACCGCCGCAACATCAAGGCGGACGACAAGCTGAAGGCTGTGTTCGGTGGAAAGAACACGGTCAACATGTTCGAAATGACCAAGCTCGTCGGCAAGCACCTCAAGTAAGCCCGTCGTCTTCGACGACACGACTCGCGGCGGCTGCTCGTGCAGCCGCCGCTTGTTTTTTGTACGGAGCACAAGGGCTTCAGCCCTTGTGTCAGTCCCAGGGGCTAAAGCCCCTGGGCTCCGAGGTATTGTTCGATGTCCGGCAACGCCGCGACGAGCACGTCGCCGACGATCTGGAGTGATTGTGCCGAGACGGCATTGAGGTCGTCACTGACCGTGTGCCAGTGGCCGCGCGCGATGAAGTGATTCAGGTCGATGATGTCCACCGAGGGAATCCCCGCACGCACGAAGTGCACGTGGTCGTCCTCGATCGTGGTGAGGACATCGCGGAAGATGTTCCCGTGCCCGAGGCGGCGGGCGGTGCTCCAGATGATGTCGGTCAGCCACACCGCCGAATGACTGTCGCGCTCGATCTGCAGATCGCGATGGCCGATCATGTCGACCAGGATCATCGCCTTGATCCGGGCGAGGGCGCCGGCCTTCTGCGCCGCCTGCACGTAGTACCGGCTGCCGTATGTCGAGTCGGTGTCGATGTCCCATTCGACAATCGCTTCCTCGCCGTCGAACCAGACAAACTCGTAGGTGAACTCCCGCGGCTGGTCCTTGAGGACCCGCGCGAGTTCGACCAGCAGCGCGGCGCTTGACGCGCCGTCGCTGGCACCCAGGAACACGATGTCCTTGTAGAGCTTCGTGTCGTAGTGGCCGGTCAGCAGGATCCGTTCAGGACGGCGGCCGGGCAGGACCGTGACGAGGTTGACCATCTCCACGGGGCCGATGGGGGTGGTGGCGACAAACGGCTGCTCCTCCACCGTCAGCCCCATCGCGGTGAGCTGGCGGGTGAGATACGCCCGGGTCTGCCGGATCCCCGTGGAGCCGGCAGGACGCGGCCCGATAGCGACCTGGGCCTTGAGGTGCTCAAAGGCCCGGGCGCCGTCGAACGTCGCCTTGACGGGCGCCTGGGGCGCTTGTGAGGCCGACGCACAGACGGTTGTTGCCAACACGCCGACCGCCACCAACAATCCTCGAACCATCTGCGTCCTCCTTCAGGGGCCTTTAGCCGCGCGCGGTCAGTGTGGCGTAGTCGCGCCGTGCCGAGCCGGTGTATATCTGCCGCGGGCGCGCGATCTTCTGGTCGTTGTCCCGCAGCATCTCGTCCCACTGCGCCAGCCAGCCCGCCGTGCGGGGGATGGCGAAGAGTACCGGGAACATGTCGAGCGGGAATCCCATGGCCTGATAGATCAGGCCCGAGTAGAAGTCCACGTTCGGATACAGCTTGCGGCTGACGAAGTAGTCGTCCTCAAGCGCAATCCGTTCGAGTTCAAGGGCGATGTCGGTCAGCGGGTTTCGGCCGGTCACCTCAAACACACGATCGGCCGTCTCCTTGATGATGCGCGCGCGTGGGTCGTAGGACTTGTAGACACGATGGCCGAAGCCCATGAGCCGGCCCTCGCCGCCCTTGACGCGCTTGATGAACTCGGGCACATGGTTGACCGAGCCAATCTCCTTGAGCATGTGGAGGACGGCCTCGTTGGCGCCTCCGTGCAGCGGGCCGTACAACGCGGCGGCCGCGCCCGCCAGTGACGCATACGGGTCGGCCTGTGAGCTGCCGATGCCGCGCATCGCGCTGGTCGAGCAGTTCTGCTCGTGGTCGGCATGCAGGATGAACAACACGTCCAGCGCCCGCTCGAGCACCGGGTGCGGCTTGTACTTGAGCTCCGTCATCTTGAACAACATGTTCAGGAAGTTGCCGGTGAAGCTCAGGTCGTTGTCCGGGTAGATGTACGGCCGGCCGATCGAGTGCCGGTAGGCGTAGGCCGCAATGCTGGGCACCTTGGCAATCAGCCGCCGCACCTGCAGGCGCCGCGAATCGGCGTCACTGATGTTCTTGGCGTCCGGGTAGATGGTCGAGAGGGCGCCGGCCGTCGACAGGAAGATGCCCATGGGATGGGCGTCGTACTGGAACCCCTCCATGAACTTCTTGATGTTTTCGTGCAGCATCGTGTGCAGCGTGATCTCCCGCGTCCACGAGTCGAGCTGCGCCGCGTTCGGCAACTCGCCAAACAGAATCAGGTAGGCCGTTTCCAGATACGTGCTGTGTTCGGCCAGCTGGTCAATGGGGTAGCCGCGGTATTCGAGAATGCCCTTGTCCCCGTCGATGTAGGTGATGCTGCTCCGGCAGGACGCGGTGTTCTGAAAGGCGGGGTCGTACGTCATCAGGCCAAAGTCGTCGGCGGACGCCCTGATCTGGCGCAGGTCCATGGCACGGATGGTGCCGTCGGTAATGGGCACTTCGTAGTGTTTGCCCGTGCGGTTGTCAGTGATTGTCAGTGTGTCGGCCATAGGGAACGCGCGCGCCTTTTACGAATCAAACGACCCCGGCGGAGCGTCCTCGTCGGACGGCTCCTGATCGGGGGCAACGGAGGGACCCGGCACCCGGTAGTCTCCCTGCAGCCAGCGTCCCAGGTCAGCCATCCGGCACCGCTCACTGCAGAACGGATGCCACTGGCTGTCGATGGGCTGCTGGCGGCAGTAGACACACGTGAGTGCCGACATGCCCCTATTGTAGAACCAGAACCGGGTCTGGGGTTATTGATGCCGGACGTCTTTTGCCGAGACCATGAAGATCACGTCCTCGGCGACGTTGGTGGCGTGGTCCCCGATGCGCTCCAGATGGCGGGAAATGAGGATCAGGTCGAGCGCCGGTTCGATGGTGGCCGAGTCCCGCAGCATGTATCCCAGCAGCTCACGGAACACCGCCGTCTTCAGCTCATCCAGGGCATCGTCCTGCGTGAGCACGTGCTGGGCCAGCTCGGGGTCGCGGCGCACGAAGGCGTCGAGCGCGTCCCGGAGCATGTCCTGCGCCAGCTCCGCCATCCGGGGGATGTCGATGAGTTCCTTGACGGGCGGGTGCTGGAGATACCGGCGGACGGCCTCCGAGATGTTGACCGCGAGGTCGCCCACGCGCTCCAGATCGGTGTTGATCTTGACGGCGGCGACAATGGCGCGCAGGTCGACGGCCATGGGCTGGTGCAGGGCGAGGAGCTTGAAGCACCGGTCGTCGATGTCGATGTGGAGCTGGTTGATCGCGGCGTCGCCGACCAGGACCTTCTCGACCAGGGGGCCGTCGCGTTCCACGAGCCCGCGTACGGCCAGGCGCAGCCGGTCTTCGGCGAGGCCACCCATTTCGAGCAGCCGGCCCTTGAGTTCGTCGAGTTCTTCCTGAAAGTGCCGAACGTGGCGTTCCATACTGTTCCCCGCGGGCTTAACCGAAACGCCCAGTAACGTAATCCTCGGTCAATTTCTCCGCAGGATTGGTGAAAATTGTTTCGGTCGGCCCGTATTCCACGAGCCCGCCGAGCCAGAAGAACGCGGTGGCGTCGGAGACACGCGCGGCCTGTTGCATATTGTGCGTGACGATCACAATCGTATAGTCACGTTTGAGCTGGTAGATCAGTTCCTCGATGCGCTGGGTGGCAATCGGGTCGAGGGCCGACGCCGGTTCGTCCATCAGCAGGATTTCCGGCTGGATGGCGAGCGCGCGCGCGATACAGAGGCGCTGCTGCTGCCCGCCGGACAGCGCCAGCGCGGAGGCGTGCAGCCGGTCCTTGACCTCGTCCCAGATGGCGGCGGCCTTGAGGCTTTCTTCGACCCGGCCTTCCAGTTCGCCCCGGTTCGTCGCCAGGTTGTTGATGCGAAGGCCGTAGGCGACATTCTCAAAAATCGACTTCGGGAACGGATTGGACTTCTGGAACACCATGCCCACCCGGCGGCGGAGGTCGACGACGTCGGTGCCCGGGCCGTAGATGTCCTTGCCATCGATGGTGACCGTCCCCTCAACGCGGGTGCCCGGAATGATGTCGTTCATACGGTTCAGCGTGCGGAGGAACGTACTCTTGCCGCAGCCCGAGGGGCCGATGAACGCGGTGACCAGATTGGCGTTCAGGGCGATGGAGATATCGGACAGGGCCTGCGTGGCCCCGTAGAAGAAGTTCATGCCGGTGACGGCAATCTTCACCGGCGTGTCCGGTTTGGCCTGACCGGCCGTCAGCGTTGACAGGGAGCGGAGCGGAGTCGTCATGTCCGGGCTTTCTGAAAGTGGTCGCGCAGGACCACCGCGATCGAGTTCATGGTGAGCAGGACCAGCAGCAACACGATGATGCCGGCGGCCGCGTTCTCAAGAAACGGCGCCTGCGGGCGCGAGACCCAGTTGTAGATCTGAATCGGCAACACGGTGAATCGTGAGTCCAGGCCGGTGGGCGCGAAGGGGATGTAGGTCAGGGCGCCGATCGTGATGAGCGGCGCGGTTTCGCCGATGGCGCGGGACATCGCCAGAATGAGCCCGGTGAAAATCCCCGGCAGCGCGCCCGGCAGCACCTGATGCCAGATGGTCTGCCATTTGGTCGCGCCGAGCGCATACGACCCCTCACGCGCCGACATCGGCACGGTGCGGAGCGCCTCACGAGTCGACAGAATCACCACGGGAAGCACCAGCAGCGCGAGGGTGGCGGCTCCAGCCAGAATGCTCGGACCCAGGTTCATCCACCGGACGAACAAGCCCAGACCCAGCAACCCGTAGATGACCGAAGGGACACCGGCGAGATTCGCGATGTTCACTTCGATGATGCGAGCAAGGCGTCCGCCGCCGCCGTATTCTTCAAGGTAAATCGCCGCGCCAATGCCCATGGGCAACGTCAGGGCGGCGGTGACCACCATGACGTAGAGGCTGCCAATCAGTTGCGGATAGATACCGGCCGAGGCCGGAAACCTCGACGGCGGGTCCGTGAGGAACTGCCAGCTCAGGCGGCCCGAACCATCCGAAAATACGTCGGCAAGCAGCGCGCCGAGGGTGACCAGGGCGAGCGCCAGGACCAATAGTCCCGCGGCCTGTAACAGACGGTCACCCATCAGTACACCTCCCGGAACCGGCGTCGCAGCCAGTTGCTGGCCATGTTGAGCGCAAACGTCATCAGAAACAGCAACATGCCGACCGCAAAGATGGTCCGGTACTGGAGGGACCCCGACGGACTGTCGCCCAGACTGACCTGAACAATGTAGGCGGTCATCGTTTCGACCGACTCCAGCGGGTTGAGCGTCATGCGCGGCTGCTGGCCGGCTGCAATCGCCACGATCATCGTTTCGCCAATCGCCCGCGACATCGCCAGAATGAACGACGCCGAGATCCCCGAGAACGCGGCCGGGACGACGACGCGCAAGGCGGCCTGCATCCGGGTCGCGCCTAGGGCGTAGGCCCCCTCCCGCAGTCCGTTCGGCACGGCATGCAGGGCATCCTCAGAGAGCGACGAGACCAGCGGCAGAATCATGATGCCCATCACCAGGCCGGGACTCAGCGCGTTGAACGCCGACATCGACGGGAACACCTGCTGCTGCAGCAGCGGCGTGACATACAGGAGCGCGAAGTAGCCATACACGACCGTCGGGATGCCCGCCAGCACCTCGAGGACGGGCTTGACGACGCGCCGGACGCCGGCTGGCGCGTACTCGCTCAGGTAGATGGCCGCGAGCACGCCGGTGGGCAGTGCGACGAGCATCGCGATGGCCGACACCAGCATGGTGCCGGCCACCAGGGGCAGGACGCCGAACTGCTGATCCGAGAACAGCGGGGTCCAGACCGTGCCGAACAGGAAGTCCGTGACCGGCACGTCGCCGAAGAACTCGAATGTTTCAAACGCGAGCACCGCGATGATACCGGCGGTGACAACCACCGACGCCGCCGCGCACGCGAAGAGCAGACGCTCGATCACGAACTCGAGGCGTCTGCGCCAGGGACGTGTCACCGGGTGCCGCCCTGCAGCCGCTCTTCAAGCGTTTTCGGCGTGTGGTCATCGGCCGGGAACATGGTGCCCTTGGTGCGCGAGGCGTACCGCGCGTTCACCGCAGCCGCTTCGGCATCGGCGAGCGCCACGAAGCCCACTTCCTTCGTCAGCGTGAGCGTGTTGGCCAGGTAGAAGTCCACGAAGGCCCGCACTTCCGGACGCGACTCAAGTTGCGCCGCGTTGACATAGATGAACATCGGGCGCGAGAGCGGACGATACGTGCCGCCACGAACAGTCTCGAACGACGGCTGGATGGGACCCACCCCGTTGTCCGGATTTCCATCGTCGACACCAAGCAGCTTCAACTTGTCCTGGTTTTCGACGTAGTAGGCGAGCCCCATGAACCCGAGGGCGAGTTCGTCGCCGGCGACACCCTGCACAAGCACGTTGTCGTCTTCGCTCGGGGTGAAGTCTCCACGGCTGGCCTTGGCTTTGCCGTTGATGACTTCCGTGAAGTAGTCGAACGTGCCGGAGTCGGCGCCGGCGCCGTAGAGGCGGATGTCACGGTCGGGCCAGCCGGCGCGCACCTGACTCCACTTGAGGATCTTGCCCTGGGCATCAGGCTCCCACAGGCGCTTGAGCTCGACCACCGTGATGTCGTTCGCCCAGGTGTTCTTCGGATTCACCACCACCGCCATGCCGTCGTAGGCGACAGGCAGTTCGATGAATTCGACACCGGCCTTGGCGCACTCCGCAATTTCGGACGCCGAGATGGGCCGGGACGCATTGGAGATCGCGGTTTCGACGCGACAGAACTTCTTGAAGCCGCCGCCCGTGCCGGACGTGCCGACGGTCACCGGCATGCCGGCGTTCTGAATCTGGAACTCCTCGGCGACCGCTTCGCTGATGGGGAAGACCGTGCTGGAGCCGTCAAGCGCGATCACCGGCGACTGTTCCGTGGTGGAGCCGCCGCAGGCGGCGACCAGGGCGGAGGTGAATACTGTGGCGACGAGGAGTCGGAATCTCATGCCGAGGAGCGTACCGGCATCCGGTTTCGCACCAGTTTCGAACGTGTAAATTTCGTGTTACACGGCGCGGCTTCGAAACGAATCGGCCGGTTCAGCACCTTGGCCAGGGGGGCGGCGTGGCGGTTGGCGGCCCAGAGTTCGAGTTCGGGGTCACTGGACGTCCGCAGCCGGACCAGCAGATCGGTCTCGGTACGCTCGGTCTCCATGTCCTCGACCACCTGGGCGTGCGACCTGTCCAGCCCCTCGGCCAGCCGGAGCAGGGCGCCCAACACGCGAACAGCCTGGCGCCTGGTGGGCGGCAAAACCGCAAAGTCGGCATGCGACTTCTTGGGGGGCGACTGCCGGTGATACCGCGCGACGAGCCCCATCAACTGGATCTCATCGGGATCAAATCCGCGAAGGTCGCCATGCTGAATCAGATACTGCGAGTGTTTGTGGTGGCGTTCGTAACTGATGTGCGCCCCGATGTCGTGGAGCAGGGCGGCGAATTCCAGCCATTCACGCGCGTCGGCGCCAAGCTGGTGGTCCGGCTGCGTCGCATCAAACAACGCCAGCGCCGTCCGTGCCACCTGCTGCGCGTGTGGGACCACGTACCGACAGCGTTCGGCGAGTTCGATCACACTGCGGCGCCGGACGTCCGGGTAGCGCTCCACGGTGCGGATGTGGGCGCCATTTTTCTTGATGTAGTCGAGGATCAGCCCCTCGCGAAGCGCAAAGTCGCACAGGGTCAACGCCTCTGCGCCGAGGCTCTCGAGCAACGTGTCGAGCAGGACGGCGCCGGCGACGGTCACATCGGCACGCCGCGGGTCGAGCCCGGGCAGCGCCAGCCGCTCCTCAAGCCTCAGGGAGGTCAACTGCCGCCGGACACGTCCGAATGCCTTCGCGGGAATGCGTCGGTTCCGCAGGTCGCCCCCGTCTCGAAGCCGCTCGCTGGCCAGCACACTCAGCGCCTGAATGGTGCCGGACGTGCCGATGACTCGATGAAATCCGCGACGGACGAGTGCCTTGATGTGGCCGGCCGTCTGCCGGCGGATGTGCCGCACCATCTTCTCTTCGTCGGCCGAGGAGAGGGGATCGCTCGTGACAAACCGTTCCGTCAGGCGGATGACGCCAACCTTGAAGCTCTCTCCAATCTGCATCCGGGCCGCGGTCCCGTAGGTGATCTCCACGCTGCCGCCGCCGATATCCACCACGACTGAGGCATTGCCGCCGACGCCCGCAGCATAGGCGGCCGCCAGGTGAATCAGGCGCGCTTCCTCCTTGCCGGAGATGATGCGCACGCGGATCCCGAGCTCCCGCCGCACGGTCGCGACAAAGTCGCCGCCGTTTTCGGCCTCCCGGACGGCGCTGGTCGCGGTCGCCAGAATTTCATCCACTTCGTGGGTCTGCGCCAGCCGCTTGAAGCGGGCCAGCGTCTCGTAGGCCGCGGTGACTGCGGTGGGGGCCAGGCGCCGGCCATCGAGGCCGCCGGCTCCGAGCCGGACCATTTCCTTCTCGCGGTCCACGACTTCAAACGACAGGTCCGGCCGTACGCGAACCACGATCATGTGCACGGAGTTAGTGCCGATGTCGATGGCCGCCAAACGCATTGTTTACGCTTTCGTTACACGGGATCCGGACAGAATGGGCATGCTACCACGATGGTTCCAGACGTCCTGACGCGCGCACTCGTGCCACGGCTGACGCAGTTCTCCCGGGAACTCGCCGGCGCGCGGCGTGGCTCCGTGCGTGGTGTGCATCAATCACGCGTCGCGTCCCGGCGACTGCGTGAAGGCCTCGCCGCGCTCGAGGCCGTGGTGCCCGACGATGAGCATCGGCGGGCGGTGCGGGCGCTCCGCGAGATGGCGCGGGCGTTGGGCGCGGTTCGCGAGTGTGACGTGACCATCGCGCTCGTCGGCACGTATGCAGCGCGTCATGACTGGCCGGCGACTGTCGTCGCACAGGTGCTCCAGTCGTCGCAGGAAGATCGGAAGCGTCGCCGCCGGGAGTTGCTCCGTGTGCTCGCCAACACACGTCGTCGCCGGGCCGTGGCGCAGGTGAAATCGCTCCTGCCGCAGATTTCCACCCCCGAGTCCCGCCGGGCCGTCAGCGAGGCGGCCGTGCACCGGCGCCGCACCCGCGCGACCGCGCTGGCAAAACACCTGCGGCACCTCGGGACGCTGTACGTGCCGGACCAGCTGCACGCAGTCCGCCTGGCGACGAAGAAGCTGCGGTACGCGCTGGAGTGGGAGCAGCAGGTCGGTCGCAGAGCCTGGGTGCGGGAACGGCGGTTGCTGGAGAAGGCGCAGGAGGCCCTTGGCGCGTGGCACGACGTGCTCATTCTTCAGGAGCGGCTGCACCGGCTTCGACGGTCCGGCGACTGGCCGCGTCTCACCACCTCCGACCTCAAGCACATGGCGGCGCAACTGGAGCGGGAGTGCCGGGCACACCACGCGCTGATCCTGGCGATGTGCCCGGCGCTGGCACGGCTGGCCAAGGCGGCGAATCGATGAGGGTGTACCTTGTGCGGCATGCGATCGCGGAACCTCGCGGCCCGGTGTGGCCGGTGGATGACGACCGTCCCCTGACGCCGCGCGGTATTGAACGCATGCGCGAGATCGCCCTCCGCCTCGCCGATCGTGGCGTGCAGGTCGAGCGCATTTGGTCGAGTCCAATCCTCCGGGCTCGTCAGACGGCGGACCTGCTCGCGCCGCTGTGGACCACAGGGCGTGTGGTGGACGAGGTGGCCGAACTGGCGACCGGCTGTGCGCCCGCACGCGCTGGGGAAGCGCTGGCCGCGCGTCCCCCGTGTGCGAGTGTCGCGCTCGTGGGCCACGAACCCCAACTGGGCGCGCTCGCCGCGTGGATGATTGGCGCCGAGGCGCCGCTGCCGTTCAAGAAGGGCGGGGTCGCGCGTGTGGACTTTGCCGACGGCATTGCGGCCGGTGAGGGGAAGCTCGCGTGGCTCGTTACGCCGAAGCTCGTCCTGGCGGATTGACGGCAGCCCTGTCGAACCCTGGACCCTGGACCTACACCAACGTTCCGGGTTTCACGACGCCACCCTTCGGCACGATGATGATGCCGTTGCGGATGTGATAGCCGTCGCCGTCCACGTCCTGAATGCCGCGTTCGTTCACCAGTCGCGCACCATCCCCGATGCGCGCGTTTTTGTCGACGATGACCTTGTCGAGCACGGCGTCTTTGCCGATGCCCAGCGGCAGATCGGACAGCCGCTCGTCATAGTTGTCGGCCCCCAGCAGCACCGACCGCGAGACCGTCGCTCCGTGGCGAATGGCCGTCCTGATACCGATGACACTCTCGCGAATCGTGCAGGAGTCGAGATAACACCCCTCGGCAATGATCGATTCGTCGATCGTGCAGCTGTGCATCCGCGAGGCCGGCAGGAAACGCGGGCGCGTGAAGATCGGCCGCGTCGGGTGGAAAAAGTTGAAGGGCGCGCCGCGACGCGTGAGCATGAGGTTCACGTCGTAGAACGCCTGCACGGTGCCGACGTCCGCCCAGAAGCCCCGGTAGAAGTGCGCCTGCACCCGATGTGTGTCGAGTGCGTGCGGAATGATTTCCTTGCCGAAGTCCACGGCGCGATCGCGCGCCAGCACTTCGTGCAGCACGTCGCGCGAAAACACGTAAATGCCCATGGACGCGAGGAACGGCTTGTCGGGACTCAGCCCGGCAGCCGGGCCGGACGGCATGGACGCGTGCAATTGTGAGAGCCGCTCGGCGTTGGGTTTTTCGTCGAACCCCACAACCTGCGCTTCTGTGTCGCAGCGCAGAATACCCATCTGCGTCGCGTCTTCGGCCGTGACGGGTTGCGCGGCAATGGTGATGTCGGCGTTGCGATCGATGTGGGATTCGATCAGCTCGGCGAAGTCCATGCGATACACATGGTCGCCGGCAAGAATCAGGTAGTAATCCGCGTCGATGTTCCGGAAGTGCCGCGTGGCCTGGCGCACCGCATCGGCCGTGCCCTGAAACCACTGTTCGCCTTCCGGAGTCTGTTCGGCGGCCAGCACCTCGATGAAGCCTTCCGAGAAGTTGTCGAGGCGATAGGTCTGCGCGATGTGCCGATTGAGCGACGCCGAATTGAACTGCGTCAGCACATAGATGCGCTTGAGCCCGGCGTGCAGACAGTTGCTGATCGGAATGTCGATCAACCGGTACTTGCCGCCCAGCGGCACAGCGGGCTTCGACCGGAGGTGGGTGAGCGGGAACAAACGGGTGCCACGGCCACCCCCGAGCACAATCGTCAGCACGTCCTGCATCGGCGTCATTCTATCCCCGGGAAGCTTGGCTGTGACGTTCCTGTTACAGGCCACGGATACCATGCCCACATGAAGCACCGTGTACACGTGATGTGGCTGGGACTGGTCGTGGTTGCGGCCGCATCGTGCGGCGGGGGGGAACCCGCTCCGCCCACTCCGCTCGCCCCCATCACTCCAGACCGCGTGACCGCCGCGGTCACGGACGATGCGGATGACCCGGCGATCTGGCTGCATCCCGCAGACCTCTCGCGCAGCCTCATCATTGGCACCAACAAGGTTGCTGCTCCGACCGGGGCGCTCGTGGTGTTTGGCCTCGATGGCGCCATGCGGCAGACCGTGGCGGGGATCGATCGGCCGAACAACGTCGATATGGAACACGGCGTCACGCTCGATGGTCGCACCATCGATGTCGCGATCACCACCGAGCGCCTGCAGCATCGGCTGCGCGTGTTCGAGATCCTGAAGGACGGCTCGGGACTCGCCGAACTCGGCATCATCCCGGTACTCGACGGACAGTCGGGGGACTTCGCCGAACCCATGGGCATCGGGCTCTACAGACGTCCGTCTGACGGTGTCTTGTTCGCCGTCGTGGCTCCGAAGCTGGGACCCGCCGCGAACTATCTGTGGCAATACCGGATTGACGGCACGGCAGGTGGGGGCGTGACCGGCACGCTCGTCAGACGCTTCGGCAACTTCAGCGAAAAAGGCGCCGAACCAGGCGAGGCCGGCGAGATCGAGGCGATCGTAGTGGACGATGCGCTGGGGTATGTGTATTACGCGGACGAGCGCCACGGGATCCACAAGTGGCATGCCGATCCGGATCACGCCGATGCGTCGCGTGAACTGGCGGTGTTTGGGCTCGACAACTACCAGATGGATCGCGAAGGGCTCGCCCTGTACGTGAAGGCGGACGGCACCGGCTACCTGGTGTCCACTGACCAGGTTCCCGGTGGCTCAACGTTCAAGTTGTACCGTCGGGAAGGGGAGCCAAATGCCCCCCACCGGCACGTGGTCATCGCGGAGGCGCGGACGACAGCCGACGCCACGGACGGCATCGAAGTGACATCAGCGCCACTGCCGGGGTTCCCTCAGGGTGTGCTCGTCGCGATGAATTCGAACGCGAAGAACTTTGCGCTCTTTGCGTGGGAACGCCTGTTTCCGGGCCGAAACTGAGCGTCACTGACTTGTTACGAAGAGTTTACATGCGGGAGGCTCGTGTACTGCGATAACTAACGCAGTACACGAGCGAGAAGGAGCACAGATGGAAACCCGCGAACGCACGACCTCCGGCCACACCGAGATGCTGATCGTGACCAAGACAGCGAATGGGTGGGAGGTGCGGGAAACGCATGACCGGACGGTCGTGCGCACCCAGGAATACACGGACTGGCACCGGGTCGAGCGTGCCCTGCAGGTGTTTGACCTGCAGGCGTTGCCGGCTTATTCCACGAATCGATAACCGAGGCCCACGACGGTCTCGATCTGCGGTCCCACGACGCCGAGTTTCGAACGAAGGCGGCCGACGTGGACGTCCACCGATCGCGTCTCCACGTAATGGTCGTAGCCCCACACGCGTTCCAGCAGTCGATCCCGTGACAACACGCGATTGCGGTTCTCGACCAGGCACTTGAGCAGCTCGAACTCGCGGCGTGTCAGCCGCACGGATTCGCCGTCCACCGCGACAACCACCGCATCAAAATCCGCAAACAGATGCGCGCCCTGATAGACCTGGGCCTCGCTGCCGGCCTCGTTCGCCTTTCGGCGCAGCACGGCGCGCACGCGGGCGGCCAGCTCACGGAGGCTGAACGGTTTGGTGATGTAGTCATCCGCTCCGAGATCGAGGCCTGTGACCCGGTCGGTTTCCCCGGTCCTGGCCGTCAACATGATGATGGGCAGTTGGGCCGTGGCCGGCTTGGCGCGCAGCAGCCGGCACACCTCGGTGCCTGACATCACCGGCAGGTTCAGGTCGAGAATCATCAGGTCCGGGATCTGCTCGTTTACCGACTTCAGTGCCGCGTCCCCGCTGTTGACCACCCTGACTTCCACATCACCGGCACGTTCCAGGCTGTGTTTGATCAACCCAGCAATATCCACTTCATCGTCAACAACAAGTATTCGGGTCGGGCTGGTGGCTGGCATTGCCAGCTCAGAGTAGAAAGGCCCGGTTTCCGGGACGTGTCGTGGCCGTTAATTTGACGTAACGCCTGAGTCCGCCCAGGGCCCGCTAGGCGGCGGCCAGAATCACCCGCACGGCCAGCAGGCCCAGCGTCACCGCCGTGGTGCCCTCCAGGATGACGCGCGCGCGGGGGCTCGCCAGCACGTGCCGCAGTCGATCGAGTGAGACCGCCCAGGCGGTGTGCACGGCGAAGGCCAGACCCACATGGGTGGCGGCCAGCCCCACGTAGTAGCCGGTGTCCGCCGACGCGGGCACAAACGACGGCACAACCGCGAGATAAAACGTCGCAATCGACGGATTCAGCAGATTCACGGAAAGGCCTTCACGCCATGCGTGGTGGGCCCGAATGGGATCGCTCGAGGCCAGGATGGCGCTCGAGGCGGGCAGCGCCCGATGACTGATGACGCGTCGAAGACTCTGGATCGCGAGCCAGGCGAGATACAGACCGCCGGCCAGCTGGATGGCGGCGAACAGCCGCGGAGAACGGGTGAGCACCACCGCGAGCCCGAGTCCTGCGACGGCCGCATGGGTACTGTTGCCCGCTGCGGCACCGATGGCGGCCCACACCCCGCTGCGCCAGCCGCCGGCCAGTGCGTTGCGAACGATGACGGCGGTGGTCGCGCCCGGTGTGATGACCAGGGCCGCAGTCAACGCAAAGTACGTGCTGAACATCGTGTCAGGCTGACGTGACGTCCGGCAATTCGACCGTGACTGACGCACCGCCTCCGTCACGATTACGCGCGGACACCCGGCCGCCGTGCAACTCGACCAGATGTCGCACGATCGACAACCCCAGCCCGGTGCCGCCGGGATCGCGTGGATCGCGCGTGCGCGATCGGTCGACGCGGTAAAACCGTTCGAAGATGCGCGGGAGTTCCGTCTCCGGGATGCCCGGCCCGCGGTCGTGTACCTCGACGATGACAGCGTCGGAGGACCGCGTGACGGTGATGTCGATTCGCGCGTCGTCCGGGCTGTAGTTCACGGCGTTTTCGAGCAGGTTGCGGAACACGTCGTGCAGCTTGGCGGGATCCGCATTGCATGCCGCTGCATCCGGTGCCACATCGACCTGGACGGTGATCCCCCGGGCGGTGATTGTGGCTTCCATGTCGCCGCACACCTGATTGAGCAGCGCCGGCAGCTGAATCAGCGCGCGCTGGATCTGCTCCTGCCGCGCGTCGAGGCGCGCCAGGCGCAGCAGGTCGTTCACGAGCCGTTCCATGCGCGAGGCGTGGCGCGCAATGATGCCAAGAAACGTCCGTGTCTGCGCGGCGTCGGATGGGCCGTCCGTGAGGGCTTCGACGTAGCCGCGAATCGCCGTGAGTGGTGTGCGCAGCTCATGGGAGACATTCGCGACAAAGTCGCGGCGGACCTGGTCGGCGCGACGCAGATCCGTGATGTCGTGCAGCACGAGGACGGCGCCGCCGCCCCGCGCAGCTTCGACGGGAACCACGCGGGCGATAAACGACCGGCGGGAGTCGCGATCGAGCTGGACCTCAATCGGGGAGGGCGTCTGGCCCGACAGGGCAGCGGTGAGCTGCGCGGCAATGTCGGGGTGTCGCACGATCTCGAGGATGTGCAGCCCGCGCGGGTCGCCGGTCAGCCGGAGCATCGATCGGATCGCCGGATTTGAGACGACGAGTCGCCCCTGTGCAGTGACGAGCAGCGCGCCCTCGACCATGCCCTGAAGGATCGCGGCCATGTGGGCGCGCTCACGCGCGACGTCCTCAAGCCGCGTACCCAGATCGCGTGCGGTCTCATCAAGTACGCGCGCGACGGCGCCAATCTCGTCGCGTCCGAAGTCGCGGACCGGCGTCGAAAAATCGCCGGCCCGGTATTGCCCGGCGACCGTCGCGATGGCCTGCACCCGCCGGCTCAGCCACACCGACGTGCCCCACGTGAGCAGCACGGCGGCGATCAGGCCGACGGCAAGGCCCATCCAGACAAATCTGCGCGCGTCGGCGATCTGTGCATCCACTCCAATGAGCGGGAGGCCAAGCCGTACAATGCGGATAGGGCCCCTCGGCACTCGTGCTGCCGCATACATCGTCTGAATTCCGGTGGTGGAACTCTGTCGGATGGCGACGCCGGTGCCGGTGGCGAACGCGGACTGCACTTCCTCGCGACCCAGGTGATTCTCAATTGAGGAGAGACGCAGGTCGTCGACGTCGGAGTCGCCGACGACAGTGCCGTCCTCAAGCAGGAGTGTGACGCGCGCCGAGACCAGCGATGAAAGGGCTGCCGCCTCGCGATGCGCCGCGGAGGCGTCCGGCCACGCGGCGACCAGCGGAGCCATCAGACGGACCTGCCGCAGCAGGGAGGCCTCGATGTCCGTCGTCATGGTCCGGCGCAGGGAGGTGGTGACGAGCGCCGTGGAGGCGGCCAGCGCCAGGGTGCAGGCGACGAGCAGGGCGACGAATGTACGGGTGCGGAATGTCACGGCACCGGGGCAGGGTCTTCGAGCTTGTAGCCGAACTGTTTGATCGTGGCGATCGCTGCACCCAGGTAGGGCACTTTTTCACGCAGCCGCCGGATGTGGACATCCACCGTGCGAGTGCCGCCGGTGTACTGATAACTCCACACGTCGGTCAACAGCAGGTCGCGGGAGAGCACACGGCCGCGGTGTTCGATGAGGTACTGCAACAGGAGGAATTCCTTGGCGGTCAGTGTGATCTCCTCACTGCCGAGCGTCACCAGATGCCGGTCGAGATCGATGGCGAGCGGGCCATAGGTGAGGAGCTTCGTGGTGGCGACAGGGCGCTGAACGCGGCGCAGGAGCGCCCCGACGCGTGCGACGAGTTCCTTCGGACTGAAGGGTTTGGTGAGGTAGTCGTCGGCCCCCAGTTCGAGTCCGCGGACACGGTCGGCTTCTTCGCCGCGCGCCGTGAGCATGATGATCGGAATCGCCGCAGTCGAGGCCTCGCCGCGCAGCGCCTGACAAACGTGGAGTCCATCCATGCCGGGCAGCATCAGGTCCAGGATCACGGCGTCCGGCGGCGTGTGACGCGCCTGGCGCAGACCGTCGCTGCCGTTGCCGAGCACGATCACCGTATGGCCCGCGCCCTTCAGATAGTGTTCGATCAGTTCGGCGATATCGGGGCTGTCTTCAACAACAAGGATGCTGGCCACGGAATCATTCTACGGGTTTGATGACGCGATGCCGTTCTTTCGCCGGATTGCCCGCCAGCGGCGGCAGTGAGAATGGGGCCGCCGCGTGCTCGGCGAAGCGGGCTTCCTGCTCCTCCTGATCCGCCGCCCGCCGGTACTTCAGCAGGATGATGCCGTCGTCGGCCAGCAGTTGTTCGAAGCTGGGGACCTCCTTCAGGAGGCGGATGTGCTGCTCGTCGGAGCAGAAATCCATCACCTTTTCGACGCCGGCCCGGTTGTACCAGCTCCGCTCAAACAGCACGGATTGACCGGCGTCCGGTGTGCTTCAGCCACCGGACAAGGTTGTTCAACTCCTCCTCCAGCGGCTCCAGCGCTTTCTCGTACGCCTTCTTCTTCAGTGCTCTTTGGACCGCAGGACTCCTGGACCCTGAACTACTGGACTACGCTGAGACTCCTGGTGGTCTTCCAGTCGCCACGCGTGAAGTCCGGAAAGTCCTGCGCTGCACCGTTTTCGCGGACGGACTTCTCCGACAGCGGTCCGACAGCCGACCACGCGCACCCTTCATACACGTTCTGATCGAGCGGCTGTCCACCGCGCAGGCATTCGATGATGCGATACAGCATCAGGAAGTCCATCCCGCCATGCCCGCCCATGGTCTTGGCGAGTTCTCCGGCACGCTTCCAGAGCGGGTGCTCGTACTCGGCGGTGATCTTTGCGAACTCCTCACCCTGCGCCCACTGGTGCGCCCGATTGAGGCCTTCGATGGAGAGCCGGTTGGGGAAGCCGGTGAGCGTGCCTCTGGTGCCCTGAATCAGATTGTGCCGGGTGTAGGGGCGCGGGGAGGTTTCATCCCACTGGACCATGATCGTTCTGCCCTGCACGGTCTTGATGATGGACGTGTTCATGTCGCCGCCGCGGCTGAAGTCGAGCTTGTTCCACTTGTGGTCGGGGGCGAAGTGTTCCTTGCCGTACAAGGTGCGGCCGCGGCCGGGCGAGGAGAACGACGACAGGCGGCCGAACTGGTCCTCTCCGCGCGCGAGGCTCATGTACTGCGCCACCGGACCGAGTCCGTGACACGGGTAGAGATTGCCGTTGCGTTGTGCGTAGTGATACGTGCGCCACGATCCGGTGCCGCGTTCGACTTCCTTCATCTGCGCGCGGAGGTCGTGGATGTAGGCCGCCTCGGCATGCAGGAGTTCGCCGAGCAGGCCGCGACGCACCATGTTCAGATACAGCAGCTCTTCGCGGCCGTAACAGACGTTCTCCATCAGCATGCAGTGGCGGCCCGTCTGCTCGGACGTGTCCACCAGGTCCCACATTTCCTGCAGGGTGACGGCGATCGGAATCTCGATGAAGGCATGGGCGCCGGCGCGCATCGCTGCGATACCCATCGGCGCATGCAATTCCCACGGCGTGGCGATGAACACCGCATCCGGCTTCGTCTCGCTCAGCATCGTCCGCCAGCCGTTGGGATCGCCGAAGTAGACCTTGGGGGTGTGACCCTTCTCCTTCGCCCGGTTTTCCGCGCGACGCGCCCAGTCCTCGTAGAGGTCGCTGATGCCGACCACCTCGGTACCTTCGATGGCCGACAACTGGGTCGTGTGGCCTGAACCACGCGCACCCACGCCGATCAGCGCAACACGCACCTTGTCGAGTTTCGGCGCGGCAAAGTCGCCGCGATATTGCGCGCCGGCCCGCCGCGTTGGGGAGGACGATTGGGCGCCCGCCAGGGCGGGCAACGAGGGCCAGGCTGCAGCCGCGGCCGCAAAACTACCAAGGGTCTTCAGGAAACCACGACGAGCGGTGTGTTCGGCCATGCGCGCATTCTACCCCCATGGCGTGGGCAGATGTCAGATGTTAGATGTCAGATGTTAGATGTCAGATGTTAGATGTCAGATGTTAGATGCTAGATGGCAGATATGAGATTGCTTGTCCACGTCCACGATCTCCCCATGTGGTCCTTGCCGGTGTCGCAGGTGGACCGGATTCGGCGGGCACTCCCGCATGTGGAGGTCGTTGACATCAGGGACTACGAGGCGGTGCAGGCGGCGATTGTCGACGCCGACGTGGCCCTGGTGCCACGGATGCAGGCCGCGACGTTGGCCGTCGCCTCCCGGCTGCGCTGGGTGCACTCGACGGCGGTAGGTATTGGCTGGCTGCCCCTTGCCGATTTGGCGGCCCGGGGGATTCCGGTCACGAACGTTCGTGGTGTGCATGCCGAGATCCTTGCGGAACACGCCATGGCCCTGATCCTCGGCCTCCGGCGGCAGTTCCCGGCCGGAGACGAACGCCGGCGCGCGCGGGAGTGGGCGCAGGAGGAACTGGCGGCCATTCCGGTGCCGCGTCTGAGTGCGACGACCGTGCTGGTGGTCGGACTGGGCGGGATCGGAACACAGGTCGCGCGGTTTGCCGGTGGCATGGGCATGCGGGTGATCGGCGTACGCCGTGACGTCACCCGGCCTTCACCGCCTGGCGTCGACCGCGTGGTACCGATGACGGCACTTCGTGAACTCCTGCCGCAGATGGACATCGTCGTCCTGGCGCTGCCACACACCTCGGAGACAGGGCAGGTGCTGGACGCGGACGCGCTCGCGCTGTTGAAGCCCACCGCGCTGGTGATCAACGTGGCGCGTGGGTCACTGATTGATGAGGCCGCCCTCGCTGACGCGTTGCATACCGGACGGGTCGGCGGCGCCGGCCTGGATGTGTTTGCGACGGAACCGTTGCCCGAGTCGAGCCCGCTGTGGTCCACGCCGCGCACCATCATCACACCGCACACAGGTGCGTGTGACGGCGACTACTGGACGCCCGCCGTCGACTTCTTTCTCAAGAACTGGGCACGCTTCGAAGCCGGCACGCCGCTCGAGAATGTCGTCGACCTCGATCGCGGGTACTAGTGTCACAGCGAGACATCTCCACGTCTCGTTGTGCATTCTGTCTAAATGGTCTTCAGACTCGACCCCTTGCCGGACACGATCGCGCCCAGCGTGATGAGCGAGAGCACGGCGCCGTTGAAGATCATCACCGCCGGCGCCGAGTACATGTCGGCGAAGTAGCCGGCAATGAGCGCGCCGATGGGGCCGCCGCCGCGCACGGCCACCATGTAGATGCTGACCACTCGTCCACGCAGTTCCTCGGGCACGGATAGCTGGACGATGGAGAAACTCATCGAGAAGAGCATCATGAAGGCGATGCCGCCAAAGAAGATGAGGATGTAACTCAGAAGCGGCGTGGTGAACCAGCCGAACGCCATGATGACAAGACCCATCACAAACTGCACGCCCAGCAGGATGCGTCCCATGTGTTTGAATTTGCCGCCTGCCGATCCGATCAACAGCGCACCGGTGATGGCGCCCAGTCCCTGACAGACCATTAAAAACGAGAGGCGCGTCTCCGGCGTGCCGCCCGCGTCGGCCATCACCGTCTTGGCAAACGTCGGCAGGAAGGTGACGAGCGGCATGGCCAGGGCCATGCTGATGACCACCAGCACAATCAGCGTCATCATGAGGCGCTGGTGGCGCACGTAGGAGATTCCCTGGCGCAGGTCCGTCATGATGTCGCGACGTGGCCCTGACTGGGGCAGAGGGATCGGCGCTTTGATCATCAGCAGCGCCACGACCACGAGAAAAAACGAAAGGCCGTTGAGGAAAAAACAGGCCGCCATGCCCAGCGAGACCAGAATCGCCGTGCCGCCCAGCGGGCCGAGAATGCGCGACAGGTTGAACTGGGTCGAGTTGAGGGCGATCGCATTCGGCAAATCGCGGCGCGGCACCAGTGATGGCAGCAGCGACTGGTAGGCCGGCCCCCCAAACGCCTGCCCCAGCCCCGAGATGAACGACAGCGTCAGGACGTGCCAGATCGTGACGATATCCAGAAAGACCACGGCGGCCAGCGAAAACGCGGTGAACGCCTGCACGTACTGCGACCAGGTCAGCAGCTTCCGACGGTCATACCGATCCGCGACGACGCCACCGATCAACATGAACAGCAAAATCGGCAATTGCGAGAGGAAGTCGTCGAGCCCGAGATAGAAGTTCGAGTCGGTCAGATCCAGAACCAGCCAGCTCTGCGCGAACTTCTGCATCCACGTGCCGATGGTGGATCCCAGTGCGGCGAGCCAGACAATCCGGAAGTCGCGGTGGGTGAGGGCGCCCGCGACACGTCCGGCCCAGCTGCGCGGGGCTTCGACAGGTGGAGTTCCTGGGGACGCGTCGGGCGTGGACAAGACCACGGTATCTTAGCAGCCATGGCTCGGTCCCGACTCGTGCTTGTGCTGCTGCTGATGGCCTGCAGGCCCACGTCACCACCTGTGACCCAGGCGCCGGCGCTGGCGCCGTCGGACATCGGCGCGTTCTTCGACTGCCTGCGGGAGCGTGGCCACGCGGTTGCGGCCGCCCATCGGGGCGGACCCGTCCCCGGGTATGCCGAAAACTCCATCGAAGGGTTCGCCTACACCACGTCCATGGTGCCCGCCCTCCTCGAAATCGACATCGCCCGCACCAAAGACGACGTGCTGGTGTTGATGCACGACGACACGCTTGATCGGACGACGACGGGGACGGGGGAGGTGCGGGCGCACACACTCGAGGAGATTCGGGCGTTGCGGTTGCGGGATGAAACCGGTGCCGTGCTCGACGCGCGGGTGCCGACGTTGCGCGAAGCGCTTGACTGGGCGAACGGGAAGGCCATCCTGGAACTGGACGTCAAACGTGGTGTGTCGTATGAAGACGTCGTCGCCGAAGTGCGCGAGGCGGACGCGATGTCGCGTGTCATCTTCATCACCTACAGCACCGATGCCGCCGTACGTGTGCATGGCCTCGCGCCGGAGATGATGTTGTCGGTGTCGATCGAGGACATCGCGGCACTGGATGCCCTTGAAGAACGCGGCGTGGCGCTCACCCGTGTGCTCGCGTGGACGGGCGTGGAGACGGTGAATGCCGAGCTCAACCGCGCCCTGGCCGCGCGTGATGTGGAAGCCATGTTCGGCACCCTCGGCAATCCCAACCGGTCGTGGGATGGCCGATTCGCTCGCGACGGCCGCGAGCGGTACGCCGAGTTCGCGAAGCGCGGTCTCCAGCTCATCTCGACCGATCGCACCATCGAAGCCGCCCGTGACCTCGCTGCCCATGACGGCGCCGAGGGAATCGCGGCGCTCGAGTGTGCGGTGCGCTGATTTTCGCCACTTGATCGCCATTTGCGGTTTGTGCCATACTTCGCCCCATAAGGCGAAAGTAGAGCGAAAATATGGCATCAGCCGCGTTATCTCATCTCACGCAACTACTTGATTCAAAACAGCTTGCCGGCACAGTGACCCGGCCGCTTGAATCAGGCCGTCCCTGCACAAAAACCGGTGTATCCGTGCTGGATGACCATCTGGCCGGTGGCTGGCCAAAAGGGCATCTCTCCGAAGTCGTTGGTCCCGCATCGTCGGGCCGCACGTCGGTGGTGATGGCCACGATGGCGGCGGTGACCCGGCAGGGCGGCGTCGTGGCGTGGGTGGATGTGGCGGATCGTTTTGATCCGGCGTCGGCGTCTGCGGCGGGGGTGGACCTGGATCGTGTGTTGTGGGTGCGTGGGCCGAACGTGTCGTGGAGTCCGTCGCAGCGCACGGTGGGGGATCTCGCTGTGCAGCGGGGCTTGCGCGCGTTTGATTTGATCGCGCGGGCGGGCGGCATCGCGGTGGTGGCCATGGATGTGGCCGATGTGCCGGTGCGGCATCTGCAGTCACTGCCGGCTGCCACCTGGTTCCGCCTGGGACACGTGCTGGAAGGGCGCGACACGGTCGGGTTGCTCGTCGGTGCGCAACCGCTCGGACGCAGTGCGGGTGGTGTGTCGCTGACGTTGCGGGCCAGAAGTGAGTGGGCGGGCCGCAGTCTGCAGAGTCGCCGCCTGGCGGGATTGGCCGTGACGCCTGAGGCGTCGCAGCGGATTCGCCGGGTCCGTGGACATCGGAAGGAGGAGGCGCCATGTTTGTTTGCCTTGTCCGCGACTCTTTGAGTCCGTCACGCCCGGGAGTGCTCGAGGCGGTGGCTCGCGCCTGCTCGCCACGTGTGGAGCCACACGGCCAGGATGTGGTGGTGTGTGATGCGCGCGGGTTGACGCGTGTGATCGGCATGCCGGCGGTGATCGCCGAAGAAATGCGGCGCATGGCGTGGGAGCGGGAAGTCGGCGTGCGCGTGGCCATTGCCGAATCAAAAACCGCTGCGTGGCTGCTCGCGCACGCACGGCCGGGCACCACGATCGTGCCGGCCGGAGAGGAAGCGCGCCGGCTCGAGCGGTTGCCGTTGTCCGCGCTGCGTTCATTGCCCGAACTGCGGACTGCCGGACTGCGGACTGCGGACTGCGGCCCCGCCTTCGCCAAGGCTACGGCGGGCAAGCTGCGGACTGACGATACCTTGGCCATCTTTGAACGCTGGGGACTGGCGACGCTCGGAGATCTTGCGCGTCTGCCGCGTGCGGATGTGCTCACGCGCACGGGCCGGGTGGGGCAGCGTCTGCATCAGGCGGCCTGTGGTGAGGATGACGCGCCGCTGGTGCCCACGGACGAAACGCCGCGATTTGTCGAGCGCATGGAACTCGAGTGGCCGGTGGAAGGTCTCGAGCCGCTGTCGTTTGTGCTCGCGCGGGTGTGTGACGGCTTGTCCGCGTCGTTGGCTCGTGCCGATCGGGGAGCGGTCACCATCACCACACGATTACAGCTGGTGACAAAAACGACGCATGAACGCACGTTGACGTTGCCGTCGCCGATGCGCGATAGCAAGACGTTGCGCACCCTCATCCTGCTCGATCTCGAGTCCCATCCGGCACCGGCAGGTATTGACGTGGTCGAAGTGGAATGTGGCGTCACACCGGGCCGTATCGTGCAGGGTTCCCTCCTCGCTTTTACGGTGCCGACGCCCGAGAACCTCTCCACGCTCCTCGCGCGCCTGTCGGCGCTGGTCGGCGACACCAGCGTCGGCGCGCCCGTCGTGGTGGATACCCACAATCCGCGCATCTCATCAATGAAGCCCTTCGCACTCAGCACCCAGCACGCAGCACTTCGCACCGCACCGAGCACCGGGCACCGAGCACCCGCCTTCGCCAAGGCTTCGGCGGGCAAGCCCAGCACCACAATCCGCCGCTTCCGTCCCGCCCCGCCTGTCCGTGTGCGCGTGGAGAAGGGACGCCCCGTCAAAGTGTCGCTGAATGAGCGCGCCGCGTATCGCGACTCGAGAGTTGCGACGGTCACCACCGCCGCCGGCCCCTGGCGCACATCGGGCCATTGGTGGTCGTCAGACGGGCACACCTGGGATCGCGATGAATGGGACGTCGCCCTCGACACCGGCGTCGTCTATCGCCTCGCCCGCAATCGCCAGACCGACCACTGGGAAGTCGAGGGGGAAGTGGACTAGTGGTGCTGGCTGCTGAGTGCTCGGTGCTCGGTGCTTGTGCTGGGTGCACCGTGCACGCACCGAGCACTGTGCACCCGGCACCGAGCACTGCACTCAGCACCGAGCACTCTGCACCCAGCACCCGTGTACTTCGAACTTCACACCGCGTCTGCGTTTTCGTTCCTGGCCGGCGCCTCGCTGCCCGAGACGCTGATTGCGCGCGCAGCCCATCTGGGTTATCCGGCGCTGGCGTTGCTCGATCGCGACGGCGTCTACGGCGCGCCGCAGTTTTATCGCGCCGCCAGAGCCGCCGGCCTCAAAGCCATTGTCGGCGCCGAGCTGACAATCGGCAGCAACGCACTGGGCACCCAGCACCGAGCACCCGCCTCCGCCAAGGCTTCGGCGGGCAAGCCCAGCACCGCACTAAGCGCCGAGCACCCAGCACTCAGCACTATTCCGGTTCTTGTCGCATCCGCTGACGGTTATCGAAACCTGTGCCGTCTGATCACACAGGCAAAACGTGGCGTCCCCAAAGGTGAGTCGCGGTTGACGCTCGAGGATCTCGACGGGCACACCAGTGGGTTGATTGCGCTGGTCGGCCGGCAGGCGTTGATGGCGGACCGGTATGGTGTGGGCGGGTTGGTGGACAAGGTGGTCGGGATCTTCGGCCGGCAGCAGGTGTGGATTGAACTGCAGCGGCACCTGCGTCGTGATGAGGAAGAGGCGAACGCGTCGTTGCTCGATCTGGCCGCCGCGTTCCGGGTGCCGGTGATGGCGTCCAACGGCGTGCGGTTTGCCACGGTCGAGGAACGGCCGTTGTATGACGTGCTTACGTGCCTGCGTCACAAGACGACCTTGAAGGATGCCGGGCGCCGGCTCAGTGTGAATGCTGAGAGTTACCTGAAGCCCCCCGAAGTGATGGCGCGACTGTTCAGTGACTTGCCGCAAGCGTTGGCAGGCACGGAAGCGCTGGCCGAACGGCTCGACTTCACGCTCGCGAATCTTGGGTATCAGTTTCCGGACTACCCGGTGCCGGCCGGAGAAACACAGGCGTCGTTTTTGCGACGCATCACCATGGTGGGCGCGCGTGATCGATATCACCCGCTGGATGAGGCGTTTGGCGGAAGGGCGAAGGCGCAGATCCAGCGTGAACTGGATCTGATCGACAAACTCAATCTGGCCGGCTACTTCCTCATTGTCTGGGACCTGGTCAACTTCTGTCGTCAGCAGGGCATTCTCGTGCAGGGGCGAGGCTCGGCCGCCAACAGTGCCGTATGTTACTCGCTGGGGGTCACGGCAGTGGACCCCATCGGCATGGAGTTGTTGTTCGAGCGGTTCCTGTCGGAGGAACGCGAGGAGTGGCCGGACATCGATCTGGATCTGCCGAGTGGTGAACGTCGCGAACGGGTGATTCAGTATCTCTATCAACGGTACGGCGCGCTTGGGGCGGCCATGACCGCCAACGTCATCACCTATCGCGGGCGGAGTGCCGCGCGTGAAGTCGGCAAGGTCCTCAGCATGAAGGAGGACGAGATCGACCGGCTCGCGAAGATGATGAGCCGGTTCGAATTTGTGGACCCGAACGAGACGGTGACGCAGCACCTGAAAGATGCCGGCCTCGATACACACCGTGAGGTCTACAGCCAGTTCGCCAGACTGTGGACGCAGATGCAGGATTTACCGAGGCACCTCGGTCAGCACTCGGGCGGCATGGTCATCTGTAAGGGGCGGTTGGACGATGTGGTGCCGCTGGAACCGGCATCGATGCCCGGCCGGGTGGTGGTGCAGTGGGACAAGGACGACTGCGCGGACCTCGGCATTGTCAAAGTGGATCTGTTGGGCCTCGGCATGATGGCCGTGCTTGAGGAGGCCGTAGCCCTGACCGGAATCGATCTTGCGCATCTCCCGCAAAACGATCCGGAGGTCTACCGGATGTTGCAGGCGGCCGACACGGTCGGGATCTTCCAGGTGGAATCCCGTGCGCAGATGGCGACCCTGCCGCGACTCAAGCCCAAACACTTCTACGACATCGTGGTGGAAGTCGCCCTCATCCGGCCCGGGCCCATCGTCGGTCAGATGGTGCATCCGTATTTGAAGCGGCGGCGTGGGGACGAACCTGTGGCGTATGCGCACCCGTCGCTCGAGCCCGTGTTGAAGCGCACGTTGGGGGTGCCGCTGTTCCAGGAACAGTTGCTGCGGATGGCGATGGTGATTGCGGGGTTCAGCGGCGGGGAAGCCGAGGAACTGCGGCGCGCGATGGGGTTCAAGCGATCGGTCAAGCGGATGCAGCAGATCGAGACGCGGCTGCGCGGAGGGATGGCGCGCAATGGCATCACCGGCGTGACGGCCGATCAGATCGTGCTGTCGATTACGTCGTTTGCGTTGTATGGATTTCCCGAGTCGCATGCGGCCAGCTTTGCGCTCATCGTGTATGCGAGTGCGTATCTCAAGGCGCATTACCCCGCGGCATTTTATGCGGCGCTGCTCAACAACCAGCCGATGGGGTTTTATGCGCCGGCGACGCTGGTGAAGGATGCCCAGCGTCGAGGTGTGCGATTTGCCCCCATGGATGTGCAGGTGTCCGACTGGGTCTGCACCATTCAGGATGACGGCGCCATCCGGTTGGGGTTGATGTACGTCCAGGGCCTTCGGGCCGAAGTGGGGAAGGCGATCGCGCGCATTCGCGAAAAAGACGTCGGGAGGCTTTTTCAGTCGATGGACGATCTGGTGGCCCGCATCGGTGTTCGCCGCGACGAGTTGCGAGTTCTCGCTGAATCCGGCGCATTGGCCACCCTTGGCGGCGATCGCCGGTCGGCGTTGTGGCAGGCCGAACGCGCCGCCCGGCCCGCCGGCCCGTTGTTGATGAGCTCGGAGGCGATTTCTCCGGAAATCGCCTCCGAGCTCATTTGTTCGTCCCCGCTCCCCCCCATGTCATTGCCCGAGCGAGTCGGCGCCGACTACGCGGCCACGGGCCTGACGATTGGGCCGCATCCGATGGCGCTGGTGCGTCGCGGCTTGGCGGCCAGGGGGGTATTGCGCGCGAGCGATCTGGCGTTGTGGCGACCGGGACGCCGGGTACGCGTGGCGGGGGCGGTCATTACCCGCCAGCGGCCCGGCACGGCGAAAGGGTTTGTGTTTCTGTCGCTCGAAGATGAGACAGGCATCGCCAACGCGATTCTGACTCCGGATGTGTTTTCGTCCTACAAACGCACGGCGGTGGACGCGCCGTACTTGCTGATTGAGGGGCTGTTGCAGAACCAGGACGGAGCCATCTCGGTGAAGGCGGAGCGTCTGGAAGCACTGGGAGAGACCGGGCCACAACCCGAGGCGCGTAACTTTCATTGATCCCGGATGCTAAAATGCCCGATTGATGAAGACTCCGCGGGCCAAAGTAGAGATCACTGAAACGGGCGTGAAGATCATCCGCAAGAAGTCGCGGATTTCCGGCTGGGGCGTCTATGCCGCCGAGCCCATCAACAAGAACAAGCGCATCATCACCTACACCGGCGAGAAGATCTCGTCGGCGGAGGCCGATCGGCGCGAAACGAAGTATCGGAAGCAGGGGCAGATCTGGTGCTTCACGCTCAACCGGCGCTGGTTCCGTGACGGCAACGTCGGCGGCTCCACGGCGCGGTTCATCAACCACTCCTGTGAAGGCAGCTGCTACTCCGAAGTGATCGGCGATGTCGTGTGGATCCGCGCCTCGAAGAACATTCCGAAGGGCGCCGAGTTGTCGTACGACTACAACACGGATGGCGAGGCGGGCATGGACTGCCGGTGCCGCCCGAACTGCACGAACAAAATCTGACACGATGTGACGAGGATGCCCACCTCCGTCCGCCACGTCATCTACCTCCACGGCTTCGCCTCATCGCCCGCGTCAGGGAAGGCGGAACAGTTCCGCGACGCGTGTGAAGCTCAAGGGACTGGCTTCACCTGCCCGGACCTGAATCAGCCGGCGTTTGAGACGCTGACCACCAGCCGGATGCTGGCCCAGGTCCGGGAGATTGTGGCGGGAGTGCCCGGCGGGCCGGTCGCACTCGTGGGATCAAGCCTCGGTGCGTTTGTGGCGGTCCTGGCTGCACACGAGGACACGACCGGCAGGATCGACCGGTTGGTGCTGCTGGCGCCGGCGCTGGACTTCGGCGGCAACCGGCTGACGCACCTTTGGGAGCACTCCGTTGAAGACTGGAAACGTGCGGGCAGCCTCACCGTGTTCCACTACGCCGACGAGCGTGACCGCCAGATCGGCTACGCGCTCTACGAAGACGCCGGCCGGTACGATGCCCTCACGCTGCCCGTCACACGACCGACTCTCGTATTTCAGGGCACGAAAGACGATGTGGTGACCCCGGGGATGGTCCAGGCCTGGGCCCATGGTCAGCCCTTGGTGGACCTCCGGATGCTGGCGGACGGCCACCAACTCAGCACGTCAATCCACACGATCCTCACAGAGAGTCTGGAGTTCCTGACAGGGAGGCGCGGAGCCACGGAGTAGGTTTTGGAAGAGCGGGCCTTAAAAAGAGAATCCTCCGTGCCTCTGTGCCTCCCTGTAACCTCCATCCGTGTTCTCCTGGCCTCCGTAACTCCTGTGAGCGTGCCGGGGGTAGAATTCGTCAGGGAGTTCCAAGATGGTGATCAAGATCGGCCAGCCGTTTGATATCCGTTCGTCCGAGATCACACCCGAGCCGGTGTACCGGTCGCGGCGCGACTTCATGAAAGCCGCGGCCGTGGGGGCGATCGGCGCCGTGGCGTGTGGCCCTCTGGGCGAGGACCTGTCGGCGCAGGCGACCATCCCCAATGTGAAGCCGTCGCCGCTGTCGACCAACGAGAAGCCCCACACCTGGGAGCAACTCACGCAGTACAACAACTTCTACGAGTTCGGCACGAACAAGTCGGACCCGGCCCGCTACGCCGGTCGACTGACGGTGAAGCCGTGGACGGTGAAGATCGACGGGCACGTGGCCAAACCCGCGGATTACGCGTTTGAGGATCTCGTCAAGCCGCACCAGCTTGAGGAGCGGATCTATCGCTTCCGCTGCGTGGAAGCGTGGTCGGCGGTCATTCCGTGGGTCGGATTCCCGCTGGCGGACCTCATCAAACGTGTGCAGCCCACCAGCCGCGCGAAGTACGTGGCGTTTACGACCCTGCTGCGTCCGACCGAAATGATCGGGCAGCGCTCGGCGGCGCTCGACTGGCCGTACGTCGAAGGCCTGCGGATGGACGAGGCGATGCACCCACTCACCATTCTCGCCACGGGGCTGTACGGCAGGGAAATGCCGAACCAGAACGGGGCGCCGATTCGCCTGGTCGTGCCGTGGAAGTACGGGTTCAAGAGCATCAAGTCGATCGTCCGGATCAGCTTCGTGGAGAACGAACCGCCGACCTCGTGGAACATCGCGAACGCGCGTGAATACGGGTTCTACTCGAACGTGAATCCGACCGTCGATCATCCCCGCTGGAGTCAGGCGCGCGAGAACTCGCTCGGGTCCCTGCTCAAGAACAAGCCGACGCTGATGTTCAACGGCTACGCGGACCAGGTGGCGAAGCTGTACGAGGGAATGGACCTCAAGAAGTTCTACTGATGGCGCTCAAGGCTCTGGTGACGCTCGCGGCCGTCTGGCCGGGCGCCGACCTGCTCTACAACACCTTCTGGGGGAGCCTCGGCATCAATCCGCTCGAGACGCTGCTGCTCACCAGCGGCGAGACGACGCTGGTGCTGCTGTTGTGTTCGCTGGCCGTGACGCCGATTCGCCGCATCACCGGCTGGAACCGCCTGCAGTCCGTCCGGCGGATGCTCGGCCTGTGGGCCTTCTTCTACGCGTGCCTGCACCTGGCGTTCTACCTCCTGTTTGATCGCGCCTGCCTCTACTGGTCCGACTGCCAGATTCAGCCGATCATCGACGACATCACCAAGCGCAAGTTCATCATCGCGGGGATGGTGGCGTTCCTCGCGATGGTGCCGCTCGCACTGACGTCCACGCAGGGCGCCATCCGCCGCCTCGGCCGCCGCTGGCAGACGCTGCATCGGTTGGCGTATCTTGCGGGCGTGGCTGGAGTGGTTCACTTTCTCTGGAAGACCAAAGTGCCTGAGACGAAGCCGTACGCCTACGCCGGGATCCTCGTCGCGCTGCTGCTCGCGCGCCTCTACTTCTCGTGGAGGAAGCGGAATCAGTCCGCGGTCCGCGGTCCGCGGTCCGCAGTCCTGATGATCGTCGCGGTGCTGGGTGCTGCGGCGTGTTCCGGTGCGCCTGCGGTGTGGCTCGATGGCGAGCCGATTGGCGCGGAACCCTCGTCGTTTGTCGTGCTCGCGGGGAACTGGACCGTGCAGCAGGAGGCCGGTGCGCCGATCCTGAGTCTTGATGGGAGCACCTGGAAGACGGGCACGGCGCCAAGGGACCTGTCCTCGAAGGCGATGGCCCTGTTTCCAAGGTCGGCGGAGACGTTTGGCACACGGGTGCTCGGAGGGCTGCAATTTGCCTACGGCGTCGATCGGTCGGTCGGGCAGTTCGGTGACGGAGAAATTCAGGTGGACTTCCGCCTGATCGGCGGCGCGTCGGATCAATTCGCCGGCATCCTGTTCGGCCTGAATGACGACGGGAATCATTACGCGTATCGGTACAACACCAAGGACGGCGATACGGCGTTGTGGCGCGTCGTGGACGGTGAGCGGCAGCGGATTCACCACGGCGGCGTGCACGTGGAGATCCCGATGGGGGAGTGGCGCACGCTGCGCATGCGCGTGCAGGGCGCCGCGATCACCGGCTGGGTCAACGACCTCCAGACGCTGCAGTTCACGTTGCCCGAGGCGCCGACGGGGCGCGTGGGGCTGTGGTCCAAGCCGGACGCCGTGACGGACTACAGGAACTTCAAAGCCGTTGGAGCCCAAGGGCTTTAGCCCTTGGGAGAACACGAGGGCTGAAGCCCTCGTGTTCCGATTGGCTACCGCACGATGTCTTCGGGTTTGCCGGCGTAGGGTGTGAGGTCCACCGGCGGGCTGTCCTTCGGCAGTGACAGGAAATATTCCGTCACGGGCTTGTCGTCGCGCAGCAGATCCCCCTCGCCCAGATACCGTTCGATGTGGGGCCGGTGCGTGAAGTACTGGTTCACGAGCAGCTGGAAGGTGCCCAGCCCGGATTCCTCCAGAGCCTGCTGCACCTGCGGGTAGGCGATCTTCAGTGCGAAGTCCTTTTCGCGCAGCGTCAGCGGTTCATTGGATCCGATCGCGATGCCCCCTCCGAGCCAGAGCGTCACGTGTGGGAAGACGTCGAGGAAACTCCGCAACATCAGCTTGTGCTGGAATTCCGTATCCGCCGGAATCCATTGCACCATAATGCCGCCGGGCGCGAGGGCCTGCCGCGCGAGCGCGTAGTAGTCCGCGGAATACAGGCTCGCCGCGCCGGCCAGGTGCGGCAGCATGAGGTCGGCCGTGATGATGTCGAACTTCTGTTGTGTGGTCTTGAGGAAGTGACGGCCGTCGGCAACGGTAAACGTGACGTTCGGGTTGGTCAGGATGCTCCGGTTGATCTTCTCGAACCACGACGCCGCCGCCACGACTGACGGCGAGAGTTCCACGACCGTTGTCCGGGTGTTGGGCAGGATGCTCGCACCACCGGCGGTGGTGCCCCCGCCCATGCCGACGATCAGGACCTCGCGCGGATCGGGATGCACGGCCACGGCCAGTGCGCCGATGGCGCGGTGATAGCTGACCTGGCCGCCCCCGTCACTCGCATGGTGCATGCCATCGATCAGCAGGACGTGCTGGCTGCCATGCCTGGCCACGGAGACGGTGGCCTGCGCATCCTCCGCATGCCACAACACGTCGTGCCCCGGGTATCGTCCCCTGACCACGTCCCGGAACACATCGGGGAGCAGCGTCGCGATGGTGACAAAGGCGGCAGCCGCGAGGCCAACGGCCGGCACCCGCAGGCGCGGCCGGGCCAGCCAGAACAGGATGATGCCGCCGGCCAGCGGGATCGCCGAAATCAGTACCAGGCTCGCCTGCGCGCCGAGCGCGGGGATCAGGATGAAGCCGCCGGCGAGAGACCCGACGATCGCGCCGGCCACGTTCAGCGCATACAGCGTGCCGACCCGCCGTCCGACCCGGGCATCGTCCTGGCGGCCGCCGGTGGTCCACAGGATCAGGCCCATCGGGAACGCAGCGCCCAGCAGAATCGCGGTCGGCAGGATCGCGAAGGCGGCGGCGGCAATCAACGGCAGGACAAAATCCCACGGGGGGGCCAGTTCCGTGCCGGCCTCAAACATCCAGATCATGACGTCGTGGGAGCGCACGAGGAGAAACGCGGACAGGAGTCCGGTGAGTCCGATCGCAATCTCGGTTGCCCCCAGAATCGCCTGCCAGTTGGCGCGCCGCCGCAGCCAGGGCGTGACCAGGTAGCTGCCGATCGCGAGACCGGCCAGTACGGCGACGAGCATGCTGGCGAAGGCGTAGGTCGTGGGACGCAGGAAGAACACCAGGATGCGGAACCAGATGATCTCGAGGGCGAGCGACACGGTGCCTGAGAGGGCGATGACGAGCAGGACCATCCAGCGCGCGCGATCGGAGAGTGGTTCGGTGACGAGGGCGTTGGCCGCAGCCTCGGCGGCAGGCGCGGCGGGCGTGTGCGGGATGGGCGCCTCGCCACGGCTGGCAAGCCACGCCACCAGCGCCACCAGTGCGTTCACGCTGGCGGCGACCAGAAACGTGCGGCTCAAGCCGAGTTCCGGCACGAGCCACAAACTTCCGGCGAGGACGCCGACGATCGCGCCCGTGGTGTTGATGGCGTACAGCAGGGAGGCCGTGCGGCGGATGCCGTCGGCGCTGCGGCTGGCGGCGCGGAGGGCGAGGGGGTACGTCATCCCCATCAGTCCCGCCGGAATGATGAGCACAAGCGCGGTCAGCCCCACGCGGGTGATCGTGGTCAAGACTGGCGAGCCGTCGAGACTCGGCACCATGCTGATGAAGATGGCGTCGGCCAGCCCGAGCAAGGTCGGCGTGAGCAGGGCGCTCACGGCAATGAGCACCTCCACCACCGCAAAGGCGCGCAGGGGGCGGGCCATCGAGTCGGACCAGCGTCCCGCCAGGTAGCTGCCCAGCGCCAGGCCGCCCATGAAGCAGGCGAGCACCGTGCTCGCCGCCTGAATGGTCACGCCAAACACCAGGCCCAATTGCCGCGTCCAGAGCACCTGATAGATCAGGGCCACCGCACCCGACAGAAAAAACGCGACAAGCAACAGCGCACTCATTCGCGTACTGACAACCGATCGAGACTTACTCACACTGACTCCTGCATGCTGGAACTGCGGACTAGCGGACCGCGGACCGCGGACTGCGGACGGCGGACTGTTACCCCCCTCGCGTGTGCATTTCAAGATGTGCATCACGCTTGAGTACGCTGAGCGGAATGTAGGAGCCGCGATCGCGGGCGCCCCGGCGTTCCTCGGCGCCGCGATTGGCGCGACCACGCCAGACCGCCCGCAACAGATTCAGCAAGGTGTCACGCGAGGCTCCGGCGCGCAACGGACGCCGGAGATCGGTGCCGTGCTGGGCATAAAGACACAGCAACAACACGCCATCCGCCGTCAGACGCGCCCGGTCGCACGTCCGGCAGAACGGTTGCGTGGTGGAGGCGATGATGCCGAAGGCGAGACCATCCGGCAGCTGAAAGCGATCCGCAGGTGCCGACGGTGGACTCGGCAGCGGCTGGATCGGGCCGTACTGGTCAGCCAATCGCGACAGGATTTCGGCACGCGACACGACGGCCTCCGGCCGCCATCGTGTGGCGCCGCCGACGTCCATGTATTCGATGAATCGTACTTCTGCGCCGACGGCCCGGCCGTACTCCAGCAGATCCCCCAGCTCGTCGTCGTTGTCACCGCGGGTGATGACCGAATCGATCTTCAGATCGGTGAACCCGGCCCGGCGCGCCGCGTCGATGCCCGACAGGACGGCCGGCAGGGACTCGCGCCGAGCCAGCGCGAGAAAGCGGTCGGCGCGGAGCGTATCGAGGCTCACCGTGAGCCGGTGCAGGCCGGCCTGCCGCAGTTCCGCGGCGGCATCGGCCAGCAGCACGCCGTTGGTGGTCAGCGCGAGGTCCGTGAGCCAGGGTTTGCGGGCGAGCTGCGCGATGAGGGAGGGAAGGTCGCGCCGCAACAGCGGTTCGCCGCCCGTCAACCGGATCCGGTCCACGCCCATGTCGCCGAAGAGGTCGGCCAGGGCGCTGACCTCTTCAAACGAGAGCACATCCTCCCGCGGCAGCCAGAGGTATTCATCCTCCGGCATGCAGTAGTGGCAGCGCAGGTTGCAGCGGTCGGTCACCGAAATTCGCAGACTGCGCAGGGGGCGACCGAGGGTATCGAGCGTGGACATCCGGACGGCTATTATCCTATGCCGTGGAGGGCGTAATGAGACGAAGCTGGCTGGTGGTCCTGTTCCTTCTGGTTCCGGTGGCGACGTATGGGCAGACGCCGGTGCCTCCGGATTCCCCCCGCATCACGGCACTCAAGAAGGAGGTGGCGGCGGAGGTCGACAAGCTGCGGGATTTCACGCAGCAGATGGTCGACCAGATCTTCAGCTACGGCGAACTCGGGTTCCAGGAGTTTGAAACGCACAAGTATCTGACCGGCATCCTGCGGCAGCACGGGTTCACGGTCGAGGAAGGCGTGGCGGGGATTCCCACTGCCTTCATGGCGTCCTGGGGCAGCGGGAAACCCGTGATCGCGCTCGGATCCGACATCGACGGGATCCCCCAGTCCTCACAAAAGCCTGGCGTGGCGTATCGCGCGCCGATCGTGGACGGGGCGCCCGGGCACGGCGAAGGGCACAACTCGGGCCAGGCCGTGAACATCACTGCGGCGATCGTGATGAAACGCATCATGGAACGCGACAAGATTCCCGGCACCATCCGGGTGTGGCCCGGCACGGCCGAGGAGCTGGTTGGGACCAAGGCGTATTTCATCCGTGCGGGGCTGTTCAAGGACGTGGATGTCGCACTGTTCACCCATGTCGGCCGCAATCTCGGGGTGTCGTGGGGGGCGGCCGGGGGCACAGGCCTGGTGTCGGTGGAGTACCAGTTTGAAGGGGAAACGGCGCACTCGGCCGGAGCCCCGTGGCGCGGCCGCAGCGCACTGGACGCCGTGGAACTGATGAACATCGGCTGGAACTACCGGCGCGAGCACCTGCGTCTCGAACACCGTTCGCACTACGTCATCCGCAACGGCGGCGACCAGCCGAACGTCGTGCCCCGCACGGCATCCGTCTGGTATTACTTCCGCGAACTGACCTATCCGCTCATCAAGGAACTCTGGGCGATCGGCGACCAGATTGCAGAAGGGGCCGCGCAAATGACCGGGACGCGCCTGGCGAACACCCGGGTCCTCGGAGCGGCGTGGCCTCGGCACTTCAGCCGGCCGGTGGCGGAGGCCACCTACGCAAACATTCAGCAGGTCGGCCTGCCCGAGTGGAGCGAGGCTGATCAGGCGCTCGCGCGTGCGGTCCAGAAGGAACTCGGAGTGGCGGAGACCGGTCTGGCGACACGTCTCGGCGCGCTGGGACAGCCGGTGACCGACAATCGCGGCGGCGGCTCAGACGATATCGGCGATATCTCATGGAACGTGCCGACGATCACGTTGTCATTCCCCTCGAATATTCCCGGGTTGCCGGGCCACAACTGGGCGGACAGCATCGCGATGGCGACCCCTATCGCTCACAAGGGAGCCACGGCTGGTGCGAAGGCGCAGGCGATGACCCTGGTGGATCTCTTTCTCAAGCCGGAAGTCGTCACCGAGGCGTGGCGCTACTTCACTGAGGTGCAGACGAAGAATCAGAAGTACGAACCACTCATTCGTCCCCAGGACACCCCCGCGATCGAGCTCAACAAGGAGATCATGGACAAGTACCGGGACGAGATGCGGAAGTACTA
>Ga0194121_10001732_pt1 | contig 36020 bp, 30 predicted proteins | sample TA2MahCa50mmetaG_FD_148609 | JGI IMG/M metagenome (GOLD analysis project Ga0194121, IMG submission 148609) | Freshwater microbial communities from Lake Tanganyika, Tanzania - TA2015020 Mahale Deep Cast 50m | ecosystem: Environmental > Aquatic > Freshwater > Lake | place: Tanzania: Lake...
CAGCCTGTCGAGCCCCTCAAACAAATTACATGACTACCGTCAAAGCCAAAATCCCCGCACTTTCAATTGCTTAGCTCGAAAATGGGGCAAAGTTCAGGCTAAAGATCGATGACGATGTTGCCGTGGCGATCGAGCCTGGCCTTGGCGCCGGGCGGGATGACGCAGGTCGCGTCGTATTCCTCGACGATCGCCGGGCCCTTGACCGCCTTGGCGAGATCGGCGCGACCCAGCACCGGCGTCGCGCGCCAGCCGAGCTTCGTTCCGAAATAGGCCCGACGCGTCGGCCGCTTGCCGGGCGCGGTCCGATCCGGCGCCGCGCCGTCGATGACGATCCGGTCGGGCACGCGCCGGCCGCGCCGGATGCCCTGGCCGACCACCTGGATCGTGACCAGCTCGACGGGCTCGTCGGGGCCGGCGCGGTGGCCGTAGGTGCGCTCGTGCTCGCGTCCGAACGCTTCCTCGATCTGGCGCAGCAAGGCCGCGTTGATCGGCCCGTCCGGCACCGGCACGGTCAGCTCGTAGGTCTGGCCCTGGTAATGCAGCGCGGCCGAACGGCGCACGCGCTGATCGCGCGATTTGAAGCCCTCCGCGCTGAGCTGAGTGCGCGCCATGTCGGAGAGCGCCTGCCATTGCGCCCGGATCTCCCTGGCGTCGGCCTGGCGCAGCAGCCGGCGCAGCGTGCGCGAATAGTGATGCTCGACATCGGCGTAGAGCAGGCCAAACGACGAGAACAGGCCGGGGCATGGCGGCACGACGATGCGCTTGATGCCCAGCTCCCGTGCCATGCCGGCGGCGAACAGCGGGCCATTGCCGCCGAAGGCGAAGAGTGCGTATTGGCGTGCGTCGCGACCGCGTTCGGTCGACACGGCCTTGATCGCGCGGATCATGTTGGAGGCCGCGATCGAATGGGCGCCATAGGCGGCATGGGCCAGCTCGAGGCCGAGCGGCTTGGCGATCTTGTCCTCGAATATCGCGCGCGCGCGCGCCGGGTTGAGCTTGACCGCGCCGCCGACCAGATGATCGGGATTGAGATAGCCGAGGATGACGTTGGCATCCGTGATGGTCGGCTCGGTACCGCCGAGGTCGTAGCAGAGCGGGCCGGGCAGGGCGCCGGCGCTGTCCGGACCGACGGTGAGCGAGCCGCCCGAGTCGATGCGCACGATCGAGCCGCCGCCGGCGCCGACCTCGGCAAGATCGATCGCCGGCACTTTCAGCATGTAGCCGGCGCCGGTCAGCAAGCGCGAGCTGGTGATGACGCCGCCGCCGACCTGGAACTCGGGCGCGCGCGTGTATTCGCCGTCCTCGACCAGCGATGCCTTGGCCGTCGTGCCGCCCATGTCGAAAGTGATGACGCGCTTGAGACCGATCGCGCGCGCCAGGGCCTGCGCGCCGACCACACCGCCCGCGGGCCCCGATTCGATGATGTGCATCGGCCGTTGCTCGGCCGCCTCCGCGGTGGTCAGGCCGCCATTCGACTGCATGAGCAGCACAGGCGCGGCGATCGCGCCGGCGTCGAGGTCGCGCCTGAGCTGGCGCAGATACGTCGAGACGATCGGCATGACATAGGCGTTGATCACCGTCGTCGAGGTCCGCTCGTACTCCTTGATCTCCGGCAGGACGTCCGTGCTGATGCTGAGCGGCAGGGCGGGCGCCTTGCGCCGGATGATCTCCTTGAGCTTGCGCTCGTGCCGGGGATTGGCGAATGCGTTGATCAGGCACACGGCGAGCGCCTCGACGCCTTCGGCCAGCAAGCCGTCGACGACGCGCTCGGCCGCGGCGGCGTCGAGTGCGGTTTGGATCCGTCCCTGGGCATCGACGCGCTCGTCGACGACCTGGCGCAGATAGCGCTCGACCAGCGGCGGCGGCTTCTCCCAGGCGATGTCGTAGAGCCTGGGCATGCGCAGCGTGCGGATTTCCAGCACGTCGCGGAAGCCCTTTGTCGTGATCAGGCCCGTGCGCGCCCCCTTGCGCTCGAGGATGGCGTTGGACGCGACCGTCGTGCCGTGCCGGATCTCGGCGATCGACTTGCCGTCGAGGCCGGACTCGCGGAACACCTCGCCGAAGCCGGCGACGATCGCGCGCGCGTAGTTGTCGACGCTGGACGAGATCTTCTTGACGAGGATGCGGCCGTCCCTGCCGAGCAGCACGATGTCGGTGAACGTGCCGCCGATGTCGACGCCGACGTGGTGGGTGGTCATGGCTCGGTCTGCTATTCAGCGGCGCGCGACAGCTCGGCCCGGTCCTCGCGCAGCACCTTCGGCACGGAGCGCCAGCCGCGCTTTCCGCGCATCTCCGTGCGCAGCGCGGCGGTCGCTGCCTCGTCGACGCGCCCTGACGCGGTGTCGACGATCACGCCATAGTCGGCGCGCGCTTTCCCGGGCGAAAGCAGCTCGTTGCGCACGTCGCGCAGCACGAGCGCCGGGTCGCGCTCGAGCGGATCGCCCCAGCCGCCCGGGCCGGCGAGGATGTGGCGGAACACGTCGCCCTGCTTGATCGTCATGGTGAGCTTGGCCGGCAGCGTGCGGTTCTCGCCCTGCGGGTTGAGATAGTTCTCCGAGGGCTGGCCCGGCTGGCCGCCGTAGAGTCCGTAGGGCCGGAAGCGCCGCCGGTCGGAACGGACCTGGAGCGTGCCTTCCGCCTGGAGGAACCGATAGTCGCGGCGGAACGGCGTGCCGCCGCGGAACTTGCCGGCGCCCGACTTGTCCGACACGAACTCGTAGGCGAGGAGCTGGAGCGGCTGCTCGGCCTCGGTGATCTCGATCGAGTGCGAGGCCATGTTGGCGAACATGTTGGAGTTGCCGTCGAGCCCATCGGCCCAGGGCCTGGCGCCCCAGGCGCCGCAGGTGAAGTCGACATAGATGAAGGGCGAGCGGTCGGGATAGTAGCCGCCGATCGAGATGCCGGTGTTGCCGCCGTCCGACGCCGCGAACACCCTGTCGGGCAGCATCATGGCGAGCGCGCCGAAGGCGCAGTCGACCATGCGGAAGCCGGTCAGCCCGCGCGCGGCGCACGCCGCCGGCAGCACGCCGTTGGCGATCGTGCCCGGTGGTGCCACCACCTCGATGGCGCGGAACACGCCCTCGTTGTTGGGAATGCCCGGCGGCAGCACAGAGCGCACGGCGGTGTAGGTCGCGGCCTTGGTGAAGCTCAATGTGTTGTTGATCGCCCCTTTGACCTGCGGCGACGTGCCGGTCCAGTCCGCCACCATGCTGTCGCCCGATTTGGTGAACTTGACGAACAGGCGGATCGGCTTGTCGTACTCGACGCCGTCGTCGTCGATCCAGTCCTCGAAGCTCCAGCTGCCGTCCGGCAGGTTCTTCAGCGCGGCGCGCGTCATACGCTCGGCATAGTCGATCGTCTCGGCCATGTAGGCCGTGACCTTGGCGGCGCCCAGGCGCTTGACGAGGGCGAGGAATTGCGTCTCCGCGACATGGCAGGCGGCCAGCTGCGCGCGCAGGTCGCCGAACACCTTGACCGGCAGCCGGACGTTCTTCTCGATCAGCGCCCAGAGCGTCGGGTTGCGTTTGCCCGCATCGTACATCTTGAGCGGCGGGATGCGCAGGCCCTCGGCATAGATCTCGGTCGAGTCCGATGCATTGGAGCCGGCGACGCGGCCGCCGACATCGGTGTGGTGGCACACGGTGGCGGCAAAGGCGAGGCGACGGCGGCCCTGAAAGATCGGCTTGAAGACAAAGATGTCGGGCAGATGCATGCCGCCGTCGAACGGGTCGTTCATGATGTAGACGTCGCCCGGGCGCATGCTGCGGCCGAAATGGCGCATGATCGCCGCGAGCGCGGTCGGGATCGAGCCGAGATGGCCGGGCAGGGTCAGCCCCTGCGCGACCAGCCGCCCCTGTGCATCGGCGAAGCCGGTCGAGTAGTCCATGTTGTCCTTGAGCACGCCCGAATAGGTCGTGCGGAAGACGGTGAGCGCCATCTCGTCGGCAATCGAGAAAATGGCGTTCTTGAACAGCTCGAATTCGATCGGGTCGCGGCGCTCGGCCATCACTCCTCCCCTTGGGCGGGATGGAGCGAGCCTAGCCCATTCAATTCGCCGTAAACAGAGGCGATGCCAGGCCGTGACCTATCTGGATGGACTACAGGAACACGCCCTTGTCGAGGATGACCGCTGTATAGTCCCGATAGGTCATGCCTAATTCTTCGGCACGCTTGAGCCGTCTGAGGGCAATTTCGCGCCCGGGCGTCTTCCAGGCGCGCTTGTGCGCCTTGCGCCAGCAGAAATGGTTCCAGCTGGTGGCGGGATCGGGCTCGTCCTCGAGTGGCGGGCCGCCATTGTGGCCGAGCATCGGGGTGCCGGTCTGGATTTCGAGCATCGGAGAAATGGTCCTGGCCGCGATCCAACCCTCGATTTCCTGCAAGAACTGCGCCTGGACTAGCGCCAACCCGCGACGCCGTCCCACAGCAGCTTGAGCGCGGTGACGACGAGCAGCGCATAACAGGCGCGGTACATCTGCTGCTGGTCCAGGCGCTGGTGCAGCTGCCAGCCCGACCAGATGCCGATCGGTACAGCCGGCAGGCAGAGCGCCATCAGGGTCCACGTGTCGGCGGTCGGGCTGCCGAGCAGGAGCCACGGACCGGCCTTGACCAGATTGCCGATGGTGAAGAACAGGCTGGTCGTGCCGGCATAGACCGCCTTGGAGAGGCCGAGCGGCAGCAGATACATGGCGAGCGGCGGACCGCCGGAATGGGCGACCATCGTGGTCACGCCCGAGCCCAATCCGGCGAACACCGCCTTGACCGGCGAGCGCGGCCGCTCGACCACGCACCCGCCGCCGGCGAGCCACAGGGCAGCGAATCCCAGCGTGACCACAGCGATGATGATCGAGACGAGCGGACGATCGATCGCGCTGAGCACGAGATAGCCAATGACGATGCCCGCGATCAGCCCGGGCACGAGAAGCGACAGGTCCGGTCGCGACCAGGTCGAAGGGCGCCAGTAGTAGAGTGCGACGAAGTCCATCGCCAGGAACAACGGCGCCAGCAGTGCGCCCGCCGTGAGCGGGTCCATGACAAGCGCGAGGAGCGGAATGCCGATGATGGCGAAGCCGCCGCCGAATGCCCCCTTCATGAAGGAAATGAGCAAGACGCCGGTCGCCGCTACGGCGAGCGCCGCCGGATCGATGCTCATCCTGGTGGCGCCGCGTCAGCCCCGCTCGTAGAGCGCTTCCAGCTTCGGCGCATAGGCCGCCTTGATCTTGTGGCGGCGGATCTTGAGCGTCGGCGTCATCATGCCGTTGTCGGTTGTAAAGGCCTCGGGCGCCACGATGAAGCTGCGCACGCGCTCGATCTGCGACATGCCGGCATTGACCCGCTTGAGCGCCTCGCTGAGCACGGTCTGCAGGGCGGGATCGTCCGACAGCTGGGCGAGCTCGGCCGGCTTGCCCTGCTCGGCGGCCCAGGTCTTGAGCCACTCCGCATTGGGCACGATCACGGCAACCAGATGCGGACGCTTGTCGCCATAGACCATGGCCTGGCCGATCTCGGGCTGCAGCGTCAGGAAGCCCTCGACCCGCGCGGGCGAGACGTTGTCGCCACCGGAGTTGACGATGATGTCCTTCTTGCGATCGGTGATCTGCAGATAGCCGTCCTCGTCGAGGTGGCCGATGTCGCCGGTGTGCAGCCAGCCATCCTTGAGTGCGGCGGCCGTCGCCTCGGGCTCGCCCCAATAGCCGTTCATCAGGAGGTCGCCCTTGACCAGGATCTCGCCGTCCTCGGCGATCTTGAGCTGGACGCCGGTGAAGGGCGGTCCGACCGTGTGGATCTTCACCTTCTGCGGCGGATTGCACGAGATCACCGGCGCCGCCTCGGTCTGACCGTAGCCCTGCAGGATCCGAAGCCCGAGTGCCGTGAAGAACTCGCCGACCTCGACATTGAGCGGGGCTCCGCCCGACACGAAGGCCTTGAGCCGGCCGCCGAAGCGCGCGCGCACCTTGGTGCGCACCAGGCGCTCGAGCAGCGCGTCGAGGGCGCGCTCGCCGAGCGACAAGCTCGTGGGATCGCGGTATCGCTTGCGGCCGAGCTCGAGCGTCTTGTGGAACATTTTCTGCTTGAGCGGGCTCGCGCGCTCGACACCCTTCATGATGCGTCCGTAGAGCACCTCGTAGAGCCGCGGCACGGCCGCGACAATCGTCGGCTTGGCCTCGAGGAAGTTGGTCGACAGTCCTTCGGCGCCCTCGGCGTAGTAGATTTCGGCGCCGATCGAGATCGGAAAGAACTGTCCGGCCGTGTGCTCGTAGGAGTGCGACAGCGGCAGGAAGGACAGGAACACGTCGTTGCCCAGACCCAGGCGGGTCAGCACCTCGTGCGCCCCCATGCAGTTCGCCAGGATCGCGCGGTGACTGAGCATGACGCCCTTGGGGTTGCCGCCCGTGCCGGAGGTGTAGATCAGGAAGGCGATGTCGTCGCGCTGGCGTTCGCCGGCTTTCTGCTCGACGTCGTCGGGCATGGCCGCGCCGCGCCTGGCGACCTCGTCCCAGCGGTGCACCTCGATCTTGTGGCCCTGCGGCGTTCCGGCTGCGTCGGCGGACGGCGCCGACATCTCCTCGATGCCGACGACGAAGCGCACGGTCGGTGCGCGCTGGGCTGCGGGCACGACGCGCTGGGCGAGCTTCGCGGTCGACACGATCGCCGCCTTGGCGCTCGAATTGTCGAGGATGTACACGTGGTCGTCGGTCGTGTTGGTGATGTAGGCAGGCACCGTGATGCCGCCGGCCGCGATCACGGCAAGGTCGGCGATCAACCATTCCGGGCGGTTCTCGGACACCACGACGACACGGTCGCCGGGCTCGATGCCGAGCGCGCGCAGGCCGCGCGACAGGTCGCGGATGCGCCGGTCGACTTCGCGCCACGACAGCGGCTGGTACTTGCCATCGTGCTTGGCCCACAGGAAGGGTCGGTCGCCATGCTGCCGGGCGCGCTCGAAGTAGAGCAGCGACAGATTGCGAACGGACTGATAGTCCATGCTTCCCCCCACAGCCGGCCAACCCTATTCTGCCGCCCACGATCCGGCGACCTGGGACCGGCCGACATTGACCCGGACATTGCGGCTTTTCTTTCCGCTAGTGGAAACCTATATGCCCGAGTCTGGCAAGCCTTCTGGCGAGCGCTCAACACGGCAGCATGATCGGGGTTGACCCATGGCAGTAGCGGCGGCGACCAAGGCGAGGCGGACGGCACGGCTCGGCAAGCTGCCGGAATGGGATCTGAACGATCTCTATGACGGCATTGAATCTAAAAAGCTCGCTTCCGACCTCGAGGGCGCCATGGCCGCAGCCAAGGTGTTCCAGCGCAAATACCAGGGCAAGCTGGCGGAGCTGAGCGGCGCCGAGCTCGGCGCCGCGGTCGCGGAGTACGAGCGCCTGGAAGAGATGCTGGGCCGGATCGGCAGCTTCGCCCAGCTCGTCTATGCCCGCGACATGAGCGATGCCGCGGTCGGCCGCTTCTACCAGACCATGCAGGAGCGCACGACCCAGGTCTCCTCGGAGACCTTGTTCTTCACATTGGAGCTCAATCGCCTGGAGGACGGGGCGCTCGAGGAGAAGCTCGCCGCGCCGGCGCTGGCGCGCTACCGACCCTGGCTGCGCGATCTGCGCATGTTCCGGCCGCACCAGCTCGCCGACGACATGGAGAAGCTGCTCCACGAGAAATATGTCGCCGGCCGGGCCGCATGGACGCGGCTTTACGATGAAACCCTGGCAGGGCTGCGCTTCCCGCACGAAGGCGAGCGCCTGACCATGGCCGAGATCCTCAACCGACTGACCTCGAAGGACCGCACCATCAGGCGCAAGGCGGCCAAGTCGATCGGGCGCGTGCTGGCCGACAACGTCAAGCTGTTCGCGCTGATCACGAACACGCTGGCCAAGGACAAGGAGATCGAGGACGGCTGGCGGCGCTACCCCAAGCCGATCTCGTCGCGCAATCTCGCCAACCGGGTCGAGAACGACGTGGTCGACGCGCTGGTCGGCGCGGTCAAGGGCTCCTACGAGCGCCTGTCGCACCGCTACTACCGCATCAAGGCGGGCTGGTTCGGTCAGACCAGGCTCGACTATTGGGACCGCAACGCGCCGCTTCCGGAAGATTCTGACCGCATCATCCCGTGGGACCAGGCGGAGCAGCTCGTGCTCGACGCCTATCACCGCTTCTCACCCGAGCTCGCCGATATCGGCCGCCGCTTCTTCAAGCGCGGCTGGATCGACGCGCCGGTCAAGGCGGGCAAGGCCTCGGGAGCTTTCGCGCACCCGACCGTGCCGAGCGCCCATCCCTACCTGCTGCTCAACTATCAGGGGCGCACGCGCGATGTCATGACGCTTGCCCACGAGCTCGGCCATGGCGTGCACCAGGTGCTGGCAGCCGGGCAGGGCCAGCTCATGGCCGACACGCCGCTGACGCTCGCCGAGACCGCCTCGGTGTTCGGCGAGATGCTGACCTTCCGCGCCATGCTCGACAAGGAAACGGGGACCGAGCGCCGGCGCATCATGCTGGCGACCAAGGTCGAGGACATGCTGAACACCGTGGTGCGCCAGATCGCGCTGCACGAATTCGAGCGGCGCGTGCACGACGAGCGGCGCCAGGGCGAGCTGGTGCCCGACCGGCTGGGCCAGATCTGGCTCGAGTGCCAGTCCGACAGCCTCGGGCCCGTGTTGCGCTTCGACCCAGACTATCGCAGCTTCTGGGCCTATATCCCGCACTTCATCCATTCGCCCTTCTATGTCTACGCCTATGCCTTCGGCGACTGCCTGGTGAATTCGCTCTATGCCGTCTACCAGGACGCCGAGAAGGGTTTCGCGCGCAAATATCTCGACATGCTGCGCGCGGGCGGCACGCTCCGGCACAAGGAGCTGCTCGCGCCGTTCGGCCTCGACGCGACCGACCCGGCGTTCTGGAACAAGGGGCTCAACGTGATCGCCGGCTTCGTCGACGAGCTGGAAAAGCTCGGCTAGACCTCGCGTGGGCCTTGGCGCCCCCTGCCTCGCGACCGAACCCCGAGGTCTTGGCCGCGATCTCGGCAACGACCGGGATCAGCGGCGACGACCTGCTCTGGAAATAGACCGCGACATATTCCAGCGACGGTAAGGCCGGCTTCGGCTTGAGGATGCGCATCTCGCCGCTGGCGACATGGGGCTCGTAATAGGCGGTCGGCAGGATGCTGAGGCCTTGGCCGGAGCGGATCAGCAGCGACACCGTGTGCATGCTGTTGCAGAAATTGGTGCGCCGCCAGCTCGCGCCGTTGGCGCGCAGCCATTCGACCGCCATGGCGTGAAGGCTCGAGCTCGGTGACAGGGATATCAACGGATGCCGCGCCAGGTCGCTCGCCTCTAGCCGGTCCGCAGGCAGGTCGAGCTGCGGGCCGCCGAACCAGTCGAGTTTGACCGTGCCGAGCGACACGCTACGCAAGTCCGGCTCCTTCAACGGTCCGGCGCAAAGCACGAGGTCCAACTCGCGCGCCCGCAGCTTGCCAATCAAGCCATGTACCAGATCGACATCGAAGCGCAGCGACACGTTAGGAAAGCGCCGGTCGATTTCGGCCGTCAGGTCGGTCAGCCAGGTCAATGCGATCAGCTCGGAAAGACCGACGCGCACGGTCTCCGCGATCATCTTCGAGTCGGCGACATGCTGCTGGATCTCGCCGGCCACTCCAAGCAGCTGCTCGGCGAGCGGCAGCAGCTCCTGCCCCTTCGCGGTGAGAATCGACGAGCGATGCGCGCGCTCGAACAGCTTGATGCCCAGAGCGCGCTCCAATTCGCGGATGCGCATGGAAATGGCAGGCTGTGTCGAGTTCAAATGCTCGGCCGCAGCGCGAAAGCTGCGCAGCTGCGCGACCGCAACGAAGGTCTCGAAGAGCTTGAGGTTCATATCCCGAACACTATCGCCGAGCCTTCCTGCCTGTGTCAGAGTAGCCTAGCACAGTGCATGCGGCGGGACGCGACGTGTTGGACGCCATCGACAAGGAGAGTGTGCCGCGCCTCGAGCGCGCGGGATTTCGCCGCGCCGGTACGGCGATGGCTATCCCACTGCCGACGCATAGCAACATTGCAGAAAGTACGGTCGGACGCCACGCGCGCGGCAGGCTAGCCGATCGCCTGGCACTGCTCTACGAAGCGCCGGATCGGCGTACGCGGAATTTCACGTTCCGTGAGCTCGACGAGGTTTCGTCGCGCCTGGCCTCTGCGCTGGCACGGCGGGGCGTGCAGCGCGGCCAGCCCGTCGCCATCCACACCGGTCAGCGCCCCGAGACGCTGATCGTTCATCTCGCGGCCTACAAGACGGGCGCGGTGGCGATGACGCTGTCGCAGCTCTACGGCCCCGACACGCTTGCCCACGCGTTTCGCGACAGCGGCGCACGGATGCTCTTCACCGAGCGCCACGCCTGGGCGGCAGTATCCCACTTGCTCGGCTCGCTTGCTCAGTCGATCGATTGCATCTATCTCGATGACGATGGGCCGGACGGGTACGAACGTCTTGTCCGCGAACCGGTCGGCGAGTTCCAGCCGGAGATGACCCGCGGCGACGATCCGGCCCTGCTCATGTACACCTCAGGCTCCACCGGCCTGCCCAAGGGGCTTCTGCACGGGCACCGCGTGCTCGATGCGTACATGCCGACTGTCCGCCTGTTCTACAATCTGGAGACGGAACGGGAAGGGTTGCGCTTCTGGACGCCGGCCGATTGGGCCTGGGTCGGCGGCCTGCTCGACCTCGTGCTTCCGGCGCTGGTCGAAGGGCATCCGGTGATCGCAGCACCCCATCGCTTCGAAGCCGAGCACAGCTTCGACCTGATGGCGCGCCATGAAATCACGCATTCCTTCATGACACCGACCGCGCTCAAGCGCCTGGCGGAGCTCGCGGAGCCACAATCTCGCTGGCCGCTCAAGCTGGCGACGGTGTGCACCGGCGGCGAGAGCCTGCCAAGCGAGGTCGTGCGCTGGTGCGAGCGCGCGATGCGCGCGACGTGCAACGAGTTCTACGGACTGACCGAATTCAACCACCTCGTCGGCAATTGCAAGGCGATCTATCCGATCCGGCCGGGCTCGATGGGCAGGGCATACCCGGGCCACCGCACGACCATCGTGGACGATGCGGGCCGCGAGCTGCCGCCGGGGGAGACAGGCGAGATCGTCGCCCATGTCAGCGATCCGACCCTGTTCCTTGGCTATTGGAATGAACGTGGACTCCCCGACCGGTTGCGGCTCGGCGATTGGCTGCGCACGAGCGATCTGGCCTATCGGGACGCCGACGGATATTTCTGGTACCAGGGCCGCAACGACGATCTGATCAAGAGCGCAGGCTATCGAATCGGCCCGGCCGAGGTTGAAGACTGCTTGGTCGCGCACAAGGCTGTCGCCGAGGCGGCCGTGGTCGGCGTGCCCGATCGCGAGCGTGGCGCGATCGTCAAGGCGTTCATCCGGCTGAGTCCCGGATACGCCGCCGGCGATGCGCTGGCGCGCGAGCTGCAGGAGCACGTCAAATCGCGGCTGGCGGCCTACAAATACCCGCGCCAGGTCGAATTCGTCAGCGAGTTCCCGTTGACCAGCTCAGGCAAAATCCGGCGCGGCGAGCTCCGCCGCCGCGAGGCCGAAAAAGCCGCGACATGACCCGCCCCGCGGTTTACGTCATCGGCGATGCCGTTCGTCCATTCGGTCGCGCCAAGGACGGATCGACGCCGCGCGATTGGATAAGGCAGGTTGCCCATGCCGCCATCGAAGATGCTGGTATCGCGGCCGTCGACATTGATTCCATCGTCCTCGGATCGGAGAGCGATCATCTCACACTGCAACTGAGTCCGGCCGCTCTCATGTGCGACGAAATCGGCCTGGCCGGGCGGCCGGTCATGCGAGTCGAGATGGGCGGCGCGAGCGGCGCTGCGGCGGTCGACGCCGGCGCGGCGCAGATCATGGCCGGCATGGCGCGTTTCGTTCTCGTCATTGGTTTCGAGCACGCGGCAAGCCACCTCGCGCCGGACGATGTCAGGCTGCTCTACGGTCTGTCCTTCGACGCCGACATCGAGGGTCTGGCCGGCGTGCAGGCGGTGCATCTCTATGCGCTTTCGATTGCCGAGCATTGTCGGCAACTGGGCACGACCGAGCGCGACCTCGCGGCCGTCGCAGTGAAGAACCGCGGCAACGCCGCGCTCAACCCTCTGGCCCACCGTCGTGTGCCGGTTTCGCTCGATGAGGTGCTGGCATCGCCTTCGGTGAGCACGCCCTACAAGGTACTCGACTGCAGTGCGCTCAGCGATGGCGCCGCCGCCATCGTCCTGGCCGCGAAGGATGCGGCGCCGCGCCGTCCGCGACGTGGCGTGAGGATCGCCGCGGCCGCGTCGGCGAGCGACGCCGTGCGGCTTGGCGACCGTCGCGCATGGCACCGCTTCGAGGCCAAGCGGCGCGCGGCCGCGGCGGCCTACCGACAGGCCGACATCGCTGACCCGGTCGCGGCGATCGGCATGGCTGAAGTCTATGACGCCTTCAGCGGCGCCGAGCTGCAATCGCTCGAGATGCTGGGCTTGGCGCCGGAAGGCAGGGCCGCATGGCTGCTGTCGGACGGCATGTTCGAGCGCGACGGCCGGCTGCCAGTCAACTTGTCGGGCGGACTGATCGGACAGGGCGGCGCGCCGGGCGCGACCGGCATTGCGCAGATTGCGGGGCTGACGCGCATGCTGCAGGGACGCTATTGGCCCGAGCTGCAGCCGCAACGAACGACCCGCTACGCGCTCGCCGATGCGCACTCCGGCGTCGGTACGGTGTCGGTCGTGCATGTGCTGGAGGGAACGGGATGAACCCCGACGAGCCGTCCGCCGATATCGTGCGCGCAGGCCTGACCTTCTCATGGCGCTACTCCCATGGCCTGGGAGCGTTGGCGCCCTTCTTCGCGGCGTTGACGCAGGGTCGAGCGCTGGCTACGCAGTGCCCGAGCTGCAGGACCACATGGTTTCCGCCGCGCATGACCTGTCCCGACCATGGACCGCTCGCGCAATGGCGAGAGCTGGCGGGAGTTGGCACCGTTATGACCGTGACGCGGACGACTCTGTCGTTGCCCTTGACGGGGCGTGGCGCCGCTGCCGTGATGGCGCTGATCGCCATGGACGGCGCATCCAATCTGGTCGTTGGCAGGATTGCCGGTGCGATGGACGCCGAACCGGGCGCGCGAGTCCGGTTGGCAGTCGACGCCGGGGCGACGGTGCATCCCATCCAGTCGATGGTGTTCGAGATCGTTGGCGGGCGCTAAGAGCCCGCCGCGTCGTTCAGGCGCCAGTCGTAGTGGTGCCGGGCGATCGCGCCGATGCCGGCGAGCCGCCCTGCCAAGGGCGCTGTCGCGTAGCGGCGCAGATGTTCGAACACGCCGGAGTCGGAGTTGCCGAAATCTTCCTTGAACCAGACATAGATGCTGCACACCGACAGACCGTCCGGCTCGAAGCGCACGCCGCGCGGGCTGTTGACGAAGTCGCGGGCGGCTTGCTCGAGCTCGGCCGAGAGCGCCCGGCCGCTGAACGGCGTGGGTCGCAGATTTGGACAGCCGAGCGACGCGCAATTGACGGCGTAGTGGATGAGCGGATCGCGCCAGTTGCGTCTGAGTATGCGGTGCTCGATATCGTTCAGGCTGAGCGCCGCGCCCTCGACCGTGATGACGGGCTTGTTCCAGGGGCCGCCGCCGAGCCAGATCGGCAGAAGGCCGATCCGGCGAATGCTCGTCACCGGATAGTTCCGAAGCACAAGCCGCAACGTCGTCGCGTTGTAGACGTTGGCCCAGAATGCGAATTGCTCCGCCCGGTCAAAGCTGCTGATGGCCACCCGCGCGCAGGCGGCGAGATAGCTCTCGAGCGCGGCGATGTCGGCCGCTTCGAATTCGCCATAGGCGACGCGCGTCGCGCCGTCCGATGCCGGCCTGACGTAGCGCGAGAAAAGACGGGCAAGCGGCGCATGGTCAATCGCTGCGTGATTGGCCGAATCGTGCTGCTTCCACCGCCGCCAGCGTTGCGCGCGGCCGGGAAACAGGCGCTTCTCGAGCAGCGCTTTCTGCCTGTATAGCCAGTTCACGGGGATAGATCAGGATTTTTGATCGAAACCCATAAGAATTTATTACTATTCATGATAGCACGGCCCGGTTCAGGATCACAGACGGCAGCAGTCGGCGCCGCGCGCGGCGAGAAAGATCTGCGCCGATAACCATGTAGGGGGAGACGGTGATGATCACTCGTAGGGTTGCTTGCTTCCTTGGCGTCGCTGCCGCTCTGGCGGCTGGGCCGGCGTTGGCGCAGTCCAAGCTGACACTGCGCATGAATCACCAGATGGCCGCCAACACGGCGGGCTCAATCGTTGACCAGTGGTTTGCCGACGAGGTGCGCAAGCGCACCAACGGCGCGGTCGACACCAAGGTCTTCTTCTCGAACGGCCTCGGCGAGGTCAAGGAGACGCTGTCGCTGCTCGAGACTGGCGCCATCGACATGGCGGCGCTGTCGCCGGGCTACTTCCCCGACCAACTGCCGTTCTTCACCGCGCCAAATTCGATCCCGATGGCGATCGACAACATTGATCAGGCTTACGTGATCAGCAAACGCTTCTTGGCCGAGGTGCCGGCTTTCATGCAGGAGGCCCAGTCGAAGAAGCTGCGCCCGCTGTTCTTCCACGTGCTCAACCCCTACCTTCTGGTCGGGAAGGAGCAGATCTCCACGGTCGATCAGCTGAAGGGCAAGAAGTTCCGCACCTGGGGCTCCGACTTGCCGCGCATGGCGCAGGCGATCGGCGCCACGCCTGTGACGCTGGGCGTGACCGAGCTCTATGAGGGGCTGCTGCGCGGTGTCGTTGACGTCATTCCCTTCTCGGTCGACCTGATGCAGAACTACAAGGTCTACGAGGTCGCCAAGCACGTCATGGAAGTGACGATCTGGGACGGCCCGACCTGGGGCGTATGGATCGGCGACAAGGCATGGGCCAAGCTGACGCCCGCCCAGCAGAGGATCGTCACGGAGGTGGCGGACGAGGCCGCCAAGCGCGACCTCGAAGCGGTGCGCAAGGCGGCCGACGATTCGCGCGCGTTCCTGCTGTCGCAGGGGGTGAAGATCCATCCCTTCCCGGCTGCCGAACTCGCGAAATGGCGCGCTGCTCTGCCAAACTACTTCGATGAGTTCATCGCCAAGCAGGAAAAGGCCGGCAAGGGCTCCGATGCCCGCAAGATGGTCGAGATCTGGAAGCAGGTCGTCGCCGCGCCGAAGAGCTAGACTCTTGAGCCCCGAGGCAGTCCGGCGCAGGCTTCGGCGCCGGACCGCCCGTTCTTCCCAATTCCATTTCGAGATGTGATGCCCGGACTGTAAGGCTCGGGCGGAGAGGCACCGGCGATTCATGTCGGTTGTGCTTGCCAAGATCACTCAGCTCTGCGCCGTGTTGTCGGGCATTGCGCTGCTGGCCATGGCCTTCCTCGGCGTGGCCGACATTCTCGGCATTCACCTGCTGGGGCAACCGGTTCCGGGCGTCGTCGAGCTGACCAGCAGCCTAATGGTGGTCAGCATCTTCTTCGGTCTGCCGATCACCGAAGCGCGCGGCAAGAATGTGCGCATCGAGATCCTGATCGACCGCGCGCCACCTGCGCTCAAGCGCGTGCTTGGCATCATCTCGCGGCTGACCATGGTGGCGCTGTTCAGCCTGATTGCCTGGTTCGGCTGGCAGTCCTTCGTGCGAAGCGTGGTGACCAACGAGTTCGCTCAGGGGCTGATCGAGGTGCCCTACTGGCCGTCGCGGCTGGCGCTCGTCGTCGGCGCCGTGCTGGTGGCCATCCATGCCTTCCATGCTGGCTTCAGGGAATTTCGTTCGGGGCATCTCGAGCAGGACGCGGATACAACATGGAAAGTCTGACCATCGGCTATACCTGTGTCGGCATCCTGCTGATTCTGCTGTTCGCGGGAGTGCCGGTCGCGGCGGCCATGGGGCTGCTGGGCATCGCCGGCATGATCCTGGCGGTGAGCGAAGGCTTCGCCTTCGGCCAGCTGCGCACGCTGCCCTACCAGGTGACCAGCAACTATGGCTACGCGGTACTGCCGCTGTTCGTGCTCATGGGCACGATCGCCGGCGCCTCGGGCATGACAGAGCGTCTGTTTTTCGCGACCGAGGCGTGGATGCGCCGCATCCGCGGTGGGCTCTACCAGGCGGTCGTGGTCGGCTCGGCTCTGTTCGCCGCGATCAATGGCTCGACCACGGTCAGCGCCGTGCTGTTCATGCGTCTGGCCTATCCGGAGATGCTGAAGTACGGCTATCCGCGCAGCCTCTCGATTGGCGCGATCGCCGCGACCGGCAGCTTCGCGGCGATGATACCGCCGTCGATCACCATGGTGCTCTACGCGATCATCTGTGAGGTCTCGGTCGGCCAGCTGCTGATCGCCGGCATTCTGCCGGGCATATTGACGGCGGCGGTCTATCTGATCGGTATCGGGGTCATCGTGCGCCTGCGGCCAGACATGGCGCCGCCGATCCGCGAAGCGGCGAGTCCGGCCGTGAAGCTCAAGGCGATCGCCGAGACCTGGCCCATCATCCTGCTGATCATGACCATCTCCGTCGGCATTTACACCGGGCTGTTCGCGCCCAGCGCCGCCGGCGCCGTCGGCGCCGTCGGCTGCTTTGTGCTGGCGCTGTGGATTTTCCATGGCCGCTTCAAGGCCTGGCTGCCCCAGGCGATGGGCGATGCCGCGTCGGTGAGCTGCATCATCTTCGGCATACTGATCGGAGGGCTGCTCTATTCGCGCATGATCGTCGTCACCGGCGTGATCGACGATTTTGTCGGCATTGTCGGCGCGATCGCCTCGACCAAGCTCGCCTTCCTCGTGCTCGTCTGCATCTTCTATCTCATTGTTGGCTGCTTCCTCGACACGACGTCGATGATGATCGTCACGCTGCCCTTCATCTTCCCGGCAGCCATGCAGTACGACATCGACCCGATCTGGTTCGGTATTCTCATCGTGAAGCTCGTCGAGATCGCCGTCATCACACCGCCGGTCGGACTCAATCTTTTTGCCGTCATGAGCGTTGTCGATAAGCAGACGACGTGGTCACATCTCGTCCGCGGCGTCACGCCGTTCATTTTTCTCGAGATGATCGTTCTCCTAACACTCGTGGCGTTTCCGGAAATTTCCACCTGGTTGCCGCGCACCATGCTGGGTTAGCGCGCATTCCGCGCTCGAACGAGCTCATGCAAGGTCCATCGATTCCACACGGCGTTCTGGAAGGCTTGGGCATGGTCCCCGATAGGGGCGGGCGCTGGCGGATCCCTGTGCCTGACCGCTTCAACATGGCCGATGCCCTGGTCTCCGGCCATGCGCGCGGCTCGCGCCGCGATCACATTGCCCTTGTTTTTGAGGACACCCGGGGCGGCATCAGGTCATGGACCTACGGCGAGCTCGAACGACAGTCCGATGCGCTCGCGGCGAAGCTCGCGTCACGCGGCGTCACCAAGGGCGATGTCGTCGCGATCCATACCGGTCATCGGCCGGAAACGATCATCGGCCATCTCGCGGCGTACAAGCTCGGCGCGATCGTCGCGACGATGAGCCAGCTCTACGGCGCCGACACGATGCGGCATATCCTCGCCGACAGCGGCGCAGCCGTGTTGATCACCCAGGACGAGGTTTGGCAGCCGTTGCGCCAATTGCGGTCCGTGCTTTCGGGATTGCACACATGCATCGTGACAGTTGATGTGGCGGCCGACGAGCTCCGCTTCGAGGACTGCATCGGCGGCGATGCGCATGGGCTGGTTCGTGCCGACACGTGTGCGGCAGATCCGGCTTTGCTGATCTACACCTCGGGTTCCACCGGTCTGCCCAAAGGCATTTTGCACGGTCATCGCATTCTGCCGGGCTATCGGCCGACACTCGAGCTGTTCTTCAACCTCGAACTCCGTGATCGCGGTTTGGTGTTCTGGACGCCGGCCGACTGGGCGTGGATCGGTGGCTTCGTCGATGTCGTCTATCCTGCTCTGCTGTTCGGCCACAAGGTCGTCGCGCTTCAGCGTCGCTTCGAGGCAGACGAGGCACTCGACATCATGTCTCGCCATGGCGTGACGCATTCCTTGATGACGCCGACGGCGTTGCGCCGCCTGACGCAAATTGCGGCTCCCCATTCGGGGCGCGATCTGCGTCTGCGCACGGTTTTTACTGGCGGCGAGGCACTGTCAGCGGAGACCTATGCCTGGCTCCGCGATGAGCTGCGCATCGTGTGCAACGAAGGCTACGGCATGTCCGAGGTCAATCACATGATCGGAAATTGCCAGAAGCTCGCGCCGATCCAGCCCGGCTCGATGGGTTGGGAATTTCCCGGTCATCGCGCCCTGTTGGTCGACGACAACGGCAACGAAGTGGCACCCGGCGAAATCGGTGAGGTCGTCACCGGTGAGGACGCGCCGACACTCTTCCTCGGCTACTGGCGCAATCCCGATCTGACTGCGTCACTGCGGCTCGGTCCCTGGGTGCGGACCTACGATCTCGCATCGCGCGATGAGCGGGGGTATTTCTGGTACAAGGGCCGTAAGGACGATTTGATCAAGAGCGCCGGGTATCGCATCGGGCCTTTCGAGATTGAGGACGTGATGGTGCAGCATGATGCCGTCGCCGAGGTAGCGATCATCGGTGCGCCCGATGCTGAGCGCGGCCAGATCGTCAAGGCATTCGTCAAGCTTTCGCCGGGCTTTCAGCCTGGCGACACGCTGGTCCGCGAGCTGCAGCAGCACGTTCGCGCGCGGCTTGCGGCCTACAAGTATCCACGCGTCATCGAGTTCATCGACGCGATGCCGCTGACCAGTACCGGCAAGATTTCGCGCGGCGCGCTGCGACGCCTGGACACGAGCCGCGGTGAGAGCGGCGCCAGTTGATGTCGGCATGAGTAAAGCGTTCGAAACGATCCAGACGACGCGCGATGGCGCCGTGGCGATCTGTGAGCTCCATCGGCCCGAGCGTCTCAATGCAATCAACCGTCGGATGCTAGCCGAGCTCCAGGCATATCTCGATCAGGTCGAGGCCGACGAGCAGGTGCGTGTCGTCGTGCTTAGCGGTGCGGGCAGGGCTTTCTGCTCCGGCTTCGATTTGAAAGACGATGCATCGGCAGGCACCAAAGGCGTGCTCGGCTGGCGCGAGATCCTTCAGCAGGATTTCGACATGCTGATCCGCTGGTGGCAGCTTTCGAAGCCGACGATCGCTGCCGTGCACGGCTATTGCATCGCCGGCGGCATGGAAATGGCCATGTGCTGCGACGTGACCGTGGCGTCATCCGATACCTTTTTCGGCGAGCCGGAGCTGCGCTTCGGAACCGTGATCACCGCTATGATGATGCCGTGGCTGGTCGGCCCCAAGGTCGCCAAGGAGCTGCTGCTGACCGGCAACGATCGGATCTCGGCCGAGCGTGCCTTGCAGGTCGGACTGATCAACCAGGTGGTGCCCCAGGGCCACCACCTGACGCGTGCGCTGGAGTTGGCGCAGCAGATGGCGCGCATCGATCCGGCCGCAGCCCGCCTGACCAAGCAGGCGATCAACCGGTCCTTCGAGATCATGGGCATGCGTGAGGCACTGCGCGCGAGCCTGGACTTGGCGGTGCAGATCGAAAGCATTGAGACTCTGGAGCGTCGCGAGTTTCAGGAAATCACGCGGCGCAAGGGACTGAAGGCGGCGATCGCCTGGCGCGACGCGCGCTTCGGCCAGCCGACAACTGGGCCAAAATCCGGCGCCGAGGAATGAGTGGAGGTAGGACCATGCTGACCCAAGAGCACGAGCAGATCGGCCAATCGCTGCGCCGCTTCGTCGACCGCGAGATCAATCCTCACATTGAGGAATGGGAACGGGCGGGTGCGTTTCCAGCGCACGAGCTTTTCGCCAAAATGGGCGCTGCGGGCTTTCTTGGCATCAACAAGCCGACCTCTTGTGGCGGACTGGGGTTGGACTACTCCTTCCAGGCCGTCATGATCGAGGCGCTCGGCTATGCCGATTGCGGCTCAGTCCCCATGGCGATCGGCGTGCATACGGATATGGCGACACCGGCACTCGCCCGGCACGGTTCCGACGAGCTGAAGCGCGACTTTCTGGCGCCTGCCATTGCCGGCACGGCGGTCGCGTGTCTCGGCGTTTCTGAGACGGGCGCCGGCTCCGACGTCGCGGCAATCAGGACCACAGCCAAGCGCGATGGCGGCGACTACGTGATCAATGGTGGCAAGATGTGGATCACCAACGGCGCGCAGGCCGACTGGATGTGTCTGCTTGCCAACACTGGCGAGGGCCCGCGGCACCGCAACAAGTCGCTGATCTGCCTGCCGATGAAGACCCGTGGAGTGACGGTTGCGCGCACGCTCGACAAGCTGGGCATGCGCGCGTCGGATACGGCGGAGATCTACTTTGACGATGTGCGCGTGCCGCGCCGCTATTTGATCGGCGATGAGGGCATGGGCTTTACCTACCAGATGCAGCAGTTTCAGGAAGAGCGGCTGTGGGTTGCGCTGCAGGCGCTGATCCACATGGAGCGCGCCATCGACAAGACCATTGCCTACACGCGCGAGCGCAAGGCGTTCGGGCGATCGGTACTCGACAATCAGGTCGTCCATTTCCGTCTGGCCGAGCTCCTGACCGAGATCGAGCTGCTGCGTTCGCTGAGCTGGCGCGCGGTCGACATGATCGTGCGCGGCGAGAACGCCACACGGCTGTGCTCGATGGCTAAGCTCAAGGCCGGACGGCTGCTGCGCGAGGTCAGCGACGGTTGCCTGCAGTACTGGGGCGGCATGGGCTTCATGTGGGACAACCCCATCTCGCGCATGTATCGTGATTCGCGGCTCGACTCGATCGGCGGAGGGGCCGACGAGGTGATGCTGACCATCATCTGCAAGATGATGGGAACCTTGCCGGGCGCGGCCCAGCCGGCGCCAACCGAGATCAATCCCAAGGCCGCAGAATAAGGGCGGCACGCGACATGATCGAGGGCATCCGCATCGTCGATCTGACCACAGTCGTCCTCGGTCCCTACTGCACGCAGATCCTCGCCGACCTCGGCGCCGACGTCGTCAAGATCGAGGGCCCGGACGGCGACAGCACGCGCTACATCGGCTCGGCCAAGAATGCGGGCATGTGCAGCATCTATCTCAATCTCAACCGCAACAAGCGCAGCCTGGCGCTCGATTTGAAGCGGCCTGAATCGCGCGACCTCGTCCTCAAGCTCGCCGCCGGCGCCGACGTGTTCATGCACTCGATGCGGCCGCGCGCAATCGAGCGGCTCGGCCTCGACGAAAAAGCCGTGCGTGCGGTCAACTCCAGGCTCGTCTATTGCGTGGCGACCGGTTATGGCGCGGCGGGCCGCTATGGCGGGCGCCCGGCCTATGACGACGTGATCCAGGCCATGTCGGGCATTGCGGCACTCCAGGGCAAGGGCGGCGATCCCGACTATTGCGTGACCGTGCTGGCCGACAAGGTGACCGGCCTCTGCGCCGTCTATGGCGTGCTGGCGGCGCTGCTCCGGCGCGCGCGGACCGGCGAGGGCGGCAGCGTCGAAGTGCCCATGTTCGAGGCAGCAGCTTCGTTCGTGCTGGCCGAGCACATCGGCGGCCATGCCTTCGATCCGCCGATCGGGCCAGCGACCTATGCGCGCGTCACGACCGAGTACCGCCGGCCCTACCGGACGCGCGACGGGTTCATCTCGGTCATCGTCTACACCGAGCGCCAGTGGCGCAGCTTCCTCGGCCTGATCGGCCGGCCCGAGCTGATGCAGGACAAGCGGGTCGCGAGCTTCGAGGCGCGGACCAGGAACATCGACTTCCTCTACAAGACGATCGAGGACGCGCTTGCCGGCCGGCACACGGCCGATTGGCTCGCCGATTTCGCCGAGCTCGACGTTCCCGCCATGCCCGTGCTGACGACCGAGGATCTGTTCGACGAGCCGCATCTCGACGATGCCGGCTTCTTCGAGCGCCAGCGCCATCCGACCGAGGGCAAGCTGCGCCTGCCGCGCCAGCCCGTGCGCTTCGACGGCGCGCAGCGGCCCGACAGCCGCCCCGCGCCGCGCCTCGGCCGGGACAGCGTCGCCGTGCTGCGCGAGGCCGGGATCGCTGAGGGCGAGATCCGACGCCTCGTCGAACAGGGCGTCGTCATCGACGGATCCCCAATTGACGCCCCGGGAATCGACGCGCACGCGCAGCTGGGCTAGCCTTTCTCTGGCGTTTGTCCGCCCGAGGGGATCCGATATGAAGTCAGTTGCTCGCTTACTCGCCGCCGCCGCAATCGTTCTCGTCTCATCCGGCGCGCATGCGGCCACCACCTTGCGCATCGGCCTGGCGTCCGATCCCAACACCCTCGATCCGGCGACCGACGGCAGCGTCTATGGCCGCATCATCTTCGCGGCCCTGTGCGACAAGCTGGTCGAGGTCGATCGCAAGATGCAGTTCGTGCCGCAGCTCGCGACCGAATGGAGCTGGTCGGCCGATCGGCTCGCGCTGACCATGAAGCTGCGGCCGGGCGTGCAGTTTCACGACGGCGAGAAATTCGACGCCGCCGCGGTCAAGGCCAATATAGACCGCTACAAGAACATGGCGGAATCGCGCCGCAAGTCGGAGCTGGCGCCGGTCAAGTCCGTCACGGTCATCGACCCGCTGACCGCACGTTTCGATCTCGAGCGGCCCTATGCGCCGCTGCTCAGCATCCTCAGCGACCGCGCGGGCATGATGGGCTCGCCCAAGGAGATCGCGGCTGCCGGCGCCAACTTCGCGCGCCGCCCGATCTGCTCCGGCCCGTTCAGATTCTTCGAGCGCGTCGATCTCGACCGCATCGTGCTCGATCGCTTCGACGGCTACTACGACAAGAACGCCGCCAAGGTCGATCGGGTCGTCTACCTGCCGATCACCGACAACAGCGTGCGGCTTGCCAATCTGCGCGCGGGCCAGCTCGACATCATCGAGCAGCTGGCGCCGACCGACCTCGGCGTCGCGCGCGGCGATTCACGCATCCGCGTCGCCGACAGCGTGTCGATCGCCTACAACACATTTACGTTCAACGTGGCGAACGGTGAGCGCGCCAACACGCCCTTCGGGCGCGACAAGCGCGTGCGCGAGGCTTTCGAGCTCGCCGTCGACCGCAACGTCATCAACCAGGTCGTCTTCAACGGCGAATACATTCCGAACAACCAGGTCGAGGCGCCGGGCAGTCCATTCCACTTCGCCGATCTGCCGGTGCCGAAGCGCGATGTCGCGCGCGCCAAGCAGCTCCTCGCCGAAGCCGGCGCGCCGCGGCCGCAGATCACCTTCTTCATCGGCAACAACCCGATTGCCTCGCAAGTCGGCCAGGTCGTGCAGTCGATGGCCGGCGAGGCCGGCTTCGACGTCAAGCTCGAGGCGCTTGATGGACCGACCATGGTGCAGCGCTCGCAGAAGGGCGACTACCAGGCCGCGTTTGCCATCTGGTCGGGGCGTCCGGATCCGGACGGCAACGTCACTTTCTGGTTCCACTGCAAGGGCTTCATCAACTGGGGCAAGTATTGCAACGACAAGCTCGACGGCCTGCTCGAGCGCGCCCAGCAGGTGACCGATCTGGCCGAGCGCAAGGCGCTCTACCGCCAGGCCGCCGAGATCTACCTCGCCGACCGGCCGCACATGATCCTCTATCACCTCAAATGGTTCTGGGGCGTCAGCCGCAAGGTCGACGGCTTCCAGCCGCACCCTGACGGGTTGATCCGTGTCACAGGCGTGTCGGTGCAGGGGTAGGGGGCCGGAGATGTGGAAGCGGCCTCATGGTTCGACACTTGTCGAAGCGTGAGGACGCTTCAGCGGCGCTGGCGTGGCTAGCAAGCTGCTTGCCCTTACGTGCCGCGTACCCCACCTTCTTCCCATGCCCCCCGATGACGACAACACGCTGGCCGGACGGGTCAAGCGCTACGCCAAGGTGTCGGCTGCAGTCGGCGGGCTGGCGGCGCGCGTGGTCGGGCAGCGCTATCTCGGCATCCGGCTCGACCGGGGCGAGCATGCAGCCGAGCTCAAGGCGGCACTCGGCGGGCTCAAGGGGCCGCTGATGAAAGTGGCCCAGCTGATGGCCACCATTCCCGACGCGCTGCCCGAGGAATATGTCACCGAGCTGATCCAGCTCCAGTCCAATGCGCCCTCCATGGGCTGGCCCTTCGTGCGCCGGCGCATGGCCTCCGAGCTGGGCCAGGACTGGCAGAAGCGCTTCAGGAGCTTCGAGCATCAGGCGGCACATGCCGCCTCGCTGGGGCAAGTCCATCGCGCGCGGGAACTTGACATGGACGGCCATGGCGGGCGCCCACTCGCCTGCAAGCTGCAATATCCCGACATGGGCTCGGCGGTCGAAGCGGACCTGGCACAGCTCAAGATCGTGTTTGCGATCTACGAGCGCTATGACCGCGCGATAGCGACCGAGCAGATCCACGCCGAGATCGCCGCGCGGCTGCGCGAGGAGCTCGACTACGACCGCGAGGCGCGCCACATGCGCCTCTATGAATTCATGCTCAAGGACGAGAAGGGCGTCCACGTTCCCGAGGTGCTGACTGAGCTGTCGACACGGCGGCTGCTCACCATGACCTGGCTCGAGGGCGAGAAGCTGCTCGAATTCATCCGCGCGCATGACGATATCGCCATGCGCAACACCGTCGCCTACAACATGTTCCGCGCGTGGTACGTGCCCTTCTACTACTACGGCATCATCCACGGCGATCCGCATCTCGGCAACTATGCGGTCAGGCCCGACGGCAGCGTCAACCTGCTCGACTTCGGCTGCATCCGCATGTTCGGCCCGCCCTTCGTGCGCGGCGTCATCGACCTATATCGCGCGCTCGAGCGCAAGGACCAGTCGCTCGCCGTGCACGCCTACGAGACCTGGGGCTTCAAGGGCCTGACCCAGGAGGTCATCGACGTGCTCAATCTGTGGGCCGAGTTCGTCTATGCGCCCTTGCTGGAGGATCGCGCACGACGGATCCAGGAGAAGAGCTCGGGCGTCTATGGCCGCGCCGTCGCCGAGAAGGTCCATGCCGAGCTGCGCCGGTTGGGCGGTGTCAAGCCGCCACGCGAGTTCGTCTTCATGGATCGCGCGGCCATCGGCCTGGGCTCAGTTTTCATGCATCTGAAGGCCGAGATCAATTGGCACCGCCTGTTCCACGAGCTGATTCGCGACTTCGACGAAGCGAAGCTGGCGCGCCGCCAGGCCCGTGCGCTCGCCAAGGTCGGCCTGACGCGGCCGGAATGACGGCGCTGCCCGCCGATTCGGCAGCGCGATGACGACTTCGCTGACTAAAAATTGATCAGAGCCGGAGCGTCGGCCTAGAAAATAGTCAGATTCGACGGCGTTTTTTCGTCACCGCCAGATCAACCCGCTCAGAATAAAGCCAATTCCGAACGCGCCGCAAAACTGGGCAGTTGGCACGGTCCTTGATCAGGGCAAGCAGCCCTCTACCCCGGGGGCAAGAACCCGACAGAGGAAGGCCCCGATGAGAATCCCTGCCATTTCCCGCATGGCGCCGGTGGCGGCGGCGTGTCTGCTCCTGACGTCGCTGCCGGCGTGGTCGCAAGCCGCCGCAGCTGCGCCCGTGGCACCTGATGCCGCCAATACCGCCTGGGTGCTGACGGCGACGGCGCTCGTATTGATGATGACCATCCCTGGGCTGGCACTCTTCTACGGCGGCCTCGTGCGCAAGATGAACGTGCTGGCGACGCTGATGCACAGCTTCGCCGCGTGCTGCGTCATCTCCGTGCTCTGGGTCGTGGCGGGCTACAGCCTCGCCTTCTCCGGCGACGGCGCCGTGATCGGCGATCTCTCGCGTCTGTTCCTGCGCGGCATGGCGATGGACCAGGTCTATCCGGCGACGACCGTATCGGAGCCGGTCTACATGATGTTCCAGATGACCTTCGCGATCATCACGCCGGCGCTGATCGCCGGCGCCTTCGTCGATCGCATCAAGTTCTCGGCCGCCATCCTGTTCATGGCCGCGTGGATGATGATCGTCTACGTGCCGCTCGCCCATTGGGTGTGGGGCGGAGGCTTCCTGCAGAAAGCGGGGGTGCTCGACTTCGCGGGCGGCATCGTCGTGCACATCAGCGCCGGTGTCGCAGCCCTCGTGGTCGCCGTCGTCATCGGGCCGCGCCGCGGCTACGGCAAGGAGGCGCTGCCGCCGCACAATCTCGTCTACAGCCTGATCGGCATCTCGCTGCTGTGGGTCGGCTGGTTCGGCTTCAACGGTGGCTCCGCGCTGACCGCAGACGGGCGGGCCGGCTTGGCGATCACCGCCACGCACATTGCCGCCGCTGCCGGCGGCTGCATGTGGGCAGCGGTCGAATGGTGGCTGCGCGGCAAGCCGAGCATGCTCGGCGCGATTTCGGGTGCAGTCGCGGGGCTCGGCACGATCACGCCCGCCTCAGGCTTCGTGACGCCGGGCGGCGCGCTGATCATCGGCCTGATCGCCGGCGGCGCCTGCTACTGGGCATGCATCTGGCTGAAGAACCGCCTGGGCTACGACGATTCGCTCGATGTGTTCGGCGTGCACGGCGTCGGCGGCGCGATCGGCACATTGCTGCTCGGCGTGTTCGCGGCCAAGGTGGTCGGCGGCACGGCAGGCTTGCTCGAGGGCGACAGCGCGCAGCTCTGGCTTCAGGTCTATGGCGTGGCCGTCGCCATCGCCTATGACGTCATCGCCACGCTCATCATCATCAAGGTGATCGACGTCATGGTCGGCCTGCGCGTCACCGCCGACGAAGAGCGCGAGGGTCTCGATCTGACGCTCCACGGCGAGACCGTTCCCTGAGTGAAAGGCAGGCCGGAGAAAATGGTCCGCATCTCCGGCCTGCCTAAATTTTGGTCGCCATCGCTGCGTTGATGAAGTTTTCGGCATCGGCGCGCGCTCCGATCGCGGCCATCGCGCCGCAGGCAAAGACGAGACGGGGAATCTCAGCGACTTAGTGGATTGGCACGCTTCTTGTTCTGATGGGTGCAGTGCAGCAGGACGAATCGGAACGGTGATGCATGCGACGGCATCGCTTCGGTTCATCGGCAGCCACCGGTGTCAGGAGGAATGCGTGACGTCCACTCTTAAGAAAGCTTTCGTGCCGGCCCTGCTGCTGGCGTTCGCCCTCGGCGCGCCGGCCGATGCGTTGGCGCAGACGGTGGCACCAACGCCCAAGCTCGACACCGGCGACACGGCCTGGATGCTGACCGCGACCGCGCTGGTCCTGATGATGCTCATCCCGGGCTTGGCGCTCTTCTATGGCGGCATGGTGCGCAAGATGAACGTGCTCGCCACGATCATGCACAGCTTCGCCACCTGCTGCCTGATCAGCGTGATCTGGATGGTGATCGGCTACAGCCTCGCCTTCACCGAAGGCGGCAATTATATCGGCGACCTGTCGCGTTTCTTCCTCAAGGGGCTGGCGCTCGACAGCATCCACAAGCTGGCGCCGACCATTCCCGAATCCGTCTACATGACCTTCCAGATGACCTTCGCGATCATCACGCCGGCGCTGATCGCCGGCGCCTTCGTCGATCGCATCAAGTTCTCGGCGGTGCTGTGGTTCATGGGCGCCTGGTCGATCCTGGTCTATGCGCCGGTTGCGCACTGGGTGTGGGGCGGCGGCTTCCTCGGCTCGATGGGCGTGCTCGACTACGCGGGCGGCACGGTCGTGCACATCAATGCCGGCATCGCCGGCCTGGTCGCCTGCATCGTCGTCGGCAAGCGGCGCGCCTATGGCCGCGAGCCCCTGCCGCCGCACAACCTGGTCTACAGCCTGATCGGCGCCTCGCTGCTCTGGGTCGGCTGGTTCGGCTTCAACGCCGGATCGGCGGTCGCGGCCGGCGATCGCGCCGGCATGGCGCTCGCGACGACGCACATCGCGACGGCTGGGGCCGCACTCGCCTGGATGTTCGTCGAGTGGATCGCGCGCGGCAAGCCGAGCATGCTCGGCGCGTTGTCCGGAGCCGTCGCCGGCCTGGTCGCGATCACGCCTGCGTCTGGCTTCGTCCTGCCCATGGGCGCTTTGATCATCGGCATCATCGCCGGCATCGCCTGCTTCGTCGCGACCGGCGCCATCAAGAACGCGCTCGGCTACGACGACTCGCTCGACGTGTTCGGCGTCCACGGCGTCGGCGGCATCGTCGGCGCGCTGCTGACCGGCGTGTTCGCGACGGGCGCCGTCGGCGGCAAGGATGTCGCGGGCCTGATCGACGGCAACGCCGGTCAGGTCGTCACGCAGGCGGTCGGCGTCATCGTCACCATGGTCTATTGCGCCGTCGTCAGCTTCGTCATTCTCAAGGTGATCGACGGGGCGATCGGACTGCGCGTCACCGAGGACGAGGAGCGCGAGGGGCTCGATCTCAACCTGCACGGCGAAACCGTGCACTGAACGGGCCAAGGGTTCACAGGGGCCGCCGCGCACGGGGCCGTCGCGGCGGGGAGGGCGGGGGACGCGAGTCCCCCGTTCTTTTTAGCTCAAGTGATGACGAAGTAGTAGGCGACCCCAAGCGCCGCCGCGCCTGCCAGCGTCACGATCATGCCGAGCCGCCACCAGAACATTGCCGCCATGGCAAGGAGCGCCAGCCCCAGCGCGGCCCAGTCGAGGCTCGACCAGGACGGGACGTAGAGCCTGAGCCAGCCGAGCTCGACCGTACCGACCTTGGCGAAGACGACGTTGAGCGCGAACCAGACCGCGAGGTTGAGGATCACGCCGACGACCGCGGCGGTGATGGCGGCGAGCGCCGCACCCAGCGCCTTGTTCTCGCGCAGCGCCTCGAGGTAGGGCGCAAACAGGAAGATCCACAGGAAGCAGGGCACGAAAGTCGTCCAGGTGGTCACGACCGAGGCAAGCAGTCCGGCCGACAAAGGGTCGAGCGGCGCCGGGTTGCGGTAGGCGCCCATGAAGCCGACGAACTGCAGCACCATGATGAGCGGGCCGGGCGTCGTCTCCGCCATGGCCAGGCCGTCGAGCATCTCGCGCGCGGTCAGCCAGCCGAAACCCTGCACGGCCTCCTGCGCCACATAGGCCAGCACCGCGTAGGCGCCGCCGAAGGTGACGACCGCCATCTTGGCGAAGAATTCGCCTTGCTGAACGAAGATGCTGTCCCAGCCAAAGACGAGCGCCAGCCCGACGATGGGGCCGAACCAGAGAACGAGATGGGTGGCGGCGATCCGGATCGCGCGCGCCGGCCCGCGCTCGGCTCTGCCGACATCGCCCACCTTGTCGATCAAGCCGATCTCGGGACCCTTGTGCGTGCCGCCGCCGTGCCCGCCGCCGCCTGTGAACAGGTCGGGACGGACGCGGTTGCCGACATAGCCGATCAGCCCGGCTCCGAAGACGATCAGGGGAAAGGGAAGGTCGAGAAAGAAGATGCCGATGAACGCCGCGACCGCGAGCGCGACCATGACCCGGCTCTTCAGCGCGCGGCGGCCGATGCGCAGGACCGCTTCGACGACGATGGCGAGCACGGCCGCCTTGAGGCCGAAGAACAGCGCGTTGACCAGCGCAACCTCCTGATAGACGGCGTAGATCACGCTGAGCGCCATGATCGCAAGGAATCCTGGCAGCACGAACAGAATGCCGGCGGTCAGGCCGCCGCGCACGCCGTGCATGAGCCAGCCGATGTAGACGGCAAGCTGCTGCGCCTCGGGGCCGGGCAGGAGCATGCAGAAGTTGAGGCCGTGCAGGAAGCGCGTCTCGCCGAGCCACTTCTTCTCTTCGACGATGATGCGGTGCATCACAGCGATCTGGCCGGCCGGGCCGCCGAAGCTGAGCAGCGCGACGCGCGCCCAGGTGCGGAAGGCCTCGGCGTAGGTCACGCCATGGGCCGGCGTATCGGGCGCGGCAGCGGTCTGGGCGGTCATGATTCCTCTTTGGTCTGGCCGCTCTCCTTGGCGGAGCCGCGGCGCTTGCGCCGGAAAAACTCGTAGAGCCCGTCGAACACGGCGCCGCCCTTGTCGAGGCGCTCGTCGTCGCTCTTGTGCTGCATGGCGATGCCGGCGATCAGCCGGTCGATGCCGGCCGTTTCTTCGCGGGCGTATTTCGCGTCCTTGAGATCGATGTCGTGGATGATCTCGGCGATCGGCACGAACGCCGGGTCGTCGAGGCCCATGCGCTTGATCAGCACCTCGAAGGTGCACAGCTCGCCCTCGTGGGTGAATTCGCCCTCGAACATGTCGAAGCGCAGCTCGCCAGGCGCGGCCTGATAGCTTCGCTCGCTGACGTATTTGAAGCGCGCCTTGGCATCGATGAAGCGGCGAATGAGCCAGGCCGACGCGATGCGGTCGATATGCATGCCCGCGCGCGTGACCCAGATGCGGCCCGTGTAGATCGCGGTCGGCGCCGGTGTGGCCGCATTGTCAGGCGTCGTCGGCGTCAGGCGCGCGGCGATGCCGTCGAGCAGTCCCTTGACGGTCTCGCGTCCGCCTGCGGCGAAGAAATCGATCCTGGCGATTTCGGCCGCGCGGCGATTGAGCCGCTCGGCCTCCTTCTCGACCTGCCGGCGGCGATCCGGCGGGATCTCCTCGCCCTCCGGCAGACTATCGAGCAGCAGCCGCGCCTCGGCGGCGAGCTCGGCATACTCGGCGTCACGCGCGGACTGAAACATCTGAATCGTCTCCTCGTCGGTCTGCCCGTCGATCAGCTTCGCCTCGCAGATCAGGCCTTCCCCGCCGCCGCTGCGGATTTCGCCCAGCAGCCATTGAAGGTCCTCGTGCGTCTCGTCGCCGGCGGGCAGGACATAGACCGAATTCTTGACTGTGACGGCGCCCAGTCCCTGGAGCCGGCGCCAGATCTTGACTCGGAAATAGGCCGGTTGCGGCGGGATCTGGTGGATCAGCATCAGCCAGCACCGCCCTTGAGCACCCGATTGGTCGGCAGCGGCGACCGCGGGCGTCTCGGTGGCCGGCAGAGGATTTCGCATGTCCTTCATGATGTTCAGCCTAAGCGAGATTTTTTCGAGATACAAGTGTTTCTTTTTACTTGACGGCCAGATACGCCTGATCTATGAAACACTCGTTTCCAAAGGAGGCAATCATGCCGTGTCAGACCTATCCAAACCCGACCCCCATAGCGGGATTTGCCGTCGCCAAGCGCGGCGTTTTTTCCGAGCCGAGCCTTGCCGGATGGCTGCGCCATCCACTGCGGAGCGCGTGGCAGGCGGCGCTGGCTTGGCAGCAGCGCTCCTTCGACCGGCACGCGCTGCTGGAGCTCAATGACGATCAGCTGCGCGACATCGGCTTGACCCGCAAGGACGTCCAACACGCGGCGCGCGATTGGCGTCGCGCGGGTCCGGAGGCCTGACATGGCGTACGAGATGAAGCCGCTGAAATGCGATCCGGCCAAGCTACCCGGCCTGTCCGAGCGCCTGGTGCGCAGCCACTATGACAACAACTATTCGGGCGCGGTGAAACGGCTGAATCAAATCGAGGCGGCCCTGTCCGCGCTGGAGTCATCGACGGCCGCCATTTTCACCGTCAACGGCCTCAAGCGCGAGCAGCTCATCGCCATGAACTCGATGATCCTTCACGAGCTGTATTTCGACAGTCTGGGCGCCGATGGCGAGCCCGGCTGGGCCTTGGCCGACGCGCTCGGACGCGACTTCGGCTCGGTCGAGCGCTGGCGCGCCGAGTTCGTTGCCATGGGCAAGGCCCTGGGCGGCGGGTCGGGCTGGGTGGTTCTGACCTGGTCGGCGCGCGACGGACGACTGGTCAACCAATGGGCTGCCGATCACACCCACGCGCTGGCCGGAGCGACGCCGATCCTGGCGCTCGACATGTACGAGCATTCCTATCACATGGACTACGGCACCAAGGCAGCCGCCTACGTCGACGCCTTCATGGCCAACATCGACTGGTTCAACGTTGCCACGCTGTACGACCGTTGCATCGGCGCCAACCTGACGCCAAAGGCGCTGCAGGACCTGATGAAGGCCGAGCGGCCGCCGCTGGTGCTCGATGTCCGGCGGCGGCCGGCCTTCGAGGCGAGCGACGCCATGCTGCCGGGCGCGGTCTGGCACGCGCCGGAGCAGGTCGATGCGTGGAAGGGCGAGCTGCCGCGCGACCGGGACATCGCGGTCTACTGCGTCTATGGCCACAATGTCGGCATGGACACGGCGGCACGCCTGCGTGCGCAGGGGCTCAATGCGCGCTACCTCGCCGGCGGCATCGAGGCTTGGCGCGACGCCGGTCAACCCGTTCAACCCAAGGGAGGCAAGTGATGAAGTGGATCACGCGCGAGCGTCCGAAAATTGACCGCATCGCCTGTCCGTGGCTGATCGCGCGCTTCATCGACAAGGAGCCGGAGTTCATGTACGTGCCGGCCGATCGCGTCCGCGCGATCGCGGCGGAGACCGGCGCCACGCCCTACGACGTGCCCGACGCCGAGCTCGGCCATGTCGGCCCGCTGTGCAGCTTCGATGCCTTCATCAAGAAGTACGCGCTCGAGGATCCGGCGCTCGACCGGCTGGCGCTCATCGTGCGCGGCGCCGACACCGGCCATCCTGAGCTGACGCCGCAATCTCCGGGCCTGCTCGCGATCTCGCAGGGACTGTCGGATTGCTATGCCGACGACCACGAGATGCTTCGGCACGGCATGGTCATGTACGACGCGCTGTACGCGTGGTGCCGCAAGCGCGGGTAACGCCTATCGGCAGAGGATGTGGGAGAAATACCATGCACAATCAGATCGCTCCGATACCGTGCCGGCCCTGGATGCTGAATGGGCTCTCCGAGCGCCTGATCGTCAGCCATTACGAGAACGAGTACGGCGCTGCGGTGCGCGCGCTCAATGCAATCCGCGACGAGATCGGCAATCTGGACTTCACGACCGCGACCGGCCGGCAGGTCCGCTCATTGAAGCAGGAAGAGCTCGCCTGCATGGCGTCCGTCGCCCTGCACGAGCTCTATTTCGCCAACCTCGGCGGCGACGGCAAGTTCGTGCCGGCCGTGGCCGACGCGCTGACGCGCGATTTCGGCGCGGTCGATGCCTGGCGATCGGAGTTTCTTGCCGCGGCACGCGCCCTGCGTGGCGTGGCCGGGTGGGTCGTGCTCAACTATGCGCGGCGCGACCGCCGGCTCTATGTTCAAATGTCGACCGGACACGCGCAGTCGCTCGTCGACGCGGTGCCGATCCTGGTCCTCGACATGCACGAGCACGCCTATCACATCGATTTCGGCGCGAACGCGACGGCCTATGTCGATGCCTTCATGCGCAACATCGACTGGGGTGTGGTCGCCGACCGGCTGGCAGCGGCGACGGGCGACCGACCGTCGTCACAGCTCGCGGCGGCCGGCGATGCGCCGGCGATCTCGGTCAAGGACCTGTCGGCGGGAACGGATGCCGCGGCGATCGCCAGACTTGGTCTGCCCTCGGTATCGATCGAGGAGTTCTCGGCGGCGCGCGCGAAGTCGGAACGGGTCCAGGTGATCGACGTCCGGCCCCGGCACTACTACTCGCGAAACATCGACATGATGCGGGGCGCGGTCTGGCGCGACCCGGGCCGGGTCGACGAATGGTCGAAGGAGCTGTCGGCGGACCGCCCGGTTTTCGTCTACTGCGCATATGGCTTCCATGTCGGGTGCAGCGTCACCGCGCAGCTCCAGGAGCGCGGCCTCGATGCAAAATACATCCGCGGCGGGCTGTCCGCCTGGTACGCTGCGGGCGGCGCGCGGGAGCTCAACGCGCGCGAGCCCGAGGCCCTCGACCTTTGAACATCATACCGCCCAGCGCCGGCCGCGAGGCCCGGCTCGTCCTGGTCAACCGGACGCTCAGGGCCTTTGCCGACGGCTATGTCGCCGTCATTCTTCCCTTGCACCTGGCGGTGCTCGGAATGGGCGCGGTCGAGATCGGCGTGATCGCGACCGCCACGCTGTTCGGCTCGGCGCTTCTCAACCTGGCGGTCGGCTTCGCCGGCAGCCGGTACTCCCAACGCGGCACGCTGCTCGCCGCCAGCCTGCTGATGGTCATGACCGGCATCGGTTTCGCGTGGTTCGACAGTTTCTGGCCGCTGCTGATCATTGCGCTGATCGGAACGCTCAACCCGTCCGGCGGCGACGTCAGCGTCTTCCTGCCGCTCGAGCAGACGATCCTCGCCCAGTCCGTCGCGCCCGCAGAGCGCACCGCGCTCTTCGCGCGCTACAGTTTCCTCAGTTCGATCATGATCGCGTTCGGCGCCCTCGGTGCGGGCCTGGTCGACGCAGCCGCCCTGGTGGTCGAGCTGCGAACAGCGCTGACCGGCATGTTCCTCCTCTATGCCGCGATCGGCGCGGCTGCCTTCGGCGTCTACTGGCTGATGCCGCCCGATCATTTGAGCGGCACCAGGCGCGCCCATGCGCCGCTCGGTCCGTCCCGCGGCCGCGTCTGGCGGCTGGCCGCTCTCTTCTCGGTCGACGCCTTCGGCGGCGGCTTCATTGTCAACTCGCTGCTGGCTCTGTGGCTCTACCAGCGCTTCGACCTGTCGGTCTCGACCGCCGGGACGATCTTCTTCGTGACCGGAGTCTGCTCGGCCGTCTCCTTCTTCATCGCAGAGCGCCTTGCCGCCCGCTTCGGCTTGATCAACACCATGGTGTTCACGCACCTGCCGTCGAGCGTTCTGCTCATTCTCGCGGCCTTCGCACCCGATTTATGGCTCGCCGCGGCGCTGCTGGTGGTTCGCGCGCTGCTGTCCCAGATGGACGTGCCGACGCGCGCCTCATTCGTCATGGCCGTGGTGACGCCCGCCGAGCGGCCGGCGGCGGCGAGCCTGACGACCGTGCCGCGCAGCCTCGCCTCCAGCCTCGCGCCCGCCATGTCCGGCGCCATGCTGGCGGCGACGCCCTTCGGCTGGCCGCTCATCATCGCCGGCTGCATCAAGATCGCCTATGACCTCGAGCTGTTGCGGCAGTTCGCGCGGATCAAACCACCCGAGGAGGCGCTGCCATGACCCTGCTTCTGACCGGCAGCGACGTCGCGCGCCTTCTGCCCATGGATCGGTGCATCGAGGCGGTCGAGCACGCCTTCCGCACGCTGGCCGCTGGCAAGCTGCCGCCGCCCGGCGTGCTCGCGACCCATGTCGAGGGCGGCGGCTTCCACGTCAAGGCGGCCGTGCTCGATGGCTGTTACGCTGCCAAGATCAACGCCAATTTCCCGGCCAATCCCGAGCGCGGCTTGCCGACCATCCAGGGCGTCGTTCTGCTGTCCGATGCGGTGGACGGCCGGCCGCTCGCGATCATGGATTCGATCGAGATCACGGCGCGCCGCACCGCGGCCGCGACCGCGCTCGCCGCGCGTCATCTCGCGCGTGCCGATGCGCGCACCGCCACCATCATCGGCTGCGGCCGCCAGGCCGCGAGCCAGATCGAAGCGCTCATGGCGGTGCGGCCCCTGACCCGGCTCTACGCGATCGACAGCGTGCGCGAGCGGTCCGAACGCCTGGCGCGCGAGATGGCTGGTCGCTTCGGCGTAGCGGCGATCGCCGCCTCCGACAAGCATGAAGCGCTCGCCGATTCCCTGATCTGCATCACGTGCACGTCTTCGCGGCGACCCGTGCTCGAGCTCAGCGACGTCCGCCCCGGCACCTTCGTCGCCGCGGTCGGCGCCGACAATCCCGACAAATCGGAGATCGCGCCGCCGCTCATGGCCGAAGCCAAGGTGGTGGCCGACGTGCTGGAGCAGGCCGCTGCGATCGGCGATCTGCGCCACGCGATCGCGGCCCGCGCGATGACCATTTCGGACGTCCACGCCGAACTGGCCGACGTCCTCAGCGGACGCCGTCCGGGGCGCGACTCGGTCGATGACATCACGATCTTCGATTCGACCGGAACCGCAATCCAGGATGTTGCTGCTGCGGCGCTCGTCTACCGCCGCGCCGCCGCAGACGGCGCTGCAAGATCAGTGACGATCGCGGCTTGAGGGGGCGGATCGACGACGCGCATCTCTACGACGTGAGCGAGTCCGCCCCGCGGACCACTCAGAACTTGTGAAGAAATCGACGCGGGAGCGGGTACGATGATTCATGAGCATCGAACCCTCCGCATCCGAGCCGCCGCGCACGGCATTGTTTGGTGATCTTCCGACGTCGC